>Ga0187892_10012478_pt1 | contig 10083 bp, 4 predicted proteins | sample MA1701073metaG_FD_139345 | JGI IMG/M metagenome (GOLD analysis project Ga0187892, IMG submission 139345) | Bio-ooze microbial communities from a basaltic lava cave in the Kipuka Kanohina Cave System on the Island of Hawaii, USA - MA170107-3 metaG ...
CGATATCTACGAGCGCGAGCGCCGGCAGGCGCACGCGCTACACACCATTCATGTATACCAGGGCGAGCGACCTGTATCCGACAGTTGCCTGACGATTCCCGCCGCGGCATTCTGTTCCGTACCGACCTTTGATGAAGTCGACCTGATCAATCATGAATTCGTGGACCAGAACCCCGACTGGGTCATCGAGGCACGGTACTGCTACAGCCAGGAGCTTTGGGACGATAGTGAGAGCGTATGCCCGGGGGCCGCCTTTCCACATGACGACTGCCTCGTCACGCTTGGCGCCATTGATTGTGAGCAGCAGTCTCACGAGATCCGCGTCGGCAAACGCCTGCTCAAGGCGACCGTGACCCGCCGTACGGAGGATCAGCAAGGCCAGCCGGTCGATCTTCACACCCACTCGTTGTACCGCGATGAGCAGCGGTACATGTGGCATGACATGACCTATTCCACCTTCCTCAAGGCGGTCTACAACAATGACGTGATACAGGCCATTCTTGAGGGATTTCGCCGTGCCGGGCTTCCGCAGCAAGCCAATGTCAACCATCTGCTGACGCTCGGAAATGACGAAGAGGTTCCGGTCGCGGTCGACGCGGAGCCAGGAAGCCCGACGTACGAGATGAAGCCGCTCATCGAAGTCGCCAGCCTGAATATGCCGCACTATGACGACAGCGCCTGGAATGGGTACGATGTCGAGCTATCGTCGTATGGCCCCGAACTCGTCACGTTCTTTGGCGGAGAGCTGGATCGGACGACGCTGTTGTACAACAGCCGCCACATTCTGAAGGAGCGTGAGGACGCCGCAGGCGATGGTGCGGGCGGACTGACCGCTTTCTACTATTTCCTCCGTTTTCCCTCTACGGCGCAACACTTGGCGCCGTCCCCAAATGCGTGCGCGCAGGACGGCCTTCTGACCTACGCAAACCTATACCACTATCCGTACCGCTTCGCGTTGCAGCCCGGTCAGTATTGCAGCCTGCCTCCGCCCGGCAACTACTTCGACCTCCAGGAGTCGAAGCTTGACGAGGTTTTCTTCATCACGGTCATCGACACGCTCGGTGACGATGACGAGGACCCGGAGAACGACGATGACATGCTGGTTGAGGGCTACAACCCGCCCCAACTCAACATCTACGACCCGATCACCCGCGAAGGCCTGAAGCGTCGCCGCGTCGTTGAGATGAACCCGGCGGGCTTCGTGCTGCGAGACAGGACATGGTCATTCGAAGAGAATGAGCAGGGCCAGATCGTCTCCCAGGAGGGATTCGCCGAGGAATTCAAGTACGATGACAAGGGTCGCAAGATCGAGCGCCGCTCGAAAGGGTGGGCGAGCGCCGAAAACACCCAAACAGGCTCACAGGGAGTCATTCAGGTACTCGACTATCACCCTGACGGCCCGGACGGAACTCTGGGCGAAGTAAGGGCTCTGGGAATCAAGAACGGCACGAACGGCGCCACGTATTGGATCAGCCGTAACGCGCGCGACGCCAACCGCCCTGAACTCGTCACCGAGGAAGTGGCGTTTCCAACCCCCGTAACAGACATGTTTGCTGCCGGCGGCAACGCGACCACAACGTCGTGTGTTTTTCAGATCCCTGATCCACAGAATCCGAAATCGGCCCGCATCATTGAGAAGGAAGTCCGGCGTCCGGCCTCGCCGCTCGCGCAAGGCGGCACGACCTATCAGCCTTTCGAGAAGACATTCTACGACGAACGGGGCAATCAGACGTGCCTTGCCGTCGGAAGCGTGCCGGAAGGCGCTGCGATTGGCGATGCCCTGACCACTTTTCTTAGCGTGAGTTCCTATGACGAATTAGGACAGCTCACCATGAGGGTCGATGACGCGCTCTCCTTCAACGGCCTGAGCCGCAAGGCCAGCGCCGAGGCAGGCCCTGAGCTCGCGCTAACGACGGAGGGCTTCTACGATCCGATCTTTGGCCGCGTCCGCACCAAATATCCAAACGGCAAGGAGAACCGCATTGTCTATCGAATGCCGAACGACACCGACCTCGAGCAGTGGGCCTACACGGATGTCCAATTTGACCAGACCAATGGAACGTTCCAGACGCTGTCACCCGTCGAAATTGTCTATTACAGCAATGGGCGCCTGACCGAAAAGAAAAAGGTCAAGCTCATCGGCGGAACGCAGGGAGAACCAGAAGCCGATGAGACTTACGAGGTCATTTCGACTTCCACGCCCCAATACGACTCCGCCGGACGAATGGTCGGTACGAAAGAGCAGGGCGAAGGCGAAACCTTCAGCATCTGGCAGGGTATCTCGTACAACGGCTTTGGTCTCGTCACACGCCAGGAGGATTCAGACGGCACCATCACGCGGAACGTATTCGACGATCATGGCCGGCTTGACAGAGCGTACCGCGGCACCAGCGACATCCACGTGTTTTGGGGCACCGCCGGCCCTAACGATCCGTTCGATGACAACATGGTGCTTACGGAGAAACGTTATTACGGGTCCGGCGTGACTGACGCGGACCAGCTCATTGAGGCGCGGCACTACCGCAGCAAGCCCCAGAACCAGTATTACGAAGAAGGCGAAGGCGTTCCAGAGAACAATGAGGATGATGTCGGCTGGCGGACCCTCCACGAATACGACTGGCGCATGCGCGAAGTCGCCGTCACGCGCATGACCGCCGATGTGCCGGGTGGCCCGCCGGCCGAGCCAGTTACCATTTCAATCACCTGGTATGACCATCTCAATCGTGTACGTTACGTAGCCGAGTATGACGGCGCGGCAGGCGTTCCAGCCGCCGTCGACCCTCGTCTCTCGCAACCGGGCGATGTCCCGCCGAATTCATCGGACTTTTTCGCCTCCGGTTTGCTCTCCCTGTCCGAAACTCTCTACAACGACCGCGGTCTCCCGGATAAGGTCCGCAATTACAAGATCCCCGCGGCGCCGCCTTACGGCACACCCTCTTACACGGTCACAAGGACCTTCTACGATCATATCAATCGACCAGTCGAGGTCCGTGCACCGGATTCCCCTGTGCAGCGCTTTGTGTTCGACGGCCAGGGTCGCCAGATCCTGACTCTCTCGATCGCTGCCGGCGTCGAAGTCGAGCGTACAAAGACGATCTATGACGCGGACAACCGCGCCATTCAGACCATCCGTTACGAACGCAAGGACAATGGGAACGGCCCGACGCTCGATTCCACCAACAGCATCATGTCGTACGCGTACGTCTGGTACGATCTGGCCGGGCGCGTCACGGCCAGCGTCAACCTCGGGACCTATGGGAATGGCTATGAGAACGGTCCGACACCGCCCGGCCGTGAGGGGATGCCATCGCCCGCCCAGTATGACGCCAATGGTAAGCTGATCGGCTGTTCGCTGGCCGCTTTCGGCTCCGATCAGAACGTGCTGGCGACCTGCTACGAATACGATGATGAGGGGCGACAGACGGCAATTCTGCATCCCGACGGCCGCTTCACCCGTCAGGAGTATGACAACCTCGGCCGCCTGTTGATGACCATTGAAAATGCGGGCGACAGCGATCCCAAACAACGGCAGGTCAAGGCCTATCGCTATGAGTGTCAAGACGTTCCAACGGACTGCCACGGCACGCGGTTGACGAAGATGGCGGCCGTGCTTCCGAACCACGGCGACGGTGATATCACCACCTATGGCGAAATCGTCTGGAACGCCAATGACGGCACACTTCAAGTCAGTGAGTTTGTGTACAACGCCGACGTGCTCGACGAGGGCGGCAATCCCGTCAGCGAGAACGGCGCGTGGATCTCCGAAGCGCATTACCCCGGTCCGGGCGGCCAGCCTGATCCCGATCCGGCGTTGACATTCGACTACACCTTCGACGGGCTGGTCTCGCAGCGCAGCGACGCCCGCGGAATGATCTTCACGCACAGCTACGATGCGCTGAGCCGCCGAATTGAAACCACCATCGACGACTCCGACTGGTATGTTCCGCCCCAACAGGGTCAGCCGGACTCCCGGCCGCTCAATCGCATTAGCCGCATCGGATATGAGCACCTGCCGGACGGCAAGCTCGCGTCGGTCACGGCCTACTCGATGGAGAACAACGTCGAGGTCGTTCTCGCGCACAACGTCTATTCCTATGACGCTTTCGACAATCTCAGCCAGGAAGTTCAATCGCATGGCGGCCTGGCGCAGGCCGGCAGCCCGGCCGTCGATTATCTGTGGGAGTTCAACCCGGCCTCGGACGAGAACTTCAACCGGCTGGTCAGCATCACGTACCCCGGGCGCGTGCAGACCGGCAGCCGCCGCGCCGTGACGTTCACCTACGGCGTGGACGGCTCGATCGATGATGAGCTGAACCGCATCACGAAGATCAACGATTCGCTGGCCGGCGAGTTGTCGACCTACACGTACATGGGTCACTCGCGCCGCATCGCGATGACGCTCGGCTCGCAGCTCAACCAAGCGTTCGCCGGGGGCGCCGGCTACACGGGCCTCGACCGCTTCACGCGCATCGCCGATCTGAAATACACGCTCGATAACGGCAGCATCGTGCACCGCTACCAGTACGGCTACGATGCCGCCGGCAACCGCAAATACGCCCGCGTCCGCCAGGCCACGGGCCCGGACGGCTTCCAGCACATCAACGACCGCTCGTATCTGTATGCCTACGACGGCCTGCACCGGCTGCTGGACGCCAAGCTGGGCAAGCTGACTTCAACCAATGATGCCATCGACCTGACCGGGCCGGTGCCGCGCGAGGTGCACTGGAACCTGGACAATCTCGGCAACTGGTCCGGCGAGGACCCAACCGACGGCAGCGTGGTCATCACCCAGGGCAGCAACGTCGAGAGGCTGCACCACTCGGTCAACTCGAACAACCAGATCACGGAACTCTACGTGGACGGCGTCAACGTCGCCGATCCTGTCCACGACCCCGCCGGCAGCTACACCAGTGATGGCCAGAAGTACTATCAGTACGATGCCTGGAACCGGCTGCTGCAGATCAACTTGATCGGCACGGCCGTGCTGGATGCCGATGGTCGCATCATCGGCGGCCAGCTTGGCGATCTGATCCTGCGCTTCGCCTACGACGGGCTGGGGCGGCTGATCCGTAAAGAAGCGATGATCCCTAATCCCTCGGGGACCGGGCCGCAGGTGATCCGGACCACGCAGATGTACTACGACGGCGTGCGCCGCATCCAGGAGGTCATCACCCAGCCCGATGATCCGCCTCCGAATGAGGAAGTCTGGACCGACCGCGAGTATGTCTATGGGCCCGAATACGTCGACGAGTTCATCTGCCAGATCGACGCCGACGCCAGCGTCATGTACATGCTGCAGGACGGCAATTACAACGTGGTCGCCGTCACGAACAGCGTCGGCGCGCTGCTGGACCAGTACGTGTATGACCCGTACGGCAAGGTGTTGGTAGCGGAAACTTATTCGCCGGCGCACGCGGCGAATCGCGTCGGGCACCAGGGCCTGTTCTTCGATCGGCTGGACGCCTCAGCGGATCAGCCGGCGCTTGTAGCCAATGCCGACGGTCTATACCAAAACCGGAATCGTTCGTACAACCCGGAGCTTGGGAGGTTCATGAGCCGAGACATGAACGAGACGGCGCTACCCGTCCTGACCGCCATCGCCATGAACGGCCTGCATATTGCTGAGGTGTTCGGCGAGTTTGATCCCACGATGCACTTCGGCGATGGAATGAACCTCTACCAGTATCAGCGCTCCAACCCCGTGAACCTGCGCGACCCGCTCGGACTTAGCATTATGGAAGATGCGGATGCCGCCATTGCCCAATACTATGCCGACCGCGCCGCGTTCGCGGAATACGCCTGGAGCACCCTCGGAGGGGCTGCCACGCGGATCCTCAAGACCGCCGCAGTATGGGCGGTGGTAGCTGGGCTAACCGCCTTCTCTCCGGTCCTGGGAATGGCGGCAGGCATCGTTGTTGGCGTCTACGGCGTATACACTGACATCAATGACATACTGGAGAACGGATGGAGCTGGGGAAGGGGTGTCAGCCTGGCCATGAACGCTGTCGGCTTGGGGGCCAGTCTATACGGCTTCAAGGCCGCACTCAGCGGAGCAAGAGCCACCTACAACGCAAGGCGCGCCGGCTCGGTTGGCTGTTTCATCGCTGGCACTCTTGTAAGCCTCCCTGACGGATCACTGCGCCCGATTGAAGAGATCTTCCTTGAGGATCATGTCTTGGCGGTGCCCGACCCAGCCATGTCATGCGCCCCGGAACCTGGGATGGTCACCCAAACATCGCGACGAACAGTACCTTTCGTCGTCGAACTGGAATTGCACTCTTCCGAGGGTAAATCGGTGGTCGTCACAACGCCGGAACACCCGTTTTACCTCCCCTCCTGCGATGAATACGTTCCGGCCGAGCAGCTACGTCTCGACGACTGCCTGTTCGGGCTTGGCGGTTCTGAAATTGAAGTTACATCCGTACTGGTGCGAGCACAAACGTCGGAGGTATACAACTTTGAAGTCGAAGGCGCCCACAACTACTTCGTGGCGCTCCCTGACACGTTCACTGCGATTCTGGTCCACAACGGTCCGTGCAACTACTTCGCGGAGAAGCCCCTCTATGGGTCTCAAAAGCACGGTGTACACTGGAAAGAAGCATACGCACGAGCCAAGGAAATGGGAATACCCCAAGGCAAGTTCGGGACCGAAGCAGACGTGGAGTGGGTTGTAAATCAGGCGAAGAGCCAAAAGCTCGAGGTGGGCAACTACACTCTCAAGCTCCCGGCCGGCCACGGGAACACGATAACATGGCCTGACGGCTCCGTCACCATTGCCAATCATGTGTGGTTCAAAGTACATGCCAACGGGAAGATACACGGTTACCCTACGCCCTAGGAAGGAAGTTGACGATGTTGTTTCGGATCCAAGTCTGCAATCCGCGATTCGATAGGACAACAGGTGTGACTGTTGAAGATCTACGCGCTGCGATAGAGGAGATCACACCATTTGAGACCGAAGAGATGATCATGGTGTGGAACTGCATACCTATGCGACTTGAATACAAATACGATGTGTCGGTTATTATCTCTGAAATTCTTGTGATGCTTGATGCGCTCACGTCGGGCCCAAGCGGCTCGCATCGAGCATCCTTTGGTTCCGATACGTTCAACGCCGACTGGGACCTGAGTTGGGCCGATGGCACAGTGCATATTCATCCGACTTGGAAGTCCCTCTGTGCCCGGATGGAAGCGTATTTGCAGACTCAAGGGCCCGTGTCGACAAAACTGCAAGCCTTTCTCGCCGAGTGGAAGCTGCCGTTGCGAGTCATCGCCGATGCCGTTGCATCGTCTCAAATCCAGATGGAAGACGACTCGGATTATCAGCTCCTGCGTCGCATCGAGCCGGCCATCACCCACTTTGGATGGCGTTACCCGCACCTCGGTCCGACGGTCCCGCAGTAGCCGGCGGATGGAAAAAGTGAGCAGGAGGGAGCAGGAGCAACGTCGAGCATAAGCGATCCGAGCCATAAGGAGGTGACGCCATGCCGTTTTGGATACAAGCTGGGAATCCGCGTTTCGATACGGCGCCGGGTGTAACCGTTGAGGACCTCGGCGCTGCCATACAGCGGATTACCCCGTTTGAGACCGAGGACATGATCATGGTCTGGAATGCAGCGCCTCTACGACTTGAGTACAAGTACGACGTCTACGTCGTCATCTCTGGCATTCTTCTAATGCTTGAGGCGCTCACTGCCAACGCAAGTGGCTCACATCGGGCACTCTTTGGCTCGGATACGTTCTGCGGCCAGTGGGACCTGAACTGGAGCAATGACGTGGTGCGAATCCAGCCCACATGGCAATCCCTCTGCGGCCAAATGCACTTGCACCCACCGGTTCGTGAGCCGCTGTCGTTGGACATCAAGGCCTTTATGGCCGAATGGAAGCTGCCGCTCCGGATCATTGCCGATGCGGTTGCCGCGTCTCAAATCAAGATGGAGGACGACTCGGATTACCAACTCCTGCGTCGCATCGAGCCCGCCATCACGCACTTCGGGCGGCTTTACTCGCACCTCGGCCCGACGGTGCCTCAATGAGGCAAGCAGTCGAAAGCGCCCGATCGGCGGCTGGCGACGACGCTATCATGGCATGGCGGGAGGGGCCTACGGCGTCCACGGGGCGGCGCCACGTTGGCATTGCGACCATGACCCAGCGATCGAAGAAACGCTTTCAATCAGCATTCGCCATCATGCGCTTTCACTCGTGGCCATCGTGTGAACCGCTGCTGGCTCAAGGCATCACCCTGGAGAACATCGAACAGAAGCTCGGCTACCTTGTCCCGATTCGGGTGCTTTGGTCGCGCGACGAAGCCCTTTCAGAAGCTCGAAGGTTAAATGAACTGAATGGTCCCAAGGGCTCTCTCTACTATGTAACCCATACGCGCGTTGAGGCCTGACGAACCCGATCCGAACCAGCGACTTGTCGAGGGGTGGCCGAAACGCAGCGCCGCCGCGACGCGAGAATCAGCGGCCATGACCCGTCGTCATGGCCTCCGCCTCTGAAGCGCAACGACATTGCCGTCTTGGTCGATTGTGATCCGCGGCGTCGGCCGCAGCGGTATCGGCAGGTGGTAGCGCGTGTGCTTTTTCTCGCCAGTACGGTTGAGTGCGCCGCGCTCAACCAAGTCGGCAAGGTCGCGAGTGGCTGTTGCCGGCGACGTCTTGGCAATTCTCGTGTAATTGCCTGCACTGAGGGCGCCTTTGAATCCCTCCGGACCTTCCCTGAGCATTCGCAGCAACACGGCCAGCTGGCGGGCATTCAACTCGTTGCGGAAGCGATCGAGCAGCCGGGCCTTGTCGAGCACGAACTCCACCTGAGCCAACGCGCGCTGCTGAGCTTCCAGCGCGATGCCGGCAAACCAGGCCAGCCAGCGGGTGATCTCGTTGCGCTTATTGGCCGCCTCCAGGGCATCGTAATACTCGTTTCGATGTGCCAGCACGGTCGCTGCAAGGGCGGTCAGCGACGGCTGCCCCAAGCCTTGCGCCAGCACCTTTTCTGCAACAGCGCGGCCGATTCGCCCGTTCCCATCCTCAAACGGATGAATGCTCTCGAAGTAGAGGTGCGCGACGCCGGCCCGCGTGAGAATGGCCAGGGGCGTCGCGCCTTCGGCGCCCGTTTCGTTGAACCACGCGATGAATCGGCGCATTTCCTTCGAGACTCGGCCGGACGGCGGCGCCTCGAAATGGATCATCGGTTCATAGACCGCGCCGGACACGACCTGCATTGGCTCCGAGTGCGTTCGATAGCGACCGACGTCGGCGAGATCGGTTCGCCCTTTCATGATCATCTTGTGCCAGGAAAACAGCGTTCGCTCGCTCAGCGGCTTGGAATAATGGCGGTACAGGTCCACCATCATTTCGCTGATGCCCTGCTCGGCCGGTTGAACGCGGCGGTGATCCGTCGCAAGCCCCAACTGGCGGCGAATTGACGATTGAACGCTGTCCCGATTGAGGAGTTCGCCCTCGATTTCCGAGGTCGTCACCGCCTCGCTCGTCATCGCCTCCACGACGATCTGGTCGCGGTCCGCGGTGGCCAGGTGCTTGACCGTGCCGAGAAACTGTCCGGCGCCCAGGAGAAAGTGCTCCTCCGCCTTGACCAGGCGGCTCTGGTCCCATGTGAAACCGGGCCAATCGGGCTGTTGCCAGTTCCAGCGCATGAGCGATAACGGCCCTTTCTATCGCTCACAATAGGTGTCATTCTGATTGATAGCAAGTTGCGAATCACAGTGACAGCGGCTGCGCCGATTGCCTTCTCTCACCATGCGGCTTTCCTTATGATCGTGCGGAGTGCGGATGTGCCTGTCCGAGTCGGGCCGGGCCATCGCGATGCAAGTGACAGCCTGAACAAGGAGTGAACGCACGTGCCAGACTACCGTGGAAAACCAGCCGAGTCGTTCGCATTTAAGAAGATCCTCTACGCCAAGCGCAACCGCCGCGCCTACGTCACCATCAATCGGCCGGAGGTCCTCAACGCCGTCGACGGCGACACGCTGCTCGAGCTGAACGAGGCCTTCCTCGATGCGTCGTGGGATGACGAAGTGGGCGTGCTGATTCTCACGGGCGCCGGCGGGCGGGCGTTCTGCAC
>Ga0187892_10012479_pt1 | contig 10083 bp, 12 predicted proteins | sample MA1701073metaG_FD_139345 | JGI IMG/M metagenome (GOLD analysis project Ga0187892, IMG submission 139345) | Bio-ooze microbial communities from a basaltic lava cave in the Kipuka Kanohina Cave System on the Island of Hawaii, USA - MA170107-3 metaG ...
GAACCGGGCGCGATAGTCCTTCGGGAGGCCGTTGCCGCGACTCAGTTCCTGCCGCGCGACTTCGATGAGGGCCAGCCGTACCACTACGTCCAGAACAGCCCGACGAATGGCTACGATCCGCTCGGCGACGTGGCGATGGGGCTCGCCTGGCTCGATGGGCTCGACGAGCCCACTAGCCAGCCGAGCACGCAGCCCTCTACCCAGCCGGGGCCGTGGTCCAATGATCCGGACTGTTGCAAGACGAAGCAGTACGACAAGTGGGGGTGGGTCGAGTGTTGCAAGGGTGCTCCCACGATATGCCTTGGAAAAGTCGGACTCAAATACGTCAGTCCAGTCCAGCGGTGTCTTCTGTTGCACGAGGGCGGCCACAAATCCGACCTTCCGGCGGACTACTGCAAGTGCAAGAAGGACGGGTTTCCGGCCGGGTCCGATTTTAGCGACGCGGACCGGCAGGCAAGCGAGTGCAAGGCATTTCGCTCCGAGAAGACCTGTTTGGATGCCGTGAATTGCAAGGACATGCCATCAAGCAAGGATCGTCGGCTTTGCAGTTCCCAAAGAGCAGATAGGCTTCGGTATATCAACAATTATCTCAAGAAGCACTGCGGAGAGAAGCCTCGCTGAGTACGGGGGCCTTGCCGCACTGCCGATCTGAGTCTGTTTGGAAGGGCCCTAGCATATGGCAATGCAGAGATTTCTCGGCTGCGGCGCGTCTTTGGTCATCGGTGCCGCTGTTGTTTCACAATTGCCGCGATCCACTGAGCGTCCCCCTGCGAGTGGTCGCTCGACGGTTCCCGATGTGGTTGAAGCCCATCGCTTCGTCCTGCGCGATTCGAAGGATCGAACTCGTGCGGTTCTCGAATGCGCAGCTGACGGGCGACCTTCGCTGAGTTTGATGGACCAGAACGGCGACACAAAAATGAGTATTGGCATTGACGCCGCCGGGATGGGCGAGATCGCAATGTTTGACGGCGGCACTGTCGTTATCGTAGGTCCGGAGGACCTGACCCCATTCGAGCTCAGCGTCATCCCTGAATTCGGGCCTGAATTGTGGCTACGCTCCAAGGCCGGGTTCTTACGTTTGTCAACTGGAGCGCTTGATCTTGAACCGCATTGCATTGGGCAAACCCGCAGGCAGCCGACCGGACCTCGAGTCGAACTTTTGACTAACGAGCTCGATGGGCTCGCAGCCTTTTATGCAAACAAAAACGGAGGTTGCGGATTGGCACTCGGATTTCAGCCGGGGACCGAAGACTCTTGGTGGCAAATAGCGCCGTCCAGTATGCCCTCCAGTCGGCCCGAGGCTGATAGCCGTTCAACGCTCGGTATCGGCCTTGATGGAAACGGCAAGGCAGGACTGCAGTTGAGGTGATGGGGGAAATCGCTTGCCAATGCGGCCGACGTGCCCAACGTCATCGACCTTCGCCGCGTCAGGGCGTTGGTGGGCTCCGCGTCAGCACTGTTCCTGCCGTGCGTAGTCGCGGGCTGCGGCGATTCAATCCATTTCACGGAGCAGATCGCGCGCGGCATGATCTCGGAAGCGGTTGCGTGCTACGCGGAATCGCACCGGCTCATGCCGGGTGCGATCAGCCCGCAGGTCGCGCTGGTCACGGCGGACCGTGGCCGGCCGATGCCCGGCCAGACTGAACAGGTTGCAGGACGACGCCCAGCCGTGCCCATCGACATGGCCGCCTACGGGCTGCCCGATGACCCAGACCCGACTCCAAGGATCCCAATGCCGGGCGCATGGACGCCGCCGAAGTTCGGCAACAGACCAACACTCGGCAGCCAAGCGCCAGTGCCCGGTGCTCCCAATCTGAATCCAAGGAAACGGTAAGAGGAACCACGTCATGAAACACAGAAATTCACTCGGACTTCTGATCGCAATCGTAGGTATCGTGGCGCTGCCCGATACCGCTTCGGCATATCTGAAGCCGAAGATCGGCAGGTGGCTCAGCCGTGATCCGATCGGCGAACCCGGCGCGATGCTGCTCGCAAGAGTTCAGGCAAAAGGCTATTTGCCACGACAGGACATTGAACTTCCCGGCATGCCCATGATCGCCAATTCCCGACCGGCTTCAGCCTTTCTCCCACGCGATCCGAACCTCAGCCAGAATGGGCGGGTGATTGTTGGTCACGCGACGTGTCACGAGGATGGGCGATGCGAATACCAGCTGTTGGTCGCTGGAAGTGCCGTCGAGACGCCCGAGGAACTGGGGGTTCATGAAGAATTCAACGTCTATCAATATGCACTGAACGCGCCAACCAATCTGATCGACCCATTGGGGCTGAGCGTCAAATGTGGGAAGCGGTGTTGCCTCTGCAGCAAGAAAGGAACTCGCTGTGTCAATGTTTACGGCAATTCACGCCGTGCAAAGGCAATAATCGAGGCTGGCTTTGGGAAAGGCGCTCAAGGTTGCGTCACGCTGCTTAACTGGTTTGCGGGCGGTGCGGAGATCTACTGCACAGGGAGCTGTGCAGACATCAAGAAATGGAAGGCTGGCCCCGGCGTTCCGATCTTGGACCACGAATGTTGCCACGCCTGTGCTTACTTTGACAAAGGCGTCTGCAAATACCTGGACGGTGCGATCAACGACGACTGCACGAAACGGGCGCGAGGCGGATTTGAAACCTGGTAGAGGGTGCGCCCCGATGATGAGAAGCAACTTCGCCGGGTCACGCCGCGTAACCGCGCTCAAGCGATTCGGTCCCGCCCTGTCGCTTGCGTGGGCGGTCGCCGGCTGCGGTGATTCGATTCACTTCACCGAACAGATTGCCCGCGTTTCCGTAGTTGAGCACGAATCTCGGCGTCCCGCCAGCAACGTCCAAATCGAGTGGGAGAGGATGTATTACGATGGTTGGATGACTCACCTCAACAAAACCGAACGGGATGAGTTATGGCTTGAACGCAGTATGAACAAGCCGCGCACCACCGATGAAACAGGAACCGCCTCGCTTCCAACGGTCACCGGAACGATTCGCGGAGGGCTGTTTCCGGAGCCATTCGATCCACACCAGGATCGGCTCCGAAATGAACCCTACCTCTTTCACCTTCGGCGCGACGGCAAGAGCGAAATGCTGAACGTCACGATCACTCCAGGTCATGAATCTTCTGGTCAGATGTTTGACGTGAATATTATCTCAATCGGGCCTGCAAGGGACATCACCCAAGAATACGCCAGAGGTCAGTACACGCCAGAAGCGAAGGAGTGAAAAAACAACCTGGCTAAAATTGACCGCGATTGAGACGTCACGCGAACTGTTCGCTCGCGACGTGCTTGCCGCAATTCCGACGCACGCGCCGGCATCGAACGATGCCGCCGTGGGCCTGCCGCGCTTACATCACGCGGAAATGTGCCCACCCAGCTTTTGGGCACAGGAGGCCGCGCCGGCAACGTTACATTGGCGATGATGATCTGCATGTACAAAAAGGGAGAAAAAGCCGGATTACCGGGCGGTGAGTGCGCAACCGACGCAGCCGCAAGAAAAGTGCCGTATGTTCAGTCAGTTTTGGAATGCCTCGGCAATATCGACACGGCCAAGCCGGGAGAAGAAGGGGTCGTATCGCCCCCGGGAGAGTTGGAGTGACGGCTGTCCCCATGCGGAGAAGAATGTTCGGTTGGTGTCTTATTGCCATCTCCTGTGGCATCGCTTTCGCTGGATGCGCATCGCCTGAAGCGCACGAACGATTAGATCGCCAACCGAATAACGCGGCGATCCAGAGTTGGCCAGCCCCACCTGATGTACCTCGGATTAGGGAGGATGGCGAAGGCCCATTCCCCTCCTCCTGGCCCACTGCGGCAGTCGTGTGCAGTTCGAGAGACGCCGTTGGTCCACTTGATTGTACTTTGTTTCTGCTCGCAGGGCGCAGATTGAGCTTAGATCGCCCAGTGGAGCAGATCGCTGACTACACGCGACTCGCTGTACCTTGCAGTTCCAGTGGCTTGCGCGGCCGTTGGGTCGAGCTGGCCAAGGACCAGCCGCCCTTTTTTGTACTCGTACATGATTCCGGAGGCACAGGCGGACTTTCGGTTCGTGTCTTCCAGCATTCCGTTGGGTATCCAGTCGAGGGGGAACAAACGCATTCGTTTGTTGAGATTGTCGCGGGCGAATCGCGCATTCCGCCTCTGATCGGAGATGTCGACGCGGACCAGGTTAACGACTTGTTGATAGGAACGGACGCGACAAATTCGAGTGGCGCGTCAAGCACTCCGCAGTGGTATCGGATATTGAAATGGAAGGACGGAGCGGTACGAGAGACCGGTGAGATCGCCTCCAGCGACGTACAACACGTAACGCCGAGCCTTCCAAGGCTCTGATCTCCCTATCCCACGAGCCGCTCCATGGTGATCACCCCCTGGCCGCAATTCCGGCATTCGCGCCGTCGTCGAACCACGGCGAGTTCGAAGTATCCCATTCGGGGTGCCGATCGTTTTTTTCCTGTTAACTAACGGGCGATGTTAACGAGAGAGCGCGAGAGTTTGAGACGCTTTCATTCGGGGTGCGAGCGCAACCTGCCGGGTTGCGCTCGGACCCCGAACGTCACAGCTACGAACCGAGAGCGCGACGGGCGGCGCGGGGATCGCCGTAAACCTTTGCGGGCAATGGGTTGGGGCGACCATGCGAAACGGCCGCGATTCGGCGTGGGTGTAAACGAAAACGGGTCCTCTCTTTCGAGAAAACCCGCTCAACTCAAAAACGCCCTGACTCATTCGCAACCGGCTGGTTAACAGGCGCGGCCGGTTGATCGGTTGAACCGCCGTACGCGAGATCGCCATAGCACAGCAAGTCAGGGATTTGAGGTATCGAGGAGTTCCGGTCTGAATTCGATGGTGCAGCGTCCACGCGCCCCATCCAGGTGTACGCGGACGACGAATTCGGCCAGCTTCCTCAACTGCTGACTCTGCGTCAGGGCGTTCCATGCCGTTACCAGCTTGGCCGGATCGTCGCTCGCGCCGCCGCACTACCCGAGCACAGGAGACCAGGCTGATTCGTCCGACAGCATTCGGCACACGAACCGCTCGATCTCCATCGCCGGAAACTGAATGCCCGGGCACGGCGGCCGTCCACCGGCGCTCGCACGGCACCGGTAGTACCGATACACCTTCTTCGCACGCCTATCACCGCGCGTCACCATGTACGAGCTCATCGAGCGACCGCAATTCGGGCAGACGATCTTGCCGCGGAGCGGCCAATGGACGGCGTGGTTCCGTGGAGTGCAGGTAGTTCGCCGCGAATCGAGCGCAGCCTGGGCAGCTTGGAACAGCGCGGCATCAATGATCGGTGGATGGCGACCTGGACGAGTACCGCGGCCGTCCCGAAAATCGCCGGCGTACACCGGATTCCGTAATAGTTCCACGACCTGTCGGGCGGTCCAAAGGCGGCCGCCGTGCGTCCGGCCGGAGCGCCAGGCGACGTACCGTTTCGTTCGCCAACCCTTTCCATTTATCTTGTCCGCGATTGCTGACGGCCGCTCGCCCGCTGCAGCCATGCCGAAGATCGCGCGAACCTGTTCGGCCTCGGCCTGGTCGGGCTGGAGTTGTCGCGTACCGGGATCGGTCACATAGCCGAAAGGTGGAGGGCCCGACAAGCGATATCCGCGACGTTTGCGCGCGGCCCGCGAGTCCGCGAGGCGGGAGCGGATCATCTCGCGTTCAAACTGTGCGAAGGACGCCATGATGTTCAACACGAGCACGTCGCTCGCCGCCTGGCCCAGTTCCGGCGACGTCACGATCAGCAGCTCGACGCCGTTCTGTTGCAGGGCTTGGAGGATGTCCAGGCTGTCGCGCAGGCTGCGGCTGAGCCGGTCCAGGCGGTAAATGATGAGCTTGTCGATGGTGCGGGCCCGGATCGCTCCCAACAGGCGCTGTAATGCCGGGCGCTTTGTATCGGCCCCCGATTCGCCGACGTCGTCGAAGCGCTGCCCGATCCACGTCCACGCGGACGAAGCCCGCGCTTTCGCGAAGTCCTCGCAGATCGCGAACTGCGCTGCGCACGAGGACATCACCGGGCTATCGCCAGCAGACGACTGGCGGGTATAGATGGCATATCGGACTGGTCGTTGCTGGTCCACGGGACTGAGCATCATAATCCCGGCCGATCCCGTACTTGACGAACTTCGCAATTTTGCGAATAATAGAGGAGGCGAAGCAGCGTGCCGCGGACGAAGGTTGTCTTGTATCGCGAGGACGACGGAACGGTGCCGATCCTGGAGTGGCTGGATGGCCTGCCGCCAAAGGTGGTCACGAAATGCCGTGTCCGGATTGAGCGCCTCCGGGAACTCGGACACGAACTTCGGCGGCCGGAGGCAGACCTGCTACGTGACGGAATCCACGAGCTTCGCATCGGGTTCCAAGGGCAGAATTATCGAATGCTCTACTTCTTCCACGGGACCGTCGCCGCGATCCTGTCGCAGGGGTTCGTGAAGGAGCGTGTGGTTCCGCCGGTCGAGATCGACCGCGCAGTAGAGCGAAAGAGGCGGTTTTTGATAAACCCGAAGAAGCACACGTACGAGGAATGACCACGATGGCCCGAAAGCGAAAAGCGACGTCCGACGCCGTAGAAATCCTTCACCGGCGCTACTTCCGAGGGAAATCGGAGCGCTTGGCAGAACTCGAGGAGGAGCGGGCGAACGCCGAGGTTGCTCGAAAAACTCACAAGCTCCGTGAAGATGCAGGTCTGACGCAGGCGCAACTCGCCCGCCTGGTTGGCACGACCGCGTCGGTGATTTCGCGACTCGAGGACGCCGACTACGAGGGCCACTCCCTGCCGATGCTGCGCCGGATCGCGGCGGCCTTGCAAAAGCAGGTCGAGATTCGGTTCGTGCCGGCGAAGCGACAACTCGCGTGATCGACGACCTCCGTTTTGCGGCCAGCGTATTGTCTTCACTACCTATCGCGGCGAGTTCGAAGTGTCCCATTCGGGGTCCCGATCGTCTTTTGGGTGTTAACTAACGGGCGATGTTAACGAGAGAGCGCGAGAGTTTGAGACGCCCCATGCGGGGTGTCGAGCGCAACCCCATAGGTTGCGCTCGAACCCTCGGCGCATGTTCTCCTAACCGAGAGCGCCGCCCGCCGTGGCGGGATCGCCGTAAACCTTTGCGGGCAACGGGTTGGGGCGACGATGCGAAAACGCTGCGATTCGGCGTGGGTGTAAACGAAAACGAGTCCTCTCTTTCGAGAAAACCCGTTGATCTCCCCGAGTAGGGCTCGAACCTACAACCTAGCGGTTAACAGCCGCTCGCTCTACCATTGAGCTATCGGGGAATCCGGGCAAATCTAGGCGCGGTCGGCGGGGAGTTCAAGGAAGCAATCGCGCGGTAGTCACCACGCCGTCAGATGTCGTGACCATCGGGGTTGCACGTTTACGATGCGGTCCCAAGCAAAAGAGGCCCCGCCTTCGTAGGCGGAGCCCCTTGATTCGTGCAATCTTTGGACGGCCTAGCCGGGGGCCGATGAAACGTACGGCCTGATCAGGTTCCGGCGCCTACGCCGCCGCCACCACCACCACCGCCCGCACCACCCCCACCGCCGCCGCCACCGGCGCCACCGCCGCCAACACCGCCTCCGACGCTGCCGCCAGCCGGCACGTCAGGCTGTTCGGGATCGGTTCCATCGAAGGGATAGTCGCCGACAGCACCGCCATTATCGCATGCCGTCGGGATCGTGCAGGTCGGGTCGACTGTGTAGTTCGGCACTTCCTGGAATTGGAAGGTCAGCAGTAACTGGTCCTCCGGGGTGCAGACCGTGACGGGCACCACCACGCCGCAAATCTGAATCGAGGTCAGCAGGTTCATGCATCCGTTGCTGAAAAGCATGCCGCCGCCCAATGTGAGCAACAATCCAGTGCGAATCGCCATCCGCTTCGACTTCATCTCAATTCCTTTCTTCATTCCTCAAGGCTTATCGGCCAAATCGAAGATGCTATCAAAGTTCCGCGCCCTTGCTCAGGTTCCGGTGCCACCGGTCCCGCCGCCCCCTTGGTCATCGCCGCCGCCAATTCCGCCGAATCCCTCGTTGCCCGGGCAGTCGGTGAGCAGGTCATCGAGCGGGGTGTCCGGATCGCCGCACGGCGCGATGGGGCCGAGCACGCAGTCTGGGCCGAGCACCGAGCAGAAGTCGATTGCGGCGAGCATGTTGTTAAAACCCGCGGCGAAGCAGCCGCCGAGTTGCGACAGAGTGCCGCCGCACAACAGGACGACCGTGAGAAGCTTGAAAGATGCCTTGCGCTTCCGTTTCATGCGAACTCCTTAGTTTCAAGCAGGACGGCCTTGCGTCGCTGGCTGGGGCGGCTCCGGCCGCCGTTATCGCGGTATGCTACAAGCTTTCAAATCGTATCGCAAGCCCCCGGGGGTTGCAAGGCCCTGCCTGCTTTGGGACGATTTTTTTGCGGTCGCCTTGGAACCGCCGATAGTGGGGCACCGTAAATGCGAATTCCGGGCGTCATGACCGCGGCCTGCGGGGCTGCACGATTCGCGCGATCTCGGCGGCGTTTACGGGCGCGATCGTGCCTCGCTCAGTGAGGATCGCGGTGATGTATTCGGCCGGGGTGACATCAAAAGCGGGGTTTTCGCACGGCAGGTCGGCTGGAGCGACGGGCACGCCCTGGAACTCGCGGACTTCCTCGGCGTGCCGTTGCTCGATCGGAATCCGCGAACCATCGGCGATCGTCAGGTCGAAGGTGGACGTCGGGGCGGCGACGTAGAACGGGATTCCGTGCACCCGAGCCAGGACGGCCAGGCCATAGGTGCCGATCTTGTTGGCGGTGTCGCCGTTGGCGGCAATCCGATCGGCACCCACGATGACAAGCTGGATGCGGCCGGAGCGCATCAGTTGTGCGGCGGCGGCATCGCAGTTCAACGTGACGTCGATCCCCGCGCGAGACAGCTCCCAGGCGGTCAGGCGTGCGCCCTGCAGCAGCGGGCGGGTCTCATCGGCATAGACCCGGAACCGGCGGCCGAGGCGGTGGGCGGTGTACAACGGGGCCAGGGCCGTCCCGTATTCGGCGGTGGCCAACGCGCCGGCGTTGCAGTGCGTCAAGACGCCGGCGCCGTCGGCGATGAGGGAACTGCCGATCTCGCCTATGGCGTGGCAGCTTGTCGCGTCCTCGTCCCGGATGGCGTGCGCTTCGGAGAGCAGGCGGGCTTTCGCCGCCGCCAGGGGGTCGTGCGCGATGGCGCGCGCCAGTGCGCGCATGCGGTCGAGGGCCCGGAACAGATTGACGGCAGTGGGGCGGGACGTGGCGAGGTCATCGCAGACCTCCTCGACCCGCGCCGGCCAGGAGGAGGTCTCTGGCCGCAGCGGCGATTCCGGACTCCACCCGCGGCCGATCCCGAGCACGACGCCATAGGCTGCGGCAATACCGATGGCCGGCGCGCCGCGCACAGAGAGCCGCCGTATGGCCGCATGGACCTCGTCGATGCCGGAGCAGGTGATCCAGCGTTCTTCCGCCGGCAGCCGTGTTTGATCCAGCAGCTCGAGCACGCCATCGGCATCGCCAATCCAGCGGAGCGGACGAAGAGGCTCGTCGAACGGCGCGGCGCGAGGGTGTGGCGCGGTTGGGGGGCTGGCTGGCGACATGGATTGATGATAGGGATTCGGGGCGGCGAGAACTGTGCCGGTCCCTGGTTGTCAATAATGGACACGATACCAGTGAGAATCGGAATGAGAGACGTGAGAGAATGTGAGAAACGTCAGAATCGCGGTTCGGTCGGCGGAGTTAGCAAGGAGAATCTGGGCCGTGCCTCAGGCCAGATGACCCACGCCCTATCCATGGAACAGACGCATGATCTCGCGCTGCCCCATCCTGCTTCAAATCTGGAGGCGAAACTCGCCATGTTTGCCACCACCGCGACAATTGGATAACTTCTCTAAGTTCGCAGTCCGTTTGGCAGCGACTCTTTGCGGCTTTGCGCCTTCGCGTGAGCATTTCCTTCGCCGAACAAGGTCACGCCAGCGACATCCACGCCGCCAGCGCGGCGAGCTTCTCATTCGCGCCCCATGGCCGGCCGACATCGCGGCCCAAGGCTGTCAAGGCGCGCTTCAAGTCGGACTCCGATCGGCGCAGGGCGCCGACCGCATCCGAATA
>Ga0187892_10012480_pt1 | contig 10083 bp, 8 predicted proteins | sample MA1701073metaG_FD_139345 | JGI IMG/M metagenome (GOLD analysis project Ga0187892, IMG submission 139345) | Bio-ooze microbial communities from a basaltic lava cave in the Kipuka Kanohina Cave System on the Island of Hawaii, USA - MA170107-3 metaG ...
CCTTCGACTTCGCCACCTTCTCCCAGATCAACGTGGAGCGGCGGGAGGCGGAGTGGGTCAACTCCTTCTTCATCGGCAAGTGGAGCACGAGCAGCGTCGGGCTCGAGCATCGCCGCGAGATCGTGGAGAATCGCAACACCTTCCGCGCGGCCAGCGAGACCCAGTCGGTATTCTTCGAGCAGCAGCTCCGCTTCTTCGAGCGGCTGTTCGTGACCGGCGGCTTCCGGGTGGAGGACAACAGCGTCTGGGGCACCACCATCACCGAGCGCGGCTCGCTGGCCTTCCTGATCAAGGAGACGGACACCCGCCTCCGGGGCAGCGCGGGGACCGGCTTCCGGGCGCCGACCTTCAACGATCTCTTCTTCCCGGGGTTCGGCAACCCGATCCTGGAGCCGGAGGATAGCCTCTCCTGGGACGTCGGAGTCGATCAGAAGCTCTGGAGCAATCGGATCCGGCTCGGGCTCACGTACTTCCACAACGAGTTCAAGAACCTGATCACGTGCTGCATGTCGATTCCCACCGCGCCGTTCGGCGGGCCCTTCAACGTGGGGCGCGCCCGCAGCGAGGGGATCGAGTTCACCGGCGAGGTGGACGTGCTGCCGAACCTGGTCGCCTCGCTCAACTACACCTACACGGACTCGGAGAACCTGGCCACCGGCCGGCAGCTGCCGCGGGAGGCGGCTCACCGCTGGAACATCGGGCTGACCTGGGAGCCGATCAAGAAGCTCTCGCTTTTCACCCAGGTCCACGTGGTGTCCAGCCAGTTCGAGCCCTTCGGCGAGGCCCGCAACAGCGGCCACACCCGGGTGGACATCGGGGGAACCTGGCGCATCGTGGAGCGCATGGGCTGGCTCCGGAAGCTCGAGCTGACCGCGCGCATCCAGAATCTGCTCGACGAAGGCTACGCGGAGGTGCGCGGGTTCCCCGCGCTCGGCATCAACGCCCTGGTCGGCCTGCGGGCGTCGTTCTAGAATTCCACGCATGATCGCCGGGGTGTCCGTCGAGGTCGGGAGCGAGGCGGTGGTGGTAACCAGCCCGAAGCCGCTCTGCGTCCTGTCCTCGGCGGTGCACCAGGGCGGTTTTGTCCGTGCCCGCGCGATCGTGAACCTGCACGTGGGCAAGAACGATCCCTGCGCGGATCCGGCGGGCATGATCGGGACCTTCGCCCATCGCGCGGGCGTACCAGCGCCCTGGGTGGGGCTGCTGACCGGCGCCCGGACCGAGCGCGCGGCGCAGGCCGAGGAGGCGGCCGGCGGCTTTCACGCGCTGTCCATCGTCACGGTGGGGCTCAGCAACCTGGTGGCCGCGGGCCACGCGCCGGTGGCGACGTGGGCGGCATCCACCATCAATACCATCGTGGTCGTGGACGCGGATCCGGAGCCCGCCGCGCTCGTGAACGCGGTGATCACCGCCACGGAGGTGAAGGGGCTGGCCCTGCGGGAGGCCGGCCTGCTGGCCGCCGGCGGCCAGGCCGCGAGCGGGACGTCCACCGACGCGGTGGTGATCGCGGCGACCGGCCGCGGGATCGCGGCGCGCTTCGGCGGGCCCGCCAGCGAGATGGGCTGGGTGGTGGCGCGGGCGGTGCGAATGGCGCTCGATCGGGCCATCGCGGACTGGCAGGAGCGCCACCGGTGATCCTGCGCCTCGGGGGCGTGCTGCTGTCGGTGCTCCTGCACGCGGGGCTCATCACCCTGCTGCTGGCCTGGTCCGCCACCGACTGGACGCGCCCTGTCTTCGTGGACCTCGGGGAGGGCGCCGGCTCCCCGGGCTCATCCACCGCGGACCCGTCCCCCCCGCGCGCGGCGCGCCCGGCGGCGCGGGCCGTGGGATCCGCGGCGGCCCCGGCTCGCGCACCGGCGACTCCCGAGCCGGTCGCGCCCGCGGTGTCGAGCGCACCGGCCCCTCTGGGGGCGGAGTCCAGCCCCATAGTGCCGATGGCTCCGGTGGCTCCGCCGGCTCCCGCCGTCACAATCGAGCCGGTGCCCGCTCCCTCGGCCGCCACGGGGCCTGCCCTGCCCGCCGCCCCGTCCTCTTCGTCCGCGGCATCCGGTCCGGCGGATGCCCGGGTCGGCGCCACCGGCTCCGGGGCGGGGGCTGGAAGCGGCGCACCGACCCGCGGCGATGCGGAGCAGGGGTCGGGCGGCCCGCCCGGCTCGTCCTTCGCCCTCGCCGCGCCGGGCGCGGGCGGCTCCGGGGCGGCGCCGCCGGCCGAATACGGCCCGTACCTCCGGCGCTTCCGCCAGCGCGTTCAGGAGAGCCTGATCTATCCGCTCGCGGCGCGACGGCAAGGGCTCGGGGGCACGGTGGAGCTGCACGTGTGGCTCGAGGCCACCGGCCGGGTGCGCGACGTGGAGGTCGCGCGCTCGTCCTCGCACGGCGTCCTGGACGCCGCCGCGGTCGAGACCATCCGTCGCCTCGGCCCCGTGCCGTTCCCGGACTCGCTGCCGCGCCGGCCCCTGCTCATCCGGCTCCCCCTCGTCTACGAGCTGCGATGAGCTGACCCCAACCGGGGTCAACTCGAACATGACGGTGCTGGCAGTCGCGGTGGCGCTGGATCTCCTCGTCGGAGATCCACCCAATCGCTGGCATCCGGTGGCGTGGATCGGCCGACTCATCACGGCGGCCCGCGGGCGGGCCCCGAGCGCGCCGGACGACCTGGCGCTGTACGGCACCTTCCTCGTCCTGATCGTGGCCGGCCTCGCGGCGGGCGCGGCGCTGGTGGCGCAGGCTCTCCTCGGCGAGCTGCCCGGCCCGGCCGCGCCGCTCGCCCTCGCGTGGCTGCTCAAGTGCAGCTTCTCGCTGAGCGGGCTCTTCGCGGCAGTGGAGATCGTCCGCGGCCATCTGGTGGCGGGGGATCTCGACGGGGCCCGGCGCCAGGTCGCCTGGCATCTCGTGAGCCGCGACACGACCGGGCTCGACGAAGGTGCGGTCGCCTCCGCCGCGGTCGAGTCCCTCGCCGAGAACATCACCGACGGCGTCGTGGCGCCGCTCAGCTTCTACGTGGCCGGCGTGCTCCTCGGCGGCGTCGCCGGCGGACTGGCGCTGGCGTGGGCCTACCGCGCGGTGAATACCGCGGACGCCATGATCGGCTACCGGCGAGACGAGCTCGAGTATCTCGGCCGCGCCACCGCGCGCACCGACGACGCGCTGAACTACGTGCCGGCGCGGCTGGCCGCGGGGGCGCTGGTGGCGGGCGCGTGGCTCGCGGGGCAATCGGCCGCGGGGGCGGCGCGCGCCCTGCGGCGCGACGGCCGGTCCACCGAGAGTCCGAATGCCGGCCTGACCATGGCCGCGATGGCCGGGGCGCTGGGCGTCGCCCTCGAGAAGCGCGGCCACTACCGCCTGGGCGACGGGCCGCCGCCCGATCCGGCCGCGATCGATCGCGCGATGCGGGTGGCCCGCTGGACGGGCGCGCTCTGCGTTGGTGCGGCCGCGCTCGTCCTGGCGGCGCGCCGGTGAGCCGTCGGCGCGCCCGGGCCATCATGCTGCAAGGCACCGGCTCGCACGCCGGCAAGACGGTGCTGGTCGCGGGCCTCTGCCGGCTCCTCGCCCGTCGCGGTCTCCAGGTGCGGCCCTTCAAGTCGCAGAACATGTCGCTCAACGCCCACGTCGCGGCCAACGGCGGCGAGATGGGCTGGGCGCAGGTGATGCAGGCCGAGGCGGCGGGCGTGCCGGCGCGCGTGGAGATGAACCCCATCCTCCTCAAGCCGCGCGCGGAGGCGCGCAGCCAGGTGGTGCTGCTCGGGCGGGTGCTGCGGGAGGCCGACGCGGTGGGCTACTACCGTCTCACGCCCCGGCTCTGGCCGGCGGTGCGTCGGAGCTACGAGACGCTGGCGCGCGAGGCGGACGTGGTGGTGATCGAAGGCGCGGGGAGTCCGGCCGAGCCCAACCTGATGCGCCGCGATCTGGCCAATATGCGCGTGGCGCGCCTGGCCCGCGCGCCCGTCCTGCTGGTCGGCGATATCGACCGGGGCGGCGTCTTCGCGAGCCTGCTCGGCACCATGACGCTGCTGCCGCCCGCCGATCGGCGGCGCGTGCGCGGGTTCGTCATCAACAAGTTCCGGGGCGACGCGTCGCTGCTCCGGCCCGCGGTCCGCGACCTCCTCCGCCGCACGCGGGTTCCCGTCGTCGGGGTGGTGCCGTTCCTGCCGCGTCTCGGCCTGCCCGAGGAGGACTCGGTCGCGCTCGACGCCGCCGCGGAGGCCACGCGCGGCGGGTTGCGCGTCGCGGTGGTGCGCCTGCCGCACATCGCCAACTTCACCGACTTCGCCCCGCTCGCGGCGGAGCCGGGGGTGGAGCTCGTCTACGCCGAGGAGCCGGCCGCCCTGGCCGGCGCGGCGCTGGTGGTCCTGCCGGGCTCGAAGGACACCATCGCGGATCTCCGCGCCCTCAAGGCTCGGGGCTTCGCCCCCGCCCTCGCCGAGCACCGCGCCCGCGGCGGCCTCGTGCTGGGCGTCTGCGGCGGCTACCAGATGCTCGGCCGCGTGGTCGCGGATCCCCACCATGTCGAGAGTGGTGGCGAGGAGGCCGGGCTCGCCCTGCTGCCGGTGGCGACCACGCTCGGGCGCGAGAAGATCACGCGGCGCGTGCGCGCCCGCTGGCGCCCCGACGGACCCGGGTTCGAGGGCTACGAGATCCACGTGGGGGTGACCGCGGGCGACCGCGCCGCGCGGCCGCTCCTCGACGTGGAGGGGCAGCCCGAGGGATCCGCCTCCGCCGACGGGCGGGTGTGGGGCACGCACCTGCACGGGCTCTTCGAGGCGGGCCCGGCCCGGCGTCACGTGCTGGACTGGGCGCGCGGCGCCCCCGCCGTCGCGGGGGCGCCCGCGCCGCTCGATCATCGCGCCCTCCGCGAGGCGGCCTATGATCGCCTCGCGGATGCGCTCGCGGCGGCGCTGGATGCGCAGCTCCTGAGCGACCTCGGCGTCTCGTAAGCGCCCGAAAATTCTTCGCTCGCCCGGAGGCCGGGGGGTATCATTCTCTATCGCCGCCTCGAGCAGCCGCGGCGTCTTCTGTCTTTGAACATCACCGATCATCTGACGGACGCATTGAGGCACGCGCTCGACGCCGCCGGGTTGCCCGCACCCACCGAGGTGCAGTGGGAGATCCCGCGTGAAGCGCGGCACGGCGACTATGCGACCAATGCCGCGATGGCCCTGGCCCGCGCGGCGCGCCGCCCGCCCCGCACGATCGCCGAGGCGGTGGTGGCCAACTTCCCGAAGACGGAGGCCGTCGAGCGGGTCGAGATCGCGGGCCCCGGCTTCCTGAACGTCTTCCTCTCGCCCCGCTGGTGCGCGGAGGGCCTCCAGCGGGTGCTCGCGGCGGGCGCGGAGTACGGCCGGTCCGACGCGGGGAGGGGCACCGGCGTGCTCCTCGAGTTCGTCTCGGCCAATCCGACCGGCCCGCTCGTGATCGTCAACGCCCGCGCGGCCGCGGTGGGCGACGCGCTCGCGCGCATCTTCCGGGCCCAGGGCCATCGCGTCGACTCGTGGTACTACGTCAACGACGCGGGCAATCAGTTCATGGCGCTCGCGCGGTCGGTGGACGTGCGGCTGCGCCAGGCCCTGGGCGAGCCCGCCGAGCTGCCCGAGAACGCGTACCCGGGCGAGTATCTGATCGAGATGGTCGCGGAGTGGCTCGCCCGGGACCCCCAGGGCATGCGCGCGCTCGCCGCGCGGCCGGAGGCGGAGCGGATCGAGCGCCTCGGACGCCTCGCGGTCGACGTGATCGTGGAGGGCCAGCGGGGCGTGCTCGAGGCCTACGGCACCCACTTCGACCGCTGGGCCCACGAGCAGCGCGACGTGCGCGAGGCGGGCCGGCCGCAGGCGGCGATCGACGCGCTCACCGCGGCCGGCCACACCTACGAGGAGGACGGGGCGCTCTGGTTCCGGTCCACCGCGTTCGGCGACGACAAGGACCGGGTACTGCGGAAGTCGGATGGCGAGCTGACCTACTTCGCGGTGGACATCGGCTTCCACCACTTCGAGAAGTTCCAGCGTGTCGAACACGTCATCAACTTCCTGGGGCCCGATCACCACGGTTACGTGGAGCGCATGCGAGCCGCGATGCAGGCGCTCGGCCACGCGCCCGAGCGCTTCGGCGTGCTCATCGTGCAGCTCGTGACCCTGCTCCGCGACGGCCAGCCGGTGCGGATGTCCAAGCGCCGCGGCGAGTTCGTGCTGATGGAGGAGCTCCTGGAGGAGGTCGGCCGCGACGCGGCGCGCTTCACCTTCCTGACGCGCCGGCACGACAGCCCCCTCGAGTTCGACCTCGCGGTGGCCACCCGGCAATCCTCCGACAATCCGGTGTTCTACGTGCAGTACGCCCACGCGCGGGTGGCCAGCTTGTTCCGGACCGCGGTGGAGCAGGGGGTGACGGTCCCGCCCTGGGCCGAGATCGACTTCACCCCGCTCGGGCTCGACGAGGAGCAGGCCCTCATCAAGCGGCTGCTGCAGTACCCGGAGCTGGTGGCCGGCGCGGCGCGGGCCCGCGAGCCGCACCGCGTGGCCTACTATCTCAGCGAGCTGGCCGGTCTCTTTCATCCCTACTACAAGGCGCATCGGGTGATCACGCCGGACCGCGCGACGACGCTCGCCCGCCTCGGGCTTTGCGCCGCGGTGGGGCAGGTGGTGCGAAACGGCCTCGACCTGCTCGGCGTCTCGGCGCCCGACCGCATGAGCCGCGGCGACGAGGGCGACTGACATGGCCTCCGCGGCGCGGCGGCGGATCGGGAGAGGACCGGGCGGGGGCCAGTGGCTCGCGCTCGGCGGCGCGGTACTGGTGATCCTGGGCCTCACGTTCGCGCTCGGGTTGCTGGTCGGGCGGCAGTGGGCGCGTCAGACGGCTTCGGCGGTGATCACCAGCGTGGCCGAGCCCGCCCGGAAGCCGGCCGCGCCCGCGCGCCGTAGCGGCATCGCGGCCGAGACCATGGCCGATCGCGCGCCCGAGTCGACCGAGAAGCTCACGTTCTACAAGACGCTGACCGAGCCGCTCGACGGGCCCGGTGCGCCGCCCAGGCCCGAGCCACGGCCGGTCGCGGTCAAGATCCCCCCGGTCACGCCACTACCGCCCTTGCCCGCGGCCCCGGCCGCGGCGGCGCCCCCGCCCACCCCGTCAATCTCCCTTCCGCCCGCTCCCGGCAAGACCACTGGCAAGGCTCCGGACGGTAAGACTGCGGACGGGGGGAGTGCGGGGGCCACTTCTGGGCCCCCGCATTCCAACAATGCCTCAGCGAGCGCACCGGCCGCACCCGTTCCGTACACCATTCAGGTCGGGGCCTACAAGAACCGCCGCCAGGCCGACGACTCGCGGCAGCAGCTGGCCAGCGCCGGGCTCGACGCCTACGTGGTCACGCTCGCGGCTCAGGACGGGGTGGCCCGCTATCGCGTCCGGGTCGGCACCTACCGGACCCGGGAGGAGGCGGCGTCCGCCGCCGAGCGGCTCCGCGCGCAGCGCTCCTTGACCACGTTCGTCACGCCCAGGTAGGCCCCCGCCCGTGCGAGGTGCCGCCGAAGGCGAGCCGAGCGAATCCCAGAAGTCGAGCCGCGCGGATACGCCGGGGCAGGACGAGGCGCAGCCGAAGGCGAGCCGAGCGGATACAACAGTCAACCGACGCATCGGCCGCATCCTGATCTCCCGCGACGAGATCGCGGCCCGCGTCACCGAGCTGGGGGAGGCCATCGGCCGCGACTACGCGGGCCGGGCGCCGGTGCTGGTTGGCGTGCTCAAGGGGGCGGTGGTCTTCACGGCCGACCTCCTGCGGGCCATCCGGGTGCCGGCCGCGATGGACTTCATGGCGGTCTCCTCGTACGGGTCGGGCACGCGATCCTCGGGCGTGGTGCGGCTCACCTCCGACCTGTCGCTGTCGATCGAGGGCCGGGACGTGATCATCGTGGAGGACGTCGTCGACTCGGGCCGCACCATCAGCTACCTGCGCCGCAATCTGGCGACCCGGCATCCCCGGAGCCTGGCCCTCTGCGGGCTGCTCGACAAGGTCTCCCGCCGCGAGGTGGACGTGGACGTGGACTATGTCGGCTTCGTGATCCCGGACGAGTTCGTGGTGGGCTACGGACTCGACTACGACGGCCGGCACCGCGAGCTGCCGGATCTGGCCGTCCTGGACCCCATCGCGCCCGCGTGATCCTCCTCGGGGCGCCCCCCGCCTCGCGCCCCATATGGTATGATTCCCCGCATGAATCCGTTCTACAAGAACCTCGCCCTCTGGATGGTGATCGGGCTTATCGTCATCCTCCTGTTCCAGCTTTTCCAGCAGAACCAGTCACCCCGGGGGGAGATCGTCTTTTCGGACTTCCTGAAGAAGGTGGAGACCGGGGAGGTCCGTGAGGTCACCCTCAAGGGCAACAATGTCTCCGGGCGCCTGAGCGACGGCTCGTCGTTCCGCACCTACACCGCCGACTATCCCGACCTGGTCAAGTCCCTCAAGGACCGGGGGGTCAAGATCGACGTGAAGCCCGCTGAGACCAACTCGTGGCTGGCCGTCGTGCTGCAGTGGGTCCCGATGCTGCTCTTCATCGGCGTCTGGATCTTCTTCATGCGCCAGATGCAGGGCGGGGGCGCCAAGGCCCTGTCCTTCGGCAAGGCCCGGGCCCGGCTGATCTCGGAAAAGCAGAACAAGGTCACGTTCCAGGACGTGGCCGGCGTGGACGAGGCCAAGGAAGAGCTGCGGGAGATCATCGAGTTCCTGAAGGACCCGCCCAAGTTCCAGAAGCTCGGGGGCAAGATCCCCAAGGGCGTGCTCCTGGTGGGTCCTCCGGGCACCGGCAAGACCCTGCTGGCCAAGGCCATCGCGGGGGAGGCCAACGTTCCCTTCTTCTCGATCTCCGGCTCGGACTTTGTCGAGATGTTCGTGGGGGTGGGCGCCTCCCGCGTGCGCGACCTCTTCGAGCAGGGCAAGAAGCACGCGCCCTGCATCATCTTCATGGACGAGATCGACGCGGTCGGCCGGCACCGGGGTGCGGGTCTGGGCGGCGGGCACGACGAGCGCGAGCAGACCCTGAACCAGCTCCTGGTCGAGATGGACGGCTTCGAGACCAACGAGGGCGTCATCCTCATCGCGGCCACCAACCGGCCCGACGTGCTGGATCCCGCGCTCCTGCGGCCCGGCCGCTTCGACCGCCAGGTGGTGGTGGCGCGGCCCGACGTGAAGGGACGCGAGGAGATCCTCAAGGTACACGCGCGGCGGATCCCGCTCGCCCCGAAGGTGGACCTCAAGGTCCTCGCCCGCGGCACCCCAGGGTTCTCGGGGGCCGACCTGGCCAACCTGGTGAACGAGGCGGCCCTGCTGGCCGCGCGCCACGACAAGAAGGTCGTCGAGATGATCGATTTCGAGAACGCCAAGGACAAGGTCCTGATGGGCGTGGAGCGGCGCTCGATGATCATCTCGGAGACCGAGAAGAAGACCATCGCCTACCACGAGGCGGGTCACGCCCTGGTGGCCGACCTGCTCCCCGGGGCGGATCCGCTGCACAAGGTCACGATCATCCCGCGCGGCCGCGCGCTGGGCCTCACCCAGCAGCTGCCCGCCGACGACAAGTACAACTACTCGCGGGACTACCTGGTCAACCGCATCACGATCCTGCTGGGCGGCCGCGCCGCCGAGGAGATCGTGTTCCAGCAGCAGACCACCGGGGCGGGGGACGATCTCGAGAAGGCGACCGACATGGCCCGCAAGATGGTCTGCGAGTGGGGCATGTCCGACCGAATGGGCCCGCTCACCTTCGGCAAGGGCGAGGAGCACATCTTCCTCGGTCGCGAGGTGGCCCGCCCCAAGGACTTCAGCGAGGAGACCGCGGTCCTCATCGACTCCGAGATCAAGCGGATCGTGATGGAATGCGCGACCCGGGCACGCCACATGATCGAGACGAATCTCGAGAAGCTGCACGCGCTCGCGCGGGCGCTGCTCGAGCGCGAGTCGCTCGACGGCGAAGAGATCGCGCGCATCCTGCGCGTCCCCCCGCTCCAAGAGGCCCCGAGCCCAGCCTAGTCGGAGCCACGCGCGGCCGTCCGCCGAGCACGGGTTGTCCGCCGACTGGGGGAGTGCGGGGGCCATTTCTGGGCCCCCGC
>Ga0187892_10012482_pt1 | contig 10081 bp, 6 predicted proteins | sample MA1701073metaG_FD_139345 | JGI IMG/M metagenome (GOLD analysis project Ga0187892, IMG submission 139345) | Bio-ooze microbial communities from a basaltic lava cave in the Kipuka Kanohina Cave System on the Island of Hawaii, USA - MA170107-3 metaG ...
GGCCGTGCCCCGGGCGGTACGCTCCTTCACGGGGATCTCATGGGCCCGGAGCCGGTAGACCCGGCCCTTGTTCGAGAAGAACAGCAGGTAGGCGTGGGCGGTGGTGGTGAGGATGCGGGTGACGAGGTCGTTGTCGCGGAGCTTGGCCCCGCTCACCCCCCGACCGCCCCGGCCCTGGGTGCGGAAGGCGTCGGCCACCACGGTCTTCACGTAGCCCTTCCCGGTGAGGGTGAAGACGAGCTCCTCGTCCTCGATGAGGTCGAGGGTGTCGAGGTCGCCGTCGTCGAGCACGATCTCGGCCCGGCGGGGGGTGGCGTAGGCCTCCCGGATCTGGCCGAGCTCGGTACCGATGACCTCCCGGAGTCGGCCCGGGTCGGCGAGGATGGCCTCGAGCTCGGCGATGGTGGCGGCGAGCTTGGCCATCTCGGCCTCGAGCTCGCTGCGCCCCAGCCGGGTGAGGCGGGCCAGGGTCATGTCGAGGATGTGCTCGGCCTGCACCTCGGTGAAGGAGAACGGCTCGGCCATGAGCCCGGCCCGGGCCGTCGCCTTGTCGGCCGAGGCTCGGATGAGGGCGATGATGGCGTCGATGGCGTCGAGGGCCCGGAGCAGGCCCTCCACGATGTGGGCCCGGTTGCGGGCCCGGGTGAGGCGGAACTGCGAGCGGCGGGTGACCACCTCCACCTGGTGGGCGCAGTAGGCCCCGAGCAGCTCGACGAGGGTGAGGGTGCGGGGCACCCCGTCCACGAGGGCCACGCAGTTCACGCCGAAGCTCGTCTGCAGGGGGGTGTGCTTGTAGAGGTTGTTGAGCACGACGTGGGCGTTGGCGTCCCGCTTCAGGGTGACGACGAGCTTGGTCTCGTGGCCCGACGAGAGGTTCTGCACGTCGCGGATGCCCTCGAGGTTGCGGTTGTCGACGAGGTCGGCGATCTTGGCCGCCACGGTGTTCACGCTCGTCTGGTAGGGCAGCTCCCGCACCACGATCTGGGTCGCCCGCCGGTCCTCGACGATCTCGGCCTTGGCCCGCATGCGGATGGAGCCCCGGCCCGTGCGGTAGGCCTCCATGATCCCGGCCCGGCCCAGGATCGAGGCTCCGGTGGGGAAGTCGGGCCCGGCGATGTGGGCCATGAGGTCCTCGACGGTGGCCTCGGGGTGGGCCAGGAGGTGGCGGGTGGCGTCGATGACCTCGCCGAGGTTGTGGGGGGGGATGTTCGTGGCCATGGCCACGGCGATGCCCTGGCTGCCGTTCACGAGGAGGTTGGGGAACCGGGCGGGCAGCACCTCGGGCTCGGTGAACTCGCCGGAGTAGTTGTCGACCTCCTCCACCGTCTCCTCCTCGATCCCGTCGAGGAGGTGGGTGGCCAGGGGGGCGAGGCGGCACTCCGTGTAGCGCTCGGCGGCGGCATCGAAGTCGGGTGAGCCGTAGTTGCCGTGGAAGTCGACGAGGGGGTGGCGGAGGCTGAAGGGCTGGGCCATGCGCACGAGGGCGTCGTAGATGGCCTGGTTCCCGTGGGGGTGGTACTTGGCCATGACGTCGCCGGTCACCCGGGCGCACTTCACGTGGGGCCGGTCGGGGCGGAAGCCCTGGTTGTGCATCGACCAGAGGATGCGGCGGTGCACGGGCTTGAGCCCGTCGCGCACGTCGGGCAGGGCCCGGGCCGTGAGGGTGGAGAGGGCGTAGACGAGGTAGGACTGCTCCATCTCGTCCTGGAGCTCGATCTCCTCGACGTCGCCGTAGAGGGGCAGGTGGGGATCGCTCACCGGGTCGCCATCAGATGTCGAGGAAGCGCACGTCGTGGGCGTTGGTCTGGATGAACTGCTTGCGCTGCTCCACGTCGTCGCCCATGAGGCGGGAGAAGACGTCGTCGACGAGGGCCGCCTGCTCGACGGTGACCTTGAGCAGGGTGCGCCGGTTGCGGTCCATCGTCGTCTGGCGCAACTCCCCGAAGTCCATCTCGCCCAGGCCCTTGAGGCGCTGGAAGTCGCTGCGGTGGTTGGGCCGATCGGCGAGGAACGCCTCCTTGGCGGCGTCGTCCTTGAGGTAGACCTTCTCCTTGCCCACGAGGGTGGAGTAGAGCGGGGGCTGGGCGATGTGGACGTGGCCGTGCTCCACGAGGTCGCGCATCTGGCGGAAGAAGAACGTGAGCAGCAGGGTGCGGATGTGGTTGCCGTCGACGTCGGCGTCGGCGAGCACGATGACCCGGTCGTAGCGGATCCGGGTCACGTCGAACTCATCGGCCACCCCCGCGCCCAGGGCCGAGATGAGCGACTGGATCTCGGTGTTGCGCAGCATGCGGTCGATGCGGGCCCGCTCGACGTTGAGGATCTTGCCCCGGATGGGCAGGATGGCCTGGGTGACGGGGTCCCGGGCGCTGATGGCCGAGCCGCCGGCCGAGTTCCCCTCGACGATGAAGAGCTCGCACTCGTCGGGGTTCTTCGACGAGCAGTCGGCGAGCTTGCCCGGCAGCCCCGCCCCCTCGAGGAGGGTCTTGCGCCGGATGACGTCCCGGGCCTGGCGGGCGGCGGCCCGGGCCCGGGCCGCCTGGATGGCCTTGTTCACCACCTGGCGGGCCTCGCTCGGGTGCTCCTCGAGCCAGTCGGCCAGCTTCTCGTTCGTCACCCGCTCGACGAGGGAGCGGATGGACACGTTGCCGAGCTTGGCCTTGGTCTGGCCCTCGAACTGCGGCTCGCGCAGCTTCACGGCCACGATGGCGGTGAGCCCCTCGCGGATGTCCTCCCCGGCCAGGTTGGCGTCCTTGTCCTTCAGCAGGCCCTTGGCCCGGGCGTAGCGGTTCACCACGTTCGTGAGGGCCTTCTTGAACCCCTCCTCGTGCATGCCCCCCTCGACGGTGGCGATCCCGTTGGCGAAGCTGTAGAGGCCCTCGTGGTAACCGGTGTTCCACTGGAAGGCGAGCTCCACCTCCTGGTCGTCCTCGGCCGAGGCGAACTGGCCCACCCGCTTGAAGAGCGGGTCCTTGGCGACGTTGAGGTGACGCACGTAGTCGACCACCCCGCCGGCGTACCGGTAGAGGTGAGTGGCCTCGTGCCCGGGGCGCTCGTCGGTGAAGCGGATCTCCAGGCCCTTGTTGAGGAAGGCGTAGATCTGGAGGCGCTCGAGCAGGGTGGTGGCCCGGAACTCCGTGCCCTCGGAGGCGAAGATCGTGGGATCGGGCCAGAACGTGACCGTGGTGCCGGTGCGGTTGCGGGGGGCCCGCCCCACCACCTCGAGGCGGCCCTGGGGCCGCCCGCCGTGCTCGAAGACGACCCGGTGGTGGTGGCCGTGCTGGTCGATCTCCAGCTCGAGGCGCCGGGACAGGGCGTTCACCACCGAGACACCCACCCCGTGCAGCCCCCCCGACACCTTGTAGCCCCCCCCGTCGCCGAACTTCCCCCCGGCGTTGAGCATGGAGAAGGCCACCTCGGCGCCCGTCTTGTTCCGCACCTTGGGGTGGGGGTCGGTGGGCACGCCCCGGCCGTCGTCGGCCACCCGGCACCCGCCGTCGGCGAGGAGGGTGACGTCGATGCGGGTGGCGAACCCGGCCATGGCCTCGTCCACGGCGTTGTCGACCACCTCGTAGACGAGGTGGTGGAGGCCGCCGAGGCCGGTGGAGCCGATGTACATGCCGGGCCGCTTCCGGACGTGCTCGAGGCCCTCGAGGACGGTGATGTCCTTGGCCCCGTAGGAAGCGGTCTGGGTCACCTGGAGCTCTCTCCTCTCGCGCCGAGCGGGCAAGGTCGCCACCCCGGCGCGGCTCGCCGCCCACGTTGGGCAGCAGCTCGCCGCAGCCAGATCCGGGCCGGGGCCCGGGGACCCGTCACGGCTCGTCGGAGCCCTGGTCGGAACCCGACCAGGCCGGGCCTGCGGCCGGCGGGATGACCCGGAACACGACCTCCCCAGGATACCAGGGCCCCGTCGCCTACCGGCGGACCCGGACGACCACCCGGGCGACCACGCCTGGCCCCGCCACCTCCTCGCACCGGCGACGCAGGTCGGCGTCGAGGAACCGGAGCTGGGTGGCCCACGCCGGGTCGTCGACGGCGACGACGAGCACCCCGCCGGCCAGGGACAGGGGCCGGGCGTGCGCGGCGACGTCGGGGCCCACGACGTCCTCCCAACGCCCGAAGACGGCGGCGAGGGCCGGCGGCGGCGGGGTGCCGAGGCGGCGGGTGAGCTCGGTCAGCGAGTCGGCCAGGGGGAGCGGCTCGCTGCCGCCGGCGGTGGGCCGGGGCCGGCGCGGAGCCCTCATGCCCGGGCCTCCTCGAGCCGTCCCCCAGCCAGGCGCAGGACCCGTTCGGGCTCGGCTCCCGGCGGCAGCGGGCCGGCGGTGGTGAGCACGGCCTGGCCGGGGGGGAGGTGGGTGAGGAGGGCCTCGGCCCGCCCGGGGTCGAGCTCGCTGAACACGTCGTCGAGGAGCAGCAAGGGGGCCTCTCCCGCCCGCTCGGTGGCCAGGGTGTGGGCGCCCAGGCGCAAGGCCAGCGCCAGGCTGCGCTGCTCACCCTGGCTGGCCCGGAGCCTGGCCGCGAGCCCGTCGACGGCCAGGTCGAGCTCGTCGCGGTGGGGCCCGACGAGGCTCGCCCCTCGGCGCACGTCCTGGTCCCGGCCCGCCCCCAGGGCCTCAGCCAGGGTCTGCCCGTCGGGCCAGGAGGTCACGTAGGCGAGCGACACCGTGCCCTCGCCGCCGGCCACCCTCCGGTAGGCCGAGCTCACCGGGCCGCCGAGGTCGGCCACGAGGCGCCGCCGGGCGGCCACGTGGGCCTCGCCCACCACGGCGAGCCGCTCGTCCCACACGTCGAGGGTGGTGGCCTCGGAGGCCCCGAGGCGACCGCCGGCCGACCGGAGCAGGGCGTTGCGTTGGCGAACGATGCGCTCGAGGTCGCGGCGGGCGGCGGTGTGGCGGGCGTCGTGGGCGGCGAGCTCGTCGTCGAGGTACCGGCGCCGGGCAGCCGGCCCCCCCTTCACGAGCTCGAGGTCATCGGGGGTGAACACGCTCACCGCCAGGAGGTCGGCCAGGTCGCTCACCCGCCGCAGGGGCTGGCGGTTCACGCTCACCCGGCCCCGGCCCCGAGGGGTGATCTCGGTCTCCACGAGCAGCTCCCGGGGGCCACGCCGGCCCCGGCCCCGGACGACGGCCCGGTCGGCCCCGACCCGCACCATGGCCTCGGGCGGGGCCCCCCGGAACGAACCGAGGCGGGCCAGCCACCCGGCGGCCTCGAGGAGGTTCGTCTTGCCCGAGCCGTTGACCCCCGTCACCACGAGCAGTCCCGGAGGCAGCTCGAGGTCGGCATGGCGGTAGCTCCGGAAGTCCTCCACCCAGAGGTGGTCGAGCCGCACGGCGGCCGGTGGGCGGCGCCGGGCCCGGTCAGGAGACGCGGACGGGCATGAGGAGGTAGAGGTGGTGGCGGTCACCCGACCCGTCGGGCGCCAGGGGCCGGATGATGGCCGGCTTCAGCACGTCGAGGGTCTCGAGCACGACCTCCTCGCCGGGCGTGGCCTCCATCCCGTCGATGAGGAACTCGGGGTTGAACGCCACGGTCATCTCACTGCCCTCGTACTTGGCGTCCACCTCCTCCGTCGCCTGGCCGACGTCCTGGGTGATGGCCGTGAGCCGCACCCCCTCGGCGTGGAAGGCGAGGCGGACGGGAGCGGCATCCCGGGCCAGGAGCTTCACGCGACGAACGGCATCGAGGAGCGCGGCCTTGCCCACGGTGAGGCGGTTGGGGTGCGACGGCGGGATGAGCTTGCGGTAGTCGGGGAACTCCCCGTCGAGCAGCCGGGTGGTGAGCTGCACCCGGCCCACCCCGAAGCGGGCATCGTCGCCCCCGAGCTGCACCCTCACCTCCTCGGTGCCGCCGAGGAGGCGCCCCAGCTCCCCCAGAGCCCGGGACGGCACGAGGACGTGCTGGCCCTCCTCGAGGACGTGGGTGCCGGGCAGCGTCCGGAGGGCCAACCGGTAGGAGTCGGTGGCGACGAGGCGCAGTCCCTCACCCTCGGCCTCCACGAGCACGCCGGTGAGGATGGGCCGGGCGTCGTCGCGGCTAGCCGCCGGCACCACCTGGGCCAGGGCCCGGGCCAGGTCCTCGGCCGGCAAGGTCACCCCTCCCTCGCCCGGTTCCGGGAGGCGCAGGAACTCCTCGGCCGGGAGGAGTCGTACGGCGAACTCGGAGCGACCCGAGGCCACCGTCGCCTCGGACTCCCCGGTCTCCACGGTGACGGCACCGGGCTCCAGGGCCCGGGCGATGTCAAGGATGAGCCGGGAGGGCAGGACGCAGGTGCCGGCTTCGGCCGTGTGGACGTCGACGTCGGCTTCGATGGTGAGGTCGAGGTCGGTGGCTGCGAGGTGGAGGCGGTCCTCGCCCGCTTCCATGCGGATGCCCGAGAGGGCGGAGTGCAGCCCGCCTCGGCTCGTGGCGGCACGGGCCACGACCGCGAAGCCCTCGACCAGGATGTCGCGCTCAGCTCGAAACTTCACCGCTCACCTCGGGGACCTAGATCTCTCTAGAGAAGAGGGACAGGAGGAGTAGTAGGGCCTGTGGATTGTGGATGATGCGCCATCATCCCAGGTCACCGGCCGGGACGGGAGGGAGGGGTCGTCCACCGCCGGCCACCGTGGGACGGGAGGGAGGCCGGGAGCACCGGGCTCGGGCTCGGGCGGTCCACAGGATGGCCACCCCTCCTCCGCCGGTCACCCACCGGTGCGGATGTGGTGCATGAGGTCGGTGACCTGGTTGTAGATGCCGCGGCGCTCGTGCATGAGGTCGGTGATCTTCTCCACAGCGTGCATCACCGTCGTGTGATCCCGGTTGCCGAACACCTTCCCGATGGCCGGGTAGCTGTAGTCGGTCATCTCCCGGAAGACGTACATGGCGACCTGGCGGGCCTGCACGAGAGGGCGGCTGCGACTCTTGCCCACGAGGTCGTCCACGGCGTGGCCGAACATCGTGGAGGTGGCCGCGAGGATGGCGGCGGGGGTGATCTGGCGGTCACGGGCGGTGATCATGTCGGCCAGTTGCTCCTGGGCCACTGCCAGGGTGAGCGACGTGTGGTTCAGGGAGGCGTAGGCCGTCACCCGCATGAGCGCGCCTTCGAGCTCGCGGATGTTGTGGGTGATGTGGGTGGCGATGTAGTCGAAGACGGCATCGGGGACGGCGGTGCGTTGACCCTCGGCCTTCTTGTGGAGGATGGCGAGCCGGGTCTCGAGCTCGGGGGGTTGTACGTCGGTGATGAGGCCGCCGGCGAAGCGGCTGCGGAGGCGGTCCTCGAGGGTGGCGATGGCTCGGGGGGCGCGGTCGGAGGAGATGACGATCTGGCGCCCGGCGGCGTGGAGAGAGTCGAAGGTGTGGAAGAACTCCTCCTGGAACCGCTCCTTGTTCTCGATGAACTGCACGTCGTCGACGAGGAGGAGGTCGCACTCCCGGTAGCGACGCTTGAAGCTGTCCATGGTGTTGTTGCGGATGGCATCGATGAAGTCGTTGAGGAAGGCTTCGGTGGAGACGTAGCGGACGAGGTGGTCGGGATAGTGCTGGCGCACGTAGTTGCCGATCGCGTGGAGGAGGTGGGTCTTGCCCAGGCCGGTGCCGCCGTAGATGAAGAGGGGGTTGTAGGCCTGGCTCGGCCGTTCGGCCACGGCCAGGGCGGCGGCGTGGGCGAAGCGGTTGGAGTCACCCATGACGAAGGCCTCGAAGAGCTGATCGGGGTTGAGGCGGGTGGAGGCCCGGTCGAGGACCGGCCCGGGCGCGGCGCCGCCGCTGGGGGGCGGCACCGCCCGGGCGGCGGCCACGAGCTCGGTGTCGCCGGGCGAAGCCTCGGTGTCGATGCGCAGCTCCACGTCGACCACGCTGCCGCCCACCTCGGCGAGGACGGCCCGCAGAGCCGCGGCGAAGCGGTCCTCGATGCGCTCCTTGGCCAGCCGGTTGGGGACGCTGAGCACGAGCCGGTCGTCCACCACGGCGGTGGGGCACACAGAGCCGAACCATGTGTTCCAGGTCCCCGCGGGGACCTCTCGGCGCAACCGCTCGACGCAGGCGGTCCAGAGTTCTTCGGCCCCCGACACGTTGCCAGCCTCCCCTTCGCCCTGGCCGCCGGTCCCGGCGCGGCAACCGTCCACAACCTTCTCCACAGCTGTGGACAACGCCGTCACAGCCGACGTGGCGTGCATGGCCCTTCCCCTCCGGCGGTGTGCTCGTTGCCTCGCCAGGGGTCAGGGAAGTGGGGGGACCCCAGCTCCGGGGCCGCGTCCCCGGGCCACGGACCGTAGCACCAGCCTCCCCTGGTGGTTCAAGGCCTCGACGAAGATTCGGGGGGTTCCGGGGAGGTCGTGGCGACGACTAGGGTGGGGCGACCGCAGAACTGCGCCCGGGTGTGCCGTGCCGGGTGCGAGTGGCGACGGCGGTCGTGTCGGTCACCTCGAGGTGCGCCGGCCATCGGGGTGGCCGGGTCCGTCGCACGGGCGCCACGGGCGCCCGCCGCCCTCGACCGTCGCCCGCCACCTCACGCCGAAGGGAAAGGTCCGCCCAAGTGAAGCGCCCCTACCAACCCAACACCCGCCGCCGGGCGCGACGGCACGGGTTCCGCCACCGCATGTCGACCCGCGCCGGCCGGGCGATCATCCGCAACCGCCGCCGCCGGGGGCGGGCGCGCCTGTCGGCCTGAGCGCACCCGGCACCGCTGTGGTCTCCGTGGTCGCGGCCGACTCGTCCCGGCGCGAGGGGACGGCCCGAGGGCGCCGGGCGGGCCGCGGCGCGGTCTGGGTTCGCTGGGCACCGCCGGAGGGCCGGGGACCGGCGACGCGCCCGGAGCGCACCGTGCAGGTGGCCTTCGCCGTGAGCCGCCGGGTCGGCCCGGCGGTGGTGCGAAACCGGATCCGCCGGCGCCTCCGTCACGTGATCTCGGAAGGCCACGTCGTGCTCCCTGATGGAGCGTACCTCATCGGAGCGACACGAGAGGCTGCGACCGTGCCCTTCCCGATGCTCGTGGATGACCTCCGGGAAGCGGTCGCTGCCGTGGCACGCTCGTGACCGGCGCTTCCCTGGCTGACCGCCTGGGGCCCGCCACCGGCCACGAAGGCCGGGAGCGCGGCCGGGGGTGGGCCGCGGCTGGGGCGGTGGGCCTCGTGCGCGCGTACCAGGGCCTCACCCGGCACCGGCTGGCGAGCTGTCGCTACTGGCCCACGTGCTCGGCCTATGCCATCGCCGCGCTCGAGGCCCACGGGCTGTGGCGAGGGGGCCGCCTCGCCCTCCGCCGCCTCCTGCGGTGCGGGCCGTGGGGAGGGTGGGGACCCGACGAGGTCCCGGACGACCTCGGCGACGTCCGGCTGCCGCCCCGGCCGTCCCGGCGGGCCAGGGGCACGGGGTGATCGCCCTGGGCGGGGCCGTGCTCCTGGCGTCGAACCACGCGAAGTTCTGGATCCTCGATCCGCTCTACAACTCGATGGGCTGGCTGCTGGCGCAGTTCTATGCCGTCATCCCTTCCTTCGGGGTGGCGATCATCCTGCTGACGATGGTGATGTCCCTCGTCCGGACGCCGCTCGTGGCCAAGCAGGTGCGCAACCAGCAGGAGATGCAGCGGGTCCAGCCCGAGATCAAGCGCATCCAGGCCAAGTACAAGTCCGAGCCCCAGAAGCGCAACGAGGCGATGATGGCGGTCTACAAGGAGCACAACGTCAACCCCCTCGCGGGCTGCCTGCCGATGGTGCTCCAGATGCCGCTCTTCATCGTCCTCTACCGGCTCATCATCGACCTCAACGCCGACCCCGATCCGAAGCACCTCCCGGCCTCGAGCGAGCTCTTCGCCCGGCTCAAGGAGACCGGCGGCGCCATGCGGTCCTTCGGCATGGACCTCGCCGACCAGGCCTCGACGGTGGACGGCCTGGGCAGCCGCCTCCCGTACTTCCTGCTCATCGCCATCGTCGTGGCCACGGGGTTCTTCCAGCAGCGCCAGATGATGCGGCGCATGCCCGCCGGCGCCGGCAACCAGCAGATGCGGGTGGTGGGCAAGGTGCTGCCCGTGGTGTTCGGCGTGTTCTCCTACAACATCCCCGCCGGGGTCGTGCTCTACTTCATCGTCTCGAACAGCTTCCAGATCGCC
>Ga0187892_10012483_pt1 | contig 10080 bp, 7 predicted proteins | sample MA1701073metaG_FD_139345 | JGI IMG/M metagenome (GOLD analysis project Ga0187892, IMG submission 139345) | Bio-ooze microbial communities from a basaltic lava cave in the Kipuka Kanohina Cave System on the Island of Hawaii, USA - MA170107-3 metaG ...
CCGCAAGAGCACCTCCACTCAGTTTCGCCCAACGGTTCACTTTCCAAAGAAGGATCTCGTTGATGACTTCCTGCGTGAAGGGTTGGGGGCTGAGAGCATCGAGGCGCTCCGTGAGCTCGCGCTGATATCGATAGTCCTTAAGAAATTCTGCGAGAGCCCCTTCCCAGTCCTCTGCTCTCTTCACAGCTGCGCCTCCAGTTGCGGCGCTATATCACTCCGTCAAGAGCTTCGGCGCATTGACCAATGCGCGATCCATTGCAGTCAAGTCGGAATCCCCAACAAGCTCGACAAGCACTCCCGTGCCTATTTCGTTCGCCTATGAAAACGATGGTACGCGTTACCCCATCCTTCGCCCAACCCTGACGCGCAGAAATTTGCTCTCCCGTCGTGGAACGAAACTTTGCACCTTCTACACCAACGAAAGAATAGGCTTCATCAAAGGAGTGCCTGGGATGGAATTTGTTACCGCGACCGCCGTTTGGATGTGCCATTGCCTTGCCTTGAGTTGTGCGATATGCGCCACTTGCTTGCCCCGGCCCTGGAGCAAGGCGCCCAACTATCTATTATCGCGCGACATCGCGGCCAGCACGCCGCAGCAGGATATTACGTCGCATGGTCGCCGCGCGTCAAAGCATCGTCACCTTGACGAACCCTCCGGCAGCACCGGCGCCGGCACACCGAGGCCTCGCCGGTCCAGGGGTTCCGTCCCGACAATTTCCCGACCAACTTGTCGGGACGGGCGCCCCATCGGGCCGGCCCGGCCGGACGAAAGGGGCCGTTTTCAGATACGAAATCGGCCTCCAGCCCCCGCGAGCCGGCGGGCTCCGACGAAGCTCCGCGGGTTCGAATCCCGCATGCGCCACCAATCTCGTTGTCGAGGCCGGCCCTTCGGGCCGGCCTCGATCATTGTCGACCAATGGGCCTCTAAGTCGAGCGCCCTTCTTCGGCCTGATTGGCTCCTAGGTAGAAGAGATCGTGGAACTTGAACCCCATCAGCCACATAGTGACTAGGCCTGACAGGCCAACCCAGGCGATGTTGATAAGGTGGCTGCCTACAGCGTAGGCGCCGGCCTGGGCGTTTTCCACTCCTAGCAACACGAGCACCGCCGCCACCGCCACCTCGTACGGCCCCACATTGGAGGGTGCCAGCGGCATAGCCACGATCATATTCGCTGTGATCATCACAACCACGTAATCAGCGAAAGAGAGGTCCAGCCCAAAGGTCAAGCCGAAAAGAGCAAACACCAAGGATTCTAGGAGCCAGGCAACGAAAGTGGCAGCTAAGGCCAGCCCTCCTAGACGGGCGTCCCGCAAGAGGGCCAGACCTCTCACGAACTCCGGCACAGGCCCGGCCGCTGCTTCCCGTATTGGGCGGGGAAGGCGGCCAAACAAGCCGTGATCCTGCCAGCCCGCAGCCAGCTCCAGCCTGGCCAAGGCCACCGCCCCTGCTAGCCCTGCCCCCACCAATGCGATGAGGCCCCACACCAGGGTCAGAGGCAATATGGGAACTTCGAGGAAGGCCAAGGCGCCCAGCAAAAGGAAGATGAAAGCCAGCCCGTCCAACAGCGATTCCGTCACAAAAACGCTGGCCGCAATCCCCGCCCGGGGCAGCCCGTAGCGCCGCGCCGGTATCTGCACCCTAATTATGTCGCCCAGACGCAGCGGGAAAAGGTTATTGGCCATATTGCCCATCAGGTAGATGCCGAATAGACCGGTCACCGGCGGCGAACCCAACTGGCGCAGCATCAGCCGCCAGCGATAAGCGTCCACCAGCTTGGAGAGGGAGTAGATGGGCAGCGCCAACCCCAGATAGATATAATTGGCCTCACGCAGCGTGTCCCAGGCCTGGGGAAGGTCAATCCTCCAAAGGAGGATGCCGATGAGCAAGGCGCTAAAGCCGAAGCGGAACCAATGACTACGGCCTAAGGCTCGCATTCCTCGTAGGGGGCGCTCTTTCGAGGAGTGAACGTCGGAGCCGAGCCTTAAGGGGCTACGGGAGGGCAATCATACCACCTTTCCATTTAGAAAGCATAAATCCTTGTTAGGTATCATCGCATAAACGATCTTAGGGCAGACGTTACATTCTTCAACGAAGGAAGAAGATTGTGCATCAAGCTTAAAGCTTTACAAGCTTCGTGATCGAATTCGTTGACTTTTCGCGGGGCGAATAATATCATCCTTACCAATATAGCAAGACATATATCCGGGCAGCGCTCGGAAATTCAGGAGGCTTTTTTGGCTCGGGAGTCGGTCGAGGAACCACCACTTTTAGTCGGCAACCCTATCATCATAGCCGTCGCCACCCACTCCACCAGTACCCTCCTTCTCGGGATGATGCTCACGGAGGTAGTCCCCGTACCAGCCCAGGGGGTCATGCCGGCCCTCTTCCTCTTCGCCGGCGGCATCGTCCAATTTGTCGCCAGCATACTGATTTTGTTCTACAGAGGGCCCTTAGTGATGGGGGCAACCTTCTCCGCTATGTTCTTCGGGTCCTTCGCCGCCTTCTGGATGAGCTTGGCCTTTATCCTCCTGGGCCTCCAGAACGGCTGGCTTCTCCAGGATGCGGCGACTCAGGCAGCCGATAGCGGAACCGGCTCCCCTTTGGGCGAATCTCTAGGGGCTTTCCTTACTGTGTGGGGAGCGCTTTCCTTTATTTGGTGGATAGCCAGCTTCCGCCTGCCCTTGGTGCACTTCACCCTTTTTACCCTGACAGTGCCGGCCTTTCTCCTTGGTGCGGCCGGCTTCTGGAGCGTGTCCGATATCGACAACTTGAACAACACGGCGCTTCAGGCTGCTGGCTGGTGCATAATCGCCATCGGTATCGGCGACTACTACTTGTTCCTCGGCGATTGCTTGATGGCGCTAGGTGCTAAGCCGCCGCCGATAGGGCCCCGCATCAACAATTTGTTCGCGCGATCTCCCCGCGTTGGTGAGGCCCCGGCTGGCCGTCTTGTTGCCGACTAACCCGGCCTAGCCAGCGGCCCAGCACGTCGCTTCAGGATTTCAGTTCCGCCGCTTCTCCGCACCAGCTAAAATAGCGCTTCTAGTTACATCCGCTCCGGCGCGGACATGCCCATGAGATGAAGGGCTCTGGCCAACACCAGTTTAGCGGCGGCAACAAGCTTCAAGCGGTTTTTAGCAAGCTGTAAGTTATCGGGCGTCTCGGAGCCAGGAGCCGGGAGGACACGGCATTTCTCATAGAAGTCGTGGAAGGCGGTAGCGAGGTCAAGGGCGTAGTAAGGGAGCTGGTGGGGTTCCAGGCTGCGGGCGACGCTTTCTATAAGCTCTGGGAAAAGAAGCAATTTACGGATAAGGGCCAGCTCCGCCGGATCAGATAAGAGGGAGACGTCGCCGTCCTCGAACTGCAGTACTCTTTCGGCAGCGTGAACGAGGATACCGGCGATACGGGCGTGGGCGTACTGGACATAGTAGACGGGGTTCTCAGCCGATTGGCGCTTGGCCAGGTCAAGGTCAAAATCCATGTGCGTATCGGCGGCTCGCTGAAGAAAAAAGAAACGGGAGGCGTCGGCACCCACCTCATTAATGACTTCGCGCAGCGTCACGATCTCGCCGGAGCGCTTGGACAGGCGCACCACCTCTGAGCCTCGGCGAAGCGTGACAAGCTGGTAGATGATAATAGTAAGGCGGTCGGGATCGATGCCCAGGGCAGCCACGGCGGCCATCATGCGGGGAACGTGGCCTTGATGATCGGCGCCCCAAACATCGATAACACGGTCGAAGCCGCGCCCCAGAAATTTGTCGTAGTGATAAGCGATGTCAGAGGCGAAGTAAGTGGGGGCACCGCTAGAACGGACGAGGACGTTGTCCTTGTCCTCGCCCAAGGCAGAGGAGGTGAACCAGATTGCGCCTTCTTTCTCGGCAACGAACCCTTTCTCGCGGAGAAGAGCCATCGCCTTCTCGTAGGTGCTAGAGGCATAAAGGGAACGCTCGCTGAACCAGACGTTGTAATGAACAGCCGCGGCGGCCAAGTCGTCGCGAATACGGGCCACCATCTTTTGGACGCCCAAGTCGTGGAGTTCGTCGGGATAAGGCTCACCCGCTGGGCGTAGAAAAATATCCCCATACTCGGCTGCAATCTCCTTAGCCAATTCGAGCACGTACTCACCTGGGTAGCCGCTTTGGGGAATGGGCACCTCGCTGCCCTTTCGATCAGGGAAGAGTTGCTGATAGCGAGCATAGAGGGCAGCGGCAAACGTCTGAGTCTGAGTGCCGGCGTCGTTCACTAGATATTCGCGCTTTACGTCGTAGCCAGCAGCGGCCAAGACGTTGGCCAACGTATCGCCTATAGCCAGGCCGCGACCGTTACCGACCGTGAGGGGGCCTGTAGGATTAGCGGAGACGAACTCCACCTGCAGCCGCTGGCTTTTACCATCCAGACCTCGGCCTAAAGCCAGGTCGCCGAAGGTCTCTCCCTGAGCCAAGATGTCGTCTACCTGTTGCGCCAGCCAGGCCTCGGCCAGGCGGAAGTTGATAAAACCCGGCGGCACAACCTCGACGGAAGCGACGGCCTCAAAAGGCGGCAAACGGGAGGCGATGGCATTAGCGATATCCAAGGGATTGGCACGCGCCGTCCGCGCCAAGCGCAAGGGCAGACTGGAAGCGTAGTCGCCGTGCTCAGGCCGCTGTGGGCGTTCTAAGCTCACCGCAGGGACAGCTACAGCAGGCAATTGGCCAGACTCTTGTGCCTGCTGGACAGCCTGGGCCAAGACGCGTTCGATATCGTGCTTGATCATGGCGAAATCGGATACCGCCCCGACTATCGGGGCGGCTGCATAAATTCTATCCTATGGGCATGGCTGCTGCACGCCCCGCCGCCCGACAACGATTGTTAAGAGTCAAAGGGGAAGGCCCTTTCTTCCAAGAGATGGAGGATTTCGGCGACGGCGGCGCGGGCGCTGGCGATCAGGTCATCAGGGTATTCGAGCCGCCCGCTGTTAGCCTCGAACTCGTCCTCGTCGAGAATGCGATAGCGACGCTCGGCATCAATCAGGATATCTATATCGAGGTCGACGTAGCTTAGAATGCGGCCCTCGAACCGGGAGGGCGTCGAGATATTGCAGTACCAGCTTAAAGCTTTATCCCGTCCGTTCATCACGCGGAAGACGGCGTAAAAGCGGTCGGTCCAGTAAAGGCCGATGGCGCCTCGCTGAGGGGTCCAAGAGCGGGCAGCGAACTCGATAGGAACGCCCGCCCGGTGCTCGATGAGGACAAGTGGGCCTTGGCGCTCCAGAAACCAGCCAGGCTGACGGCGGTGAAAGGAGCCGTCGTACTTGGTGGAACAAACAGTGATCTCGGTACCTGTAGGGGGGTCGACCATCAACTGACCTCGGCGGTCAGATGCTCCCAAAGCTGGGCGACGCGAGCGGCCAAGGCCCGGTGCTGCGGCCGCGAGAGGTCAGGATCATCTTCCAGCAGGCGGGCAGCTTCGCTGCGGGCTTCCTCGATGAGGGCGACGTCGCTGAGCTTGGCGACCCGCAGGTCGGGCAAGCCCGACTGGCGGGTGCCAAAGAACTCGCCGGGGCCGCGCAAACGTAGGTCTTCCTCCGCCAACTGGAAGCCATCGTGCACCGTCTCCAATAGGCGGAGCCGCTCTTGCGCCTCTATCGAGGGATTCTCAGACAGCAGTAGGCAGTAAGCCTGCTGCTCGCTGCGACGGACGCGGCCGCGGAACTGATGAAGTTGGGCGAGGCCGAACCGGTCAGCCCCTTCTACCAGCATTACCGTAGCGTTGGGCACATCGATGCCCACCTCCACCACCGCAGTAGAGACAAGGACATCGAGCTGGCCGTCGCGGAAGGCGCGCATGACTGCGTCTTTCTCGGCAGGGGGTAGGCGGCCGTGGAGGAGGCCGAGGCGCAGGTCAGGGAAAACGTGGCGGTAAAGGCGCTCATACTCCTGGACGGCAGCCCTAGCCACGACAGCCTCCGACTCCTCCACGAGGGGACATATGATATAGGCCTGGCGCCCGGCTGCAACTTGGCGGCGGACGAAATCGTAGGCCTTCTGCCGTTGGTCTGGGCGTAGGTGGTGGGTCTTAACGGGCGGCCGGCCGGGCGGCATCTCCTCCATGACGGAGATGTCGAGGTCGCCATAGACGGTGAGGGCGAGGGTGCGGGGAATGGGCGTCGCCGTCATCACGAGAACGTGGGCGGGAGCATCAGCCTTCTCCCGCAGGGCAGCCCGCTGAAGAACGCCGAACCGATGTTGCTCATCGACGACGATTAGGCCGAGGCGAGGAAAGGAAACGCTGCCCTGGATCAAAGCCTGAGTGCCGATAGCGATATCCGTCTCGCCGCGGGCGATAGCATCCTGTGCGGCCTCCTTTTCTTTACTTGTAAGGCTGCCGATGAGGAGCGCTACTCGTGCCTGCTTATCCAGGTAAGGAGGAGTGTAGACGTTGGTCCATAGAGTCTCTTGACCGCCGCTGAGAAGGGAAGACAAAGTGCGGCAATGCTGCTCGGCCAATATCTCGGTCGGGGCCATGATGGCGCCCTGATAGCCGCTCGCCACGGCAGCCAGCAACGCCGCCAACGCCACTACTGTTTTCCCCGATCCCACGTCCCCCTGAAGGAGACGGCTCATGGGCACATCGCGCGCTACATCGCGGAGGACGTCGTTGATGGCGCGTCGTTGGGCGTTAGTCAGCTGGAAGGGCAGGGAGGAAATGAAACCTGCCAAGGCCGCCTCAGGCAGCGATAGGGACGCCGCCTGGCCCTGGACTTGCCAGAGCTGCCGGCGCAGAAGCACCCCCAACTGAACGTACAATAGCTCCTCAAAAGCGAAGCGCCGGCGGGATGCCTCGGCTAGCTCCCAGCTATCAGGGAAATGGATCTGGCGCAGGGCATCCGCTATGGGAAGGAGATCCAGGCGCTGGCGCAGACCGTTGGGCAAGGGGTCGGCCACTTGATCGGCAAAGCTGTCCACGGCCTCCTTAGCCAGGCGACGCAGCAGGCGCTGAGAAAGCCCCTCGGTGCTGGGATACATGGGCACCAGACGACCGGTATGGATACCCTCAGCGCCTATCGGTTCCCACTCGGGGTTCTCCATCTGGCGGCGGCCTCGGAAGACAGTGACACGGCCGCTGAGGGCTACCTGCATCCCGCTGCGGAGCTGGCGGGCAATATAGGTCTGGCCCCACCAGATGACCGGTATAGTACCGGTTTCATCCCCTACTATCGCTTCGGTTCCTTTCTTGCGCCCAATATTGGTGGCCGAGGCGGACCAGACGTTTGCAACTAGGGTTTGCTCCTGATTTATGAGAAGCTGGTTGATTGGGCGCACTTGGGCGAAGTCGTTATAGCGATAGGGGAAATGGAAGAGGAGGTCGCCTACCGTCTGCACGCCCAGCCTTGTCAGCTTGGCGGCGTTAGCTCTGCTGACGCCTTTATAGATGGTTACCGGCGAATTTAGAGTACCTATCGTGGAAGCCGGACGAGAGGCGGAGGAAGAAGGTATGCTGGAAGGGCCGGTCGAGCTCTTCACGCCTTGACCGGAAAGCTCGCCCTGAGAATCGATCCCCTCATCGAGGGTCGCCAGCAGCTCCTCTACCACGCGACGGCGTTGGATAGGGTGGAGGGCCATATAGCCTCGATCGGGGAGCAGACGCAGGACTTCCTGCAATCGCTGTCCACTGGGCTGAGGGTTGTCCTCTAGATAGCGGCGAAAGTAAGCGTCGAGACCGCCGATTACCGCGCTATTCGCGAACTTCTTAGTTCGCTCTAGCTCCAGGACCTTGCGGAGTCCCGCCACCGTCTCCGCCAACCGCTACTCTTCCCCTTCCATAACTCCGGCCCCGATAGCGCCAGGGCCGGTGTGAACGCCGAGCACGGGGCCGAGGCGGGCGACGTAAATTTCGACATCGGGCCGGGCCGCCGCGAAGCGGCGTCGCAGCCCCTCCGCCGCTGAGGGGTTGGTGGAATAGCCTACAGCCAACGCTTGAATACGAGGGTGGGAGATGCAGATCTGATACATGCGCTCTAGGGCCTGGGCCATGGTGCGCACCCGCTCCTCGGGATGCACCTCTCCGTCCCGAAGGGTAAGGATGGGTTTAATCCTAAGGACTGCGCCCAGGAGAGCCCGCGCCCGCCCTATGCGTCCGCCCCGCCGCAGATATTCCAAAGTATCAAGCGCGAATACCAAACGCACTCGGTCGCGGCTGCGCTCTACTATAGTTTTGACCTGTTCCAGACTGCCGCCACCTTTAGCCGCCCGCGCCGCCGCTAATACTATAAGGCCCATGGCAAAAGAGGCACTCCTGGAATCGATGACTTCAATACGAGCGCCGCGTTCGCGGATAATTTCGGCCGCCTGACAGGCGTTGTTGAAGGTGGCCGACAACTTAGCAGAAAGATGGACGGAGACGATCTCGTCCGTCTCGGCCAAAAGCGGCTCGTAGACAGCCAAGAAGTCGCCTACCGAGGGTGCGGAGGTAGTGGGATGAATCGGGGAGCGGCGCAGCTTGTCGTAGAACTGGTCGGTGCTTATATCGAACCCTTCCTTATATACCTCATCGCCGAAGATGACGCTGAGAGGTACCACGGAGATGCCGAGCTGCTGAGCGATATCGGCGGGTAAGTCGGCAGTGCTATCGGTGATTACTCTGACGGCCAAAATGCCCTCCAGCGGCAGGCAGCCTTCTTTTGAGCCTAGTATAGCAGCGGCCCAAAGCAGGGCAAGATATCGGCCCGTTATACTAGGAGCTGTGAAAAGGGCCCTTTTTGTCTGCGTTCACAATAGCGGCCGCAGCCAAATGGCTGAAGCGATATTCAATCACCTCGCTCAAGGCAAGGCGGTGGCCACCTCGGCGGGGACGACGCCGGGAAATTCTGTACTGCCAAGCGTCGTCCAAGCCATGCGAGAGGTCGGCATCGACCTCAACAACCAACGGCCCAAGGCCCTTTCGGAGGAGATGGTGAGGGCGGCCGACCGCATCATCGGCATGGGCTGCAACGTCCAAGAGGCTTGCCCTGCCTTACGTTTCGACGTCGAAGATTGGGGCATCGAGGATCCCCATGACAAACCTATCGAGAAGGTACGGGAGATACGGGACGAAATATGGCGCCGGGTGGAGAAATTACTAGCGGAGTTGAACTCTGACTAATGCTACCTATTCCAGGGACACGATGTAGTAAAAGTGGGGCTGGCCCCCGTAGACTACCTCTACTTCGTGGTTGGGGTGGGAAGCTCGGAGTTCTTTCGCCAGGGTTTCCGCCTGCCCTTGGCTTGTGTCGCTTCCGTAATAGAGGGTCATAAGGCTAGTCGCCTCGAGCGGCAAACCGGCTAAAGCTTCCTTCACCGCCGCCTCAGGCGACTCCGCTGCCAGTTTCAGCTCATCGTCGACGATGGCGATGGTCTGCCCTGTCCTTATCTTCACGCCCTTAACGCTGGTGCTGCGGACGGCGCGGCAGACCTCTATGGTACGCACTGGCCGGCGAGCTTCCTCCATGGCCTGAACGTTGGCCTCGAGGCTTTCGTCTTGATTTATGGCTAAGAGGGCAGCAATTCCTTGCGGAATAGAAATTGTCGGCACAACGCGCAACCGTTTTTTTGTAAGATCTATTGCCTGGCGGGCAGCCATGACGATGTTCTTGTCGTTGGGGAGGACGATAACGTCATCGGCTTCGCAGGATTCGATGGCAGCTAGGATGTCGCGGGTGCTAGGGTTCATTGAAGGACCGCCAGAGACGACCTGACTGGCCCCCATGCTGCGAAAGACGCGATCCAGCCCTTCACCGGCACTGACTGCCACAGTAGCGATAGCCTCTGGCTGAGCTTCCGCGGTAACCACTTTTCCATTGTGCATCTCCAGGAACCTTTCGGCTTGTTGCTGGATGTTATCCACTTTAACCTGAAGAAGCCTTCCCGCCCTAGTCCCCTGGCTAAGGGCTGCCCCGGGATCATCGGTGTGCAAGTGCACCCGCAACAGACGTTCGTCGCCTACCACTAGTACCGAATCGCCCAACGTCAGCATGTGCTGCCGGATGGGGTCAGCATCCAGATCCTGGCCGCCTAAGAGGAATTCGGTGCAGTAGCCATAGGGGGATTCCTCCTGTTGGTGGA
>Ga0187892_10012484_pt1 | contig 10080 bp, 7 predicted proteins | sample MA1701073metaG_FD_139345 | JGI IMG/M metagenome (GOLD analysis project Ga0187892, IMG submission 139345) | Bio-ooze microbial communities from a basaltic lava cave in the Kipuka Kanohina Cave System on the Island of Hawaii, USA - MA170107-3 metaG ...
ACCACCGCTGGATGTCGTCTCGATCCTCGGGATGCACTATGAGGGCGGGCACTGTGCGAGGCATATCCCACCATAAACCCACCTCTCGCTATTGTCCAGCTATTTGTTGGACACTACACTAGAGTATTAAATAGTCTTTTTAGTGCATTATTTCAGTGAGATTTATCACTTTCAAACTGAGCCACTACCCAGTTTCGTGATACCTCGTGCTCGTTACCGCGTTCTAGTACTATAACCGCCGTCACACCATTAGACCGGCGGCTTAATGGACATGAAGTCAATTGCCCTTTCGGCCCTGAAACGTCCTCGCTGCTACATTCCCCTGAGCCTTTTTATGATCCTCATCGTTGTTCTGGGGATCCTATTTCACCCATCGATTCAGAAAAAAATGCTCCTGGCTCAACTCATGCCACTCACCGAGGAACTGCAGATCGCTCATGTCCACCTGACCCCCTGGTCCTTGACCCTTGAAGACGCCCAGGTGCGCTATCAGGGAGGCGATTTCCGGCTCAAATCTGCCCAGGCGAGATTTTGTCTCAGTGCATTGATCAGCAAGACCATCAGCCTTCACAAGGTATCGGTCGATCAGCTCTCGGTGGATTTGACCCAATTCAAGCCCGATGAGAAACCTAAAAGCGATACCCCTTTTGCTGGCGCACTGGCTTCTTTGAACACGGGTTTGCGGATCGCCATCCGCGAGCTGACCGCAAATGGACAAGTGACCACCAAACCCGGTGAGAAGATCCTTGCCAAACTCGATGGCGGGGTGAAGGCGGATGCGGTCGGTGGATTTCGCGTCGCCTTGGATCTTCAAGGCCAGGACCAACGTATCGACCTCCAAGGGATGGTTTACCTCAAGCAGGTCCCAAAAAGGGGATTCGAGGCGATAGCGACGGATCTAACAGCGCGCGTTAGGGCAAAAGCACTGCCGGTCGAGGAAAAGGCACGGATCACCGTATCGGTCAAGGAGGGCGTATTGTCGAACACCGCTCGCAGCGGCGAACATGCGATCAGCCCGGAAGCGATCAGGATCGGGATCTATCTGGACCCCGGCAAGCCTCGGTCCGTCTTGGGCTTTGCCGGGGTCTATGACGGCAACGTGGGCCTGCTGCGAGGGGCTTATCGGATAAGCGCCAATCAGGCGCTGGTGCGCCCTTACCTCAAAGGACAGCCCTTGCCCGATTTGATCGACAAGCTGACGGGCCAGGTAAACCTGGATCTCACGAAACTCATCGGAGAGGTGACCCTCAACAATGATCTTGCACTGACGAACCTTAGGAAATTCTCCGCCGATCCGTCAATGCCGCGCAAGCTTTCCGTGGTATCCGATCTGAGCCTCACTTTAGAAGCGGATGCTCTGCTGCTTAGCCGCTTTGACACCCAGCTTGTGGACGACGGCGGTAAGCGCTATCTGAACGCCGCGCTCCCGAACGCGGTTCGCCTGGGCTTGGAGGATCCCATGCGGTTCTTGGAAACAAACAAACCCCTTTTCCTTCTGCGACTCGATCAGATCCCGGCTTCCTGGGCTGCTCCGCTCATACCTGATTACAAAATCAGCGACGGCTCACTGCAAGGGGAATTTAGGCTTGTCGCCGCAAAAGACGATACCTTGCGCGTTGTGCCCATCAAGGCTCTTTCCCTCGACGGGGTGCGTCTTTCCCAAGGCGAGCAGCCCATCGCCGAGCAACTCGCGCTCACCCTGCGCCCGCAGGTGACATTCAACAAATCCGGGTTAAGGGTGGTCATAGAAGATCTCGCGATCGATGAGAGCGCACGCCGCCTTGCCTCATCGACACTGACAGCACGGATCCCAAGCTCAAGTAAGGAGGGGGTGGAATTGGAGCTCTCCGCAAAGGCGGCGGTCGATGTTAACAACCTGGCAACCCTACCGGCACTGCGGGAACGCTCGGATAAACTTCCCCCCGAGCTATCGTTTGCATTTGAAGGCAAGATCACAAAACTAAAAAATGCCATTCGGGTGCAAAAGCTCGCGAGCGGTTTGTCGCAGGGGACAGGGAAGAAGTTCCTCGCCCTCGATCTCGCGCAGCCTCTTAGCATCCAGCTTGAGAAAAAAGCCCGCCTAAAGAATCCCAAGGGGACACTCGCCAGCCTTGCGATCCGTGATTTAAGGCTCGGGTGGTTCTCGCCTTTCTTGCCCGATGCTGAGCTATCCGGCGATATCACTCGCGCCGAATTCGCGCTTAGCTCGGATGGAAGAGACGAGTTTGTGCTCACGCCGCGTTTCCCTTTAGAAGTAACGGGGCTCTCGCTCACCAGCCAAGGCGAGGCTCTGTTTGACAAACTGTCGGTGACGCTGCGCCCCGCCCTCAAATACTCCCCCGAGCGCCTGCAGATCGACTATGAGAAACTGGCCGTGAGCAGGGATAACCAACCGCTGATCACGGCCAATGGAACGCTCTTCCTGCCCAGCAGCCAGCCGGCGCAAATCAAAGCCAGCGGCGCTACCGAAATCGACTTGCAGTCGCTCGCCGGACAACCGCTGGTCCAGCGACTGCTGGGGGCCCCCATCACCGCTTCGGCGCGCCTCAACGCCGATTACCGTCTCGCTCAGGCAAACCGAGCCGTGGACGTCGAGCGCTTGGCTTTAAAGCTGTCGCAACAGGGCTCCTCCGCTCCAGCCATTGAAGTGCAAAGCAACGGCAAAATTCGCGTTCCTACCTCCCTGCGGCCGGGCGAGCCACTCTCGCGCGGCATGAGGGGCGGCATAAACCTCGTCCTCAGGAACTGGAAACCCACGCCTTTCGAGCAGGTATTGCGTAAAAGGAATATCCGCTTTACCCAAGCCTCCGGCAACGCGACTCTCGCTTCCGATGGCCGCGCTTTGAGCCTGACCACCAAAGCGCCATTCTTGATCCAGAACCTCCATGTCACGAACGGAAACGGCGCCCTGCTTCATCCTCTCACTCTGGGCTTCAAGGGATCCCTGTCGATTTCGGATCGGGACCTGCGCGCGAACGTCGATGACTTGAATATCGATTTTCTCGACCAGAACCAAGGCAGGGCCATGCGGGCGAACATCGCTTTCGAGCTTGACCGAGAGGAAGAGAGGTTCAAGCAATTATCGGCCAAGCTATTCGCGTTCCTTCCGGAATGGCTGGGCCAGCCGGCGGTGCTGCCCGGCCACTCCCTGGTGGATGGCCAGCTTGAATCCGCGTTCGAGGTCGATTCCCTGGGAAAAATCAAATGGAACACCGCGATCCGGAACTTGAACGGCCCGAAAAAACTGCCGCTGCAAGCGATCACCTTAGCCGGCCGCGGGGTGCTGATGCGAGATGGGGGCTTTTCTTTGCGAGCACCGCTCGCGACCGAAGGCAAGTCAGGGAAAAGCGACGCGGTGCTCACGGCAAATTATTCAACACAGAGCGAGCAGGGCCTATTGCAGCTAGATCTCACCGGCCGCCGATTTTATCTCAACGACATACTCGCCACCTTCGACAACATACGCACGAAACCTGCCGCTGCCAAAGAAGACAAGAAGCCGAAAGAGGACCTCCCCCAGGCGGAAGAGGTGGAGTTAAGCCAAGCGCCCGACACGCGCGCGTTCTGGGCTCGGCTGCCTTATCAGAGCCAGCTCGAGCTGCAACTCAATCAGCTGTTCTATACGGACTACTTGGTGCTGGAGCGTATACGCGGAGGTTTCGATCTCACGGGGAAACGGCTTGGTGTGAGAGATTTCTCTGCGTACTTTCACGAAAGTCCCATTACCCTACACGGCGGAATCGATTTTGTCTCCCAGAGCGACAAACCGTACGATCTTGCGTTAAACGGGGCGATCAAAGAATTCGATCTGAATAAATTCTTCACCGAGCTTATCCCTAAGTCCAAGCCTCGGGTGGCAGGCTTGTTCGGCGTCACCTTTGATCTCGCGGCCCGATCGCCTAACGTTGCCCAGTTTCGGAACCACCTTGATCTCGACATGAAGCTCAACAGCCGAGACGGTGTTTTCAGGCCCTTGCCTCCCGACAACCTGTTGCTAGCCGGCGCCACGCCGGTGTTAGGCGTCATCGGCGAGGGCTTATCTTTCGTGCCCACCATCGGGCTCGGAGCCGGTGTGGTGCCGCGACTGGTCTCCTACATCAAGGAAATCGACTACGACAAGATCGACATACATATCACGGGCGGGGGGCCCAAGGGGCTGACTATCGAGCAATACATGGTCAAGAGCCCCAACATTTTGATTACGGCAGAGGGAGGTATTGAATATCGGGCGGGCGTGGATATCCTGAACAGGCCCTTGTCTCTTTCTGCACAAATGAATATGCGAGGCAGAGGAGCGGCCATTCTGCATACCCTGGATCTGCTAAAACCAGAACAGGATAAGTTCGGTTACTGGAAGGGGCCGGAATTCAGGATCTGGGGCACACCCCGCAAGCCGAAATCGAATTTCAACGAGATCATTCAAAAAGCGGGGCGAGAAACGCTCACCGGCGGGATCACCCGCCCCTTCTCGGGGATCATTGGAAACATCAGGCATCGCTGGTGAACACTCACGAGGAGCGCAGTGCCCGTAACGAAAATGATCGGGAAAATGGACCCCTCCTAAGTCCGACAGGCTCCTAGGGGTGTGAAAATCGATAACCGTCTCCTCCGCTCATGCGGACATTTTCCATATGGATTTCTGCCACGTGGATCAGACGTTCAACGTCGTGGGCGTCGTTGGGGCGGTAGGCGATGCCTATGCTCGCTGTCACCTCTAGCTCAACACCGTCGATTTCCGTCGGCTCTTTCACGGCGGCCAAGAGCTTGTCCACCACGGGTAAGACATCCTCTCGGCTGGAAAGATCTTCTAATAGCACCAAGAATCGATCCCCCCCGACGCGGGCAACCGTATCGTTTTTTCGAACAGCGGTAGTCAAGCCGTCTGCTATCCGTCGCAACAGCTCTTCCCCTACCTTGCGGCCGTGGGTATCATTGATGGGGTTAAACCCATCGATGCCCAACGCCATGAGCGCCAATAAATGTCCGCTGCGATCGGCACGGGCTAGCGCCATCCACGCTCGATCGTAGAAAAGCGGACGGTTAGGAAGTCCCGTTACTCCATCGTGATAGGCGAGAAGGCGTAGCCGCCTTTCGGTGCGGGCGGTGTCCAGTATGCGCCGGATGCGATACCGCGCCACAGCCCAGTGTAGAGGCTTGGTCAGGTAATCGGTCACCCCCGCGGCGAACGCACGTTTCACCAAGCGCCCATCATCGATGGCTGTGATCACGACCAAAGGTGTGTTCTCGGACAAGGCCTTGATACGGACACAGGCTTCGATCCCATTGAGCCCCGGCATGGCCAGGTCCACGAGCACCAGGCTGGGCCGGTGGCGCTCGAAAAGCTGCACCGCTTCGATCCCGTCTTTGGCTTCAAGAAACGTGTAGCCATCTCCCGCCAGTGCGGTGCGCAGCAGCAAGCGGGTTGCATCATCATCTTCGGCGAGGAGTATCGTCTCTGGCGCGTCTGCGCCGTTTTCTGGTTCCATTCGTTCTCCGTATGTTAGTAAGGGCACTTCGAACAATTCCATCGTGGAATTTTTCGAATCGCAAAGAGGCTCATGTGAAATAGTAGTACATTTGGCGCGCCACAAACGAGAGCAACTGGCGCGAGACCCCATGGGATTCTAGAATGCGAGAACTTATCCAGCTATGGATCAAAGCCTTGAAACAGGAAATAAGCCAACTCTTGATGCAAGCTCTCAAGCGCCTGCGCGAACAATGAGCGCTCACCATCGAAGAGCCAGAGACGGTCCATCTCGAGCCCGCACGCGACCTTCGACACGGCGACTTCGCCAGCAACATCGCCTTAGTGCTGGCCAAACCGGCACGCATGCCGCCGCAGGAGCTGGCGCAAGCGATCGTGGCCGCGCTGCCCGAATCGCCTGTTCTCACCCGCGCCGAGGTGGCGGGTCCGGGGTTTATCAATTTCCATCTCGCCCCCGGCGCCTTCCTTGCGGTTATCGAGCACATTCTCACCCAAGGAGACAGGTTTGGATGCTCGCAAACAGGCGCAGGCGCGCGGGTTCTCATCGAGTTCGTCTCCGCCAATCCCACCGGGCCCTTGCATGTGGGGCATGGGCGCGGCGCGGCCTATGGTGCGGCCCTCGCTAATCTGCTGGCCGAGGCGGGCTACCGGGGGGAAAGGGAATACTATGTCAACGATGGCGGGCGGCAAATGGACATCCTCGCGCTCAGCGTCTGGTTGCGCTACCTAGAGCTAGGGGGCGAACCGATCGAATTTCCCTCCAACGGCTATCGAGGGGAGTACGTGAACGCGATCGCCTCCGGGTTGCGCGCCGAATGGGGCAATGCCTACACCGCTTCCGCCAAGGAGCTAGGGGCCGTTGCAGCGGATTCGGATCCGGAGACGCGATTGGACGCCCTGATTCAGCAGGCGCGGGCACTGCTCGGGGAAAGCCGATTTCGCGCCGTACACGAGTATGGCCTTAAAAAAGTGTTGGATGAGATCAAAGGCGATCTCGCCGGGTTCGGGGTGGTCTACGATCGATGGTTTTCGGAACGACAACTGATCGAGTCCGACGCGTTAATGAAGGCGGCCGATCGGCTGAAGGAAAGCGGCCATCTCTACCGGCGCGATGGCGCCTGGTGGTTTAACGCCTCGGCCTTTGGGGACGAAAAGGACCGGGTGGTGATCCGTGAAAACGGGCAGCCGACCTACTTCGCCTCGGACATCGCTTACCACATGAATAAGCTAGAGCGCGGCTTTTCCGTGCTTGTCAATATCTGGGGGGCCGACCACCACGGATACATTTCCCGCCTGCGGGGGGTGTTGCAAGCGATGGGGACAGATCCCAAGCGCTTGCAATGCTTACTGGTGCAATTCGTCTCCCTCTATCGCGGTGAGGAGCGCGTGCCCATGTCAACACGGGCCGGCGAGTTCGTGACCCTGCGCGAGCTGTACCAGGAGGTGGGCGTCGATGCCACGCGCTTCTTTTACCTCATGCGCCGTTGCGAGCAACACCTTGATTTCGATCTGGAGCTGGCTAAGTCTCATTCCGCCGACAATCCCGTCTATTATGTGCAATACGCGCACGCACGTGTGTGTAGTGTCATGCGCCAGCTGGCCGAGAAAGGGTACTCGTGGAGCCAGTCGATGGGGAATGACCAACTTGAGCTATTGACGGAAGCAGAGGAGAAAAGCTTGCTCAAACGTTTGTCCCACTATCCGGATCTGGTCAACGCGGCGGCGCTCGGCCGGGAACCGCATCAAATCGCCCAATACCTGCGGGAGCTGGCCAGCGATTTTCATGCCTATTACAACGTTCATCCATTCATCGTGCCCTCGGATCGGCTCCGGAACGCGCGGCTGAACCTCATCCTTGCCACGCAGCAGGTGCTAAAAAACGGTTTGCGGGTTTTAGGCGTCTCCGCGCCGCAGAGAATGTGATGGCTAAGGATTACAAACCAGTCACGAGGCGTGGAGGAACGATGGAGGGAGTGGTTCCTTTTTTCTTGGGACTCGCCCTCGGCTTATCGGTCGCGTTGATGGTTTATTTCCAAAAACAACCCATGCTACCGGCCGCTAAACCCGTGCTGACCCAGAAGGAAGCACCCAAAGAGCCGCCTGCCGCCAAACCTCGTTTTGACTTCTACACCATTCTTCCCGAGCAGGAAGTGTCCGAGCCGATGGAAGACATGAAAAACGAAGAACAACCCCAGCAAACCGAACGGGAAAATGTGCGGCAAGGCCAGGTGTTGCAAGTGGGTTTCTTCCGCGACTTCCAAGATGCCGATCAAAGGAAGGCTAGCCTCGCCTTGCTCGGCATGTCAGCGCGCATAGAGCGCGTGGTGCTCAACGGGAGGCATGACCGTTACCGGGTGCGCATGGGGCCATTCCCTCGAAGCGCCCAGCTTGAGGCGGTGCGCTCGAGACTCGATGAAAACGAGATCGACTTTATTACCTTGCGCCGAGAATAGGGGGCACTCGCGTGGACCTGCAGGAGTTTAGACAAAGCCTGGGTCAATCCGCCCCGCCGCCGGGACTACGGCCCCCGCTTAAAGCCCTATGGCATGACGCGAGGGACGAGTGGGACCAGGCGCACAACATCGTGCAGCAAGAAGACGGCGCCGCGAGCGCCTGGGTACATGCCTACTTGCATCGCAAGGAAGGCGACGACGGCAACGCCGGCTATTGGTACCGGCGTGCGAAACGACCCCCTGCCGGTGGAGCGCTCGCGCAAGAATGGGAAAGCATCGCGCTGGCGCTGCTCTGCGAGCATAAACCGTAGTCTGAAGAGACCCCAAGCTCAGACCCGCGACGTTGGCAGACTCTGTCGGTGACACGATTAAGCTCGTAGACGGACGCCGGCTAGGGTGGGCGGAATTCGGCGATCCCCAAGGTCTACCGCTGTTCTACTTTCACGGCTTCCCCGCTTCCCGCTTGGAGGCTAAGCTGATCGAAGCCGCTGCTGTGCGCAATGGCATCCGCGTGATCGCGCCGGACCGCCCAGGGTACGGGAACTCCGATTTCCAACCCGGAAGGCGCCTGCTCGATTGGCCTTGCGATGTCGAGGCAGTGGCCGATCGCCTCAGCATCGATCGGTTTATGGTCTTGGGCGCGTCTGGGGGAGGCCCTTATGCGCTAGCCTGTGCCCACGCTATCGCACCCAGGCTGCACGCGGTGGGCCTGGTCTGCGGACTGGGACCCGTCTACGAGCCCTGGGCCCGAAGCGCAATGCCCTGGCCAGCCCGCTTGGGCTTCGGTACAGCGCGCCGTTCGAAGTCTCTGTTGCGTTTGGTCTACGGCGGGCTCACGACCTGGGTGATCAAACAGCGCCCGGAGACCCTGCGCCGCTTGCTGACAAGCTCAGCACCCGAGGCCGACAGCTCGGTGCTGCGCCAGCCGGAGATCAGCCAGATCTTGTTCGATTCTGCACGGGAGGCGCTGCGCCAAGGGCCCGAGGGTGCGCTTTGGGATTTTATCGCCTACGCGCATCCCTGGGGATTTAAACCGCAGGACATCCGCCCGCACGTGCAGCTATGGCACGGTGAAGCCGACGCCTTAGTGCCTGCAGCGCACGGGCGCTACTTCGCCACCACCCTGCCCAACGCAGCCGCCAAGTTCCTCCCCGGCGAAGGGCACTTCTCTCTGCCCATCAAGCACATGGACCGGATCCTGCGTGGGTTGGCGGGGGATCACACCGAGGGCTTCAACAATGCCAAACACTTCGCTGAGACCCCGCCCAGAGCTCCTTACCCACGCTGAAACACCTCGCCCAGGTTAACGCGAAGTCCCGGGAAGAGCGTTGATTCAAGGGAGTCATCTCGCGCGCACCGCTGTACACACTCAAAAGCGGCACCTTGCGCTCGAAACACTTCGATGACTTGCGTCTCGGTATCGGCGATCCAGTATTCAGCCACACCGTGGCGTCCATAGAGGTGGCGCTTATATCCTCGGTCGCGCCGCTCGGTGCCGGGGGAGAGCACCTCGATCACGAGGTCTGGCGCCCCTTGCACTTCAGGTTCCGCAATGATGGGCTCCCGTGTCCGGCTGATGAAGATAATGTCCGGCTGCACAACTTCCCGAGCCTCGCCTTCGCCCAAGACTACGTCGATGGGGGCGTATAGGACACTGCCTAGCCCATGCGCTTGCACGAAGGCGTGCAGGATAAATTCAAGGTTTCGGGATACGAACTGGTGTTTTGTGCTCGGTGAGGGAACCATCATTATCTCTCTGTCTAGAAGCTCATAACGCTTCTCCATAGACTCGGGTAAAGATTTATAGTCCTCGTAGGTGAACCGGATATCGGGGTTAATGACGCTCATGGGACGATTTCATGGTCAAGCGATAACGGGGACCGAAAGCTTAGCCGATAACGGCGATCGAGCAAATGACTTTCGCCGCTGGGCAGACCAGCAACCAAAAACGTAGAACACGAGAAACGAAGTCGAAAGGGGTTAAGATGCGCGGATCGCGTTAACCATACCCATTGCCTGAGAGCTTGTGAAAAAATCTGCTGCGCTCGGGATCTCGCGTTCCGGCGGTGCTCGGAATCCTCATGTATTTCAATATACACTCCGGTTCCTGCGCTCCGGCGGAACGCGACCTCCCGTCGCTCG
>Ga0187892_10012485_pt1 | contig 10078 bp, 8 predicted proteins | sample MA1701073metaG_FD_139345 | JGI IMG/M metagenome (GOLD analysis project Ga0187892, IMG submission 139345) | Bio-ooze microbial communities from a basaltic lava cave in the Kipuka Kanohina Cave System on the Island of Hawaii, USA - MA170107-3 metaG ...
CCAGCGCTTCTGGGCCGCCCCGAGCATGGTCTTGGCCGGCCCGTCGAGCTCCGAGTTCGGGCTCCGGTACTGGCGCGTGTCCAGGATGAAGAGCTCGAGCAGACTGCCCCAGCGGAACTTGCGATAGAGCCGTCCAGGCTCCTCCGCGGGCGGCACGATCGGAAAGTAGTCCAGGAACGCCTGGCGGCCGATCGGCATCAGCCGCTCCGTCGGGCCGGAGAAGTCGTTGCGCACCTCGTGATCGTCCCAGATCGCGTAGACGGAGACGTCCCGGAAGTACTGCTGCACGCCCGCTTCTTCGCGGTTGTACCTGTGCTTGGCCCAGTACTGGGGCAGCGCGCGCGCGACGAAGTCATAGCCCGGCACGCGATCGGGACCGACGCACACGTGGTCGGCGTACACGGTGTCCCCGACGAACACGAAGAAGTCCGCCTTGAAGCGGGCGAGCGTGCGGAAGATCGGATACCCGTCGGTGATATGCCGGCAACTCTGCCGGCTCCCCAGATCGCCGCTCCAGGTGAACTTGACCGGCGTCGCCTCGGAGGGTGGCGGCGCGGTCACGAACCCGCCCCGCACCGTGACGCCGCCCTGGGTCACCGCGTAGCCGTAGCGGCGCCCGGCGGCGAGCCCGACCAGCGGCAGTTTGCCGGTCAGATGCGCGCCCGCTGAGAGCTTGAGCTCCGCCTGGCGCTGTTCGCTCTGGCCGGCCAGGCCGTACTGCACTCGGGCGGTACCCGCCTGCCCGCGAGCCCAGAGCACGGCCGTCGAGTCGGTGACCTCGCCCACGGTGACGAGAAGCTGGGGGTCGGCCGCCCCCGCGACAGTGACGGCCAGGAGCAGCGCCGCCAGCGTGAGCCTGGCCAGCCGCGCCCGGCCGGCGGCGACGCTCAGCGGAAACACCGAGCGTCAGACCAGCGGATCGTAGTTGAAGTACTGGCCGGACGTCTCGAGCGGCGCCAGGTGATGCGCGAGCGTTCCTGGAAACATCTCGGCCAGCCGCTCGGGTGTCCAGCCCCGATCGTCGTGGATACTGCGCACCGGACGCATGTGCCCGAAGAGCATGATCTCCTTGCCGCGTACGCCGAATACCTGACCGGAAATCTCCTTGGCCGCCTCGGAGGCGAGGAAGACCGCCATGGGCGCGATGTGCTCGGGGCCCATCTTCTTGATCTTTTCCACGCGCGCTTTCTGCGTTTCGGTCTCGGTCGGGATGGTGCCGATCATGCGGGTCCAGGCAAACGGCGAGATGCAGTTCGCCGTCACGTTGTAGCGGGCCATGTCGAGGGCCACGACCTTCGTGAAGCCCACGATCCCCAGCTTGGCCGCGGCATAGTTGGCCTGCCCGATGTTCCCGACCAGCCCCGAGGTGGACGTCATGTTGATGATGCGCCCCCACTTGCGCTCCCGCATGTGCGGCACCGCCGCCCGCGTCACCGAGAAGCACCCTTTCAGGTGCGTGTTGATGACGCCGTCCCACTCCTCCTCCGTCATGTTGAAGATCATGCGATCGCGCAGAATGCCCGCGTTGTTCACGACGATGTCGAGCCGGCCGAAGTGATCGAGCGCGGTCTGGACGATGCTCTGGCCACCGGCCATGCTCGCCACCGAGTCGTAGTTCGCCGCCGCCGTGCCGCCCGCCGCCTTGATCTCGTTCACCACGTCGTCGGCCGGGGTGCGGGCCTGGCCGGAGCCGTCGGCCCCGCCGCCGTAGTCGTTGACGACGATCGCGGCGCCGTGCCGGGCCATGAGCAGCGAGATCTCGCGCCCGATTCCCCGCGCCGCGCCCGTGACGACCGCAACCTTGTCCTTGAGCATCATGACTGTCCTCTCTCGAGCGCGAGCTCGGATGAACCTTCGGCCTTCAGACGATGCCGGCCGCGGTGAGCGCGTCGATCTCGGCGGCGCTACACCCGACCTCGCCGAGCACCTCGCGCGTGTGCTCGCCGAGCGCCGGAGCCGGGCGCCGGATCGAGCCCGGCGTCTTCTCGAAGCTGACCGGGATGCCGATGGTCCTGAAGCGACCCGCCCGTGGGTGCTCCTGCTCCGCGATCATACCGGTGGCGACCACCTGCGGGTCGCGCGCCATCCCGGCGTAGTCGTTCACGGGGGCGCAGAGCACGTCCGCCGCCTCGAGCGCAGCCATCCATTCCGCCACGGTGCGCCCGCTGAAGATCGGGCCGAGCGTGGCCGCGAGCTCCGCGCGCCGCGCGAGCCGGCCTTCGCGGGTGGCGAAGCGTGGATCGTCCGCCAGCTCCGGCCGACCGATGGCCTCGCAGAACGGCCGCCACAGCCGCTCGACCCAGACCGCGACGAAGATCCAGTCGTCCTTGGCCCGTAGCGCCTGGTACGGCGCGATCTCGGGATGGCCGCTGCCCCAGCGTCCCGGCGATTCCCCCGTCTCGTGAAACACCGACAGCCGCGCCGTGTGCGCCAGCAGCATGCCGTTGAGCAGCGACGTATCGACCCGCTGTCCCTGCCCCGTGCGCTCGCGCGCGATCAGCGCGGTCAGGATCCCCTGGATGGCGAGCAGGCCGCCGAGCGTGTCCGCGACGGGCGCGCCGCACAGCACCGGGCCGCCGTCGGGCTCGCCGGTGATCGCCATCAGCCCGCCGACCGCCTGCGCCAGCGAATCGAGGCCCGGCTTCTCGCGCCACGGTCCCGTCGGTCCGAACGCCGAGAGCGAGCAGTAGATGAGCCGCGCATTGGCATCGCGCACCGACGCGTAGTCGATCCCGAGCTTCTCGGCCACGCCGCCGCGGAAGCCCTCGATGACCACGTCCGCCCAGGCCGCCATCCGGCGGAACAGAGCCCGGCCCTCGGGCCGCCGGAGATCGACGCTGACGCCGCGCTTATTGCGATTCACCGTCAGATGGAGCACGCCCTCGCCGCCTCGATACGCGCGATACACGCTGCGGCCGGCATCCGGCGCATTCGGGGCCTCGACCTTGATCACGTCGGCCCCCATGTCGCCCAGGTACATCCCGCAGATGGGCCCCGCGATCAGGTGCGCGAGCTCGAGCACCCGGACGCCGGCGAGCGGAAGCGAGGCCTCAGTCATCGGATGTGGCGGCATCGCCGGATACGCTAACACAGACGTCGCGTGGTCGGCGCCCCGAGCCCGAACTATTCATGAACCGCACCAGGTGCGAGGCGGCCGGGTCCTGTCGTCGACCCGGGGTGCCCACGCCGAGCCCCCCCCGCCCGGTGTGGCATCCCCCGGCTCGGCCTGCGCACCCCTGGCCCACGCCACCCGGCCGGTGTCGCATAGGGCCCTCATGAGTAGATCCACGCCCATTCCGCGGCGCTGGTCACTGGCCACTTGGGGTTCCATGTCCGCTTCGCGCGCCGGCTTCCCCGGCGCCAGCCCGTTCCGGGGGAGGTCTCGGAGGGGGCCCCACGGGGCGGAGCCCCGTTCTGATCGACGGCCCCCGCCGAGTGCCTAGCGGCGCGTCCGTCCGGTGGTGATGAGCGCGGCCGTGAACTCCGCGCCCAGCACGAACACGATCCCCGAGTAGTACGCGAACATGCTGAGCGCGACGAGCGCGCCCAGCGGCCCGTAGATCTTGTCGTAGACACCGAGGGACAGGATATACCAGCGGAAGATCTGCTTGGCGCTCTCCCACAGCACGCTGGCCAGCAGCGCGCCGGCGAGCGCCGCCCCGGCCGGGATCTTCCGGTGCGGGAAGTACCGGTAGGCGATGAAGAAGAGCCCGGTGTTGAACCCCAGCGCGATCGCGACGAATACCGACTGGATCCATTCCGGCGGCATCTGGAACGGCACCAGGAGAAGGATCTTGAGCCAGGCGAACAGATCCGTGATCGCGATGCTGGCCAAAAACAGGATGCCCATCAGGAACAACAGCACGAAGTCCTTGATCAGCCCGCGCACGAACCCGCCCCCGCTGGTGAACCGGAAGACCTCGTTGAGGACGAGGCGGATCGAGGAGAAGAGCTGGCTCGCGATCACGATCAGGACCGCGGTGCCGAGCAGGCCCGACAGGTTGCGGCGGCGGATGATCTCGGTCAGCGCGCTGTGCAGCTCGGCCTTGTAGACCGGCACGAGCTCGGCCAGCTGCTTGAGCGCCGCTTCAGAGGCGGCCCGGCGGCTGAGCACGAAGCCGGCCAGCGAGACCAAGAAGAAAAGGACCGGGATCATGCAGGTCATCAGCGTGAACGCGAGCCCGGAGGCCAGGAACATGCCGCGATGAGCGCGGAAATTCACCACGGTGGCCCGGAGCACGCGAAACACGACGCCGACCCGTGCCCGGCTGCGATCCTCCTAGCCCGGATTATTCATGAACGGCGCTGTGCGAACCGGGCCGGGTGTCGGCCAGGGGGTGCGCACCCTCTGGCCGACCACAGGACCGCCTCGCGCGTGATGCCGTTCATGATAGTCCGGCCTAGACGATGCTCTTGATCAGGCCGCCGTCCACCTGGATCGCGACGCCGGTCACGTAGGACGCCCGCTCCGAGGCCAGGAACACCACCATGTTGGCGAACTCTTCGGGAGTGCCGATGCGGGCCGCCGGAATGTCCACCGAGGCGAGCCCGAGCTGCTCGTCCAGCGTTTTCCCCGCGCGCCGGGCGCGATCGGCCTGATGCTGGACGAAGCGGTCGGTCATGATGCGGCCCGGGAGCACCAGGTTGACCGTGATGTTGTCCGGCGCGAGCTCGCCCGCGAGCGTCTTGAACAGGCCCGCGATCGCCGGACGGATGCCGTTCGAGAGAATGAGCCCCTCCACGGGCTGTTTCACCGAGCTGGACTGGATGGCGAGGATGCGCCCCCAGCGCGCCCGGCGCATGTGCGGCAGCACCTCGCGGATGAAGCGCACGCTGGACAGATGCACCTGCTCGAAGGCGGCCTTCCACAGCTCGTCGGTGGCCTGCTCGAACGGGCCCGGCGGCGGGCCCCCGACATTGGCCACCAGGATATCGACGCCGCCGAACACCTCGCCGGCGCGCGTTACCACTCGCGTGATGTCCTCCGCGCGGCTCGCGTCGGCCGAAACCGCCAGCACCTCGGCGCCGGTTCGGCGCTTCACCTCGTCGGCCGCGTCGTCGAGCGTGGCTTGGCCGCGCGCGCACATGACCACGCGGGCGCCCTCGGCCGCGAGGCCGAGCGCGCACGCCTTGCCCATGCCCTTGCTCGCCGCCACCACCAGCGCCGTCTTCCCCGTCAGTCCCAGGTCCATGGCCCCTCGCGGTCAGGAGATCTGCTTGTAGAAGTCGGCGCGATCGCCGCTGGTCACGTGGACGACGCGCAGCTCGCTGTCGCGAAGCACTTCCATCGAGATCTTCTCGCCCGGGCCGTGTCGCCACAGGCCGAGATAGAGATCCTTGCGCGTCGGCACCTCCTGGGAGTCAAGGGAGACGATCACGTCGCCCTCCTGGACGCCGGAGCGCGCGCCCGGTCCCTCGGGCACCACGCCGGCCACCACGACGCCTTCGTCGAGCGGGTGCATGAACACGCCGAGCCAGGCCCGCTGCGGCCGGCTCGCCACCCGGCCATAGCGCAGCAGCTCGTCACGATGATCCCGGTAGTACTCGATCGGAATCGCCATCGAGCTCCGCGCGATCTCGTTCAGGTTGAGCGAGACGACACCGACCATGCTGCCGGCCAGGGTGAACAACGCCCCCCCCCCGTAGCCGGGGTTGGATGCGCTGGAGACGATGCCGCGCGCGAGCAGATACTCCCAGTAGGCTTCGAACTCCCCCAGGTTGGTCACCGCGCCACCGGCCACCCGTCGCTCCCGTGGCCCCATGGAGCCGAGCGCGAATACCGGCGTGCCCCGCGTCAGCGTTTCCGACGACACGATCTGGGCCGGCGTCAGCGACTGGCGCCGCACTTTGAGCACCGCGAGGCCCACGTCGAAGTCCTGCGCCACCAGCTCGGCGCGCGCCGCGCGACCCCGCCCGAAGCCCACCTCGATGCTCTTGCCGCCCATCACCACGTAGTTGACGGTGAGGATCAGGCCGGAGGCCTCGATGACCGTGCCCGTGCCCATGCGCTCGTCACCCAGAATGCGTGTGGACGGGTGACCGGGCACCACCTCGGTGTGGATGTGGACCACCGAGGTCAGCAGATGCTTGACGAGCTCAACCGATGCGTCCATCGCAGGTCCTCAGGATCAGCAGGTCGCCGACGACACGCTAGCACGCGCGCGCGCCGAAGCGCAACGTCGCGACCGGCCGACGTGCGGGTTGCCGCCGGGTCACGGCCGGGGTCCCTTCAGATGCCGCGCCAGGAACGCGTCGATCTGGCGCTGCGCATCCGCGGCGGCGGCGGCGTCATACGCCACGGTCGCTCCGTATCCGCCCGGCTTCAGGTCGTTTTCCACGTGGCTCAGCACCTCCAGTGATTGGCCCTCCACATCGAAGTAGTGATGGGCGCCCGGATACGTGACGATGGATGCGTCCGCGCCCCGCGCCCGCATGGCCTGCACCATCTCTCGGCACGCGGCCGCGGGCGTCCAGTCGTCCGCTTCCCCGATCAACACGAGCAACGGCCGCACGACCTGTTCCTGCACCAGCGAGAAGCAGCCGCCGGGATAGGCGCCGATGGCGGCGGCGAATCCAATCGCGGGGAGTCGCACGCCGCGCCGGCCCGCGCGCTCGAGGCTCGGCCCGTTCACGACCGCCATCGCGTACGCGCCGCCCTGCGACCAGCCGATGGCGGCGACCCGGTCGCCACGGACGAACGGCCGACTCTGCAAGTACTGCAGCCCACCGAAGGCATCGTCGAGGCGGGCGGTGGGCGGCGGATCATCGGGGCCGGAACGGCAATCGGTCCTCGTGCCGCGCCGGCCGACGCTGTCGACGACCAGCGAGACGTAGCCGCGCTCGGCGAACCACCGCGCCCAGCGGAACGATTTATTCTGGATGCCTTCACAACCGTGGAGCTGGACGACGGCCGGGAAGGGGCCGGTGCCGGGCGGGCGAACCAGCGTCCCTGCGATGGTCTCCGGTGAGCCCGGCGTGACATTGGCGAACCGGATCGACTCGCCCGTGACGCGGGCCGTGCAAGCGGCGAGCAGTGTGGCCACCGGAATCACGGCCAATCCTGACGGTCGCATCCGTCCAGCATACTCCACCGGTCCAGGCGAACAACGGCATGGCTTGCGGTAGAATCCGGGAAGGAGGACCGGCGGTGGCCGTTCAGCTGATCGAGTACTCGGACTATCTCTGACCCTGGTGTTACCCGGCGGCCGTGCGCCTCCGGCGACTCGAGGACGAGCTCGGCGATGCCCTGTCGATCCAGTGGAAGGCCTTCCCGCTCCGTCCCGAGCCCGACCCCACGATCACGTTCAAGGGCACCTACCGCGAGGAGGGCTGGCGGCGATGCGGGGCGATGGCGGAACCCGACGGCATCCGCTTCACCCCGTGGCCACGCGAGGACTATCCCGACTGCTCGATGCCGGCCCTGGAAGCGGCCAAGTGCGTGGACCGCCAGGGCCCCGAGGCCTTCGAGCGGCTGCACCTCCGGCTGTACGAGGCGTTCTTCGACCGCGGCATCAACATCGCGCGGCCGGACGAGCTGGTCCCCGTCGTCCGCGAGTCGGGCGCGGACATGACGCGCTTCCTGGCCGATTTCGAGAGCGGCTCCGCGCGCGCGGCGGTGCTCGCCGACTACGGGGAGGCGATCACGCGCGACCGCGTGCGCGCGATTCCGACCATCATCGTGGGCGACCGGCGGCTCACGGGGCTGACGGACCTCTACACGTATCGCAAGGCGATCGAGGAGGCCGCCGGCGCGAATGGCTGACGAGCCGCTTCCGCTGGACGCTCCCGAAGAGGCGCAACTCCACTTCCAGCGCGGGTACGAGTCCCAGATGCGCGGCCGGTTCGAGGAAGCGGTCGATCACTACCGCCGCTCGATCGCCATCCACGCGACGGCCGAGGCGCACACGTTCCTCGGCTGGGCCTACAGCTTCATGGGACGGCACGAGGAGGCGATCAAGCAGTGCGAGATCGCGATCTCCGTGGACCCGGCCTTCGGCAACCCGTACAACGACATCGGCGCCTACCTGATCGCGCTCGGCCGCGAGGAGGAGGCGATGTCGTGGCTCGAGCGCGCCAAGAAGGCGCCGCGCTACCAGCCGCGGCACTTTCCCTATTTCAATCTGGCCCGCATCTACATCAAGCAGCACAAGATCCGGGAGGCCATCCGTGAGCTCGAGGGCGCCCTCGTGCTCGAACCCGGCTACACCGTGGCCAGGAAGGAACTGCACCGCCTGCGCGGCATGCTCAATTGACGTCCCTCCCACTCCCCTTCTACGACAACCCGCTCCTGTTCGGGCACGACGCCAGCCGCGGTCTTCTCGCCTTCGATTCCACCGACGACGCCGTCCGGATCTACGCGCGGCACGACGACGGGCGCGTGGTCGGCACGCGGCACCCGTTCCGACCGTTCCTCCTCCTGGCGGAGATCGATCTGCTGAAGGGCTTCAAGGACGAGATCGACATCACCCCGCTGGACGGTCCCGGCGTGTTCCGCTGGCTCGTCGAGTGCCCGTCGTGGAGCCGGGCGCTGAACGCGCGCGATCACTGCCGGCGCGTCTCCGATCGCAACCCCGGCGCGCCGGATGCGCCCTATCGCTTCCTGATGGATGCGGCTCAGCAGTTCCTGCTCCGAACCGGGAAGACCTCCTTTCTCGGCCTGAGCTTCACCGACCTCCGCCGGCTGGCCCTCGACATCGAGGTGACGACGGCGGCCGGCTTCGAGTTCCCGAATGCTTCGCGAGATACGGACCGCATCATCGCGATCGCGCTCGCGGACTCCACCGGGTTCTCCGCGGTGCTCTCCGGAGCCGAGATGTCGGAGGCCGAGCTCCTGGCCCAATGCTCGCGGCTCATCGCCGAGCGCGATCCCGACGTGATCGAGGGCCACAACATCTTCCGCTTCGATCTCGAGTACCTCGAGGCGCGGGCCCGGCGCCTGCAGGTGCCGCTGACCTGGGGCCGCGACGGCTCGCGCGTGCGCGGGTTCACCTCCCGCATGCAGGTCGCGGATCGCGGCATCAGCTACCGCCGCTACACGGTCCCCGGCCGCCACATCGTGGACACCTGGATCCTGGCCCAGCTCTACGACGTGGCCGCGCGCGACCTGGAATCGTACGGCCTGAAGGACATGGCCCGGCACTTCGGCGTGGCCGCGCCCGAGCGCACCTATTTGCCGCCCGAGGACATCCCGCGCGTCTTCCGCGACGATCCCGCGCGTCTGATGGCCTACGCGCGCGATGACGTCCTCGAGACCCTGGCCCTGTCCGCGATCCTGTCGCCGCCCTACTTCGTCCAGGCTCAGGCGCTCCCGTTCGACTATCAGATGGTGGTGCTGCGCGGCAACGCCACGAAAGTGGATGCCCTGCTCATGCGCGAGTACCTGCACCGGCGCCGCGCGATTCCCACCCCGCAGCAAGGGCAGTCGGTCGCGGGCGGATTCACCGCGGTGTTCCAGCAGGGCGTCGCGCGCAGTGTGCTTCACGTGGACGTGGCCTCGCTGTATCCCTCGCTGATGCTGAGCCAGGGCCTCTTCCCGGCCTCGGACCAGCTCGGCGTGGCGCGCGCCCTCCTCCAGGATCTGAAGGACTTCCGGCTGTCGGCCAAGCGGCTGGCTCGCGACGCGGCCGAAGGCGCCGACCGGGCGCTGCTGAGCGGGCTGCAGCAGACCTTCAAGATCCTCATCAATTCCTTCTACGGATATCTGGCCTTCTCGCAGGGGCACTGGAACGACTTCGAGGCGGCCAATCGTGTCACCGCCGAGGGCCGGCGCTTGCTCAAGGCGCTGGTGACGCGGCTCGAGCAGGAGCTGGGGGCCACCGTCATCGAGGTGGATACCGACGGCCTCTACTTCGTCGCGAGCGACGGCCAGGCGGTCGGCGACGAGGAGGTGTTGGTGGCCCGCCTGGCGGGCGTGTTGCCGGACGGCATCCAGCTCGAGCTCGACGGCCGCTACCCGTCGATGTTCAGCTACAAGATGAAGAACTACGCGCTCCTGGACACCCGCGGCAAGCTCGTGATCAAGGGCAGCGGGCTGCGCTCGCGCGGACTCGAGCTCTTCCAGCGCCAGTGGATGGAGCAG
>Ga0187892_10012487_pt1 | contig 10077 bp, 9 predicted proteins | sample MA1701073metaG_FD_139345 | JGI IMG/M metagenome (GOLD analysis project Ga0187892, IMG submission 139345) | Bio-ooze microbial communities from a basaltic lava cave in the Kipuka Kanohina Cave System on the Island of Hawaii, USA - MA170107-3 metaG ...
CCTTTCTTGACCCACCAGAAAATGCACTTCACACAACCCGGTCGCGATGTCCACCCGGTGGCCGAGCAGTTCCGCATTACGCCGATCAAACCCGAGAATCAGCGACCCGCACGGGAACGGTCGCGGGTAGGGTTTCGCATAGTTCTCGCGCGCCGTCTTCAGGTATTCGGCATACCACCGGTCTTCGGTGAGCGACGTGTACGTGGCAGGAATGGCGTTCACTTTGGCGAACACTTCCCGGAACCTGCCGATCTTCTCCCGGTTGTCCTCGGCGATACGGATATCCCAAACGTTATTGTGACCGAAGCGAAGCACGACCGCGTCAGGTCGCGTGCAGACCACCACGCCGAGACCGCCGTTGCCGAGCAGCGCACCCTCGAAAAAATCGGGTGCGGGCTTGTCGTACACCAGCGGATGCCGACCGGGGCGAACGAATGGACTGAAGCGAGGCTTGGCTGATCTCACCCGGAGATTTCTGCCGGGTAAACGAACAGAATTCGAGCTCAGCGTGGGAATATCGCAGGCGCTGCTCAAGCTAGTGTTCGCCGCCGAAGCAGCAGCCCACCCAAACCGAGCAACGCCACGATGCTCGGCTCGGGAATCGACGCAAAGTGCAACGCCACTTGCGAATCCGTGAGCGCCGACGTGTACAGAGCGAACTCGTCCATCGCGCCCTGGAAATACCGGGAATCACTCGGCACGCCGCCGTCCCATCGGCCGAGCGCGGCGGGGCTGCCGATCGAGAACGGCACCGCGCCGACACCGGTCTGGGTGCTTTTCAACGAGCCGTTGACGTACATCTTGATCGTGCCGCCTGCTGCCGAGGCGTCGTAGGTGCTCACCAACTGATTCCATATACCGGCGGCAGCGCCAGCCGTGGTCAGATTGATGATGGATTCCGAGTTGCCCCGCAAAGCGAATTGCAGCTCGTTCCCGTTTCTCAAGTTGTAGTGGAAGTCGCCGTTGACGGCGTACGCGTCGGTGACGTAGAGGGCCTGGAACCCGGACGCGCTGGCCAGCGAGTCCGGCTTGATCCACATCTCGATGGTGAACTGGGACGCGGACGACGCGCTGAAGCTCGGCAGGTTGAGCGACTCCGCCGCGTTCGCGCTGCTCGAACCATTCATGACCACCGCCCGCCCGGCATCCGTGCCCGCGCCGTTTGCCAGGTCGAGGTTGCCGCCGTGGACGCCGCTGGCCCCGGCGAGGTACGTTCCTGTGCGACTGTTGCCGCTGGCATCCGCGCGTGCGGACGGCATATCCCGCACGACATCGGTTACGTCATTCTGCAGTGGAGCGACGAGCAGGCCCCCTGCGCCGGAATCGACAACAATGCCAGAATCGTCGGCGCGGAAGCCGTGAACCTGGCCGTCCGCCAACTGCAGAACAACGAGTTCGGTCTACCGGCGCACCCGGTTGTCGTCCAGGTCGAAGGCACGTGGCACGACGGCGACACGCTGCGTTCGCAACGGAATTGACCTGGATCGTGCGGATTCATCGCATGCTGATCCGCGAGAGACAACCGTCTGCGGCTTCGCTCACCGGCAGGAACTGTGGACCCGCGTTTCGGAAACGAACCCGGCATAGGTCCGCAGGAATTTCGCGGCGCCACCGCCCGTAGGCTGTTCGCCTTGCGGGGGTTCGCGACTTCCTCTCGGCCGGCGGCTATGGTAGAGATTTCCGGCATGGCTAGTTCAGGCAACGGACCATGAGAATGGAAAGCTACAACGCCGCCGTGGAGAATGTCGCCCTCTGCGATCTTTCGCATCGCACGCGCTGGATTCTCCGGGGCGTGGACGCGGTTCGATTCATCCACGGGCAGAGCACGAACGACGTGACCGGCCTTCAAGTGGGCGAAGGTTGTTACGCATGTTTCCTCACCGTCAAAGGCAAGGTCCGCGGCGACGCCGTGATCTATCGGCTGCGCGACGGCCTGGGAGTGGAACTCGATCCCGGCCACGCGGAACCGCTTCGGAGTTCGCTCGAAAAATTTATCATCGCCGACGACGTGCAGATCGAGGACGTGACCCAATCGATTCGTCAGGGCCTCGTGATCGGACCGAAGGCTGCCGAGTTCTTGGAACGCCACTTTCCCGGCGTGAAGCTGCCGGGCAAACGATACGAGTGCGCGTTCCAGCCCGGCGATTGGCAGGGCGAAGTCGGGATCGCCTTCAGCCACCGCGCGAACGTGCCGAGCTTCGAGTTGTTCGCCGCCGCGGCGGACTTCGAGAAGATTTGGTCGAATTGGTTGCGGGCCACGCCGTCCACGCTCGATGCCGAAACACTGGAGTTGCTGCGCATCGAGGCCGGCATTCCGAAGTTCGGCGTGGATATGGACGAGAACACGCTCCCGATCGAGGCCGGACTGGAGTCGCGCGCGATCAGTTACACGAAGGGTTGTTACATCGGCCAGGAGGTGATTTCCCGCATCCATTCGCTGGGACACGTGAACCGGCATCTTGCGAAGCTGCGGCTTGATGGTGTGGTGGCCGCCGTCCCCGGCGGCTCGGGGACCAGCGTGAGTTTGAGCGCGTCGTCCCAGCGCCCGGGGACGGGCGCCACCACAACCGCACTCCCGCACCGCGGCGACAAGATTCAGGTTGACGGTAAGGACATCGGCCAAGTAACAAGTGCCGTGTTTTCGCCGCGCTACGGCTCGGGTCTGGCGCTCGGATACGTGCGGCGCGAACACGCGAAGGCAGGGACAACAGTCAGCATCAACAATCAACCCGCGGAGGTAATTGAGCTATGCGGCAATGGATGATCGGCTTGGTTGCACTCGCATTCACAACGGGAGTGTGCAACGTGGCCAAGGCAGACGAAGTGGCAGTGATCGAGACGAAACACGGCAAAATGGTGGTCGAGTTCTTCGAGAAGGACGCGCCCAAGACGGTCGAGAATTTCAAGAAGCTGGCGAAGGAGGGCTTCTACAACGGCACGGCGTTCCATCGGATCGTGGACGGGTTCATGATCCAGGGAGGCGACCCGCTGACGAAAGACGAGAAAAACAAGGACATGTTCGGCACCGGCGATCCCGGCTACAAGATCCGGGCCGAGTTCAACAGCAACAAGCACGTGCTGGGCGTGATCTCGATGGCGCGATCGAACCATCCCGATTCGGCGGGAAGCCAGTTTTTCATCTGTCTTGCGCCGGCCTCGTTCCTCGATGGCAAGTACACGGCGTTTGGAAAACTCGTCCAGGGCGAGGACGTGCTGCAAAAGATCGGTAAGACGCCCACCAGCATGGGGCGCGGCGGCGAGAAGAGCGTTCCCAACGAACGCATCGAGATCAAGGTTTCGGTCATGGACCGGGACGCTGCTATGAAGTAGCGAGCGCGCATGCCCGTCGTCCGCACCAGCGAGCAGTGTCTGCGCGCCGGGAACCGGCCCGATTGGTCCGGTGTCACCAGCGCGGGCGTGTTCCGCGTGCCGGCGAATGGCGGGCGGTTCGATTGCCACTACCACGACTGTAACGAGTACTGGCTGATCTTCCGCGGCAAGGCCAAGGTGCGCAGCGAAGGCCGGGAATACTACGTGAAGCCGGGCGACATCGTCTGCACGAAAGCCGGCGACGAACACGACGTGCTCGAGGTGTATGAGGACATGGAGGCGTTCTGGTTCGAGGACGAGACGCCCGCCGGCGGTAAGGTCGGGCATCTCCATCGTGATCCCGAGAAAGCAAAAGGACACGCCGTGCGGGCGAAGGCGTTGCCGGCAGACTTCCCGAAATGAACCTTGACTGTAGCGGCGCTCTGCGAGCGCAGAGGCCGAGAACGGGATGACTTCGTCGGTCACAGACCGACGATACAGAATGAAATCCATGAACAAACCCCTTCGCTACATTCAGGTCGGCACCGGCGGCTGGGGCGGTTATTGGTGCAGCAACGTCTTGCCCCGCCTTGCGGAGTCGGGCAAGGCCGTCGCCGTAGCCGCGGTGGATGTCAACGCCCAGAACCTCCTGCACGCCCAGAAAACACTCAACCTCCCGCCCGCCCAGTGCTACTCCGACACCAAAACGGCGTTCGATGCGAACGCGACCCAAGCGGACTTCGCCATCGTCGTCGTCCCGCCCGCGCACCACGAAAAAGTGATCGACACCGCTCTCGCGCACGACCTGCACGTCCTTTGCGAGAAGCCGATCGCCGATTCCATCGAAGCGTGCTGCCGCGTCCACAAGAAGGTCAAGGCCGCCGGCAAGAAGATGGCCGTCACGATGAGCCATCGGTTCGATCAGGACAAGCAGACGCTCGAACGCGAGATCCAGAGCGGCAAGTACGGCGCGCTCAGTTCCCTCATCGGACGCAACACGTGGGCAAACCGCAAATTCGCAAGCTGGGGAAAGTTTCGCCACGAGATCCCCGACGCGCTGCTCATCGAAGGCACAGTGCATCATTTCGACATCATTCGCGGTCTCACCGGCTCGAACGCGAAGACCGTCTATGCCGTCACCTGGAACCCGTCCTGGGGCGAATTCGCCGGCGATTCGAACGGCCTGGTCACGATGATCATGGCGAACGGCGTCAAAGTGTTCTACGAAGGCAACAAGACCAGCGCCACGCAGTTGAATGGCTGGGGCCAGGATTACTTTCGCGCCGAATGCGAGTTGGGCGTGCTGGAACTCGACAACCGCCGCCTGCGCGTCCTGAGCGATCTCTCCGGCGAGCGCGTGATCACCGAGAAACCTTTGGCGCGGCAAGACGCATGGCTCAACCCCTGGCTGGCCGAGATGTATTGCGATTGGCTTCTCGGCGCGCGCGACAGCCATCCCACGAATCTCGACGATAACATCCAGTGCGCGGCGCTGTTGTTCGCCGCGGTCGAGTCCGCCCACACCGGCCAGCCCGTGGACGTGCAGGAGTATTTGCGGAAGCATTTGAATGCAGTCGCTTGATCGTTCTGATTGGCCGCAGAAGCCGCATTGACACGGAGTCCGCGAGCGATAGATTGCGCGGTGCATTGCTTGAAAGAAGCCCGTTGGAGCGCCGTCCTCTTCCGACTTGCCTTGCTCGCCGGCGCGCTGCTTGCGTTCGATTTCTCGCTGGAGGCAGCCGGCCTGCGGAAGTTCACCGACTGTCAGTGGATCGAAAATCCCGCCAACGACGGCGACAGCTTCCTGGTGCAAGCGGGTGACCAGCAAGTGCATTTGCGATTGTACTTCGTCGATTGCCCTGAGAGCACGGCCACGAATGACGCCGACTTCAAGCGGGTGCGCGAACAAGCCCGGCACTTCGGGTTGACGGAGGTCGCGAAGGTGCTCGAATTCGGACGCGATGCCAAGGCGTTCACGGAGAATGCGCTGGCCAAACCGTTCACGGTGCACACCTCGTTCGCTGACGCCATGGGCCGTTCGCCGGGCGGGCGGGTGTACGCGTTCGTGATCACGTCCGACGGGAAGGACCTGGCGAGCTTGCTTCTGGAGAACGGGTTTGCCCGCGCGCATGGAGTAAGACGTGAGACGCCCGATGGAACGTCCGGCGATGAAGCGCAGAAGCGATTGGCCGACATCGAGTTGCAGGCGGTGCTGAAGAAAGTTGGCATCTGGTCGGCGACCGATCCCGACGAGATCGCGCGGCTGCGGGCATTGCAACGCGAGGAGGACCGCGAAGTAAGCGACCTGCGCAAGCAACTGAGCGCGAAGAAGCCAAAGAAGCATTCGATTGATTTGAACGCGGCGACCAGCCGGGAGTTGCAAATGATCAGCGGAGTTGGCCCCGTGCTCGCCACCACGATCATCAGCAACCGTCCGTACAGTTCGGTGGAGGATTTGCAGCGCGTGAAGGGGGTTGGCCCCAAGCTCTTCGAGCGGATCCGTCCCTACGTGATGGTGCGGGCGCAGGCGGACACAAAGCCGGAGAAGTGAGGAAGCTGCTTTCTGCTGCCTTCGAGTTGCCGACCGCTCATGGCACGCGAAACCAAGACAGCGTTATCGCTCAAAGAATCCCCGAAAGCAGGGTGCCTTCACACTGTGCGGGTGGTTGGATTTCGCCCAGGTGTGCCAAGGTCGGGGCAATTTGGATCGTCGTCGCCCCGCCGATGCGAACGCCGCGTCGAATCCCTGGTCCGTGACTCAGGTCCACGAGGAGAAAGCGAAGCCAGCCATCCTCGTTTCCAAACCGCATCCGCAGAAACTCGGTCCACTGGCCGGGCGTAATCGAGACGAGTTCCTTCCCCGCTGGATCCTCAATGAGCAAGCGAGGGGGTGACCCGGGAACGGTGTGCAAGCGCGCCCAAAGGCCCGCTGAGGCATCCTCCAGTTGATCCGCAGGGATATCGCCGATCGCGGTCCATTTGGTTTTCAACGCCTCGCCGAAGGAAAGTTCTCCGCGATAACCGTTGCCACTGGGGCGGAGAACGATCTTCTGTGCATTCGCGATTTTCTCGCAACGATCCGGCGTGCAGTAGTAGGCAATCCCGTGAATCTCGGAAAAACCGCCTTTGATCGCATCGCCACCGACAATGACCGTGCGCTCCAGCCCTTCCTTCGAGTACCATCCAAACGGGTAGTTGATCAGCAGGGAGGTCTTGCCTTGCCGGTCGGCGGCTTCCCAGAGGAATTCCGCGGCGCGAAACTTTCGATAGGCTTCCTCGGGTCCCAAGAGGTGCTTGAGGGAGGTTCCCTTCTGCCAGGACTCGAATCCAGTTATCCCATGAGTCGCTGCCGTTGCACCCGTAGCCAACGACGCCCAGTTGGTCGGAGTGTCCACCGGCAGTACCGAACACATCGGACCAGCACCGGTGCAATCCATCCTCCAATTGGAAGAAGCCGTCAGCGGAGAGGATGGCGTGTTTCGGACCGGGCCGATACGAGCCAGGAACGACCACGCCGTCTCGGACTTCGAACGCGCCGAGGAGGTCCTCCGGCGGCACCGGACCTTCGGGGGTACGGGTTCGTTGGTCGATGACATAGACCCAGCCGTTGCCCACTCGCTGCGCTTCGGCCTGCAAGCCCGGCTGGTTCGGCGCATGGCGCGCGATGATTCCATGGAGGAACTCGACAAACTCGGTGTTCGTCGAAAAAACCTGGGGAGTAATCGGCTCGTCCGGTTTCAGTGGGCGCGACAATACACCCACGATCGCTTGTGGGGCGAGGCCCTTCTCCATCGTGATCTCGGGCGGGAGGAGAGTAACGTAGTCCCGGCGCCCGTCGGGGGTATTCACCCGGCAAACATAGACCGAAGGTTTCACCTCAAGCGCTCACGTCCCGTCTCCCCGGCTCATTTGCTGGGTTTCTCCGTATGCCGGCGAATGAACGTCTCGACTGCCTCCAGCAATGGGCCGATGGTCTCTCCGGGCTTTGCGTACGAGATCTCGCGGAGCTTGCCGGCATCGTCCAACCATCGGATGCTGCTGTAGCCCGGACGCTCCCCGACTCCACGATCCAGCGCCGCCGCAACTTGCTTTCGCAAACCCGCCGCCGCGTCGGGTGGCGCCTTGCCGGCCCGTTTCGGGTGCGCCTCCGGCTTCTCCGGGTCGGGCCGGCGGAATTCCTCGAAGCTGCCGTCGTTGTAGAGGCGAAAGATGCTCAGGCGGCCTTGATAATCCGGTTGGTCCTGCACGCGCAATGTCAGGACGTTCACACCGTGCGCCTTCAGGGCTTTCACGACCGCCGCCACGTTCTCGGGCGTGGCTTCGGTGAGCGTTTGCGGCACCGGCTCGACGGTCGCCTCGCCCGGGCCCGGTTCCTTCCCGTCCACCTTCCTGGGACGAAGGAACAGGACGTAGGTTTTGTCGGAATCCAGAAGCAGCGTTCCATCCATGTGCAGGTTCCCGGCGTCGGCGCCTTTGAGGGTAAAGATGGGTTCGATGAAGTAAGCGCCCACCTTGGCGGGTGTCATCGCCACTTTCCCGACGACCACGGTTTCCGCTTCCTTGATCGACTGCTCGATGTTGATCTTGGGTTCGTTGGCCCCGGGGGTCGTCCCAGCCAGGAATGCCAGCATCAGCCCTGCGACAGCGGGCCTGATGAGTTTGGCCGATCTAAGGTGCGATTTCATGACAGCCGCTCCTTTATGTGTGACTTCCAAGCAACGTTCCCGTCAGCACGCTGAAATACGTCACTTGATACTGCTCCCCCAATTCTGCCTGGAGGTCGCGCCACAGTTGCTGGCCGGTCTTGTCAAACGCCTGTTCTGCTTCGGGCGACTCGAAGTTCGAATCGATTGGGTCGTTGCGATCATAGGTCGCCTGATACTCCGAATCCCATTTTTCAATTCGCTTTCTCAAGCCGGCTGAGATGGGCAGGGTCGCGGGGTCAATGTTCTCGCCTTCTCTGCCTTCCCAGATCGGGAAGCATTCGTACTCCGGCATCAGTTTCAGCAGCTTCTTCACTTCGGGTTCGCGCCCACGATAAATCCGTTATTGCCGACGGTCACTGCCACGTTGTGGGTCTTCCCGTTGAACTCAACTTCATAAATCGGTCTTCCTTTGTCCTTACCCTGATGCCCCACGATTTTGCCCTCCGTCGCCGCTTTGATCACAAGGTCGGGGATTTGCTCCTGCGTAACGCCCTTCTGGAGAAACTCCGCACCATGTCTTTCGACGATGTGTTGCAAGCCGGCCTTGCTGTTTCCTGTTTCCAAAAAAATGATCTTCCCCGGCGGATCTCTGCCGATCCGGACGATATTCTCCGGCGAGTGCTTGATGCCGTTCTTGGCCAGATCAGCCACCAACTCCTTGCTTACCCCCGGCCGAAGCGTGACGCTTGGCGCAGGCACCGCTTCGGCAGTCATCGGGAACGGCGGCGGCACCTCGACATCGTTACGATAGAACTTGGGTTTCACCTGGAAATCGCCCCAGTGGTCGCGTATGTGGCGCAACTCTTCGGAGGTGACCTTGTTCGCGTACGGACCTGTTCCTTTCAGGACGCCGTCCAAATCCTGCATGTGGGTCAAATCGAAATGGACTTGCCGCCCGCTGGCAGCGGCCTTGTTCAACGTCTGTTTGCTGAACTCCGCCCAATCAGTCACATGCGCGGGTTTGTCCGCTTCAAACAACGTCTTGCCGCCCGCGCGATTGGCCAACTTGCGCAACTCGCCGCCGGCAACGGGTCCATACACCCAATCGTTCGGGCCAAACTTCAACTTCGGCGCGTCGGGCGCTGGCGGCACCGGCGGCGACGGCGAACTGAGATTGGGCGGCACGTCGGGCGTATGCGTGGAAACAGGCCGCAACGCGGTCGTCGCCGGCGGAGCGCCGCCGATCCATTGGCTGACCTCTTGCGGCGTCGGCTTCGGGCCGTCCACTTTGCCGAAGTAAAGCTCGGCGATGTATTTTGCCCGGCTTTCGGCTCGCTCCATGCCCATGCCCTCGAAGTACCGGTCGAGCTTTTGCGCGATCTGCTCGGGCGTCAGCCCGAATTTCTCTTTCAGCTTCGCGGGCGGAACGCGGTGATGATACGCGCCGGCGACGATGGCCTGGTGGGCGTCGCGCTCGGCCAATTGCGCCAGGCTCTTGGCTCGTTGCTCGGCCATGACGGCGGGAACGCCGAGTTGGACGAGCGCCTGTTGCAGGTCGGAACGGGCGGCGACGACGGCGGCGTTCTTCGACGGCGGCTGCCACGGAGCGTTGGGCGCGGCGTATTTGCCATCGAGGAATTTCTTGATGGTCCCGGCGCGCTCCTTCGCGTCGGTGACGCCGCGACCGTAGTGGAGATATTCGTCGAGATGCTGCCGCAACCGCTGTTCGGAAAGCGATCGCCGGCTCATCAACTGCGCGGCGGTCACCCGGCCACTATCCATCGCAGTGCCGCAGATGGCGGACTCGATATCCAGTCCCTTGGTGAGGAGTTCGGGGTTCACGAACGGGATGCCGAGATCGCGCAACGCCTGGTTCGCGCGGGCGATCCGCGCTTCCATGACGCGCGCGAGCGGCGCGGACGCATCGGCTTCGACCTTGAGATAATGCGCGAGATCTTCCGCGCGTTGCGCCGGCGATTTGAACGGCAGCATCGCTTCGTCGAACCGGTCCAGCAAATCGGCGAAGTCGGCCTTGTTCACCTTGAGCGCGTTGCGCACGGTCTCGGCGCCGACTTCCAGTTGCCGGGCCAGCCCGGCGGCGACCGCGCGCGGGTTCGGGCCG
>Ga0187892_10012488_pt1 | contig 10077 bp, 5 predicted proteins | sample MA1701073metaG_FD_139345 | JGI IMG/M metagenome (GOLD analysis project Ga0187892, IMG submission 139345) | Bio-ooze microbial communities from a basaltic lava cave in the Kipuka Kanohina Cave System on the Island of Hawaii, USA - MA170107-3 metaG ...
CTCCGCCGCCTCCGCGAGCGCGAGCAGCGCCGGCACGGCGAGGCTCGTCGCGGCCGCGAGCCCCTCGAGCGCGGCGTACACCCGGAGCGGCCGCCGCCAGCGCGCAGCCGCCCGGCTCGCGAGCCACGCCCCGAGCGCCTGGCCGCCGAGGAAAGCGATCAGCGTGGCCGACACCGCGGGCGCCGTCGCGCCGAGCAGCAGGCGCAGCCAGCGCAGCCAGGTCGTCTCGACGATCAGCGCGCCGGCGCCCGAGAGCAGGAACAGCGCGCAGGCGAGCGCGAGCGGGACGCGATCTCGCTTCACCTTCGCTTCAGCGCCGCCTCGACGCGCGCCACGTCGGCCGGCACGTCCACCGGCACGCTGCGCCAGCCCTCGATCACCGCGCAGCGGACCTTGAAGCCGTGCTCGAGCGCGCGCAGCTGCTCGAGCCCCTCGGCGCGCTCGGCCTCGCCCTGGGCGAGCCCCACGAAGCGCAGCAGGAACTCGCGCCGGTAGGCGTACAGGCCGACGTGCTGGAGCCAGCGCGGCGATGCAGCGTCCGCGCGGCGGAACGGGATCGGCGCGCGCGAGAAGTAGAGCGCGCGGCCGCTGCGGTCGAGCACCAGCTTCACGCGGTTCGGGTCGTCGAGCGCGCCCGGCTCGAGGGCGTGCGCCACCGTCGCCATCGGCGCGCCGGCGTCGGCCTCGAGCGCCTCGACCGCCGCGTCGATCACGAAGCCCTCGATCAGGGGCTCGTCCCCCTGCACGTTCACGACGACGTCGTCGGCGAGCTTCGCCGCGGCCTCGGCCAGGCGGTCCGTGCCGGTCGGATGGTCGGGCGAGGTCATCGCCACGGGCGCGCCGATGGCCGCGGCGGCCTCTGCGATGCGCTCGTCGTCGGTGGCCACCCACACCTCGCGCAGCCGCTTCGCGCGCCGCGCGCCCTCGATCACGTGGTGGAGCATCGGGCGCCCGGCGATCGGTGTGAGGGGCTTGCCCGGGAACCGCGAGGCCCGGAAGCGCGCCGGGATGATCCCCACGGCCGACATCGAGGCGCACGATAGCTAACTTGCTCGCATGTCCGCGGTCGCCCCCCCGCCCGCCGCCAGGGTCGTGTCCGTCGTCTCGAACAAGGGCGGCGTCGGCAAGACCACGGTGGCCACGAACCTCGCGATCTACCTGCGCGCGCTCCACGAGGAGCTGCCCGTCGCGCTCGTCACGCTCGACGACCAGTCGATCGTGGAGCACATGTTCCGGCTCGCGCCCGCGCAGGCCGGGGCGGGCAATCTGAAGCACGGCTGGTCGGAGCGCAGCTTCGTCCGGGTGCTCGAGCTGGGCCAGTACGGAATCCAGTTCGTGCCGCCGCCGCCCGACACGGGCCCGCTCAAGTCGCGCGCGCACGATCCGCGCACGCTCGCGCGCATCCTCGCCGCCACGCCCTTCGCGGGCGTGTGGGTGCTCGACACCAAGAGCGACCTCGAGGAGCTGACCCAGAACGCGCTGTTCGCGTCGGACCTCGTGATCCTTCCCGTCGCCGACCAGTCCTCGTTCGAGGAGGCGGAGAAGGTCTTCACGCTGATGGAGCGCGACGGCGGGCGGAAGGATCGCGGGCGCGTGCTGCTCACGCTCGTGGACCGCCGCACCAAGCTCGACGAGGCGGGCCGCGACCTCGAGCAGCGGCTCGCGGCGGCGGTGGACCGCAAGGGCTGGCCGCGCTTCCAGACCGTCCTCTCGCGCAGCCCGCGCGTCGAGGCGCTCAACTCGGGCAGCGCCACGCCGCTCTCGATCCTGCACCACGCGCGCGGCACCGCCATCCACCGCGAGCTGCGCGAGCTGGCCGAGGAGGTGGGCAAGCACCTCGACCTCGGCGAGCCCGAGGTCGCCCCGGTGCCCGCGCGCCGCGAGCCCGAGCGCAGCCTCGTGAACGAGCTGCGCAGCGCGCTGCTGCGGGGGCTCAGGGGACGCTGAGGCGCGCTCCGCGGCGCGCGATCGCCATTGCGCCTCGCGCAGCGGCGAGGAGGGGCACCTCGACGAGCGTGCGGTCGAAGTGCGCCGCTGCGTGTCGAGGGCAGCGTGCAGCACCTCGATCGGGTGGACGCGTCCGTTGGCGATCACCGTCTCGATCGTGCCCAGGGCGTCGAGGTCGCGGGTCGGGTCCTCGCGGAGCACGAGCAGGTCGGCGGGCGCGCAGACCTCGAGCCGGCCGAGCCCTTCGAGGCCGAGCGAAGCGCCCGCGACCGAAGCGCGGCGGCATGTGGACGTGCATGTCGACGAGCCCGGGGAGCACGAAACGCTCGGGGAGGCCGATCTGCGCGGACGGCTCGATCGCTGCGATCCGGCTCCCGTCTACGACGAGCCGCCGGTGTGCGACGCGCCCCAGCCGAGCGCTACGGCTCCCCGTCCTATTGCAGCACCGGCAGGCGGTCGAACGCCCCGCTGAGAATCACGTAGACGGGCGCTCCCGGGCGCGGATAGTCGTCTGCGGCGTTCGTGGCAGTGCCGACGAGCTGGACACCGCGCCCGGCGACGCGAGTGCCGCTCACCTCGATCACGCGGTCGCCTGCGAGGCTCCGCGCCTGCGCGCTCTCGGTCGTGAAGTGGATCGGGAGGCGCTTCACGCCAGGCTCCTCCGGATGGTCGAGCGTGACGACGACGTAGGCGTCGAGGTCGATGGCAATCCGCCCGTCGCTAGTGCGGCGCATCGAGCCCGTCGCGGTCTGCGCGAGGGTGAAGCGGAGCGACTCGTCCGCGTTCGCGAGCTGGAGCGGTGCAATCAGCGCGGTTCGCGGACGGACCACGAACGCGAGCGAGCCCGAGCCCTCCGCGGCCGAGAACTCGAACTGGATCTCCGAGCCCTCGGGGAGCGAGTAGACCTCCTGGTCGCCGAACGACACGATCGAGAACGGATCAAGGCGCAGCGTGGCGACGAAGGGCTCATCGGCCAGCGAGGCTGACGGCAGCCCGGTCAACACGAAGACGAGCCAGGCGAGCAAGAGCATGCACATCACGCTCACCCCCCAAACAGGTGGGATCCGGCGTTTGTCCATTGTAGAGAGGGATTCACCGACGGAGTCAAGACGATTCTCATTGACGACAATCGCTGATTTCGTGCATACCGGTAGCGAGCTGCAAGGTGCACGGGTATGCGCTCTACGGCTGCAGTGACGCTCGCGATCGGTCTACTGGTTTCTACCTACGCGGGCGCGGACACGACGACGAGCGCAGGCGACGGCGGCGGGGAAGGCGGCGGGCCCTTCGCGGGGCTGCTCCAAGCGCCGGAGGCGAACCTCTTCACGGGGGGCCTCACACAGGCGGTCCCGATCCGCATTCCGCCCGGCCGCAAGATGGCAACACCGAACCTCAACCTCGTCTACTCGAGCGGCGGCGGCGCCGGCTTCTACGGCGAGGGCTGGACGCTGCCCGTCGGCACGGTCGAGCGCAGCACGAAATGGGGCGTGCCGCGCTGCACGGGCGACGCGACCGACGAGTTCGTGCTCTCGCTCAACGGCGCGGCGATCGAGCTGGTGCGCTTCAGCGCCTCCGGAAGCACCGTCGTCTACCGGCCTCGCACCGACCAATCGTTCCTAGAAGCCGTCCGCGACACGAGCGCCGACACCTGGCAGGTTTTCGACCGCTCTGGCATGCGATACAAGCTCGGGTTCACTGCAGAGTCCCGGCGCACCCGAACCACCGTGGCCTGCACGTTCACGTCCATCTGGGACTCACGGAGATCCGCGACCCGAACGAGAACACGGTCGCCTTCAACTACCTCGCGGGCAAGAACGCGCTCGTGCTCGACAAGGTCCAATACGGGGGGACGGCGTCGGACCAGGCCTTCCAGGTGAGCTTCGAGTACGAGCCGCATCCGCTCCAGACGACCACCTGGCGGAGTGGCACGAAGGAGGAGGTGGCGGACCTCGTCCAGCGCATCCACGTCGAGGCGAAGACGACCGAGGGCGGGGACTTCGACCCCGTGCGGATCTACGACCTCGAGTACGACGACGACTACGACCCCGAGGACGTGCCCGCGGGCTGCGACGCTCCCGACCGAGCCCTGCTCTGCGAAGTCCTTGTGAACGACGGCATGCCGACGCAGAGCTTCGAGTACGCCTCCGGCGTGTTCGGCCTGACGTCGGCCACCTCGCAGAGCGCACCCGACGCCAAGAACCATCTGCGCTCGGCCACGGGCAACGCGGACGTGGAAGACAGCGTGATGGACATGAATGGCGACGGCCGGCTCGACTTCGTGGACTCGGCCAACATGGAGGACCACACCTGGGACGTGTACTACGGTCTCGCGGCGGGTGGGTTCAGCGCGAGCCTCTCGACGAAGTGGTGCGCCAGCGACAGCCAGGGCACGATCGACGGCGCTCACCTGCGCCGAGAAACGACCTTCTCGGGGGGTCTCGCCCATACCCAGAAAGAGACCGTCGATCTCGACGGCGACGGCGTCCCCGACTTTGTCGACTCGACCGTGCACCCGTGGAAGGTCCATCTCGGCACGCTCGACCCTTTCACGTGCCAGTCGGTCCAGGACCCCGTTCCGGGCTTCGATCCAGATCCGGTTCTCTGGAGCAACCCGGGCGCGGTGGTGGAGTCGGGCCTCACTAGCAAGGACATGAACGGCGACCGGATCCGGAGCCTCAAGCGCCTCGCGGACATGAACGCGGACGGAAGGCCCGACCTCGTGATCGGGAGCTCGTCGGATACCGGGGCATGGACCGTGTACTTGAACTCGGGCTCCTCCTTCGTCGCCGCCACCGAGCTCGCGTACGGGCCTGGCCCGATCAGCTCGGAGCTCAAGGAAGGAAATCCCGCCGTGCGCCGGACCACGCGCGACCTGTTCGACTTCAACGGCGACGGGCTTCCGGACCTGGTCGAGACCGGCTCGGGCGCCTTCCTGGTGTCGCTCAACAACGGTCAGTCGTTCTCGCCTGCGATCGCGGTCCCGATCGAGGGGCACGCCCACAGCGCGGTCCGCGCCGTCAAGAACAGCAGCGACGAGACCCTCGCCGACTTCCTCGATGTGAACGGCGACGGCCTCCCCGATCGCGTCGAGTGGACCGGGACTGCCCTCGACGTGTGGATCAACCGCGGCCGCTCGTTCTCGCCGGTGCAAGGCCTCGCCGGCGGCGACGGCCTGCCGATCCGTCTCAACAACAGCAAGGGCAACACCAAGATCGACATGATCGACTGGAACCACGACGGGATGCTCGACCGCGTGGACGCCCGCACGAACCAGTGGCAGGTCCGGCTCGGGCTCCCGACGACGGGATTGGCCATCCGGTCCTACCTGATGGCGGCCGCGAAGAACGGCGTCGGCGGGGTCACCTACCCGACCTACCAGCCGAGCACTCGCTTCGAGAACACGCTGCTCCCCTTCGTGAGCTGGGTCCTCACGGCGACGAGGCGCACGGACGGCCTCTGCGGGGCGACGCCCGCCTGCCTTCTGTCCGGGAACGTGATCCACCGCGCCTACACCTACGCCGACGGGTACTTCGACGGCCCGACGCGTGAGTTCCGGGGCTTCGGCAGCGTGAAGGAGGAGTTCAAGTGGGGGGCGTCGGCGTCCCACACCCCCTATCGCGTCGTCACCTTCGACCAGGCCGACCACACGCGCGGGCAGATCAAGAAGGAGCAGCTGTTCGGGAGCAACGACACGCCGCTTGGAACCGAGACGTACACCTGGGACACGCAGATCCCCGACGGCGTCCGCACACAGGTCTTTCTGGTCGAGAAGAAGACCGAGGAGTTCGACGCCGACGGCAACGGTGAGCCCCCACAGTGCCGCCTCGACCGCAACGAGGAGCCCGACGTGTACGGTCGCGTCTCGACGCGCTGCACGCTGCCGTGCGGCACCTCGGCGGAAGGCTGTTCCGGCAACGTGGAAGGCCAGGTCACGACGACCTCCGCTTGGGCGAATCCGAGCTACACGGGCGCCGAGCCTGTGGTTCGCGAGCGCCCCGCGTCGATCATCGTCTCTTACGTGAAGCCGGGTGGCGGGAGCGAGACGCTCAGCCAGCAGACCTTCACCTACTTCTGGCCGCAAGGGAACGTCCACAAAGCCACCACGATCGGCGACGGCACGACGGGCGGGAACGCCGTCGTCGAGACCACCTACGGCAGCCACGGGAACATGACGTCGGTCAAAGATGCACGCGGCGGCCTGTCGGAGAGCGCCTACGACGACACGCCCTTCAAGCTCTTCCCATCCACGGAGACCAACGCCGTCGGCCACGCCGTGCAGACCGAGTGGGATCTCCGCTACGGCAAAGAGACGCAGGTCACCGGCCCGAACGGCGAGGTGACGCTCGCGGCGTACGACGCCGCCGGCCGCGTCGTGTGCGAGGCGAAGCCCGGGCAGAGCTGCGGCACGCCCTCGGCCGAGTACACCTACGAGTACGGCGACCCCGAGGCTGTCACGCTCGAGGCGAAGCTCTCCTACGTCCAGGTCAAGACGCGCGAGCCGAACAACACGACGAGTGTGCTCCCCGGCTACCTCCTCACACGCGTCTACACGGATGCGCTCGGGCGCGAGCGCGCGACCGCCACCTGGCGCGAGGTCGAGAGCGAGGACACCCTCCGCTGGGTCGTCACCAAGCAGGTCCAGTACGACGTCTTCGGGCGGGTGTCGAAGGTGTATCCACCCTATCGGGCGAACCTCGCGAGCTCCGCGACGGTCGGCCTCCTCGAGGACGACCCGGAGCGCCTCACCGAGTACGGCTACTCGAACGGGGTGATCGACCCGACGAGTCGCGTCCGTTCCGTCGAGGCGCCCGACGAGACGGTCGTCACGACGGAGTACTCGGCCGCTTGGACGCACGTGATCGACGAGGACGGCAACCGCACGAGCTCGCAGGCTGATTTCCTCGGTCGCGAGATCCAGCGCAAGCTGCACGAAGGCGCGTCGAACGAGCTGATGAGGTACGACTACACCTACGACGGCCTCGACCGGCTGCTCACCACACGCGTCGGCGGCCCCGGCGGCCCGACCGTGGCGTCGGACTGGGACGCGCTCGGCCGCAAGCGCCAGGAGGTAGACCCCGACTCGGGTGCCTGGCAGACGCGCTACGACCTGAGCGGCAATCCCGTCCTCCAGGACGACCCGAAGACGGGCCAGCGCGTCGAGGCTTGCTACGACAAGGCGAACCGCGTCGTGCTCCAGTGCGCGTATCCGAGCGACGGCACGGCGAGCTCGATGACCTGCCCGGCCGACCCGGCGTTCGCCTCGTGCGGCAGCGGCAGCGAGATCGCTCGCTACACGTACGACGACCAGCCCGGTGACGGTCAGTGCGGCGGCCCCGGCCGCGTCGGCCAGCTCACCACCGTCGTCGATCCGAACGGCGGCGAGTGCTGGGCCTACGACACTCGAGGTCGGGTTGCGACGCAGAAGAAGACGATCTTCCACAACGGCATCACGACGACCGCAAAGATGGACTTCGGTTACGACCAGGCCGACCACCTGGTCTGGGTCCGCTACCCGGACGACGCCGTCGGCAGCATCGACCACGGCTACCAGCCCGATGGTTTCCCGGACTCGGTCGAGTCGATCATCGCCGATGCGGACTACGACGTCTTCGGCCGCACCACGAGGATCACGAGCCTACGCAACACCGAGGACAGCTACGTCTTCGACACGACGGGCGCAGACAACTTCCGGCTCCAGACCGTTCAGACCTGGCAGCCGTACCCGGGCGTCTATCACCTGAACCTCGCGTACGACTACGAAGTGCGCGGACGGCTCGAGGAGGTGCTCGACTACCGCGACGCAGGGACGCCGCTCTCGAACGCCGCCTCCTACTGCTACGACGGCATCGGGCGCCTCACGAACGTGGACCGCGACCCGGCGCTTGGCGTCGACCCCTGCGGCGCGCCGGGGGACGAGCGCTTCGTTCACAGCAGCCTCGGCAACCTCACCGAGAAGAACGGCGCGGCCTTCGGGTTCGCGGCGGGCACGCACCGCGCGACGAGCTTCGGCAGCACCTACCCCTCGATCCAGTACGACGGGAACGGCAGCCGCACGCTCAAGGACAAAGGCTCGGGCAACAAGGACGAGCTCCTCTACGACGCACGTGGCCTGCTCACGCAGGTGAAGCGCTGGACCGGCGGCAGCGTCACCAGCAGCCAGACGAACCTCTACGACTATGCCGGCCAGCGGGTCGTCCGGGCACCCTCGAGCGGCGCGGGCAGCACGATCCGCGCCTACAGCCGCTACGCGGACGCCTCGGGTGGGTACCTCACCAAGTACTACTTCCTCGGCGAGCGCATGGTCGCGAGCTGGATCGTCTCGGCGCCGCAGTTCTCCGAGCGCGATCCGGAACTCTGGCTCCCGCCCGAGCGCATCGTGCTGCCGCCGGGGCTCCTCTATCCCGCAGCCGCCGCGGTGCTGCTGCTCCTCGTCCTCCCGCTCGGCGGGCGGCGCCGCCTCGGCGTCCGCGTCTCGCTCGCGCGCTCGGCGAGCCTCAGCGTCGTCTTCCTCCTGGCCTCGTCTCCCGTCGTCCTCCTCGCGGGCTGCGGCAGCGACCCGCCAGTGCGCCTCTACCACGGCGACCACCTCGGCTCGACCCAGGTGGTCACGGACTGGAGCGGGAACATCTACCGCCAGGTCCGCTACACCGCCTACGGCGAGATCCGCGGGCGCTTCGACCTGTGGGGCAACCCGGCGGGCTACGCCGAGGACGCGCGCTTCGAGTTCACGGGCTACGAGACGGACTTCGCAGGGCTCGACTACGCGGGGGCGCGCTTCTTCGATCCCGAGCTCGCGCAATTCGGGAGCCACGATCCGGCGGGTCAGTATCCGAGCCCCTACGCCTACGGGCCGGGGGATCCGCTCAACGGGACGGATCCGAGCGGGGCGTGCTTCGGCGTCTGCGAAGGCCTCATCCTGGTCGCCATAGTGGCCGCGGCCCAGACTGCCATGGCCGTCACCGCGTCCTTCATCGACGCGTACCGCCAGACAGGCAGCGCGCGGGCAGGGGTGTCCGCCGCGGGGCACTCCGCCGCTGATGTCGCGACCTTCGGGATCTACAGCGGCATCAAGGCGATCTCGCATGACGACTACGGGCGCTATCTGGCCGACTTCTACGCGAACCGCCTCACGCTCGGCGTCTACGGCACCGTCAAGGCCTTCAACAACGAGCAGGTCGCGGCGGGAATCGTTGGCGCCGCTGCGAGCGTGGTCGCCATCGCCGGGCTCGCTAGCCAGATCAACGAGATCGTCAGCAAGCCGGCCGTGAGCGGGGACAGCTGGCAGAAGTACGCGACGTCCCTCAACGACGCGGACACTGCCACAGCTCCTGAGATACAAGAGGCGATCGGCGACAATCCCTTCGGACTTCCCACCAGAATGACCCCGGAAAGAGCGACAGAGCTTCTCGCTGAGCTGAGGACCCTCCCGACGGATCAACTTCGTTCTCGTGCGGAAGCGGTCGGGCGAAGGGCTAGGTCGTTCGAGATCGCTGCAGCCGCTCAGCACGAGATCGGAAACTTTTTCAACGAGGGCCCTCCCCACGCGAAGCCCATCATGGAACCCATTGCCAGACACGCATTCGCGAACAGTCAACGGAACAGAGCGATCGCCCAAGAGCTCCGATTCGAGGAGCGACTGATAAGCGCGATCCTACGGAGGCGAGAGTAGAGATGCGTCGGATCCTCGCGGCGACCTTGGCTCTTCTCGCTCTTCTCCTGATCCTGGGCTGGGATTTTCTCCGTGCGGGGCCTACAGCCGCCGTAGTCGCGGGAATCTGGAGGAGTGATGAATGGTATGACGCAAGTGGTCGGGTGACGGAGATAGTCTTCGCACTGAGCGACTATCGGTCTGATCATGGACGATTTCCGAGCAAGCATGAAGGTCTCTCGGCGCTCCTGAAGGACCCACCGACGGGCGCTGCCACCAAGCCGAGGTACTTCCCGGATCACTACATCTCTTCCGATGCCGTTCTCAAAGACCCTTGGGGCAACGAGATCATCTACGAACCGCTAGCGGATGGCGGATGCCAAGTTCTTTCGTTGGGCTCTGACGCGAAACGCGGTGGCAATCGATCTGCGAAAGACATCGTCGAGTACTGTCTTCCCGTTCCTCTCGATGCCCGAGACTGA
>Ga0187892_10012490_pt1 | contig 10075 bp, 4 predicted proteins | sample MA1701073metaG_FD_139345 | JGI IMG/M metagenome (GOLD analysis project Ga0187892, IMG submission 139345) | Bio-ooze microbial communities from a basaltic lava cave in the Kipuka Kanohina Cave System on the Island of Hawaii, USA - MA170107-3 metaG ...
CGAAATCACGGCCATTCCGGAGCTGATCGAGCGGATCGACGTGAAAGGCGCGATCGTGACGATCGACGCCATGGGTTGCCAGAAGCAGATCGCCGCGCAGATCATCAAGGCCGGGGGTGACTACGTGCTGGCGGTGAAAGACAATCAGCCGGCCCTGCACCAGGCGATCCAAGAGGTGTTCAGTGACGAGCGTCAGGCCGCGCTCCTGAAGATGCCGCACCGCAAACATGACACCACCGAGACCAGTCACGGTCGCCAGGATGAACGGCACTACATGTTGGCGAAGCTGCCCCACGATTCGCCGGTCAAGGATCAATGGCCGGGCGCCAAGGCGGTGGGCATGGTGGTTCGCCTGACCACCACGCGCCAGGGCGTGACGAGCGGCGATGTGCGATGCTTCCTGAGCAGTTGCTTCCCCAGTGGGCGGCGCTTCGCCGACGCCGTTCGCGGTCATTGGGGCATTGAAAACTCACTGCACTGGGTTCTGGACGTGACCTTTGACGAGGACCAAAGTCGGACGCGCGATCGCCGCATGGCCGACAACCTCGCGTGGCTGCGCCGCTTCGCGATCAGTCTTCTCAAGCATCATCCGTCAAAGGACAGCATCGCCGGCAAAAGCCGCGTGGCCGGCTGGAGCAATGAATTCCTCTTCGAAGTCCTTGTCGCAAAAGGAACTTAATGTGCGCTGGCCCTGGCATACACGACTGTCGCCATCTCGCATCGGGATGGCTGAGGGAGATTGGGGACGAATGCTATGGCGATACCCCACCATGAAGATACTACGATCACGATGGCTGTGGATCATGATGCTGCTTGCTGTGGGTGCGTGGTGTGTATACGGCGCGCTGGACCTGCGGTATCGTCGTGCCTTAGTTAACTTCAACGACATATGTGGAGGTCTAAGCTACTATATGGAGACATACGGCCGATTTCCTGAGTCGCGGGAAGCGTTTTTGTCAAGCCCGTTTATCGATACTCTTACGGCGGGCGAGATCGTCGTCAGGCCCCAGCAACCGAAATACTGGCCGAAGATATATGGATGGCCGATTGAAGATCTTGCCGCCTATGAAATCGCTTGGGGAATCGACATTCGCACGCTTCGCATTGACGGTGACCGTACTATTTCGAGTACATTGAACGGGGAGATTATCATTGCGAAATCGCCATTCGGTCTTGATGACTCAAGAGCGTTTACGCGGGCGCTTGTGAAGGCTGCGGGGATGATGGGTCTGCGAACCGGCCACGACTCCGGCCCATCGCACGGAGCGACAGATCTGCCAGTGGTGCTGCCGGAGCCGTCGACAAAAGCAAGCCAGAAGCAACGGTGACCGCTGGGAAAACCGGGGAAAACCGGGGAAAACCGGGGAAAACCGGGGGGAAACCGGGGGAAACCGGGGGAAACCGGGGAGAGTCACCCTATTTCAGGGAAATCGGGAGCGGAAAGCGGGACAGGTGGGACAGGTCCGATTGTCGGGGTCGGGACTTGGGCATGTGGCTATCCAACCGGCCGCGATTCTTTTCTGTGTTTCGCTTGCTCCATCAGCGACGGTAAACGGCTATCAAGAGGTGGTCGTTGCTATGAATTCTGCGCGCATCTGCGACATCTGTGGATCGAGATCTTCGTGCCGGAGCCTGCCCGCCGCAGCGGGTGTCCCAGTGCCTGCGTGCCTGGCCGCAGGTGTTTCGCATCGCCTGGTGGGGTGTCATCACCGGTCGACCTGCGTGCGTATTTCAAGTCAATCTGCGCGCTCGACATCGCCGTTTCTCTCGGACCCCTCCGCGCGTTTGTCTCCGCAGGCCCTTGTATCGTACTGTTGCTGTCGGCAATGGTCGGTTCCCTCGCACGGGCCCGACCCACAAAGGGGAAAGGAGTGCGTTATGCGTTTGAATCGATTCAGGCGGAAGTTCCTGCACGTGGCCGTCGCCGGCACGCTGCTGGGCGGCGTTTCTCAGATGTCCGGTTGCAGCATCTCGCCGGAGCTTGTCCAATCTGTCCTTGACGCCTTCATGAGCGCCGCGGGCTCGGGCGGCTTCAACGGCGGGTTCCAGTTCAACAGCCACGGCGGCGGCGGCGAGTGGGAGACCGAGGGCGAGTGGGACGGCGGTTATCACGACGACTTCACGGGCGACGATGGTCCCGACCATGATGACGATCCGGACCACGATGACGACGCGCAGAGCTTCTGATCAGAGTCCAATTTGAGCATTGAACCCGGGCCGTTTCGCCAGCCGGCGAACCGGCCCGGTTCTTTAAGTGCGACGGCGTGGCACGGGCCTCTGGCCCGTGCGAAAGGGCGGGTCCGGATTTGAGACGTGCGCAAGTGCCAACCAACGCGGCGTGAAGACGTTGCGTGCTTTTCGGTGGGCCGGACGGTCTGGGGAGGATCGCCGGCCCATCGTCTTTTTAAGTCCTGAGTTGTGAGTGCTGAGTCTCGCCGCAGCGAGTCCTTGGCCTGAGTGCTGAATCGGCGCTGGGGGTTAGAACGCGAAGCGATAGTTATTCCAACATTCCTAGGAATATTGGAATATACACATGTCGATATCTCGGAACGACGCCGCTTTCCTAACCCTTCGTCGCTTCGTCGCTTCGTCGCTCTTATCCTACAATGCCGCTCATGGATCCGCATACGCTGGACAAGCTTGATTTTCAGCAGATCCGCGAGCTGCTCGCCACCTACGCACGCTGCTCGCTGGGCCGCGAGCGCGCCCTGCGGATCAGTCCATCCCATGATGCGAACGAGGTCCGAAGCTGGCTCGAGCAGCTTCGACAATTCCACGATCTTGTGACGCAGCGCGGCATGCCGCCGTTCGCCGGCGTCCGCGACGTGCGCGAGCGCGTCCGCCGCGCCGTACCCGGCTCGCCGCTCGAACCGGCAGACTACGCCGCCATCGGCGAAACGCTCCAGGGCCTGACCGATCTGTGGAAATACTTCGTCGATCTGCCCGCCGCTTACGACCGCATCGCGCCGCTGGTCGACCGGCTGGGCGACTTTTCGCTCATCGCGGCGCGCATCGACCGCGCCGTCGATGGACGCGGCGAGGTCCGCGACGATGCGTCCGACCGGCTTCGACGCATTCGCATCGACGTCGCCCGCACGCTCGAGGAAGTTCGGCGCGTCTTCGACCGGCTGATCCGCCAGCCCGAGGTGCTCAAGCGCCTGCAATACCCGAATGCGACCTTTCACGACGACCGCATGGTGCTGCCGCTGCGCTCCGATCAGCGCGGCCGCATCGCCGGCATCGTGCACCGCAGCAGCGACACCGGGCAGACGCTCTTCGTCGAGCCGGCCGAGGCGGTCGCGCTCAACAACGCGCTGATCGACCTGCGTCGCGACGAAGCCAGGGAAATCGGCCGCATCCTGTGGCAGCTCGCGCATCTTATTCACGCGAACGAGGCCCAGATCCAGCGCGGCCTGGGCAGTGCCGCGCTGATCGACCTGAACATCGCCAAGGTGCTCTACGCCCGCGCGTTCGACATGACCGTGCCCGCGGTCAACGACCGCAAGGCGCTGCGCTACTCCGCCGCGCGGCACCCGCTGTTGCTGGCCATGCAGCCGGGGTCCGGCGTTCGGGGTCCGGGGCCCGGAGAAATCGCGCGAACGGAAACAAATCCGCAATCCGCAATGCCCAATCCGCAATCCGCGGTCGTCCCCATCAACCTTCGACTCGGCGACGATTTCGACATGCTGATCATCACCGGCCCGAACACGGGTGGAAAGACCGCGGCGCTCAAGACCGCCGGACTGCTCACGCTGATGGCCCAGGCCGGTCTGGCGATTCCGGCCGCCGCCGGCGCGACCCTGCCGGTCTTCGACGACGTGCTGATCGACGTGGGCGACGAACAGAGTCTGCAGCAGTCGCTCAGCACGTTCAGCGCCCACCTCGCCCGGATCCTTGACGTGCTGGCTCGCGCCGGTCCGCGCACGCTCGTCCTGCTCGACGAGCTCGGCGCCGGCACCGATCCGGACGAAGGCGGCGCGCTCGGGCTGGCGATTCTCGACGAGCTGCTCCGCCGCGGATGCCTGACGTTTGTCACCACGCACATCGGCATCCTCAAGGCCGTCGCATTTCAGCGCGATCGGGCCGAGAACGGCGCGGTCAAGTTCGATGTCGAGACGCTCCGTCCGACCTACGAGCTGCTCATCGGCGAGCCGGGCGAGAGCAACGCCTTGCGCATCGCCCAGCGGCTCGGCATGCCCTGGCAGATCATCCGTCAGGCCGAGGAACAGCTTTCCGGACAGGAGCGCACGCTCTCCAAGGCCATCGCCGGCACGCTCGAAATGCGCCGCAAGTCCGAAGAGGCCCGCCGCGCCGCTGAAGAAGCCGAACGCCAGGCCGTCGTGCAGGCGGACGCCCTTCGCCGCCAGCAGGCCGAGCTCGAGCAGCAGACGCGGCGTTTTGCACGCTGGGCCGAGCGAATCAAGGCCCTCCAGCCCGGCGACCGCGTGCGGCTCAAACGCTTCGACCGCGAGGGCGTGGTCGTACGGATCAAGCCGGCCCACCAGCAGGCGGTCGTCACGATCGGCGCAATGGAGTACGAAGTGCCCTTCACGGAGATCGAGACCGGGGAATAGGCCGGCGAGTCGGCGGCATAGGTCCGAAATTCTGCGCGAAGAAGCGAAAGCCCGACCAATGGGGACCACCCGTCTTGAAACGCAGGATCGCAATCCAGTATCCTGAGTGAATGAACAAGAAGCACACCGGGCGGCGGGCCAGTCGCCGCGAGTTCCTGGGCAGCCTGGCCGCCGGGACCGCCTTCATCGCCTGGCAACGCCTCCTGGGCGACGGCGGCGTTGGGATTCAGGACGGCGAGCCCGAAGCGACGTACTTTCGCGCGATCTACATGGTCGGGCGCGTCACCGGCACGCAGGCGATCCTCAACCTCGTGACCGCTGCCGAGCTCGCGGCGGTTGTGTCGGCGCGCGTGCGCTGGGCCGAAGATCCGGCCGACCTGCCCGACAGCGAACTGGTCTCGGACGTCAAATCGACCGACCAACCCACCGATAACATCCTGCTCAAGATGTCGGGGCTGAGCGCCGACACGACCTATCACTACCTGGTTCAATACGAAACCAGCGACGCACCCGGTGAATGGATGAACGTCAGCCGCACGGGACAATTCCACACGCAACGGCCGCCCGGCGCGTCGTTCTCGTTCTGCACAATGGCCGATGCGCACTGGGGCAAAGAGGGATTTGAGTTCGATCCCGGGACGGCCTACGGCTACAACGGCCAGCAATGCGTTCAGCGCATCATCGAAGCCGGTCCGTTCGACTTCTGCGTCGATCTGGGCGATGCGCCGTTCCTGGTGCCGATTCACTCGCAGGACGACGCGTACTATTTCTACGAGCGCTACCGCGCCATGTTGCAGCCTCTCCTGGAACGAATGCCGCTTTACCTGGTGCTCGGCAATCACGAGCACGAGGCCGGCTACTTCCAGCACGGCGATGACGGAACGATCTCCAGCACACCCGTCGGCAACGGCCTCGGCCCGCTGCAGTACCATCAGAAATGGGCCACCGCGGCCCGCAAGACATTCATTCCCAATCCGCGGGCGGATACTTACCCCGAAGGCGGCGAAGGTCCGCCCAATTACGATTCGTCCGAGGACTGGGGCGCGGGCGACGACCCGTGGAACAACGGCCCATCCAGCCACCTGGGCAACTTCTACGCGTGGTCGTGGGGAGACGCGTTGTTCATCGTGCTGGATCCTTACCGATATACGCGCGTCGGCCAATTCAGTCTTCCAACCTACACGACCGAGTGGACGCTCGGCCCCACGCAAATGCAATGGCTGCAGGACACCCTGGCCAACTCGACGGCCCGCTGGAAGTTCATCCTCTGTCACCACCTGGTCGGCGGGGGTCAGATCGGCGGAAAGGGCAAATACACCGAGCCCGGCGTGGGGATCGCCTATGGCCGCGGCAGCGCCACCGAGGCCGCGAACGAGGGCGCCGAGCAGGCCGTCATCCACGAGTTGATGAAGCAGCATTGCGTTCAGTTCTTCGTGTACGGCCACGATCACGCCTTTTGCCACAGCGTTCGAGACGGCGTCAACTATATCCAGTGCGCGCGGCCGACCTGGCTGAATCCCTGGTACGTCGAAAACGGGATGCAGGGCAGCTATGGCGATCTGCTCGTTCAGGGCACGAACAACCCTTTCGTCAAGAAACTCTACACGGTTCTGGGTTATGCTCGATTCGCCGTCTCGCCTTCGAAGGTGACGATGCAGTGGGTCAGGACCGGCTATTCCCTCGCGCCGAACGGCCCGATCGACTTCGAAAACGATCTGCCCGCGCGCGACTGGTTGGAATCGTGGTTCGGCAAGACCTACCCCGTCACCGCCGCCGACGCCGTCACAGTCGCGGGCGCGCCCACCGACGTGGACGGCGTCCGCACGGTGGCCGGCGCGGCGATCAGCGAGCTTTATCAGGTTCCGCCGGGTCCGGATTACTACCAGCAGCCGGTCCCGACACGCCCCGAGTCATTCGAGGCGCCTGTGATCCCGCTGCAGGACTTTCCGGCCGAGACCGAAACCGAAGCCGTCGTCGATTACGTGCCCGAGATCATCTATGAGGTCGAGTGGCATGCCGGCGACGTCAATTCTGACGGCGTGGTGGACGGCGATGACATTCAACCATTCGTCCGCGTCAAGCAGACCGGCGAAGGCACGCAGATGGAGCAATGCGCCGCCGCTCAGTCCGAGACCGACGAGTTCATCAACAAGCTGCTCGAACGCCAATGACCTGCCGGCTTGCCGCAGGCCTGGCCATCTTTCTTGGCAACGGAGCGCGGCACGGTCAAGCGTCTTCGCTTGGCCGTGATGAATGCGAGTGTTGCCAGAATCGCTGACAGCGGCCGTTTCCCTCGCCTGCATAAGCCGTTAGACTTGGCGGCATGTCAACCTCCCGGTTTTCATGTGTTCTCGCCGTCGTCCTATCTTCGCTGTCGGCTGTGCATGCTGCGGCGGGAGAGTTCGACCCGCCGATCGCGATCACCCACGTTCGTCTCGTGCAGCCCGGCAGCGAAGTTGCCGACGCAACGATCGTGATCGAGCGCGGCCGCTTCGTCGCCGCCGCGCCGGATGCGGGAATCCCAGACGGCGCCGAAGTGCTCGACGGCACGGGCCTCATCGCGTATCCAGGATTCATCGATGCCGCCAGCGCCAAGGGCGTCGTCTCCGAGGAGCCATCGGCCGAGCAGCGCCGGCTCTATGAGGACGAACCGGACGATCCGACCGAAGGACCGCTGCCGCGCAGCAGCGAGGCCTACCGGCGGCTGATTCACCCGCATTGGCGCATCGCCGAGTTGTACAACCCCGCCAAGGCCGATCTGGACGCTCACCGCAAATCAGGCTTCACCGCCGCGCTGGTCGTTCCGCAGCGCGCGATCCTCGCCGGACGAAGCGCGCTCCTTCAACTCGGCGATGCGCCGCGACGCCGCGCGCTGCTGCGGGCCGACGTCGCCATGCACGCCGAGCTTTATGCCGGCGGGTTCGGCGACGGATATCCGACCACGGTGGCCGGCGGTCTTGCGCTGTTTCGCCAGACGATGCTCGACGTCCGCTGGTATACGGACCTTTGCACCTGGGCGGCGGCCAACCCCGCACGAACGCCGCGCGTGCCGCTCGACGCCGACCTGTCCGTGCTTCAACAGGTCCGCTCGCGCGAGGTCCCCATCGCGTTCGAGGCCAACAGCGAGAACGCCATTCACCGCGCGCTCAACGTCGCGCACGAGTTCGGCCTGCGTCCCATGATCGTCGGCGGGTCGCAGGCCTGGAAGGTCGCGGCCCGTCTGAAAGAGACGGCCACGCCGCTGATCGTCAGCCTCGAGCTGCCCGAGGAACCAAAGACGCCGCCGGAGCCGAAGGCCGGTTTCGGCCTGAACAAGGCGAGAACATCCACATCCACGCAGCCGGCGACATCGCCCGCCACTCAACCGACGGATGCCCCGCTGCTCGACGAAGACTGGCACAAGCAACCCTTCGAGCCCAAGCGCGTCTACGACGAGCGCAAGCGGTTGTGGGAAGAGACGGCCGACAACCTGCGCGTCTTGCATCGCGAGGGCGTGCCGTTCGCACTCTGCACGCGCGGCGTCAAGTCGCCGCGCGACGCGATGGAGAACCTGCGCAAAACGTTAGACCGCGGCCTGCCGCGCGAGGCCGCGCTCGAAGCGCTCACCACGCGGGCGGCCGAGATGCTCGGCGTGCGCGACCGGCTCGGCCGCGTCGCGCCCGGCTACCTGGCCAACCTCGTCGTCATGACCGGGCCCCTGGGCGACAAGGACGCCAAGGTGCGCTGGGCCTTCGTCGAAGGCGAGCAGTTCGAGTTCGAGGCCAAGGCGAGGACGCCGTCCACCGCGCCGAGCACCGCCACCGCACCCGCAACATCCAGTGCGCCAGCCACGGCCAGCGCGCCCGCCGCGTCGTCAGCGCCGGCGACAGCGCCATCGACCGCGTCAGCGCCCGCGACAGCCACGTCATCCGCCCCAGCCACGCAGCCCGACAAGTACCCCGCGTGGGCGAGCGAGATCGAGTCCGACCGCAAGCCCAAGATTCATACCGGCGGAACTGCTCTGCTGCGGCATGCCAGCGTGCTGACTGTCACAAATGGAGATATCACAGACTGTGATGTCCTGATTGAGAATGGCGTCATCACCGCGATCGGACCCAACCTCGCCGCACCGACCGAGGCGACGACAACGATCGACCTCACCGGCTTCTTCGTCTGCCCCGGCATCATCGACTGCCATTCGCACATGGGCCTTGGCGGCGGCATCAACGAAGCCTCGCAATCGGTCACGCCCGAGGTCCGCATGGGCGACGTCGTCAACCACGAAGACGTCGGCCTGTATCGCGCGCTGGCCGGCGGCGTCACGATGATCCACACGATGCACGGCTCGGCCAACACGATCGGCGGGCAGAACGTGGTGCTGCGGCTCAGGTGGGGCCGGCCGGCGTCGGAGATGATCGTGCCCGAAGCGCCGCAGACCGTGAAGTTCGCGCTGGGCGAGAACCCCAAGCGCTCGAACTCCGGGCAGCGCGGCCGCACGCGCTTTCCCGCCAGCCGCATGGGCGTCGAGACCGTGCTGCGGCGCTCGTTTGAAGAGGCGCGGCGCTATCGCGATGCCCGGGCGCGCTCCACGCAAGCCGAGCCGCTCGGACGAGATTCAAATCTCGTCCCTCCGCAGCGGGATTCCCATCCCGCGGAATTGGGCGACGCCGAGCCTCCGGCCGCTGGTGCGAGAATCCCTTCTCGCACTCCCGCCGCGGACGACATCGACGACACCCGGCCGCTGCGCCGCGATCTGCGGCTCGAGGCCCTGTGCGACATCATGGAAGGCGACACCTGGGTGCACTGCCATTGCTACCGCGCCGACGAGATGCTGCGGCTGCTCGACGTGGCCGAAGCGTTCGGCTTCCGCGTCGGCGTATTGCAGCACGTGCTCGAAGGCTACCGCGTGATCCCCGAGATCGTGCGGCACGGCTGCGCGGCGTCCACATTCTCCGACTGGTGGTCCTACAAGATGGAGGCCGCCGAAGCCATCCCGCACAACGCCGCCCGGATGGCCCAGGCCGGCATCGCCGCCACGGTCAATTCCGACTCCGGCGAGCTGGTTCGGCACCTCAACCTCGAAGCCGCCAAGTCGATGCGATTCGGCGGCCTGTCGGCCAACGACGCCCTCAAGCTCGTCACGCTCAACGCCGCAGTCACGCTCGGCCTGCGCGAGCACGCCGGCTCCATCGAAACCGGCAAGTGGGGCGACCTGGCGGTGTTCGACGGCCACCCGATGGACACCTTCGCCAAGTGCGTGCTGACGCTGGTCGGCGGAGAAGTCTACTTTCAGCATCCGGATTTCCGACAATCGGACGAACGGATGCCCGTGCGGCCCGCGCCGACCTGGCCCGCGCGCAAAGACCCGCTCCAGATCGCCGCGTCGCCGTCAGGCGTGTACGCCATCCGCGGCGCCACGCTGCATCCCGCGAGCGGTCCGGATGTCCCGAACGGTCTGATTGTCTTCTCCGCCGACGGCCTCAAATGGCTCGGCCCCGCCCATGATTCCAATCCGGGCCTGA
>Ga0187892_10012491_pt1 | contig 10075 bp, 11 predicted proteins | sample MA1701073metaG_FD_139345 | JGI IMG/M metagenome (GOLD analysis project Ga0187892, IMG submission 139345) | Bio-ooze microbial communities from a basaltic lava cave in the Kipuka Kanohina Cave System on the Island of Hawaii, USA - MA170107-3 metaG ...
CGATCAGCGCGATGGCGATGACGCCAAGCCCTTCGCCCCGGCCGATCCAGCCCATGCCTTCGTTGGTCTTGCCCTTGATCGATACGTGCTGCACGCCAATGCCGATCGCACGCGCAATCTGCTGCCGCATCTCGGCGACGTGGGGTCCGATGCGCGGCTGCTCCGTGATCACGGTGACATCGATGTTGACGACCTGGTAGTTCTCGCCCGCGGCAAGTTCGACGGCGTGACCCAGCAGAACGAGCGAGTCGGCATTGCGCCACTGTTCGTCGGTCGGCGGGAAATGCGTGCCAATGTCGCCGAGCGCGGCTGCGCCGAGAATCGCATCCGTGACGGCATGGGCCACGGCATCGGCATCGGAGTGACCGGCCAGCCCGCGATCGGATGGAATGCTCACGCCGCCAAGCACGAGGCGCCGGCCGGCCTCGAAGCGGTGCGAATCGTAGCCGACGCCGATCCTCATATCGGGACCAGGCCTCAGCCGGCTGTGCGCAGGATTCGTAGCGCGAGGTGGGCGGCGTTCCTGGCGTTGTCAATGCCGACACACGCGACCGGCACGCCGGGCGGCATCTGAACGGTGGACAGCAGCGCGTCGAGACCACCCAGCGCCGCAGCCAGCGGCACGCCGATCACGGGCAGCTGCGTGTGTGCGGCTACCACGCCCGGCAACGCGGCCGACAGGCCGGCCCCGCAGATGACTACGCCGAATCCGCGATCGGCCGCCGTGCGCGCCAGGTCGGCCGTTCGATCCGGTTCGCGGTGCGCACTCGACACCGTGACTTCCGTCTCGACACCCGCGTCGCGCAGGATGGGCACCGCTTTCTCCATCGTGACGCGGTCCGATTCCGAGCCCATCAGAATCAGGACCTTCCTCATGGCAGCACCGCGACCGGCTCGCGCCACGCGCAGCACGGGCAGCCACCGTGCCGCTCATCCCAGCGCCGGTAATCCTGATACCGGCGGCAGGCACGGAAGCCCGCATCCTCGATCAGCCGCCGGATCTCGCTTTCCGGCATGATGAAGTCAATGCCCGCCGCGCTCACGACGTTCTCCTCGATCATCAGCGATCCGAAATCGTTGGCGCCGAACCGCAGCGCGAGCTGGGCCATCTTGGGGCCCTGCGTCACATAGGAGACCTGCAGATTCTCGTAGTTGTCCAGCACCAGTCGCGACAGGGCCGTGATCCGCAGGTAGTCCATTCCCGTGCCCAGCGTAACATCCCAGTCCTGCATTTCGGTGTGCAGCGGCTGGAACGACCAGGCGATAAAGGCGGTGTAACGGCCGCGGCCGCGCGCCAGGCTGCGGGCCTGAGACGCACGCAGCTTGAGCAGGTGCTCGATGCGGTCGTCCCAGTTTTCACCCACCCCGTACATCATGGTCGCCGTCGTCAGCAGCCCCGCTTCGTGGGCGGCCTCATGAATCTCGAGCCAACGCGTCGCATCGATCTTTCGCGGCGCAATGAAGTCACGGACCGCGTCGACCAGGATTTCAGCGCCGGCCCCGGGCATCGAGTCGAGGCCCGCCTCACGCAGCTGCCGCAGCACCTCGTCCAGCGGCAGCCGCGAGACCTTGACGATCATCTCGATTTCGGACGCGCTGAATCCGTGCACGTGGATCGGATGGTGTTCCTTGATGTAGCGAAGCAGGTCCAGATACCAGTCAAGCGGCAGATACGGATTGTGCCCGCCCTGCATCAGGATCTGCACGGCGCCGACAGCCTTCGCTTCGTCGATCTTGCGCCCGATCTCCTCGTACGAGAGGACGTAGGCTTCATCGTCCTTCGGCCGGCGGTAGAACGCACAGAACCGGCAGTCGGTCACGCAGAGATTCGTGTAGTTGATGTTCCGGTCCACGATGTACGTGACCGTGGAGTCGGCGTGCTTGTCGCGCCGGACGGCATCGGCCTGGTGACCGAGCTCGAGGACCGGCGTCCGCTCGAGGCGCTCGCGCCAGAGCGCGATGTCCGGGCCGAACGGCCGCGCCAATGCAGGCGCCGGCACGTAGGCCGGCTGCGGCGCGCGGTGCTTTGCGCCCACCGCACCAGGCGCGCTCGGCTCGCGAAGCCGCGGCGCCGTCGTTCCGAGAATCGGCAGAGCTCGCTGTTCCGGCGGTCCCGCCGCGCCCTCGCCGTTCACCATTCGCGCACCTCTTCATAGTGAACATTGCGCTCGACCGGACGTTTCCCGGCATCCCGGATCAGCCGAATGATCTCGTCGAATCCCAATGCTTCGGGCGTGGTCGCGCCTGCCTCGTGATAGATGCGCTCACGCTGGACGGTTCCCTCGAGATCATCGACGCCGAAGTGCAGCGCGACCTGGCTGACTTTCGCCGTGTTCATGATCCAGTGTGTCTTGATATGATCGAAATTGTCGAGGAACAGCCGGCCGACCGCCAGATTCTTCAGGTCATCGCAGCCGGTGGTCGCCGTGCCTTCGCGACCCAGCGTCCTGCCCAGCTCGTTGTGGTCCGGGTGGTACGCCAGCGGGATGTACGTGAGGAACCCGCCGGTCTCATCCTGCAGCGCGCGCAGCGCGTCGAGATGGTCCATCCGATCCGCGTGGGTTTCCACGTGACCGTAGAGCATCGTGCAGTTGCTGCGGATACCCAGCGCGTGCGCACGACGGTGCACGTCCAGCCACTCATCGGCCGCCAGCTTCCGCTCCGCGATCGTCGCCCGCACTCCGCGCGAGAACACTTCGGCGCCGCCGCCGGGCAGCGTGTCCAGTCCCGCCTCGCGCAGACGAAGCAGCACGTCTTCGATCGTGCTCTTCTCGATGCGCGCAAGATGCGCGATCTCGACCGCCGTCAATGCCTTGATCTCGACGCCCGGATGCCGCTGCTTCAGGCCGCGGATCAGCTCCTCGTAGTAGGAGAGCGGGAGCTTCGGGTGGAGCCCCCCGACAATGTGAAACTCGCGGACCGGCGTGTCGCGCGCCATCGACGCCTCCGCGAACGCCTCCTCGAGCGTCATCGTGTACGCGCCCTCTTCCTTCGGACGGCGCGCAAACGAGCAGAACACGCACGTCGCGCGCAGCACACACACGTTTGTCGGATTCAGGTGCTGGTTGGCGGCAAAGAAAACGCGGTCGCCGTTCTTGCGCCGGTTCACCCAGTCCGCCAGCGCGCCAATTCCCAGCAGGTCCCGCGAATCGAAGAGGGCAATGCCATCTTCCACCGTCAGCCGCCGCCCCTCGAGCACCTTGTCCACAATGGGCAGGAGGGCCGGCTCTGTCGGCAGGAACGCAGGCAGGTCCATGACCGGCGCGATCATCGCATCAGGCTCCGCTCCAGCGCCGCACGACCAGACAGACGTTGTGGCCACCGAACCCGAACGAGTTCGAGATCGCAACCTCGACCTGCCGCTCCAGACCCCGGTTGTGCGCGTAGTTCAGGTCGCACTCGGGATCGGGCGTCGAGAAGTTCATCGTCGGCGGGATTCTGCCCTCGTTGCACACCAGCAGCGAAACGATCGCTTCCACCGCGCCCGCCGCGCCCAGCAGATGCCCGGTCATCGACTTGGTCGAGCCCACGACCATGCGGTAGGCGTGATCGCCGAACACGGCCTTGATCGCCTTCGTCTCGTTCAGGTCGTTCATCGGCGTCGACGTGCCGTGCGCATTGATGTAACCGACATCCTCCGTCGCGAGGCTCGCATCACGCAATGCGGCCCGGATCGCAAGTTGCGCTCCCGCCCCTTCGGGCGCCGGCGCCGTCAGGTGGTACGCATCGGCGCTCTGTCCGAATCCCGTGATTTCGCCCAGGACATTCGCACCCCGCGCAATGGCGTGCTCGAGGCTTTCCAGCACGAGGATGCCCGAGCCTTCACCCAGCACGAAACCGTCGCGCGTCGCATCGAACGGACGACTCGCCGTCTCCGGCGAATCATTGCGCGTCGAAAGCGCTTTCATGTTGCCGAATCCCGCAATCGTCATGGGCGTCACCGTCGCCTCCGACCCGCCCGTCACCATCACGTCGGCATCGCCGCGCTGGATCAGACGCAGGGCATCGCCCACGGCGTGCGCACTCGAGGAGCAGGCCGACACGGTGGCGTAGTTCGGACCTCGCAGGCCATAGCGCATGGACACGTGGCCGGCGGCAATGTCCGGGATGAACATGGGCACGAAGAACGGGCTGATGCGTTTCGGCCCTCGCTCGACCATGACGCGGGCCTGGTCCTCGAACGTCGAGATCCCGCCGATACCGCTGCCGATCAGGACGCCGACGCGGTCGCGGTCCAGACGGTCGGGCAGCGGGTCGAATCCGGCGTTGCGCATCGCCTGCTGGGCTGCAGCAATCGCGAACTGAGCGAACCGGTCGGTTCGCCGGGTCTCCTTTCGCTCCATGAACTGTTCCGGGTCGAAGCCCTTGACTTCGGCTGCGAACCGGCAATCGAAGTCTTCGGTCGCCTCGAAAAGCGTGATGAGTGCCGCGCCATTCACTCCACAGAGAAGCGCATTCCATGTGGTCTGGACATCGTGGCCGACCGGCGTGATGAGGCCTGCGCCTGTGACGACGACGCGGTGTCCGCGTTCCGTTCGAGTCAACATGATCCGATCACTGTACGGCGGCGCGTCTACTCGACGCCCTTTTCCTTCAGATAGCGAATGGCATCGCCGACCGTCTGCAGGTTCTCGGCGTCCTCATCGGGGATTTCGATGCCGAACTCCTCCTCGAAGGCCATGACGAGCTCGACCGTGTCCAGCGAATCGGCGCCCAGATCCTCAACGAACGAGGCTTCCGGCGTGACCTTTTCCGGTTCCACGCCCAGCTCGTTGATGATGATCTCCTTGACCTTCCCTTCGGTGCTGTCCGCCATCCTGTCCTCACGGTTCGTGGTTGTTCAAATGACCATACCGCCGTCGACTACGATGACCTGGCCGGTAATATAACCGGCGGCCGGACCTGCCAGAAACCGAACGACACCGGCAACGTCCTGCCCGGTGCCCAGCCGGCCCAGCGCGATCTGCTGGATCAGCGTTTCCCGGGCCTGCGCACCGAGCTGCGCCGTCATATCCGTCTCGATGAACCCGGGCGCCACGGCATTGCACAGGATATTGCGGGACGCCAGCTCCTTGGCGACGGACTTGGTCAGCCCGATCAGCCCGGCCTTGGATGCGGCGTAGTTGGCCTGCCCCTTGTTGCCGGTCAGCCCGACAATGCTCGTGATGCTGATGATGCGGCCGGTCCTCCGGCGCATCATCGTGCGGGCCGCAGCGCGAATGAAATGAAACGCACCCTTCAGGTTGGTGTCGAGGACACGGTCCCAGGCGTCATCCGTGATGCGCACCAGCAGATTGTCCTCGGTAATGCCAGCGTTGTTCACAAGGATGTGAAGGCCGCCCATCGCCTCATCGATGGCCTTGACAACGGCATCGACGTTCGCTGCGTCGGTCACATCGCAGGCCCAGGCCTGATGGCCGGTTCCAGGCAGGCTCTCGGCCGCGGCCGCCGCACGGTCCTGCGCGCGCGCAATCACGGCTACGCGTGCGCCGGCACGAGCCAGTTCCGCCGCCACGGCATGGCCGATGCCGCGGCTGGCTCCAGTCACAACCGCGACGTGGCCCTCGAGCTCCATCACCGTGTCGCACTCCTCATGTGAGCGCGCGGATCTCGGCGGCCGTGCCCACGGCCTGGCCGTCGGCTTCGCGGTCGATCCGCTTGAGCAGTCCGGTCAGTACGGCGCCCGGCCCCAGCTCGACAAAGCGCCGCACGCCGGCCGTCGCCATTGTGTGAATCACATCCGTCCAGCGCACGGCGGAAGTCAGCTGCTCGAGCAACAGATCGCGGGCCTGCTCCGGCTCGCGCACGGCGGCAGCGCTGACAATCGAGACGACAGGAAAGCGAGGCGCGCGCAACGGCACAGCGGCCAGCTGCTCGCGCAGCCCCGGCTCTGCCACCTTCATGAGCGGAGAGTGAAACGCACCGGAAACGCTGAGCCTCAGGGCACGGCGCGAACCTGCCGCCTTTGCCAGCTGCATGGCTCGCTCGACGGCTGCGACATCACCGCTGATCACGGTCTGGCCCGGCGAGTTGAAGTTGGCCGGCACGCACAACTCGTCGGCTGTCGATGCTTCCCTGCAGACGCGCCGGACCGCGTCATCGTCCAGGCTGAGCACGGCGGCCATCGTACCGGCGCGCGCTTCGCCGCTGGCCCGCATCAGCTCGCCACGCCGTCGTACGGTCCGCAGCCCATCCGCATAAGAGAACGCCTCCGCGGCAACGTACGCGCTGAACTCGCCGAGCGAATGGCCGGCAGCCATGCCGACCTCGCCCAGGCAGGCTTCCACGCAGCGCCAGGTTGCCACCGAGTGTGCCAGGATAGCCGGCTGTGCGTTGTGCGTAAGCGTCAGCTCGGACTCCGGACCCTCGAAGCAAAGGCGAGTCAGCGAAAAGCCCAGAGCCTCATCGGCTTCATCGAATGCAAGCCTGGCCGCGGCAAACTCGTCGTGCAGGTCGCGTCCCATCCCCACGTACTGCGAGCCCTGACCTGGAAACAGCAACCCTACCACCGCACCACCGACGATGCCCACGTGAAACCTGCGCCGAACGCGACCAGCAGCGCATGACCGCCCGGCTTCAGGCGGCCCTCATCGATCGCCTCATCCATGGCAACCGGAAGCGTGGCCGAACTCATGTTGCCGTAGCGGTCCACGTTCACGAACACCTTCTCCATGGGAACGCCCGCGTAGCGCGCCGTCGCCTCGATGATGCGCATGTTGGCCTGATGCGGGATCAGCAGGTCGATGTCTTCGCCGGTGAGGCCGGCCCGGGCCAGCGCCTGGTCCGCAGCCTCCGCCATCGAGCGGACCGCCGCCTTGAAAACCTCCCGCCCCGCCATCTTCACCATGTGGTCCTTCGCCGCCAGCCTCGCCTCGTCCAGCGGCTCGAGCACGCCGCCCGCGGGCCGCCAGAGCAATTCGGCCAGCGTGCCATCGGAGCGAATGTAGCTGGACAGCATGCCGCGCCCGTTCGTTCCCCGGCGAACGACCGCCGCGCCCGCGCCATCGCCGAAGAGCACGCACGTCGAGCGGTCCTCCCAGTCCACGATCCCGCTCATCTTCTCGGTCGCAACGACCAGCGCAATCTCACCGTGACCCGCGGCGAGGTAGCCCTCGGCCACGGTAAGGGCGTAGATGAACCCGGAACAGGCGGCGGAAACGTCGAAGGCGGCGGCGTGCGTCGCACCGAGCTTCGCCTGCAGATCGCACGCCGTCGCGGGCAGCAGTCGGTCCGGCGTCGCCGTCGACACCACGATGATGTCGACTTCGCCCGCCTGCACGCCGGCCCGCTCCATCGCAATGCGTGACGCGCGCGCGCCCATCTCGGCACAGCCCAGATCGCAGGGCGCAATACGCCGCTCCCGGATTCCCGTGCGCTCGAGGATCCACTCGTCCGTCGTGTCTACCATGCGCTCGAGTTCCGCATTCGTGAGCACACGCTCCGGAAGGAACCGCCCCGTCGACACGATTTCGATCAGCGGCTTCCGTGATTTCATTTTCTGTTCTCCTGGTGGTGCCGGACGGGCCCGCCCGCGCCCGCCGGCCGCACACCTGCCTCACACATTCGCCGTGCCCGCACTTTCGGCAATCGCCCGCTCCAGGTGTTTTAACATGCGTGTTATCACGGCGAGCCGCGCAACCCGTATCGCATTGCGGATCGCGCGAGGCGGCGAGCCGCCGTGACAGATGATCGAAATGCCGTCCACTCCCAGCAGCGGAGCGCCGCCGTAATCCGTGTAATCGAAACCGCGGAAAATCTCGCCGACCGTGGCCGCCGGCACTGCGCCCGCCAGCCGTTCGCTGACCAGCCCGTGGAAGAACGCGGTCACCGATTCGTAGAACTTGAGCAACGCATTGCCGACAAAACCGTCTGCGACAAGCACGTCGCAGGCGCCGCGGATGATGTCGCGCCCTTCGACATTGCCCACGAAGTTGAGATCGCTGGCGCGCAGCAGCCGATAGGCCTCGACCGTGCGCTCATCCCCCTTCTCGGGCTCTTCACCAATGTTGAGCAGCCCCACGCGCGGCTGCGCCTGCTGCCAGGCGTCTTCCACGTAGATCGCACCGAGTCGCGCAAATTGCACGAGGTGAGAGGGTTTGCAGTCGATATTCGCACCCGCATCGATCAGCAGGCACGGCTGTGCCGCTGTCGGCAGCGGCGCCGCTACCGCGGGCCGGTCCACGCCCGCCAGCCGCCCCAGCACGAACAGCGACGCCGCCATGACCGCGCCCGTCGAGCCCGCGCTGATGAATGCGTCGGCGTAGCCGCTCTTCTGCAGCTCCAGGCCAACGACAATCGACGAATCCCGTTTGCGGCGAACCGCCGCCACGGATTCGCCCGGCTGGATGGTCTGCGGTGCGTGAACGACTTCGATCCGATCGCGCGGCAGCTCCGGCCGCTCCGCGAGCGCCGCCTCGATCGCGGGCGCATCGCCGACCAGTACAATGCCGAAATCCGCGGGCAGGTCGCGCAACGCCCCGGCCGCGCCCTCGACTTCCACGGACGGATGCTGGTCCGTCCCCATGGCGTCCAGAGCGATTCGCACGGTATCGCCTACAGCTCGGCCGCCTCGATCACTTGGGCGTCACGATACGTCCCGCACGTCGGGCACACCCTGTGCGGAATCTTGGGATCCCCACATTTCGGACATGGATGCACCGTGGGTACCGCCGCCTTCATCGCACCACGCCGCTTCCGCTTCCGCTGCTTCGACAGTCGTTTCTTGGGTACCGCCACGGATCGCCTCCGCGTTCAATCCGAATGTTTCCGCAATGCTACCCACCTCGCGTCTGCCGCCCGGTTCACACAACCGCACGGCCCCCGGTTCAGATCGGCCCCGCATTGCGGGCACAACCCGCGACACGATGGATCGCACAGGGGATACTGCGGAACGGCCAGGATCACATGCTCCCGAACCGCCGGCCCGAGTTCGATCTGCCGCGCCCGGTCCGGCAGCGCGTACACCTCTTCTGCCTCGGCTTCCGTCGCGCTCACGCCTGAACGATAGAGCAGCGTGACGTCCTCGTCGAACTGGCCTCGCAGCGACTTCAGACAGCGCCGGCATTCGAGCTCCGCTTCCCCGCTCAGCCGGCCTCGCGCCAGTACGTCCCTGCCCGCAGGGCTCACCACGAGGCGAACGTTCAACCCGCCCGGCAGAACGATTTCCGGAAACTCCAGCAGCGGATCCCCGGATGGCACGGTACCTTCGATCGTGAGCCGGCCCTTCCGCAGCAACTCGCCCAGATCGACCGTGAGCATAGTCGTTAAAGATGCCCGAACGGCCGACCTCCGTCAACCGAGGGAACGTCCCGATTTCAGGACGAGCCGGACCCGCCCGTGTCGAGGAAGTCGGCCTCAGCAAAGAAGAAGCGCGTTTCACTACGAGCGTTCTCGTCGGAATCGGACGCATGGATGGCGTTCCGCTCCTTGGACTCGGCAAAACGCGCACGCACGGTGCCGTCCTCGGCCTGGGCCGGGTCTGTCGCGCCGATCGCGAGGCGCAGCTGAGCCACGGCATCGTCACGTTCGAGGATGATCGGGATGCAGGGCCCGGACGTCATGAATCGGACGAGCGGCTCGAAGAAGGGTCTGGCGTGGTGGACTGCGTAGAACTCGCGGGCCTGGGCGGGGCTGAGGTGGATCATGCGGAGCGCGCGGGGCCGAAATCCCTGCTCCTCGAGATGAGCAAGGATACGGCCGGCCAGGCCGCGGGCGACGGCATCGGGTTTGATGATGGCGAGCGTCAGGGTCATGCGAGAACGATCCTCATTCAATGTGCGAGCACTTTGCGGACCAGACCGACGACCTCGGACGGCCGGCGGGCGACACCGATCCCGTTGTCTTCGAAGGCTTCGATCTTTTCGGCCGCCGTGCCGGCGGACCCGCTGATGATGGCGCCGGCGTGACCCATGCGACGTCCGGGCGGCGCGGTCTGCCCGGCGATGAAGCCGATGACGGGCTTGGTCATGCGCGAGCGAACGAAGACGGCGGCCTCCTGCTCGTCGGTGCCCCCGATCTCACCGATCATGACGACGGCGCGGGTTTCCGGATCCTGCTCGAAGGCGGCAAGGCAATC
>Ga0187892_10012493_pt1 | contig 10074 bp, 8 predicted proteins | sample MA1701073metaG_FD_139345 | JGI IMG/M metagenome (GOLD analysis project Ga0187892, IMG submission 139345) | Bio-ooze microbial communities from a basaltic lava cave in the Kipuka Kanohina Cave System on the Island of Hawaii, USA - MA170107-3 metaG ...
AGAGCGGGGATGCCGGAGTCGCGCGAGGCGCTCTACGAGGCCTTCCTCGGAGCGTTCCGCCCCTTCCCCGAGGGCCTCCGCCGGGAGATCCTCGCGGAGCGCACGGGCATCCCGGCCCCCGACCTCCCGGCGCTGCGGGAGGAGCTGGTCGAGCGCGGCTTCCGGTTCGAGGAGGACGCCGAGGGGCGCTGGCGGCTCGTCGAGCCGCCCGACGTGGTCGTGCCCTACTGGGTGCGCGCGGGGCTCCGCTGCGACCGCCTCGCCCGCCACATCTTCTACCGCGAGGAGGTCAAGTCGACGCAGGACGTCGCCTTCGAGCTCATGGTCGAGGGGCGGGAGCACGGCACGCTCGTCGTGGCGGACCATCAGACGGGGGGGCGGGGGCGCGGCGACCGGACGTGGCACTCCACGCCGGGACGCTCCCTCCTCGTCTCCCTCCTGCTCGACCTCGAGCCGCCCGAGACCTTCGCCTCCGTCCTCACCGTGGCCATGACGACCGCGGTCGCCCGCGCGATCCAGGACGTCGCGGACCTGCCGGCGCGCATCAAGTTCCCCAACGACGTGCTCGTGCGGGGGAGGAAGGTCGCGGGCATCCTCCTCGAGGTGCGCGACTACGGGCTCCCCCAGCCGCGGGCCGTCGCCGGCCTCGGCGTCAACGTGAACGAGGCCCGGGAGGACTTCCCGCCCGAGCTGCGCGAGACGGCCACCTCGCTGCGCGCGGAGCGGCGCGACCAGGAGCCCGTGCTGCGGGCCCGGCTCCTGCGCAACTTCCTCCGCAACCTCGAGAAGTGGCTCGACCGGATCGCTCAGCGCCAGTACGACGACCTCGAGCACGCCTGGAACCGCTTCAGCTCCATCGAGGAGAAGGAGGTCGCGTTCCGCGCCGGGACGGAGGAGGTCACCGGCCGCGTCCTCGACGCCCGGATCCGCGAGGGGCTCCTGCTGCGGCTGCCGGGGGGGGAGGAGCGCCGCTTCCGCCTGGAGCACATCACGAGCTTCCGCTACCTGTGACGGGGGCGTGACGGGCGGTCCCACTAGAATGGGGCCCCGTTGTACTGGCTGCGGCGGATCCCCAAAGAGACGCGGGTCGTCGTCCTCGTCGTCTTCCTCGCGCTCTTCCAGGCGATCCTCCTCTCCGTGTTCGGCCTCCGCGCCATCCAGTGGGAGCGCCGGACGGCGGAGGAGCAGGTCCACGCCACGGCGGACGGCTTCCTCCACGACCACGTGGAGGCGCCGGCCCAGATCGCCGTCTACCTCCGCGCCGAGGAGGTCTACGCGGCGGCGTTCGAGGCGCGCGACGCCGCCTGGGCCGAGCGCGCGCCGCTGCCGGGCGGGGGGCTCGTGACCGCCGCCTTCACCGTGACCGCGGACGGCCGGATCCTGGCGCCCGACGGCGACCCGCTCCACCGCCCCGCCTCCCTCGCCGCCGCCGACGACGCCGCGGCGCGCGCCGCGGCCGTGGCGCTGCGCACCGCCTACCGCACGAGCCGCCTCGCCGACGACGAGAAGCGCCGGCGCGACCTCGAGCTGGCGCGCCGCTTCCCTTTCGCGACGGACGAGGAGGGCCACTCCCTGGGGCTCCTCTTCGCCGCCTCCGCCCTCTTCGGCCCGCCCGACCCCCGCGCGCTCCTGCAGGCGCGCTGGGTCGGCCTCCTCCAGCGCGGCGGGGGCGCGGCGCCCCGCGCGGCCGTCGACGCGTTCCTCCAGCGGATCGACGCGGCGGGGGCGGGGGACGCGGCGTTCCAGGCCGGGCGCGAGGCGCAGGACCGCGTGCTCCTGCCGGTCCTCCAGGCCGCGCGCCTGGAGCTGCCGCGCTTCCCGCGCCCCGCGCGCGCGGCCCTCCACGCCAGCGGCCCCGCGGGCCCCGACCCCCCCTTCTACGTCCGCCACCTGCGCACGGACGGCAGCCTGCAAGTGCTGGCGATGCGCCGGGAGGCGCTGCGGGAACTGCTCGCGTCGGTGGCGGAGGAGGCGCGCCGCGCCGGGGAGGCCCGCGGCCTGGGCGTCGAGATCGTCGAGGGCGTCCCGAGCCACGAGGACATGCGCGACCTTGCGGGCTACCGCGCCGTGGCGCGCATCGCGCCGGGGCTGCTGCGCGAGGAGAGCGGGCGGCGGGAGCGTTTCTACTGGTACATCATCGGGTTCTCGGTCCTGGGCATGCTCGCCGGCGGGTTCCTCGCGGCGCGCCTCGTCATGCGCGAGGTCAAGCTGGCGAAGCTCAAGTCGGGCTTCGTGAGCAACGTGACGCACGAGCTGAAGACCCCGCTCACCTCCATCCGGATGTTCGTGGAGATGCTCCGCTCGGGGCGGGTGCAGGAGGAGGCGGAGCGCCGCGAGTGCCTCGACGTCATCACCCAGGAGACCGAGCGGCTGGGGCGGCTCATCCAGCGTGTGCTCGACTTCAGCCGCCTCGAGGCGCGCATGCGGCGCTTCCGCTGGACCGTCGGCTCGCTGCGGGGGGTCGTGGAGCGCGAGGCGGAGCGCTTCCGCCGCATCACCGGGATCGAGCCGGAGCGGTTCCTCGTGAAGATCGCCCCCGACGCGCCCGCGGCGCTCCACGACCCGGAGGCGTTCGCGGAGGTCGTCTCCAACCTCCTCTCCAACGCCTACAAGTTCTCGCCGCCCCAGGACCGGCGGATCCGCCTCCAGCTCGGGAGCGCGCACGGGCTCCTCGTCCTCGCCGTCGAGGACAACGGGCCGGGCGTGCCCGGGAAGGAGCGCGAGCGGATCTTCGAGCCCTTCTATCGGGCCGACGACTACCTCACGCGCACCGTGGAGGGCTCGGGGCTGGGCCTCTCCATCGTGAAGAGCATCGTGCGCGCGCACGGCGGCCGCGTCGTGGTGGAAGACGGGAAGGGGGGCGGGGGCCGCTTCGTCGTGGCGCTGCCGACCGCCCCGAAGGGCCGCCCGGCGCAGCCGCCCGCGGCGGCGGAGGCGGCGCTGTGAACCCCCCCGCGCCCCCCCTGATCCTGGTCATCGAGGACGACCCCGCCATCCGGCTGGGCCTCCGCAAGACCCTGGCCTTCGAGGGCTACCGCGTCGCCGAGGCGGGGGACGGCGAGCGCGGGCTCGCCATGGCGTTCGAGAAGAAGCCCGACCTCATCCTCCTCGACCTCATGCTGCCGCGCCTCAACGGCTACGAGCTCTGCCGGACGCTGCGCAAGCACGACCGGCAGACGCCGATCCTGATCCTGAGCGCCAAGGACCAGGAGCTGGACAAGGTGACGGGCCTCGACCTGGGCGCGGACGACTACGTCACCAAGCCCTTCAGCACCAAGGAGCTCGCGGCGCGCGTGAAGGCCGCGCTCCGCCGCGCGCGCAGCGCGGAGGGGGCGGAGGGCGTCTTCGAGGCGGACCGGCTGCGCGTCGACTTCGGCGGGCAGAGCGTGACGGTGGACGGGCGGGCGGCGGAGGTCTCCACGCGCGAGTTCCGCCTGCTGCGGTACCTCATCGAGAACCGCGGGCGCGTCCTGAGCCGCGACCAGATCCTCAACCAGGTGTGGGGGTTCGACTACGAGGGCACGGCGCGCACGATCGACAACTTCATCAACAAGCTGCGGAGCAAGATCGAGGCGGACCCGGCGCGGCCCGAGCTGATCCTGACGGTGCGCGGCGTCGGCTACAAGTTCGCCAAGTAGGCGGCGGCGGGCGGGTAGAATCGGGCGGCGCCCCGTCGCCGCCGAGTGCCCGCATGACCCCGAGCCCCCCGGTCCCGGACCCTTCCCCGGGCTTGACGTTTCTGCGGCAGGCGACGGACTACGTCCGCGCGAGCCGGTTCCTGGTGGCGGCGTTCTACGTGACCCTCGCCGACTACGCCGGGGCGCTCCTCCTGGCGGCGCAGGGGAGCGTGCCCCTGGGCTGGTCCGGGCTGCTCATCCTGCTGAGCCTCTTCACGTGGTACTTCGCGGTGGGCATGGCGGTGATCGGCCGCGCGGTCCGCGCGCGCTCCCCGTCCGACCGCCTCCGGCGCTGGGCGGACGTCGCCGAGCGCTTCGGCCGCGTCGTGGTGTGCGCCCACGCGCTCCTGTTCGCGGGGATGCTCGTCGTCGTCGTCGCGTGAGGGGCGCGGCGGGCTCATGAAACGGCGGTGGGGGACCGAAGGTTCGAAAGGGGGCTTGCCCCGCCGACGGGGGCGGTTTGGCGTAAGATCCCCAGGGCCTTGTGGTCTGCGCGGCCGGGAGACCGACATGCGACGAGCGTACCTCCACCTGCTCCTCCTCGTGGCGGCGGCGGGCTGCCAGGCCACCCGCAGCCCGGTGAGCCGGGAGACCGAGACCGCGCTGGCCACCTCCGGGTACGTCCCGCTCGCCGACTTCGCCCACGAGGAGGCCCTCGCCTACCACCGCGGCCGCGGGGGGATCGTCGAGCTGTGCTACCCGCCCGACGCGGTCGTGCTCGTGCCGGGGGAGCGCTCGGCCCGCGTGAACGGGCGCGAGCTGGTGATGAGCCAGCCCCTCATCCAGATCGGCGAGGAGCTGGCGCTCGCGGGGCGCGACGCCGAGCTGCTGCGCGTGGCGTTGCGGGAGAGCCGCCGCGCCCGCCCGACGCGCGCCCCCGCCCCGGCGGTCCCGCCCTCCGCCCCGCGCGCCGACTTCCCGCCCGCCTGGCTCCCCCGCGCGGCCGAGCGCCCCTGGAGCTACGTCATCCTCCACCACACCGCCACGTCGTCGGGGAGCGCCGCCCTCATCCACCGCGCGCACCTCGGCAAGGGATGGGAAAACGGGCTCGGCTACCACTTCGTCGTCGGCAACGGGACGCTGTCGGGGGACGGCGAGGTGGAGGTGGGCCACCGCTGGACCGACCAGCTCGTGGGCGCGCACACCCGGATCGAGGGCGACCTCACGAACCGCTGGAACGAGACCGCGATCGGCGTCTGCCTCGTGGGCGACTTCACGCGCATCCCGCCCTCGCCCCGCCAGCTCGAGGCGGCCGCCCGCCTCGTGCGCGCGCTCTGCCTGCGCTACCGGATCCCCCTGCACCAGGTCTTCGGCCACCGGCACGTCGGCGACGCCACGGAGTGCCCCGGGGACAGCTTCCCCTGGGACGAGTTCCGCGCCAAGCTCCTCCGATAGCGCGCCCCTCGGGTAGGCTGGCGCGACCATGCCTCTCTTCGAGCTCGCCTCCGGGCTCCGGCTCTACGCGGAGGAGCACGGGTCCGGGCCCCCGCTCCTCCTCGTCATGGGGACGGGCGCGGACCACCGCTTCTGGTCGGCCCAGGTCCCCGCCTACGCGCGCCGCTTCCGCACCGTCGTCTACGACGCCCGCGGCGTGGGGAAGTCCACCGTGCCCGCCGACCCCGAGACCTGCTCCATGGCCGCCATGGCCGACGACGCGGCCCAGCTGCTGGACGCCCTGGGCGTCGAGCGCGCGCACGTGGCCGGGCTCAGCCTCGGCTCCACGGTCGCCCAGGAGATGGCGCTCCGCCACCCGGACCGCGTCCTCTCCGCGCAGCTCCACGGCACCTGGGGCCGCTCCGACGAGTGGTTCGTCCGCATGATCGAGACGCTCGAGGAGCCGCTGCGGCGCGGGGACCTGAAGGCCTTCATCCGGTGCGCGCTCCTCTGGATCACGACGCCCGGGTTCCTGGAGGAGCAGCGCGACGCGGTGCGGGCGATGGAGGAGGCCTTCCTCGCGGAGGCGCCCGAGGCGCGCGGCGTCCTGGGCCACGTCCACGCCGACAAGACCCACGACGCGCTCGCGCGGCTCGGGGGGATGCGCTGCCCCGTGCTCGTCACGGCCGGCGAGCAGGACATCCAGGTGCCGCCCCGCTACGGCCGCGCGGTGGCGGAGCGCGTCCCCGGCGCCCGCTTCCACCTCTTCACCGGACCGCACGCGAGCCACCTCGCGTGCCTCCAGATGGCGGAGGAGTTCAACCGCGTCACGCTCGAGTGGCTGTCGGCGTTGCGACCCCCTCGAGGGTGAGCAGGAACCGCTTCCAGGAGAGGCCCGCGCCGAAGCCCCCGAGCGAGCCGTCGCCGGCGAGCACGCGGTGGCAGGGGAGGACGACGGGGAGCGGGTTGGCCCCCACCGCCTGGCCGGCGGCACGCGCGGCGCCCGGGCGCCCCGCCAGAGCGGCGAGCCGCCCATAGGTGGACGTGGCGCCGTAGGGGATGCCGTCGAGGGCGCGCAGGACGCTCCCCGTGAAGCGCGGGACCTCCAGGCGCAGCGGGAGGTCGAAGGTCGTGAGGCGGCCGGCGAAGTAGGCGCGCAACTGCGCGAGCGCCTCGTCAAGCAGCGGGTCGCGCCCGGGGGCCCGCGCCGCGCGCGCCCCGAGGCGGATCCCCACGAGGTGGTCGCCCGACGCGACGACCTCCACGGGTCCGGCCCGCGTCTCGAGGGACGCGTGGCGCGCCTCCTCACGGTCCGGGTAGGATTCCGCGACGCCGATGGATCGCAAGGTCTTCATGGCCATCCTCCTGAGCGTGACGCTGGTCGGTCTCGCGCTCCTCGCGTTCTTCATCTTCCAGCCGTTCCTGCTGGCGCTGCTCTGGGGCGCGGTCCTCGCCACCGTGACCGCGGAAGCCTACACGCGCCTCCTGCGCCGGTGCAAGGGGCGCCGCACGCTGGCGTCCGTGCTCATGACGCTCCTCGTCATGGTCCTCATCATCGCCCCGTTCCTCTTCGTGAGCCTGGTCTTCGCGTCCGAGGTGCAGGACATGGCCGCGGAGGCCGGCACGGGCACCACGGCGGAGCGACTGGAGAAGCTCCAGTCCCACCCCCTCGTCCAGAAGGTCCTCCGGTGGGCGGAGGACTTCACGGGGGAGCGGATCGAGCTGGAGGAGCTGGTGGAGAACCTGCGCGCGACGATCCAGCCGCACGTCGCGCGCGCGGCCACCGACGCCGTCGGCTTCCTCGTGAGCTTCCTCGCCAACCTGTTCTTCGTGCTCCTCTCCCTCTTCTACTTCTACCGGGACGGGCCGGGGATGGTGGAGGGGCTGCGGGGACTCCTGCCGCTCCACCGCGACGACCGGGAGGCGATCCTCGGCGAGATCCACCAGGCGATCGTCGCCTCCGTGCGCGGCGGGCTGGTCACCGCGCTGGCGCAGGGGTTCCTGGGGTTCGTGATCCTGCTCGTCCTCGGCGTGCGGCAGCCGGTCCTCTGGGCCGCGGTCATGGCGGTGGCGAGCCTCATCCCGCTCGTGGGGACGGCGCTCGTCTGGGTGCCGATGGCGGGCATCTTCCTCCTCCAGGGCGAGGCCGGAAAGGCCTTCCTCCTGCTCGGCTACGGCGTCCTCGTCATCAGCATGGCCGACAACTTCCTGCGCCCCATCCTCGTCGGGCGGCACATGGAGGTGAACGCGCTCCTGCTCTTCTTCGGCATCCTCGGCGGGATCGCGGCGTTCGGCTTCATCGGCATCGTGCTCGGGCCCGTGGCCGTCGCCTTCCTCAACGTGGCGGCGCGCCTCTTCCGCCGCGAGTTCCGGGCGATCGACGGAACCCCGGGCTGACCTCAGCTGCCGAGCTTCTGGTTCGCCTCGGCCAGCGCGGCCTCGGCGCGGGCCCGCAGCCCCGGCGTCTCCGTGGCCAGCTCGCGCGGCTCCCCGCCCCCGGTCGGCGCGATCGCCACGCCGCCGCGGTCGATGGCGGCCACCACACCCTCCGCGAAGTCGCGCAGGACCTCCCAGCGCCGCGCGCGGCGGCAGAGGCGCGCGAGCCCGTCGAAGGCGTCGCGGTAGAGGTAGTCGCTCCGGACGAGCGCGCGCGTGAAGTAGCGCTCCGCCTTGGCGTCGTCGCGGTTGCAGGGATAGAACTCGAAGAGCAGGCCGGTGTCGCTCTGGATCTGGGGGTCGTCCTCGCTCAGGGACGCCGCGATCTCGTAGACCTCCCCCGATCGCCGGATGCGCCGCCGCACCTCTTGGGGCGGGTCGTTCCCGGTCGCGCCCCGCCGCTCCGCCCAGTCGCGCAGGAGGAGCGCGTAGTTGTTGTGGATGAGCGCGTTGCCGGGCGCGAGCTTGATCAGCTCCTCGTAGAGCTTCTCGGCCCGCTCGATGTCCGCCTTCATCGTGGCGATGCCCTGGAAGCGGTAGGCGGGCTCGTCGAACGCGGGGTCGAGGCGCAGCGCCTCGCGGTACTGCTCGAGCGCCTCCTCGGCCTTGCCGTCCGCCTCGAGCGCGTACCCGACGTAGTAGGCGTACTGCGCGTTGCGCGCGTCGAGCTTCCGCGCCTCCTGGAACGCCGCGAGCGCGTCCTTGTTGGCCCCGCCCTGGAGGTGCGCGAAGCCGGCGTAGAACCAGAGCGGCGCGCTGTTGCGGATCTCCTTGAGGGCCTCCTGGAGGATCGGCGCCAGCTTCGCCCAGTCGTTCCGCACCATGGCGCACAGCCCCACGCGGATCGCCGGCGCGTAGTCGGGGTGGCGCTTGAGCGTGTAGAGGTAGGAGGCCTTGGCGTCGGCGAGCTTCCCCTGGGCGACCTGCGTGTGGCCGAGCATGAGACAGACCATGGGGTCGGAGTCGTCGAGCTCGCGCGCGCGGCGGTAGCCCTCCTCGGCGGCGGCGTACTGCCTCTCGTTGTAGAGGAGCAGCGCCTGGAGCGCGTGCGTCGGGGCGTGGGTCTTGCCGATCCCCAGGGCCTTGGCGAGCAGCGTCTTGGCCTCGTCCACGGCGCCGGTGCTGTAGGCGACGTAGGCCATGCCGTAGACCGCCTCGACGTTCTTGGCGTCCCGCGCGAGCGCCTGCTCGTACATGCGCTTGGCGTCGAGGAACAGGTTCGTCGTGTCGAGGCCCGCGCCGCCCTGGCTCTCCCGCAGGCTCTGCTCCGCGAGCTTGAGGAACGCGTGCCCCCACCGCAGGTGGAGGCGCGCGTCGCCGCCGTGGACCGGCTCGGCGGCCTCGAGCAGGGTCCAGACCTCCTCGGCGCGGTCGAGGGCGAGCATCGCGTCGGCGAGGACGATGAGCGCGTCGGCGTTCTTCGGGTCCGCTTGGTAGAGCTTGCGCGCCTCGGACTCGGCCTTCGCTGCGTCGCCGCCCTTCAGGAGCGCGGCGGCGCCGTCGGCGCCTCCCGCGGCCGCGACGGCGCAAAGGAGTGTCGAGACGAGTGCGTTGCGCATGGTCCCTCCGGGGAGGATCAGGATACAACCCGGCGGACGGGCCAGCACCCCCGGTGCCGGACGGCGCGCCCCGCGCGCCGCCGGGGGATGCGCGGGAGGGGGGCGGGGGCCGTTACCGTTTCGCCACGGGGCGGGCGCGCGGCTCAGGTTGCACGCCTGCGGCGGCCGAAGGGAGGCTGTCGTGCGTCGCGTCTGCCCGGCGGCCGTCTTGGCCGTGGCCTTGCTTCTCGCGGACGCCCGGGGGAAGGGTGCCGCCGAAGACCCTCGCCTCGAGGCGCTGCTCGCCCGCCTGCGCCGCATCGAGATGGACCAGGTCGGGTTCCTCGCGCGGCGCGCGGAGCGGCAGCGCCTGCTCGAGGAGATCGTCGTCCTGGGCACGGAGAAGGCGGTGCAGACGGTCGTCGTCCGCATGCGGGGGCCCACCTACGCCGACGTGCTCGAGCCGGTGCTCCGCGCGCTCGTGCGGAGCGCCCCCGAGGACCCCTCGGTGCTCGCGCTCCTGCGCGAGCACCTGGGCCGCGACGACCCGCTCCGCCCCTTCGCCCGCGACGCGCTCATGGCGCTCGCGGTGGAGAAGAAGGACGACCGGTTCCTCCTCGACCTGCTCGAGAGCAGCGCGGCGGAGGACCGCTTCCTGGGGCTCCGCGCGCTGGTCCAGATCTCGCACCCCAAGGCGCTCGCGCTCGCGCGCGGGCTCCTGGCGGACGCCGGCTGGCAGCCGCAGGGCGGGACCGCGGTGACCTGCTCGACCCTCGCGCTCGCGGCCGCCGGCAACGAGGGGCCGGAGGCCGCCCGCCTGCTCCTGCTGCTCCGGCGGGACCCCCGCTTCTCGCGCGAGGACCTGGCGGCGCCGCGGGCGGCGACGCGGCTCTGGCGCGACCCCGACCTCCTCCACCACGTGCGCGTGAGCGAGCTGGCCGACGCCGACCCGAAGGTCCGCGCGGAGATGGCGGCATTCCTGGGCGCGGCCGGGATCGAGTCCGCGCGCGCGCCCCTCGTCGCGCTGGCCGACAACCCCGCCGAGGTCC
>Ga0187892_10012494_pt1 | contig 10074 bp, 8 predicted proteins | sample MA1701073metaG_FD_139345 | JGI IMG/M metagenome (GOLD analysis project Ga0187892, IMG submission 139345) | Bio-ooze microbial communities from a basaltic lava cave in the Kipuka Kanohina Cave System on the Island of Hawaii, USA - MA170107-3 metaG ...
CCACAGAACGATGGCCGGTTCGTAGGTCAGGAGCGTGTCGGGCCGACTGTCCCCCGGCGCGACGAAGATGGCGTGGACGAACGGATCGTGGCTCTCGGAGCCGATGGAAGCGCGGTAGATCGTTCGCAGCAATCGCGAGCCGCCCCGCAGCGAGCGGATGCTGCCGATATTCGAGCCTGGCGGAATCTCGAGCGGCGTTGTGGCCAGATGGCGGCCGGCAAGGTCGAACCGGCTTACGCGACTCTGGCGAGCGTCGGTGACGCGCACTTCCGATGCGTTGACTTCGAGTGCGCCCGGCGCGAGGAACTCACCGGGTCCGCTGCCCTCGCGACCCATTCGGACGATGAACCGGCCTTCGGCATCATATACCTTCACGGCCTTGTCGCCGGTATCGAGCACGTACACGTTGCGCAGCGAATCGACTGCAAGCTGACCGATCCGCGCGAACGTGTAGTTCGCCGAACTCTCCTGGCCGATGCTCAGCACCAATCGGATATCCTGCGCAACGCCCGGCTTTGCCGCAGCCAGGCACAGCACCAGGGCGAAAGCGATGCGGATCACGTTCGCGCTCGGCTGTTCACGAGGAGCGACCGTTCAGCAGTTCATACGAGTGTACGACCACTTTGCCTTTGCTCAGGGCCAATCGAGCTCGCGGATCGCACTCGGCGCGATCCGGCCAACCTGCGTCCTCGCCATGCGCGTTGAGACGCACGCTCACGCCGTCAGCCAGCGCACCACCAGCGCATGGACGGTACACCCTGAGCGACAAAAAGCAGTGGAAACAGCAGAGCGCTGGACACGATGAACAGCGGTGGCGCCACGACCCGGCCGCCCCCTCCCGTGAGCAGGAGAAAGACCGCGACCACCGCGGCGAGAACCAGCACGCGATGAATCACTACGGCGAGCCGCCGATCGCGCTGCGCACGACCTGCCAGAAGAAGGAGCGGCGCCGTCACGGTACCCCAGAGCGTTCCCGGACCGACCACCTCGAGCGTACCGCCGAGGGAGAAGCCCGGAGATTCTGCGGCCGTGAACGCAACCGCGCGCATGAGGAGCCGGCCACCGACACCCAGCACGAGGAAACCCGCAAGCGCCCCGGCGAGAAATCACCAGCGGGACTTGCCTCGAACGCTGGCTCGCATCGGCCAGGGTTCGTCCACAAGATCGGTCGGGGCCACGACTGTCGCAGGTCGTGCCAGGGATCACTGGCGCGGCGAGGCGATCCGGTTGCACGACCACACGCCTGCAAGGGACCTGGTCACTGCCGGCCTCCCTTTCCAACCGCGCGAAGTTGCATCCCGTCTAACCAACTGGCCTTCACCGGATGCGTGCGAATGAGCCTGATCGTTGCTGCATTCATGTTACTATCGAGCGCAGGACCTGCACAGGGTGCGGTGCCTCAGGATTCGATCGCCAGCGTCGCGATTCGAAACCTCATCAGAGACGCAGCCCGCGACTCAACTGCCGTTCTTCGGTTCTGGCAGGAACTGGAACGCACCGGTACGCCGCTGGTCGAGGCCAATCCGGGGGATTCAACGGTAAGACTCGTCACCTTTGTCTGGAAGGAGACGGAACCTCTGGACAAGGTAGCGGTGATTACGCCGCACTCGCTCATCGATGTCGAGTTGGGCAGGATGCGGCATGTGCCGGGCACCGACGTCTGGTATCGATCCTATCTCATGCGATCCGACGCCCGAATGGTGTACCGCTTCGGACCTGACGACAACATGGTGCCGTTCACGCGCGACCGAAATCTGATCGAGCGGATGAATGGCTGGCAACTCGACCCACTGAACGCGCAGGCTTGGACGTTTGGCGACGGTACACGTGTCTCGGTGCTGTCTCTTGCCGGACCCTCGGCTCACATGATGGTGGATCCCCAATCGGCCGCTCGCGATCTTGATGGACGGCGACGCGTACGGTGGGCCCATGGGCATTGATTCGGTGCTCGACCGGCTCCAGGGAGTTGCTCCGGGCCGACTGCCAGTCGTGGTCCTTGTCCCACCCGACCCCGGGTCGAGGACTGCACAGTATGACTGCAATCCCTCGTGGAGCGATTTTCTGGCGATGACCGTCGTCCCGTGGATCAACGACCACTATCAAACCGCCCTGAACCCGCAAGATCGGATCGTGGGTGGCTTCAGCTTCGGCGCTCTCGCGGCAACCTGCGCCGCGGTACGCCACCCGGAGACCTTCGGCAATGTTCTCGCGCAATCCGGATCATTTTATCGAAGCGGAGGATCGGAGGAGCCCGAGGCGATGGCGCGCCATCTTGCCGGGATCTCGCGCTTGCCTATCCGGTGGAGCCTCTCCATCGGGCGCCTGGAGACGTCGGCTGTTCCCAGCAGAGATCCTTCGATGCTGACTGCCACACGGCACCTGCGAGATGTCCTTGCGGCGAAAGGCTACGAGGTACAATACCGCGAGTTCTTTGGTGGACACGAGCACGTGGCATGGGCCGGCTTATTGCCAGACGCCTTCGTCTATCTACTCCAGCGATAGCAATCGAACTCGCATCTAAGGTGGCGCTGCATCGGAATGACACACGCTTTCACTGCCGCCGCACTCGATATGCCCCAAGCTGCGCAACACCCAGCGAATCGACTTCGGTGGCAAGTATGCGATCTTCAGCAATGAATACCGCCGGAAATGGCGCGGACAGCGCCACGAGACCCAGATACTCACCTGCATTCGTAAACACATCGATCGGACTGCTTTCATCTGCCACAGCAGCCCGCTGCACCCAGAGCTCTCCGCCGGGTGAAAGGGCAACGGCCTTCACGGAGGGCATGACTTGAGCGTAACCGCGACCAGCAACCAGTTCGGTCGCCGGAATCGTACACTGCGTCGCTGCAACAAACACACCATTCCCCACCTGTCGCAGCGCCATGGCCTCGGTCACCGGTCGCGGCGCCAAGGACCGCCGAACGCTCCGCCGCAAACGGCCCGCCTCGATAATATCGACCACGTACTCTGTGTTGCTGCTTACCGCCACGCGGTTACCCACCGCCTGCCAGACCAACTCTGGTGCGAACAGCGGGGCGATGTTCACACCGTGCAGACCACAACTTGGGAAGTCAGCCCGGTGGTAGGGCAGCCGCGTCATCCGAGCCAGGGTCTGCTGCGAACTATCTGTCCACGCCATGAGACGCTGGTGATCCGGCCCGGGCCGGTCAGCGTCAAAGCCCGTGAACATCACACCGCTGGCGGTCAAGGCCACAGCGGGACCGATCACATCCGCCGCGATCCGCAGCGGATTCAGCAGTGCCCCCGCCGCGGACCACCGTACCAGCGCTGCCTTCGCGCGATCGTACACGGCGACATTGCCTGCCAGATCTACGCTTAAGGCCTCCGGCTGCTCCAGCTCTCCGGGGCCTGGTCCGGGCCGACCCAGCGAATCCACAACCAAACCGGTTCGTGAAATGATCAGGACCCGTCGCGCGGCCGTGTCCAGCACGTAGGCACGGCCCATGCTGTCTGCACCCACGGCGTGTCGGGCCAACTCCGCCACCGCCAGCCGGTCATCGCCCGCACCACCCAGGATCCATTCGCGTTCGAAATGCCAGTTTAGTACCCGATCGTTCGACATGTTGCTGACGATTTCGATGCCGGCCGAATCCAAGCGCGTGACCTGCGCAGACTCTACGGAGGCAATTCCGCATCCCGCATACGATAGCACAGCCAGCATGAGACACGGAATTGTACACGATCTCACCAACATGCTCTCCTACCTGCGAAAGCAAAATGTCACTTGACCGCTACATTGGTTCACGAAGCGCCGGAGCCGACCGACAGGGCGGCGCAGGCGTTTCCGCGCCTTTCACAAGCTGCCCTTTTCAGAGACTGCGCGGCAAGAGGCGCGAAGCGCCGCGCCGCGTGAACCAGCCTGCACCGTGGCCTTTCGCAGGGCGGTCTACGTGCTGCACGTGTTCAAGAAGAAGTCGGCGCGGGAATCGGCACGCAGAAGCCGGACAAAGAGTTCGTGCGCTTTCGGCTGGCCGCCGCCGCGGAGCATTACGGGAGGGTGTATGGCAACGAACCGGAAAGCCCAGCGGGCACCGAGCCGTGGGCGGCGGGTTCATGACAGCACGGGCAACGTCTTCCTCGATATGGGCATGCGCGACGCCGAAGAACGACTGGCCAAAGCCGAGCTTGCGCGCGTAATCCGCAAGGAAGTTGCCGACCGTGGCCTGACTCAGACCGAGGCGGCCGATCTACTCGGGGTGAAGCAGCCAGATATCTCGGACCTCATTCGAGGCAAGCTCGCACGGTTTAGCCTGGGACGGCTCGAGCGTTTCCTGAACGCGCTCGATCTCGAGATCCGCATTCAGATCGGTCCGCGACCTCGGGGGAAAGAACAAGCAGGCATCACGGTCCAGGTTGTCGGCTCGTTCTGACTGCGCACGGCTGAGCCTTGGACCGCACGCGGTACCCGATAAAGTCTTTTCCCAATTGACCGGGCCGCTCGTTGCAGCGATGACACTTGGGTACCGAATCGCCGCTCAGTTGCACTGAACCAACATCAAGTTCACGAACCCGCGGGAGCCGACCGCAAGGGCGGCGCAGGAGGTTCCCGGCCCTTTTCAGGCGCGAGACACGGCAGCACCTCGCAGGGTCTTGCATGTCGCTGCGGTCAACAGCCGTCTTGGGGTTATGGCTGAACCGGCGCGGCGTTTGCAGTTCGCTTCGGCCGATCTCGCGAAGGCGTGAGTTCGTTTCATATGCCCGGCAGCGCGCTGGGCGAAAGCAGGGTACGCGTTACGGGCGCCCGAAGCCGGGTTGGCGAACCGATCTGACTTCGAACGGCGGCGAGTAATGCGCCAAAGTCGAGTACACCGGTGACCTCGCCGAACTCGCCGTCTCAAACGATGGGGCAGGTTTCGCATCCGCGCGGTCGACCGCGACCACGGTGTCGTCCCTGAGTCCTCAGTCCCCACGCAAGGCCGTTGCCGGGTCAAGCGAGGCGCCGCGGCGAGCAGGGAGATAACTGGCAAGTGCCGCGCTCGCGCTGAGTACCAGGACGACAGCAATCATGGTGAGCGGATCGATCGGCTGCACGCCAAACAGCTGGCTCTGCAGCACACGCCCGAGTGCGAGCGCGGCGGCGATTCCCAGCGCTGCGCCGAGCGCGGCAAGGGCCATCGCGTGGCGCACAATCATGCCGGCCACCTGGAGGGCGCGCGCGCCGAGCGCCATGCGAATCGTGATCTCGCGTGAGCGCTGCGCGATCGAATAACTCATCACCCCGAAGACGCCCGTCACGGCGAGCGTGAGTCCCAGCGCAGCGAATAGAGTGAGAAGCGAAGTGTAGAAGCGGGGCCGCGCCACGGACGAGGACAGAAGCCGCTCGAGCGGTGCGATCCCGGCGATCGGCAGATCGGGATCGAGCCCGTGGACGGTGGTGCGCAACGCGGGTGCGAGTGCGAGTGGGTCGCCCGCAGCGCGCACGACGATGCGGACGGTGCGCGTGGTTCGCTGGGCGTACGGCCGGAACAGCTCGGGGAACGCGGGCTGGCTCGGATCCTGATGCAGGGCGTCGGCCACCACGCCGACCACTTCGGGATTCGCCGGGCCCACCGTCACTCGCCTGCCGACCGGGTCCTCACCGCCGAACCAGGTGCGAACCGCAGCTTCGTTGACGATCGCGACGGCCGGCGCATCGGCAACATCCGAAGGCTGGAAGGCTCGCCCGCTGCGCAACGGCATCGCCATCGCCTTGAAGTAATCCGGCGTTATGCTGACCACGCCAATCTCGGCATTGACGTCGGGCGGCGGTGGCGGCGCGTTGTCCACTGCGAAGTTGAGAATCGAGCCGCGACCACTCAGTGGCAGCTGCGTCGTCGCCGCGGCGGCGGTGACACCGGGCAGCGACTGAATGGCCGTCAGCAGCTCGTCGACGCGGCCTCGAACGTGGGTTCCGGTTCCATACGCCTGGCCCTGCATGGAGATCTGCATCTCGATTGCGCGCTCGGGCTCGAACCCCGGGTCCACGCGCGTCAGCGCGATGAAGCTGCGCAGGAGCAGCCCCGCACCCATCAGCAATACGACCGCGAGAGCCATCTCCGCCACGATGAGGCCTCCGCGGATGCGGTGTCCGCCGCCGCCCTTCGTTCCCTCGCGCAACGCGCCCATGAGGCCCCGGCCCGTGGACTGAAGCGCCGGAAACGCACCGAACACGAGGCCCGTGACCAGGGCAACGACCAGCGTAAATATTACGACACCCGGATCGACGCCGATATCATTGAGTCGTGGGATGTCGGCAGGCTGTGCGGCCACGAGCACGCGCGTGCCTGCGTACGCGATCAGCAATCCTGCAGCGCCGCCGGCCACGCCGAGAACTGCCGCTTCCGTGAGCAGCATGCGGAGCAGCCGTCCGCGTCCAGCGCCCAGCGCTGCACGAGCCGCCAGCTCGCTCCGGCGCGCGGATGCGCGCGCCAGCACGAGATTCGCGACGTTGGCGCACGCGACCAGCAGAACGAAGCCGACTGCGCCGAGCAGCACCAGCAGGGGCGTTCTGACATCGCCGATGATCACTTCGCGCAGCGACACGGCGGTGAACGTGAGCGCGGCATTGGTTTGCGGAAAGTCGGCCTGCAGGCGAGTGCCCAAACGCGCCAGGTCCGCACTGGCCTGCGTCGCAGCCGCATCGGGTCGTGCGCGCGCGAGCACGCGCAGAAACTCGGATCGCCGCGCGACCGGCGTCGTCGCATTGAAAGTCGAGTCGTACGTCAGCGGCGCATAGATCTCCGCCTCGTTCAGCCTGGACCGGCGACCGCCCGTCGGCAGCTGCGCTCCGGGCGCGAGTACGCCCACCACCTCGTACGGCTCGCCGCCGAGGATCAGCGTGCGTCCCTGCACATCCGCGGCGCCGTTGAGTTCGCGCTGCCAGAACCCGTGATCCAGCACCGCGACTCGGCCGCGGCCAGGATCGTGTTCTTCCCGGAGGAACCCACGACCGAGTGCAATGCGCAGTCCGAGCAGGTCGAATAACCCATCGCTCACCAGGGCGCCTCGGACTTCTTTCGGCTCGCCGAGACCGAGCAGTGCCAGCGTTCTGCCCGCGACCGCCTCGACGCTCTCGAATACCCGAATGTCTGACCGCACACTCATGAAGTCCGGCGCCGACAGCGAGTAGGCCGTGCCATCCGGATAGAGGGTTCTCACGTCGTACAGCCGCTCGGCGTCCCGGAACGGCAGCCTTTCCAGAAGCACACCGTCCACCACACTGTAAATGGTGCTGGTCGCGCCGATGCCCAGCGCCAGCGTCGCGACCGCGACCGCCGTGAAGCCCGGCGCGCGTCGCAGCATGCGCAGCGCGTACCGGATGTCCTGGCCCAGCTCCCTCACGTACTCCGACAGTGCCATGCGTCGCCTCCGTCGTTCCCCGATCCGAATGCACTCATCGCGGAACTGCTCGTACTCGCCGAACCGTCGCAGCGTGAGCATGCGCGCCCGTTCCGGCGTCTCGCCTCGCTCCACCAGCTCGCGCACCCGCATCTCGAGATGGAATGACAACTCATCGTCGACATCGACCTGCGCGTCACTGCCGCGCCGTCCCGGATCCGCCATCCTCAGGGACCCGCGTGGCTGTCCAGCGCGTCCATGACCGCGGTCGCGTAGCGCCGCCAGTTCTTCATCTCCGCCCGCAGCCTTGCCCGGCCATCCGCAGTCAGCGCGTAGAATTTCGCGCGCCGGTTGTTCTCCGAGGCGCCCCAGCTGGCAGTCACCAGACCCCGCTCCTCCAGTCGATGCAGCGCCGGGTACAACGTGCCCTCCCCTACCCCCAGCGCATCCTCGGTCGCCTCCTCGATCCAGCGCGCCACCGCGAACCCGTGCGCAGGTCCCCAGCTCAGCGCTTTCAGGATCAGCAGGTCGAGCGTTCCGCCCAGCACGTCATTGGTGGGTCGCGCCACGGCTCCCCTTCCCCTTGAGTTCCGATGGCAAACTACCGAGTCTCACATCGGAACGCAAGGGGACAGCCAGCCGTACCGACCGGAACGCGCCGGACCAGGAGCGTGCAGGGTCGCCTCGGCGGCGGGCTGAAGCTGCGACGTCCGCCGTGCGCGGACGGTGCCGGCCCTGGTCGAACGGCAGACCTTCGACCGGCCTGCCGCGTGATCGGGCGGCGACCCGTCCGTCTTGACAGTGCGCTGGCGGCCAGATTCCCCACGTCTATCGATGGGGAGAGGCCATGAAGGACGCGCCCGACCTGTTACCCGGCACGCTGGACATGCTCGTGCTGCGGACGCTCATGCGTGGAGCCCTGCACGGTTACGGAATTGCGCAGCGGGTGAAGCAGCTGTCGCAGGACGTGCTGCACGTGGGTGAGAGCTCACTGTACCCGGCGCTGCAACGTCTCGTCCTGAATAGCTGGGTGAAAGCGAAGTGGGGAGCATCGGAGAACAACCGGCGCGCCACGCGGGCTGTGCGTCTAACGAATCCGAGGAGGTTTATCCGCTTACGGTGCATGGAATCACACTGAGCATTGTGCGGCGTTTGAAATGATCGCCTCGCAACGCGGCGTCTGGCAGCTCGGTGCAGCTGACGAACCTGCGATCGCGCTCGAATTGCACCGCTCAACACCAGATTTTGCCGCGGCTGCGCGCGGCAAGAATCTCTACTTCGTTAGGCAGAATCATCACTGAGTGATTCCTTCGTTTCTAGCGGACATTGCGAACCTCGACTTGTACGTCTTGAGGTAGGAGCCCTGCTACAGCGTCACGGACTTTCGCCTCAAACCAATCTCCGGTCTGATAGGTATCAAGCACGATGACGGTTGCCGCCGGTCCAGAATTCTGTGGATCGAAAAATGGAACACCGCCCAGTCCAATTCTGGGGAGGAGCTTCATCGCATTCCGCTTGCCAGCCAGCGTTCCCTTGTCGAACTGCCCAACGCCATGCCGATCAGCGGCGGCGCGCAGCGCCGTCCGTTGCATGCTGAAGTTGGGCAGCCGCGCCTGGCATCACCGCGCGCGAATGACCTTCATGCTGAGCCACCGGCCGGAACAACCCCAGGCCGAAGCTGCTGGAGTGCCCGAGGCGGAGGGGTCCGGATATCGGCTCGGAGAATGTCAGTCGCACGCACTGCCCGAGTCGGTCGCCGATGACCGTGCGCTGGCTCGCGTCTCGTCGAGGTAGATGAACGGAGACCCAGCACGGAGCGCCGATGGGCTCGAACGCGATGTCCTCGGGGAGCCCTCGTTGTTGGAGCTCGCGCCGGATCTGCTCGTCGAGCGTCTCCCGCTCGCGCTTCTTGCGACCCCGGAGGTGGTGCCTCGGCGGGACGTAGGGCGTGACCGACTCCCAGACGAGCGAAGTCTGTTCGTCGAAGCCGGGAGGAGGTGGGACCGAGCGGTCCAGCGGGATCAGCCGCACTTTCCACTCGTCGGCGTCCATCCCGATCCCGGGTGCGGCCCAGGACACGTCACGGGAGGCCGCTCGGAGGATCGCTTCCTGCTCGTCCGCATCGAACGGGCTTGGTCCTCGCCACACCAGCAGGCGCGTCGGGGCGTCGTCCTCGCACCAGGCGAGGAACTCGGTGTGGCGGTGCCCCGAGAGCGGCGTGCCGTCGGCGTGCTTTCCAACCATGGTGGCAGTCGACTCGCGGACGTTGGGGCTCGCGCGGCGCCAGGTCGCCTTCGAGTCACCGGTTTTGATCCGTAGCAGCTCGCTCAGCACGGCGCCCCGAAAGCGCGAGGTGAGGCGCGCGATGGCCCGAGGCTCAGGAGCGACGTTCCACCCGATGGCGAGCTGGACAAGGTGGAGGTTCTCGCGGTGGGCAGGTGATCGGCCCCGCTCGCGGACGGGCGGCCGAGAGGGCCGATGGGCGTAGCGCCAGACCGCCCCCGGCGGGACGCTGCGCTGCCTGGCCTTCTCGTCGTCGGTAGTGCGCTCGATGTCCTCGCGCGTCGCGTTCTGAAGCGGCACGAGGACAGGGACAGCGCCAGCGGTGCGATCGTCGCGAATCGTGCAGTTCGGCTCCGGGATCCTGTCCTCCGTGGGCGCGACGTGCACGCGGACGAGCGTCTCGGCGCGCCCGAACCACGTCAAGCGCTCGACGCATGCCTCGAGCGC
>Ga0187892_10012497_pt1 | contig 10071 bp, 5 predicted proteins | sample MA1701073metaG_FD_139345 | JGI IMG/M metagenome (GOLD analysis project Ga0187892, IMG submission 139345) | Bio-ooze microbial communities from a basaltic lava cave in the Kipuka Kanohina Cave System on the Island of Hawaii, USA - MA170107-3 metaG ...
CATGGCCTTCGACGAAAAGGTCCTCTTCGACGAAGACCGGCTGGTATCGGCCGTCCTGCTCCGCCCGGAATTCCAGAAGAAGATGACCGGCACGGAGCTGCGCTACCGGCTGGGAAAGATCTACGACGAAGCCGAGAAGAAGACGGGGGTCCGGCCGGGGCTGCTGTCGACGTGCCACCGCCTGGCCATCCCGATCCTGGTCGGGGCGCCCGCGGACGGGAGCCTTTTCCTGAACTCCATGAAGCTCTGGGCCATGAAGCAGGCGGGCCTCCTGCCGGACTACGCCTTCGAGCTCGACCTGCATGCCGAGGTCCTCGAATCCTGCGCCTACCACTACTGGGGCCTGTTCGAGAACCCGAGCCGCAACCTGGCGACGCTGATCCTGGGCGGCGGGGTGCCGAAGAACTACAACCTCCAGCCCGAGCCGGCACTGAGCCAGGTCCTCGGCTTGGCCGACATCTCGGGCTACCAGTTCGACGTTCAGATCGGCAGCGCGCCGGTGACCGACGGGTCGCTCTCGTCGTGCCCGCCCGCGGAAGCCGTCACGTGGGGCAAGGTGGACCGGGAGACGTACGAAAGCGATACCGAGAGCATGCAGGCGGATTACTCGATGGTCATGCCGTTCATCGTCAAGGCCCTCCTCGACAACCGGCGGCGGTACGCGGACCTGGCCCGCGACATGGGCGAGAAGAAGCTCTTCGAAAAGGAGCCCAAGGCGAAGGGGTACCTGAGGACCGAGAAAGGGTACCGGCTCTACGACCTCCGCGACCGCCTGACTGGAAAGCTCTTCGAGGAAGTCAAAAAAAACCGTGAATGGCTGAAGAAGACGCTACACTATCCTCTCTGATGGGTCACGCACACCCGCCCCGCGCGCCTCGAAACCGGTAGTTGCTTTGGCCGCCCCCTTCGTGGAGAATACTTCGCCTTTTGCCCTGAACGTGAAGCTCATGAGCCTCCGGACGCCCGCCGTGGCGGGCACCTTCTATCCCGGAACGCCCGACGAACTGCGTCGGGCAGTCCAGGAGGCGCTTGCCCTGAGCGAGGGCGCCCGAGTCGCCCGAGTCGCCCGAGTCGAAGGGGCGCCCCGGGAAAAAGCGCTCGCGGCGATCGTCCCGCACGCCGGGTATGTGTACTCGGGTAGAGTTGCCGGGGCCGTCTTCGGCCGACTGGAGCTCCCGAGGGACGTCGTCCTCCTCTGCTTCAGCCACCGCGGGGTCGGGAAGGAGTTCGCCATCTGGGGGGAAGGGGCGTGGCGGACCCCGCTCGGCGACGTGCCCGTGAACGCGGAACTCGCGCGACGCCTCAAGGACGCGTTCCTCCCCGCCGAGTTCGACGAGAGCGGCCACCTCGCCGAGCATTCGGGGGAGGTCCAGCTGCCGTTTCTGCAGGCCGTCCGGCCCGACGTCCGGATCGTGCCGGTGGCGCTCTCCGTGGCCCTGGACGACCGGTCGTTCGCGCAGCTCCAGGCCTTCGGGCGGGCGCTCTCGCGCGCGGGAGAGGACTTCCTCGTCGTCGCCTCGACGGACCTCAACCACTACGAGGACCAGCGGTCCACGGCGCGGAAGGACGAAGCGGTGATCCGCGCGATCGAGCGACTCGACGAGGCGGCCGTCCGGGAGGCGATCGTCCGCGAGCAGGTTTCGATGTGCGGGTACGCGCCGACGATCGCGACGATCAGCTACGCCAAAGCCAAGGGGGCGACGTCCGCCCGGACGATCGTCCATGCGACCAGCGGAGACGCTTCGGGGGACTATGACCGGGTCGTGGGGTACGTCGGGATGATCATCTAGGGGGGTTCTTGTTTTCGTGAAGCGCCGGACCGGGGCGGCGCTTCACGAAAACAATATGAGAAGAAGCCATGTGGAAACTGAAGAGGACGCATTCGTGCGGGGAGCTGCGGGCGGCTCACGTGGGTCAAACCGTGATTCTGAACGGCTGGGTCGATTCGCGCCGCGACTTCGGGAGCCTGGCCTTCGTGGACCTGCGGGACCGCTACGGGAAGACGCAGGTCCTGTTCAGCGCCGACCGGTCCAAGGCGCTGCACGACGACGCGGCCAAGCTCAGGAACGAGACGGTGATCGCGGTGAAGGGCGTGGTTCGGAAGCGCGACGCGGACACCGTGAACAAGAAGATCGCCACCGGCGAGATCGAGATCGACGCGCTGGAGTTCGAAGTCCTGAACGAGGCGAAGACCCCGCCCTTCGAGATCGGCGACCGCATCAACGTCGCGGAGGAGACGCGGCTCCAGCACCGGTTCCTGGACCTCCGCCGGCCCGCGATGCAGAAGAACATCATCACGCGGCACAAGATCATGCAGGTGATCCGGGAGTACATGGATTCCCAGGGGTTCCTCGACATCGAGACCCCCTACATGGTGAAGTTCACGCCCGGCGGGGCGCGCAACTTCGTCTGCCCCAGCCGCCTCTACCCGGGGAAGTTCTTCGCGCTCGCCGAATCGCCGCAGATCTTCAAGCAGCTTTTCATGGTGAGCGGCCTGGACAAGTATTACCAGATCGCCCGCTGTTTCCGCGACGAGGACCTGCGCGCCGACCGGCAACTGGAGTTCACGCAGCTCGACATCGAGATGTCGTTCGTCCAGCGCGAGGACGTGATGACCGTCGTCGAGGGGGCCGTCGCGGCCGTCTGGAAGCGGGTCCTGGGCGTCGACGTCCCGACGCCGTTCCCGCGGATCACGTACGACGAGTCGGAGCGCGACTACGGGACGGACAAGCCGGACCTCCGGTTCGGGCTGAAGGTCGCGGACGTGTCCGAGATCGTGAAGGACTCCGAGTTCCGGGTCTTCAACGAGACGGTGAAGAAGGGCGGCGTGGTCCGGGGACTCTGCGCGACGGGCGCGGGGTCCTACTCGCGCAAGGAGATCGAGGGGCTGGAGACCTACTGCAAGGGGATCGGCGCGAAGGGGCTGGTCTCCGTCAAGATCGACGCGGGCTGGAAGGCGTCGGGCCCGTCGGCCAAGTTTTTCACCGACGACCATCTCAAGGCGATCTACAAGGCCATGGGGGCGAAGGAGAACGACCTCCTGCTTTTCGTGGCGGACGAGGAGGAGCGCGCGGCGGCGGTCCTGGGCGGGCTTCGGCTGGTCCTTCGCGACAAGATGAAGCTGGCCAAGGATGCGGACTACAAGTTCTGCTGGGTGGTGGACTTCCCCATGTTTGAGGTCGGCGAGGACGGCAAGGTGGGCGCGAAGCACCACCCCTTCACGTCGCCGAAGGACGAGTACCTGGACGTCCTCGAGAAGGAGCCCATGAAGGTCCGGGCGAAGGCCTACGACCTGGTGCTCAACGGGGTCGAGCTGGGCGGCGGGTCCATCCGCATCCACCGGCGCGACATCCAGCAGCGGATCTTCCGGCTGCTGGGTCTTTCCGAGGAGTACACCCGCGACCGGTTCGGATTCCTCCTGGACGCCTTCGAATTCGGCGCGCCGCCGCACGGCGGGATCGCGCTGGGAATCGACCGGCTGGCGATGCTCGTGCTCGGGCTCGACAACATCCGGGACGTCATCACGTTCCCGAAAACGCAGTCGACGGTCGACCTGATGACGGGCGCTCCCGGCACGATCACCGAGAAGATGATGAAGGAGCTGCACATCAGAATCGTTGAGTAAGCCGATTCCGGATACCCGATTCCAGATTCCCCCGGGTCGCGGCGATTTTCCTCAACGCGTCCTATTTTCCGGCGCGCTCGCGCTCGGCGCGCCAGCGCTTCCAGAACCGCGAGGCCTCGTCGGCGGAAACCAGGCGGAGGCGGTCGTCTTCGAGTAAAGCGCGCAAGCCGACGGTCGAAAGGGCGTCGTCGAGCGCATCCCGAAGCGTAAACGTGTCGAGGTGCCGCGGAAAGTCGAAGAGCCCGGGAGGCCGGGACAGGGTCACCGGGCGGCTCAGGCGTTCGGTCAAGTCTGAGGCGGCGGGCTTTTCCAGCGCCAGCCCCGTATCCCGAGCGATCTGCTCGAAGAGCCCGGCGCAGGTTCCCCGGTAAGGGCCGCGCGCCCAGGGCTGTGCGAGTCGCTTCCACAGTTCGGGCTTTCGCACGCCGTCCAAAGCAAGCTCGCCGGGGTTCCAGTCTTCGTCCAGGATTGTGTTGACTCCCTCCGACCGGCCCTGGGAACAGAGCCACTTGGCCGCGGCGACGCGGATGGATCGGCGGGCATCGTCGAGGAGCGAGAGGGCGGCGGAGACGCGGTCAGGCGCCTCGACTCGGTCAAGGCTGGCGGCGGCGACCAGGCGCATTTCGGCGTCGGGATGCTGGAGGACTCCGGCCAGCGCGCGGCGGGAGATGGGGTTGTTGATGTAAGCCAGGCCCTGGACCGACAGGACGCGCACTTCCCGTACGGGGTCGTCCAGGGCCCTCGCGACCCGCGCGGACGCCTCCTCAGATCGTATCAGGGACGCCGCGCGCACCGCTCGAAAGCGGAAGGCTTGGTCTTTATGGTCGAGAGCCTGCAGGACGTCCGGGTAAAACTCCTCGCGACCGAGCCTGGCCAGGGCGATCGCGGCGGCCAGTCGGGTTTCTTCGTCGGGGTCTCGTCGAAGTTCCAGGAGCGTGGGAATGGCCCCGGGGTCCTGCCAGGCCTCGAAGATCAACGCCGCGAACCGGCGGACTTCCACTTCCGGATCCTTGTGCAGCATCGCCACGAGCCGAAGGAACTCGGGCTGACGCTCGTCCGCCAGCGATAGCATGAGGAACACCCGGTTCTTCGCCTTGGGAAGCGCCTTCTCAAGCGAAGGCACGGCGTGTCGGATGCCGAGGCTCCGGAGGGCCAGGATCGCCGCTTCTTGAAATCCCTCGCCCTCTTCGGTGAAGAGCGTGACGATTCCCGGGATCGCTTCCTGCGCGCCGAGGTCCCCCAGGGCCCGGGCCGCGGCGACGCGGACGGGCGGCTTGGCGTTTTCCAGCCGCTTCAGGAGCTCGGGAACGGCCTCCTTCGCGGACAGGTCCGCCAGCGCCTGCGCCGCCGCGACGGCCAGGTCGACATCCTCTTTCTCGAGCAAGGGGATCAGGGCTGGGGCGGTCCCGGGAGCCGCCAGCCGGCCGAGCGCGCGCGCGGCCTCCTGCCGCGCGGAGCCGTCCGGGTCGGCGAGTAGGGGGACGACGGCCGGCGCCGCCTCCCTGGCGCCGATCTCGGCGAGTTGTTTCAGCGCGGTAATCCGTCTATCGACCCTGGCAGATCCCAATTCCTGGATCACATAGGGGACCGCGCCCGGCGCCTTGAGCTCGACCAGAACGTGGAGAGCACCGTAGGAGTCCGCGCCTTTTTCGACCGCCGCAAGAAGATCGGGAATCGCCTCGGTCGCTTTCAGCCTCGAAAGGGCGACGGCGGCGGCGCCGGCGGGACCCTTCGCATCCAAGAGCCTCCTTCGCAGGGCGGGGACGGCGCCGGCCAATTTCCATTTCCCGGCAAGGATGACTGCCCGGAGTCGGACCCTTTCGTCGGGGTCCTCCAGCGCTCTTAGGATCGCCCCTTCCGTCCGGGCCTTGTTCCGCTCCAGTCCCCTCAGGACCGCGAGGCGGACGTCAGGGTCGCTGTCGGAAAGATACTCCTCGAGCGCGGGGGCCTCGTTGGGGGAATGGAACCTCTCCAGTCCGGAAAGGGCCCCGTGCCGAAGGCTGGACTCCTTGGCGTGGGCGAACTCGGCGAGCGGCGCCAGGGACTTGGGATCCCCCAGCTCCGCCAGGGTCTGAAGCACATTCACCCGGAGATTGAGGGCCGGATCGTGCGTGTGCTTCCGGAGCGCGGCCATCGCCCCCTCGGGATCGATCTCCCTCAGGGTTTCAGCCACCGCGTCGCGCTCAAGGAACGGCGGATCCCGCGCGAGCTCGACAAGGCCGCCCACCGCTTCACGCGCGTCCAGTTTCACCAGAGCTGCCCGCGCGCCCGCCCGGATTTCCGGAGCCGCATGCGACAGGAGCTCGATCATCTCGGGGATCGCGCCCCGGAGCCGCCGGTCTGCGGCGCGTGACAGGACGAACCGCAGTCCGACGCTGTCATCCGCCACCTTGAGCGCCCGGGCGGCGACGGAGTTCAAGTGTTCCGGCCGGGAGATCGCTGGGTGGCGTCGTGTATTCTCGAGGTCCTCTCGCGTGGCCTCAAGGAAGACGTCCATCCACACGGACTCTGGGCCGCGCGCCAGCCGCTCCTCGACTCCGGGGAGGGTCTCCAGGAGGCGTGGATGAAGGGTGCGTCGGATTCCGAGGACGGCGATCAGTTCCTTGGCACGGGCCGCGATTTCCGCGTCGCTTCCGGCGGCCCCTTCGCGGAGGCTCGGCAGGGCCGCATCCCCCAGGCTTTTCAGTTTCCGCGCGGCCTCTTCGCGGTCCTCGGGCCGGTCCGATCCCAGCTTCTGCACCCAGACGCGCGCCTCCCTCCCGGCGTCCTGTAGGGCGAGGAGCAGGACCAGCGGAAAAAGCACCGCACGCACGGGGGGATTATACCGTGCCGCGAGCGGGGGCTCAGGTGCGCAGAGGCGCCAGGCGCTTGCCGATCTCGTCGAGCGCGGTGCCTTTCGCAAGGTCGTTGGCGAAGGAGCCGAGGGGGACGAGGACCGACCGGGCGCGCGGGGGCGGGGCGTCCTTGACGGTGACGACCATCTTGAGGTCGCCGTCGTCCACGCAGACCATGCGGACCAGGCCCCGGCCGGCCACCTGGGCGGCCGCCTCGAACACCTTCTTCTGCGGGTCGCTCAACTCCTTGTAGCTCTTCCGGGCGATCGTGGACGGGATCTCGGCCATGCCCGGCTGGTCGGGGAGCCCCTTGTCGGAGCGGAGGCTCGTGTAGGCGAGGGGAGTGGGCGCGGGCTCGGCTTCCACGACGCGGATGATGATGCCGCAGTTCCCGTCCATGAGACTGAGCTTCGTGAGCCCGAACGCCTGGAGGTCTTCGGGAGTGACCTCGGCGGCTTCCGCGCCGGCGGGGTTCTGGAGAAGGACGGCGCAGAGCTCGCGCTCGGCGAACTTTTCGATGTGGGGCTTGCAGCCCTCGGCGGCCTTCTTCAGTTCGTCCTTGAAGGAGGGCGAGCCGGGCTCGGCGCCCTTGAGCATGATCTTGGCGGCGTCGTCCTTCTGGATGACCGAGGCGACGAGCGCGCCTTCTTTGTAAACGCCTTTTAAGATGTTCTCAGCCATCTGGACCCCTGCCTATTCCCTCACCACCGGGAAGAATGGTAGCATACGATTCGTGAAGTGGCGTTTTCTTCTTGCGGCCCTGTTGCCGGTGTCCTGCGCCGCGCCCGGGAACGAGCCCAAAGCCCGCCCTCTCAAAGACTTCCGCGGCATCATTCACTGCCACTCGCTCTACTCCCACGATTCCAAGGGGACCTACGAGGAGATTCTGGCCGCCGCCAAGGCCGCCAAAGTCGACTTCATCTGCATCACGGACCACCCGCCGAAGGGCGACGCGGGCCTTTCGCTCAGGGAAGGGTGGAAAGGTCTTCACGACGGAGTCCTTTTCATCCAAGGCCACGAGCTGGCGGGAGCGAACCTCCTGGCTCTCGGCATCCGCGAGCCCATCCCGAGCGGCCCGCCCCCGGATCGGATCGCCGCGATCCACCGTCAGGGAGGCGTGGCGATCGTGTCCCACCCCGAAGAGGTGAAGGATTGGGAGCCCTACCTGACGGCCGACGGGATGGAGGTCTACAACGTCCACGCCGCGTGGAAGAAGCATCAGGGAGACCTGGGCTTCATGGCGAAGGCGCTAACGATGCTCAAGCAGGATCCGGAACGCCTTTTCACGCTCGTGCAGCAGCTCGATCCGGCCGTGCTCGCGAAGTGGGACGAGATCAACAAGACCCGTCGCTTCGTCGGGGTCGCCGGGAACGACGCCCACCAGAACGTGAAGATCGGTACCCTGCAGGCCGACCCGTATGAGCGCGCGTTTCGGTTCGTCACGACGCACGTCTTCGCCGAAGATCTTACCCAGGAGGCGATTCTTCACGGGGTTCGCGAGGGACGATGCTACGTGCGCTTCGAGATCGTTGGTCCCGGGTCGCCATTCCGATTCGAGCTCGAGAAGAATTCAGCTGGCGAGACAGTCCTTGATGTCTATCCCGCTCCCCTCTCCATTCACCCTACGCTCTACCGGGATGGAGACCTCGTGCGGCTCCCCCAGCAGCCGATCAGGCCCCCGGGTGAGGGACGCCCTCGTTATCGCGCAGTCGAACCCGGCGCCTACCGTGTTGTGAAGGAAGTCCCCGGCTCTCCCCCCCGCCCTTGGATTCTCTCGAACCACTTACGTGTACCTCCCGGGCGACCTTGACTCCCCCTCCCCGATGAAGTAGGATTCGACGCCCGGTGTCCATCAAAGTCACGCTCCCCGACGGATCGGTCCGCGAATACCCGGACGGCACCAACGCCCTTCAGGTCGCGGAGTCGATTTCGAAGGGCCTGGCCAAGGTCGTCGTCGCCGCCAAAGTAAACGCCGAAATCTGGGACTTCCACCGTCCGCTCCCCAAAGAGTGTACGGTCCTCCTCCTCAAGGAAGACCAGCCCGAAGGCCTCGAAGTGATCCGCCATTCGGCGGCGCACATCATGGCAGGCGCGGTGCGGCGGATCTACGGCCCCGGCGTCAAGTTCGGCTACGGACCGCCCGTCGAGGACGGATTCTATTACGACATGGAGTTCCCCGAGGGGGTGAAGGTCTCCGAGGACGACCTCGCGAAGATCGAGGGCGAGTGCAAGAAGATCATCGAGGCGAACTTCCCCTTCGAGCGGAAGGACCTCCCGAAGGACCGGGTCGTCGCAATGATGAAAGACCTCGGTCAGCCCTACAAGATCGAAACCCTCGAGAAGGACATCAAGGACGCGACCGCCTCGATCTACACGGACGGCGACTTCACCGACCTCTGCGAGGGGCCGCACGTGCCTTCGACAGGGCGCGTCAAGGCGCTCAAGCTCACGAAAGTCACCGGCGCCTATTGGAAGGGCGACCAGAAGAACAGGATGCTCACGCGCCTCTACGGCACGGCGTGGCATTCCCAGAAGGCGCTCGACGACTACGTCCGGCGGATCGAGGAGGCCAAGAAGCGCGACCACCGGAAGCTGGGCCAGGAGCTGGAGCTTTTCATGTTCCACGACTGGTCGCCGGGGGCGGTCTTCTTCCTCCCGAAGGGCGCGGTGATCTACAACGAGCTCCTCGCCTTCGTCAGGGAGGAGTACCGCAAGCGGGGCTACCAGGAAGTCGTGACGCCGCAGCTCTACAACAAAGGCCTCTGGGAGCTCTCGGGCCACTGGGAGCACTACCGCCAGAACATGTTCCTCCTCAAGATCGACGAGGAGGACTTCTCGCTCAAGCCCATGAACTGCCCGAGTCACGTCCTCATGTTCAAGCACCGCCGCCGGAGCTACCGCGAACTGCCCTGGCGGATGGCCGACTTCTGCCCGCTCCACCGGAACGAGGTGAAAGGCGTCCTCTCGGGCATGACGCGCGTGCGGAAGTTCGAGCAGGACGACGCGCACGTTTTCTGCACCGAGGAGCAGATCGAGAAGGAAATCTCCGCCCAGATCGACTTCGTGAACTTCGTCTACGCGGCCGTTTTCAGGATGCCCTTCACGGCGAAGCTCTCGACGCGCCCGGAGAAGTTCCTGGGCAAGGTGGAGGCGTGGAACCGCGCGGAGGCGGCGCTCGAGAAGGCCCTGAAGGACAACAAGGTCGACTACGTCATCAACGCGGGCGACGGCGCCTTCTACGGGCCGAAGATCGACTTCGACATCAAAGACGCGATCGGCCGGCCTTGGCAGCTCTCGACGATCCAGCTCGACTTCCAGCTCCCGGTGCGGATGGGCGCGGAGTACGAGGGCCAGGACGGCCAGCGTCACAACCCCGTCATGATCCACCGGGCGATCCTGGGAAGTCTCGAGCGGTTCATCGGCGTCCTCACCGAGCATTTCGGCGGCGAATTTCCGCTGTGGCTGGCGCCGGTGCAGGCGGCGGTTCTCGCCGTGACGCCGCTTACGGACGAGATCACGGCCTACGCCCGGAAGGTGCACGGCCTGCTTGCCGACGCCGGACTGCGCAGCGAAATTGATTTGTCCGCGGACAACATCTCGGATAAGATCAAG
>Ga0187892_10012498_pt1 | contig 10070 bp, 6 predicted proteins | sample MA1701073metaG_FD_139345 | JGI IMG/M metagenome (GOLD analysis project Ga0187892, IMG submission 139345) | Bio-ooze microbial communities from a basaltic lava cave in the Kipuka Kanohina Cave System on the Island of Hawaii, USA - MA170107-3 metaG ...
GCCGCGTCGGGCTAGCCGCGTCGAGGGATCACGCGCCGGGGCCGGCGCATGGCCCGGCGCGCGGCGCCGATCGCCGTGCCGGTGTCCGCGCGCGGACGCCGTGAACCGAGGGCCGGCGGGACCGGCCCCCGTGCTATCGTGGCGCGGCACCGTCTCCGCCCAGGAGGGCTCCATGCACGTCCGACCGAACCGCGTGAAGCAGCGTCTGGCCGCCGGCCAGGTGGCGACCATCCTGTCCGGCACCAACGACCCGGACCTGATCGACCAGCTCGGGCCCCTCGGCGCCGACGGCATCTGGCTCGAGGGCGAGCACGGCGGCGTCGACTACGCCGACCTCGGCAACCTGACGCGGGCCTGCGACCTCTGGGGCATGACCTCGGTGGTCCGCGTGATGGCCAACGACTACGCCACCATCTACCGCACGCTGGACCGCGGCGCGCAGGGGATCGTGGTGCCCCACGTCGACACCGCCGAGCAGGCCCGGGCGGTGGTGGAGGCGGCCAAGTTCGCGCCCGTCGGCCGGCGGGGCATGTTCACGAGCCGCCAGGGCTTCGGCGTGGGCGACTACTTCAAGACCGCCAACGACCAGAGCCTGCTCGTCGTCCTCATCGAGGACGTCCTGGCGTTGAAGAACCTCGACCAGATCGTGCAGGTGGACCACGTCGACGTGTTCTTCGTGGCCCCGAGCGACCTGGCCACCTCCATGGGCCGCATCGGCGAGCTGACCCATCCGGCGGTCCAGGAGACGGTGGACGGGGCCATCGCGACCATCGTCCGGGCGGGCCGGACGGCCGGCACGCTGGTCAACGCCGGCAACGTCGAGCGGTACACGCGCCTGGGCGTCCGGTGCGTCATGGCGAGCTTCTTCCCGTGGATCCAGGCCGGCGCCAGGGAGCTGATGGAGCGCGCGGCGACGGGGGCGCGCGGCTGACGGCCGGCGGGCGCGGGGGGCCAGTCGCCCCGCGCGCGGCCGCGGGGGTCGACCGCCCCGCTTCTCCGGGCTCGTCGGCCGGGCTATACTCACGCAAGCCAGCGGCGAATCGACGGAAGCGGCCCGGGCATCTCAAGGGCATCGGATCCGTCCCAGGAGGTGAGGACCCCATGGCGAACATCACCGTCTACACGAACGTCGGCTGAGGCCCCTGCCATCGCGCGACGGAGTATCTGTCGCAGAAGGGCGTGACGTTCGTCGAGAAGAACGTGGGCCGGGATCCCGAGGCCCGTCAGGAGCTGATGGAGATCGGCCTGACCTCGCTGCCGGTGATCATCATCGGCGAGACGCGGCTCGCCGGCTTCAACCCGGCGAAGATCGACGAGGCCCTGGCGCTGGTGCAGGGATGAGCGCGCCGCCGAAGCCGTCGCAGGCCAACATCGACAAGATGTGGGCCTATGCGCGAAAGTACGCCGAGAAGTCGGGCAGCTACCTCCACCCCGACGTGGAGGTCACCGAGACGGTGGTGGAGGGGCTCGCCCGCCACATCGAGCTGGTGGGCCGCCCGCTCTGCCCGTGCAACTTCTACCCCGACCCCCACGCCGAGGCCAAGCTGCGGCGCTGGATCTGCGCCTGCGACGAGATGCAGAAGTGGAAGTACTGCCACTGCCTCCTGTTCGTGGCGCCGGATGGCCGGCCCATCACCGAGCACCTGCCCGAGGACCACGAGGGGCGCGCCGCCTACGGCGTCGTCAAGGATCCCCACCCCGACAAGGGGCGGGCCACGGCGCGGGTCCTCGAGCGCCAGAAGGCCGAGGGCGGCGGGGACTGACCCGCGCGCCGTCCCGCCGTCGTGCCTGGCGCGGGGGCCTGGCCGCCTCGGTGCCGCTCCTGCTGGCCGCTAGGCCTCCTGCGCTCGTTTCGCCTCCCGGTCGACGAAGCGCATGGCGGCGCGGCGGCCGGCCGCCTGCGCCTCCTTCTCCGAGTTGAGCGTCGCGCTGAACGGCACCACCCGCCCCTCGGCCCCATCCGCCGAGCCCGGCGCCCACACCTCGACCAGGGCCGACCAGCGGGGGCCCACCGGGCGCGCGATCACCCGCACTTTCCAGCCCTGATGCTCGATCTCGAGGGGACGCACGGCAGAGGCACTATAGCGCAGCCGCGCCGCCCGGGCGATCAGTGGCCGGTGGGCCGGGGGCCCGCCGGCTGCCCGCCGCGGGTCGGACCCGCGCGATGCAGCCGGTGACGGTGGTCTCGCCGGGGCAGTCCCCCCGACGGCTTGACGTGTTCGTGGCGGCCCAGACCGCGCTCCGCTCGGGCTCGGCCGTCCGGCGCTGGATCGACGGCGGCCTCGTCACCGTCAACGGCCGGCCGGCCAAGGCCGCCCGGCGGATCCGGCCGGGCGACGTCATCGCCTGTCACGTGCCGGTCCGCCAGCCCCCACCCATCGAGCCCGAGCCGCTCCCGCTGGACGTGCTCCACGAGGACGCGGCCCTCCTGGTCGTGAACAAGCCCTCCGGCATGGTCGTGCACCCCGCGCCCGGTCACTGGAGCGGGACGCTGCTCAACGCGCTGGCGCACCATGCGGGCCCGGCCCCCGCCGACCGTCGACGACAGGCACGGAGCGCCTCCCCCGGCCGAGGGGCGATCCGCCGGTGGCGGAGCTCGCGGGGTCCTTCGTCCGGCGCGCAGCGGCCGCGGCCCCTCGAGCGGATCGGCGAGCGGGGTCAGCCCTCCGGCGTCTCGGCGCGGACGATGGCCTCGACGAGCGGCGCCGTCTGGGGCGTGCTGATCCTGAACGTGTCGTTGCAGCGCCCGCACTGGTACTCGATGTACCAGACGGTGTGGTATGGCCCCCGGTTGTGGAGGAGGTAGCCCGTCGTCGGCATGGGGCGCTTGCACTCCGGGCACGGGTAGGTCCAGTCGCTGACGCGGGTGGTGTGGAGCTTGCGATCGTACCAGGTCGTGGGGGTGGGCTCCTCGGGCGCCGCCATCAGTGGAAGAATCCCTGCACGAACTCGTGGCCTTTCTTGTCGAGGAGGTCCTTGAGGATCGTGGAGCCCTCGGCGTGGACCTCCTTGAGGGCGCTCGCGAACTCGGCGTCGGTCATGGGCGGGCCCCGGAGCGTCCGGGCCGCGTACTCGGCGACCTTCTTCCGGTAGGGAGGGATCTTGAGCTCGGCGGCGAGGGCGGGATGCTTGTCCTGGAGATACTTGAAGACGTCGTACTCGATGTCGTGGATGTTGGGCTTCATGCCCTCCTTGAGCTTGAGCCCGTGGAGCTCGATGCCGGGATCCTCGAAGAAGGAAGTCGTCCGCTGGGTGCCCACCTGCCACTCGAAGGTCAGGCCCGTCCGCCGGTCCTTCATGATGACGTGGTAGCGCGGGTAGCCGGCCTCGACGCCCTCGCGCACCTTGGGCCCCTCGTTCTTGACGACGTCGAAGACGCCGTTCTGCTCGAGCGCCGTGATGACCTTCTGGACGTCGTCGCCGGTGGGGACGTTGAAGCGGCCGCGGGCGATGTCGTCCATCTCGGCGACGCTCGCATAGCCCTTGCGGTGGACCTTCTCGAGGATGCCGTCGCGGAAGTCCTCGAACCGGTCGCGCTTGAGCAGCGCGGTGGCCCCTTTGGTCGGGACCCCGAGGCCTTCGAGGATGCCGCGGGCCAGACCCTCCTGGGCGTCGCGCATCCAGCGGGCGACGGTGAACAGCTCGCGCTGGGCGCCGGCGTCGGCCTTGAAGGCGTCGTGGCCCATGGCGAGAGCCTGCGCCTCGCCGGCGGGCAGGTAGACGCGGCCGAGCATGGCGTCGAGCGTCCGGATGCGCTTCTTCCAGCCGGCGAGGACCTCCGGGGCCTTGTCGCCGTACTTGGCGGCGAGCGTGCCGAGCTGCGCCTCGACGTCCTTCCGGAAGCTGCCGTCCGCCTCGAAGAGGCGGCCCTTCATGTCCTTCCAGACGGTCTCGACGTGCTCGTAGCGGACGCCGAGGGCCGTCTCGATCTCGCGCGCGCGGGCGTCGGTGCCGCCGTCGCCGCGGTACCCCTCGCCCTCGAGGCGCCGGCGGGTGTGCTCGGCGACGTCGCCGAGCCCGAGGACGGGGTCGACGGCCTCGGCCCGGTCACGGTGCTTGCCGAAGAGGTGGCCGTCGGGGGTGACCTCGAAGGCGAGCGTGTTGCGCTTGGGGTCGCCGAGGATGGACGAGAGCAGGCGGTCGCCGACGTACTGGGAGCGGAGGCGATCGACGAACTGCTCGCGGGTCAGCCCGGCCGGGACCGGCACGGGGTTGCCGTCGGGGTCCCGGCCGACGAGGGCGGCGACGAGGGAGTTGCGCCCGGGCTTGCCGCCGGGCACCACGCGGGTGACCAGCACCGTCTCGCCCTGGCCCGGGGCCGCCGGCGGCCGGGGGGGGAGCATGACGCGCTCGGCATGGGGCACGTTGACGTCGAGGAGGCGGCCGAGGCCGAACGCGACGACGTCGTGGACGAGCTCGAAGCGATCCGTGCCGCGCGGGTACTTGATGACGGCGACCTTCTGGCCGTTGGCGTAGAGGTAGCCGTCGCCGCGGTCGACGTAGGAGCGCAGGTAGGTCGGGTCGAACAGGGCTTCGCGCGGGGTCGGCCGGGCGGGCGGCCGGGGGGCGCCCCCCGGCTTGAGGGCCACGGGGGCGACGACCGGCTCCGCGCCCTCCGCCGGGCGCTCGTGGCTCCGCGTCCGGAGCGGCTGGCTGGCGTCCCGGATCGGCGCGGCGGCGGGCTCGGGGGGCATCCGGTCGAGCGTGCCGAGGCCGATGGTGAGCTGGTCCTCGACCTTCATCCGCAGGAGCGCATCGTCGCCGGTGAACCCCATCAGCTCGGCGAGCTTCGTGGGATGGGTCGAATCGCTGACGAACCGGGCCGCGTTCCAGTTGCGGAAGGCGAGGGTGAACAGCAGCTCGCGGCGGGGCGGGTCGTCGGCCGCGTCGCGGGCGAAGCGGTCGAGCCAGTCCAGGTACACCGCGCGCGTCTCGGTGGCCGACCGCTTCATCAGGCCGTCCATCGTCGCCCAGACCTCGTTGAGCAGCGCCCGGTGGTCGTCGGCGCGCGCGGGGTCGAGGTTCCCGGCCTGGAAGATGCTCTGGCCGGCCTTCACCTTCTCGAGGATCTGGATGATCTGGAACTCGCGCGGGGTCAGGAGCCCATCGTCGGCGAGCCGCTTGGCGTCCTCGACGACGAGGCTGTGGTACCCCTTGCGCTGGGCGTCCTCCGGTGTCCGCGCCTTCAAGAGACCGGGATGGAGCGCCCAGATCAGGGCGTCCACCGCGCGCATGACGTACTTGGCCCGCGCGCCGATGAGGTCGCCGAGGCTCTTGGCGTCGGGGACGTCGCCGAGTCGCAGCGACAGGTCGAACCGAGCGTTGTCGAGCACGAGGCCGAAGGCGAACATCGGGTGGAGATCCGGCCGTGGCAGCAGCTTGGGGTTGCCGCCCGTGTCCACGCCCCCGTTGGCCCCCACGGTGGCCCCGTTCAGATAGTTGTAGAGGCCGACCCACTCCGCGCCACCCCCCGTGAGGTACCGGTGGGGATCCTTCGTCATCTCGTGCGCCCACTGGGCGAAGTCCTCGACGGTCTTGATCGGCTTGACCTCGCCGGGCAGGAACGGCTGGACCATGGCCTCCATGTCCGCGCTCGGCCCCCGCCCCTCGCCGTTGAGCTCGATCCCCTGCTTCCGGAAGGCCGCCTCGACGGCCGTCTTGATCGCGGCGGGGTCGACCCCGGGCTTGGTCACGATCGTGAAGTCGCGGTCGCTGAAGATCCCCTTGTACTCGGGGTTGCCCGCGCGCGTGCCGTTGAGGATGACGCCTTCGATCGCGCTGCCATGGGCGCCCACGAACTCGGCGATGGCCCGGGTGAAGCGGTTGCTGCGCTCGGCATCGATGCGCGCCTCGAGCGCGTCGAGGGCCGGGCGGTCCTCGGGGCGCGTGAGCTTGCGCAGGATCCGGAAGTCGTGGCGGAGCCGCTCGATGTCGCGACCCTTGGCGGGGTCGAACAGGTCGGCGACCCGCGTCTGCACCAGCCAGTCGTAGTACTCGCGCGTCGGCGGCAGGATCGCGTCGTCGAGGGCACGAACGGCCGCGACGATCGCGTCGTGCAGTTGCGCCTTCCGGTCCGCGCCCGCCTTGGCCAGCGACTCGCGCAGCGCCCGCGCCTGGGCCGCCAGCGCCTGAGCCTTGGTCCACCCCGCCAGGAGGCGCGCATCGGTGCCCACGAGCCGCTCGATGGACGAGCGGACGGCGGCCGCGGTCGCCCTCGCGTGGCGCACGCCCTGGAGGGCGATCCGCTCGGCGATCGCCACGACGGGCCGGTTCAGCAGCTCGGCGAGGTGGCGCTGCTTGTCCAGCTCGGGGTGGCGCTTCGCATGGGCCTCCACCGCATCGGCGAGCCGCTGGCGGAGGTTGAGCGCGCCGACCTTCTCGAAGAGGTTGCTCGAGCCCGCGATCAGCGTGCTCAGCGTCTGGTTGAGGAGGGCCTCGTACTTCTGACCCGTGCCGGGGACGCCGATGTCGCCGACGAGGACCTCGGTGACGGTCTGGGTGAGCACCGCCCGCGCCGTGTGCTGGGCCGTCGCCGCCGCGCCCGGGCGCGGGCCCCCGACGGTCCGGGCTGCCGCGAACGGGTTGACCGTCTCCCAGAAGAAGCGGGGGAAGGACGTCGGCGCCGGCCCCCCGGTCAGACCGGCGGCGCCGAACAGGGCGGTGGTGAAGCCGGCGTCGCCGACGTTGCGGAGCCAGGAGATGTTCTGCTGCTTCACCCGGTCCCACGCCACCGAGGCCAGGAGGAGGCGGTAGCGCTGGTCGTAGAGCTGGGCGAACGCCGGGTCGTCGGCGTCGTTCTTGAGCTTGGCGGCGAGGCCGACCGCGCCGGCGAGGTCCCACGCGTAGATGTGGTCCTCGTAGGTCAGGTCGAGGGCCCGTCGCATCTCCGCCTTCCGCTCGGCGAGCGTCACCGACTGGATGAGCTCCTCGTGGAACCGCCTGAGCGCCCCGACCTCGGGATCCCGGGCCAGCGCGGCGAGGACGGCCGCCCCCGTCGCGCCGCCGCCGGCGGGCGGCCGCGCGAAGTCGGTGGCGCGCCGCCAGCCGTGGAGATAGCGGTGCCGCCGCTCCTCGCGCATGCGCTGCACGAAGGCGATGTAGGGGGCGGAGCGCTCCCAGAGGGCGAGGTGCCGGGCCCGATCCTCGCCGGTCAGGGCCTCGAAGTCGTAGTCGACCCGCAGCAGCGGCCCGTCGAGCTTGGACATGTCGAGCGCCTGCTGCGACTTGAGGTTGATCTGGGCGCCGCGCTGGCGGAAGTCGTCGCTCTCCTGTTGCCAGAGGACCCCCTTGCCCTTGGAGGCGACGTCGATCCAGCCGGCGGGGCTGAGCATGGTGCCCCACGTCAGGTCGCCCGTCTCCGGGTCCTGGCCCTGCTCGGCGCGCAGCGCGGCTTCCATGTCACGCCGGACCAGCCGTGTTTTCTCGCTCGCGATCCGGAGCTCCATGCGCCCGCGCTGCCGGAGGTCGACGAGGGCGGCGCCGAGGAGCCGGTGCACACCGCCGTCGGTCGCCTCGACGAACGTCCGGTCCTCGACGAGCGCGCGGGTGACCGCGGGATCCAGCGCGCGGCTCAGGGTGGCCGCGATCGGCGTCTGGTCGACGCCGCGGGCGACCGCGTACTCGGCGAGCTGGCGGACGTCGTTGAGGGGGCGCGCCTTGAGCAGGCGCAGCAGCAGGATCTTCTGCTGGGTCCGCTCCCAGTTCTCCGTCGCCTGCTGCTCGAGCTTCTCCGCCCGCGTCTTGAACTGGTCGCCGACCCAGGGCAGGCGGTAGAGGCCGCTGCGCAGCGCATCGGCGCCCGCGCCGGCCGCGACGTCGAACAGGCCGAAGCCGCTGTTGAAGAGCTGCCCCGTGCCCTGCCCGAGCCGCGTCCAGAAGCCGACGACCTCCTTCTGGGCCTGGGCGGCGTTCGGGTTCTGGCGGTCCCCGCCCCAGATCTCCTTGAGGCCGAAGAGCCGGTCCTTGCGGGCCTCGAGGATCGTGTCGAACTGGATCTCGGAGCCGAGAACGCCCATGATGGCGAGGTCGCCCAGCGTGTCGACGTGGCGACGCCGCGCGACCTCGATCAGCGCCACGCGCTGGGGGTCGGGGCGGGGGTCGCTCAGCTCGTAGACGTCGTAGTTGCCGTAGAGGCCGAGCCGCGCGCCGCCGATCGGCTCCGCCATCCGAACGAGGGCCAGGAGCTCCAGTCCCGCCCAGTTGGCGCGCGACACGGCGGTGTAGTAGCTGTCAAGCTCCGCGTAGGCGGCGAGGCCCTGCCCCGCCTTGGCCTTCATGGTGGAGCGCTGCACGGTGCGGTAGCGGCGCAGGGCCAGCGCGCGCTCGAGCAGTCCGGTCTCCACCGTGGCGCGCTCGGGATCGGTCATCCGGTCGTACGCGCTGCCGAGCCGCCAGAAGAACTCCTCGGCCGCCGCGCGCGCCTGGACCTCGACGTCGAGCATCCCGCGGTTCTCGGTGTGCCAGTTGATCAGGTACTTGAAGGTGTCGAGCGTCTCGGAGTCCTTGCGGTCGGCGGTGCGCCGCTCGCGGAGCTGCTTGGCCATCGCGTAGAGCCGCTGCACCTCGCTCCGCTTGGCGAGGAGGACGTCCTTGAGGGTTCCCTCGAGCGCGGCGGCCGGCACCACGAGGGGCAGGTCGGGGATCGCGACCTCCTCCGTCCTCACGCACTCGCCGGCCGGCGAGGCGGCCCGCACGAAGCTCAAGAGCTTCGCCTTGACCTCCTGCTGGATCTGGTCGCGCAGCTTCCTGCCCTCGTCCTCGTTCCGCTGCTTGTCGTACCGGCCCTGCGGGTCCTGGAGGACCTGCTGGCCCAGGACCTCGCCGCCGATCGAGGCGTTGATGTCGCAGAGCCACGCCTCGCCGCCGACCCGGCCGAGGGGGATGCCGCCGTGCTGGTAGGTCGTCTTGTACGACTTGTGGGTGGCGCCCCAGACGTTCGGGCCGATCGAGAAGTACTCCCAGTCCTTGGGCTCCTTGCGGGCCCACTCGATCACGTTCTTCTCGCGCTGGGGCCGGTTCCGGTCCGCGTCCTGCGCGGGGATCCACACCAGGGCGTTGAAGCCCTTGCGGCCCGGTTGGCGGTCGTAGGTGTAGGCCATCCGGGCCCCGGTGTACCCCGACACGGTGCACCGCTTGATGCCGGCGTCGCTCAGCGGCACGCTCTTGTGCTGGTCGTCCTGACACTCGACCTTGAGGGTCGAGTGGCCCTGGGCATCGGGGGCGCCTGCCCCGCCGACGGCGCCGGCCCCCCTCAGCGCCTGCACCACCAGCTCCACTCGCCTCCGCAGGCGCTCGACCTCCTCCGGCGTCGGCTTGGCGGGGGCCGCCGGCGACGCGGCCGGTGGCTGGGGCGCCCGGGTCGGGGGTGCGGCCGGCGGAGGCGGAGCCGGCTGCGGACGCGGCGTCTGCGCCCAGGCCGGCGTCGCGAGCGGACCGGCGAGGAGAAGGCCGAGGGCCAGCGCGACCCGAGCGACGCGCCGCCACGTGAGGCGCGGGAGCGGCCGGGAGGCGGAGCGGCAGGGGCGCGCGGCGGTCGCGCGTGCGCGATCCACGGCTACTGGTGCCGCAGCTTGATCTGCACCGCGATCATGCCCCCGCCCTGGACGGACGAGACCGGCGCCACGGCGTAGCTCGCCGGCTGGGCTCCCGCGCTCTCCGTCTCCACGACGAGATCCTTCGCACCCCGTTGCATGGCCTGCTGGATGAGGCGGAACGCGCCCTCCATCATCTGCTGGGCGGCGGACGGTTGTGCGCCCGGAGCCATGCCGGGTTGCGCGACGGTCCCCGGCGGCAGGACGGCGGGCTGCGGCGAGGCGCCGGGCTGGGGGAACGGCGGCGCACTGTCGGAGGCCGGCATCGGCAGCGGGGGCAGCGCGGCGGGCTGCGGCGAGGCGCCGGGCTGGGGGAACGGCAGCGGGCTGTCGGAGGCCGGCATCGGCAGCGGGGGCAGCGCGGCGGGCTGGGGCGCGGCGCCGGGCTGGGGGAACGGCAGCGGGCGGTCGGCGGCCGGCGTCGGCAGCGGGGGCAGCGCGGCGGGCTGGGGCGCCGCGGCGGGCTGGGGGACGGGCAGC
>Ga0187892_10012499_pt1 | contig 10069 bp, 7 predicted proteins | sample MA1701073metaG_FD_139345 | JGI IMG/M metagenome (GOLD analysis project Ga0187892, IMG submission 139345) | Bio-ooze microbial communities from a basaltic lava cave in the Kipuka Kanohina Cave System on the Island of Hawaii, USA - MA170107-3 metaG ...
CCCGGTCTCCTGCCGGACGCGTGCGAGAGCCTCACGGTCCGAGGACCCGCGCGCCCCCTGGACGCGCACCGCGAGGCGGACGCCGGGGTCGACGTTCTCCGCCTGGAACCGGCGGACGGCGTCCACGGCCCGCGCTTCCCCCTCCCGATCGAAGGGCACGCCGATCACCCCGCGCACGCCGACCTCGCGGAACGCGAGGGCGAGCGCCTCGAGCCCGTCCTCGGGGAGGAGAACGCTCGGGTGGTGGACGACGGTGGTCGTCCCGCACGCGAGCGCGTCGAGGAGCGAGATCGCCGCGAGCGCGTGGAGGGTCTCCGGGGCGGCCGCGGAACGGTCGAGATCCTCCCTCGGCGGAACGCGGAATCCGGCTGCCGCGCCGAGGAGGTGGTGGCTCGCGTTCACGAAGCCGGGGAGGACCGGCTTTCCCCAGCGATCGACGATGTCGTCCCCTCCGCGCGGGCGCGCGTCCGGACCGACCTCGAGGATCCGTCCTTCCTCCGCGCGCAGGTGACCTTCCTCGACGCGCGGCGGGAAGAGGGAGACGAGGAGCGCGTCTTTGACGAACAGGGGGCGGAGGGAGCGCACGGGTTCGAGAAAAGGGACCGCCGCGGAGTCTATTGCGGTTCTCCGATTCGTCAACGTGCGGATTTCACGGTCGAGCGCGCGAGACGGGCGACGACGAACAGGAGGAAGAGCGCGAAGGCCGCGCGCATCTCGCGGGCCGGAAGGCGCTGGACGACGAGGACGCCGGCGGCGGCTCCGAGAATGCCTCCCGGGAGGAGCGCTCGGACGAGAGCCCCGTCGATCGTGCGCAGGCGTGCGTGGGAGATCGCGGCGGCGAGCGTCGTCGGGACGATCGCGGCGAGGGAGGTCGCCCGCGCCGCGTGGAAGGGAGCGCCCGCCGCGACGACGAGTGCGGGCACGACGACGATCCCTCCGCCGATCCCGAAGAGGGAGGCGGAGAGCCCCGCGGCGAACCCCGCCCCGAGCAGGAGGAAGCCTCCGATCTCCCCTCCGTCCCCTCGGGCGCCGAAGTCGAGGAGGCCGAGCATCCGGGCCGCTCCGAGGAGGAGGAGGGCGCAGAAGAGGAGGACGAGGGGGCGATCGGGGATCCGCCGCAGGATCGCCGCCCCGCAGGGAGCCCCCGCGAGGGACCCGAGGGCGAGGACGGCGGCTTCCACCCAGAGGAGGTTTCCGGGCTCCGTCGCCGTCTCGAGGAGGACCGCCGTCGCTGCGACGAACACGATGGCGACGAGGCTCGAGCCGATCGCCCGCTTGAGGGGAACGCCGAGGAAGCTCGCGAGCGCGGGAACCGTCACGTTCCCCCCCCCGATCCCGAGCGTCGCGGCGAGGAAGCCGGACGCCAGCCCGAGGAGGAGGAGCGTGCGAGTCCGCGGCGGGGGTTGGCGGAACCCGATCAACGAGGGAAGGTCAGCGCTTCCCCCGGCGGCGCTCCGCTCCGCGCGGGCGAGCCGTCGCCTTGCGGATCGTCTCCGAGGTGGATCTCCCCTGCTCGATCTCGACGAACCGCACGATCCCGCCGTGGCGCTGCACCCAGTCCCCGCCGACGACCTCCTTGTCGCGCCAGTCCGCCCCCTTCACGAGGACGTCGGGGCTGAGCCGCCGGATGACCGCGATCGGGGTGTCCTCGGAGAAGGGGACGACGGCGTCGACCGACTCGAGAGCCCCGAGGACGGTCAAGCGACCCCCGAGGTCGGTCACGGGCCGCCCGTTCCCCTTGATCCGCCGGACGGAGGCGTCGTCGTTCACCCCGACGACGAGGACGTCTCCGAACGACCTCGCCTCCCGCAGGAGGTGCACGTGTCCCGCGTGGAGCAGGTCGAAGCAGCCGTTCGTGAAGACGATCCTCTTCCCCTCCCGACGCCAGGTGGAGGCGAGCCGATCGAGGTCGTCGAGCCCGCCGAGGGTCTTGGCCGCGCGCGGGGCGGAGCGCTCCAGCTCCGCGAGGAGCTCGTCGCGCGTCACCGTCGCGGTGCCGGGCTTGCCGACGACGATCCCGGCGGCGGCGTTCGCGAGCCGGAGCGACTCCTCGAGGGGGACCTCGTCGGAGAGGAAGAGCGCGAGCTGCGCGATGACCGTGTCGCCTGCGCCCGTGACGTCGAAGACCGCGCGCGCGCGCGTCGGGATCAGGCCCTCCTCGCCCCCCTTCGTCCGGAAGTACATCCCGTCGGGGCCGAGCGTGATGACGAGCGCCTCGAGGTCCGCGACGCCGAGGAGGGCCCGCGCCGCCTTCTCGACGTCGGCGTCCGTCCGGAGCCGGATGCCGGAGGCCGTCTCCGCCTCCGCGCGGTTCGGCGTGATCGCCCACGCGCCGCGGTACCGGGCGAAATTCTCCGCCTTCGGGTCGACGAGGACGCGCTTCCCCGCCCGCCCCGCCATCGCGATCACGTCCGCGACGACCTCCTCGCTGAGCGTCCCCTTGCCGTAGTCGGAGAGGACGACGAGGTCGCTCTCCCGCAGGACGCGGCGCGCCGAAGCGAGGATAGACCGCGCGACGTCCCCTCGGACCGGGACGGCGGTCTCCCGGTCGACCCGGAGCACCTGCTGGATCCCCGCCATGAACCGTGTCTTGAGCGGCGTCGGGCGCCCGGGGTCCTCGACGAGCCCCGCCGGATCCGCCCCGACCTCCTTCAGGCGGGTGCGGACGATGCGCGCGAGCGCGTCGGCCCCGGTCACCCCCACGCAGAGAGCCCGCCCGCCCATCGCGGCGATGTTCTCGACGACGTTCCCCGCGCCCCCGAGGCGATCCTCCTCCCGCTGGCTCTCGAGGACCTGGATCGGCGCCTCCGGCGAGATCCGATGGACCTCCCCCGAGACGTATCGGTCGAGGATGAAGTCCCCGACGATGCCGATGCGGGGAGACCGCAGCGCGCGGACCCGGCGGGCGAGGATCTCGTCGCGGCTCATGTCCCCTCGAGGAGCGCGAGCAGGGACTGGCGCAGCAGCGGCAGGAGGATCTCGTGCTGCCCGACGATCGAGATCCCGCGCCCCGGGGGGCGCTGGACGACGTTCGTCATCGGCCGGTAGTGGCGGATCATGTCGAGGTCGGCGGTGAGGAGACCGTCGAGCCGGAAGCCGAGGTTCAGCGCCGCGGAGACCGCCTTCAGGAAGACCTCGGGGAGGACGACGGCGCAGCCGACGTTCGCCCACACGCCGCCGTCGAGGGTCGACACGACCTCGCAGATCCGCCGGAAGTCCCGCAGCGTCGCCTCCCCGAGCGCGGCGCCGTCCGTCTCGGGGTGGAGATGCACGGTGTCCGCGCCGATGCAGACGTGGACGGTCACGGGGACGTCCAGCTCGACGCCCGCCGCCAGGAGGGAGAGGTCGCGGCGGGGCATCTTCTCCGCGACGACGAGCTCGCCGAGCGCGCGGCCGAACCCGATCTTTCCCCGACTCGCGCGAGCCGCCGCGCGGTTCATCTCCGCCGGCGTCTCGTGGACGAGTCCGAAGGTGCCGTCGAGGAGGGTCTTCGCCACGTCTTCCGAGGTCTCTCCGATCGAGGCGACCTCGAGGTCGTGGATCGCCCCCGCGCCGTTCAGCGCGACGGCCGTCACGATCCGACGGCGCATGAGGTCGAGGACGACCGGAGAGAGCCCGCACTTGATGACGTGGGCCCCGAGAGCGAGGACGACGGGGCGTCCCGCGCGGTGCGCCTTCGCGATCCCTCCGACGAGCACCTTCCACGCCTCGCCCGCGTGGACGTCGGGAAGGGAGTCGAGGAATCCCCGGAAGCCGGGGATCGGGTCGGGGAGGCGCGCGAAGCGATCCGCCCGGACGAGGTGACGGCGCTCGCGGATCGGCCGCATCCGGAGGCCCGAGAGATCGAACCTCGGGGGGGAGACCGCGCGGGAGGCCTTCTTCGACGCCATCGGTCGATTCCCCTCAGGCGCCTCGGTGCGCCGCCGCCGCGAGAGGCTCCCCGGCATCGCCGGTCCGCTCGTGGGGCGGACGGGTCCGGTACCGGTCGTGGAGCCAGAGGTATCGGTCGGGGTGGCGGAGCGCGATCCGCTCGAGCGCGGCCTGGATCCGCCGCGAGAGCCGGCGGTCCGCGCCGTCGACCTCCTCGCCGGTCTCGGGGAGGAGGACCTCCTCGAGCACCGTCCGGTATCGCCAGCCCGGTCCCTCGCGGAGGCAGTAGACGACCGCGACGGGGAGATCGAGACGGCGCGCGAGCGCGGCGACGCTGCGGTCGCACGCCGCCAGCCGCCCGAAGACGGGGAGGAAGATCGGGCGCTTGCGCTCGTTCTGATCGAGGAGGAAGCCGGCGCACTCCCCTCGCCGGAGGACCGCGATGAGCGCCCGCAGGCCGCCGCGGCGCGGGAGGATCCGCTGGCCCCATCGCTCGCGCGTGCGCCGGACCTCCCGGTCGAGGAGAGGGTTCTTGAACGTCCGCGCGACGGCATGGAGGGGAAACCCGAGGAAATGGGCCGCCGCGCCGATCACCTCGAACGATCCCACGTGGCCCGTCACGAAGAGGATTCCCCTGCCCGCCCGTCGGTGGGCCTCGAGCGCCTCGAACCCTTCGACCGTGCAGCGCTCGAGGAAGGTGCCGTCCCTTCCGACGATCCTCGGGAGGAGGAGCAGCTCCGCGCCGGTCTCCGCGAGGTAGACGAAGGAGGCGCGCACGAGACGGCGGATCTCCTCCGGCCGGGTCGCGGAGCCCAGCGCGAGGCGGAGGTTGCGCTCCGCGATCCGCCGGTGCCGCCGGTCGAGCCGGTAGAGGGCGCCGCCGATCCCCCGGGCCGCTCCCATGAGGACGCCGGCGGGAACGAGCCGCGCGAGGGCGCATCCCGCCCGGTAGAGGGCGAGGAAGAGGTAGTGGGAGAGACGGGGGACCCGGGGCCGCGCTTCGGCGCTCACGTCGACGCATTCTGGGGCCCCCTCGGGCGCTTTTCCACGAATCGGTCGAGCGCGGCCTCGATCGCGTCCGCGCCCGCGAGGAACTCGAACTCGATCCGCAGGACCCACCACGGAGGAGCGAGCCTCGATTCGACTCGCGTCGCATCCTTGCCCGTCGTGAGCAGGGGAAGGTCTCCGGCGGCGGAGCGGAGCGCGCGAATCTCCCCGTCGCGGAAGGGATGGTGGTCGGGGAACCGGCGGTGGAACTCGATCGCCGCCCCGAGGCTCCGGACCGTCGCCTCGAACGCGTCGGGATTCCCGATGCCGGAGAAGAGGGCGACCCGCCGCCCGCGGAGATTCTCCGCCGGCCGCTCCGCCCCTGTCGCGGGATCGAGGAGGGCGCGCGGGGCATGCCGCGCCTCGATCCTCGGGAGTCCCTCGCGCTCGCGCTCGACGCGCCGCCAGATCTCCGCGCGTCGCTCCGCGTCGACCCGGTCGGATCGCGTGAGGAGGACGAGGTCGGCGCGGGCGAGTCCCGGGATCGGCTCGCGAAGCCCCCCCGCGGGGAGCGTGCGCCCGCCGCCGAACGGATCCATGGCGTCGACGAGGACGAGGTCGAGGTCCCGGCCGAGGCGCCGGTGCTGGAACCCGTCGTCGAGGACGACGACGTCCGCTCCCCTCTCGATCAACCTCGCTCCCCCGCGAACCCGGTCGGGATCGAGGACGTGCGGCACGCCGGGAAGGACCGCCGCGAGCTCGTGGGACTCGTCGCTCGCTCCCCCTTGGCCGCGGTAGCCGCGGGAGAGGATCCCCGGCCGCGCGCCGCGCCGCACCAGGCGCCGGACGATCGCGGCGACCGCGGGAGTCTTCCCCGTGCCCCCGACCGTCAGGTTTCCGACGGAGAGGACCGGAGCCGCGAGCCGCATCGTCCGCAGCGCCCCGGCGTCGTAGAGACGATTCCGCGCCGCCATCGCGAGCCCGTAGGCGACACCGAGCGGCCGGAGCGCCGCTCCGAGAACGGGGCCGGGGCGCCGCACGCTCATCCTCCTCGCGCGAGGATCTCCCTCCGGCGGACCCTCTCGCGCGTGCGCGCCTCGATCCCGGCGATCTCCGACCGGGAGAGGACGCACCGTGTCGTCGCCTCCCAGGCGCGCAGGAAGCGCAGGCGCGCCGTCCGGGAGAGCCCCGCGTCGTTGAGCTGCGCGAGTGCCCGCCGCCACGGCTCCCGCTTCCTCGATCGGAGGCGGTGCACGTCCTCGAGGTCGATCCAGGAGAACTCGAGGCCGTGGGGCCTCCGGACGACGAGGAGGTTCTTCGTCGAGAGGTCGCGGTGGAGCAGCCCCGCGAGCGCGAGGCGACCCACCTCCCTCGCCGCCTCCGTCGCGAAGGCGCGCTGCTCCGAGGGGGAGAGCGCCCCGAAGTCCTCGGCGAGGAAGCCGCGGAGCGTCTTCGCCTCCGCGAGGAACCGGCGCAGGAGGAACGAGCGGACGACGAAGGGGCCCCGCTTGACCTCGACCAGAGCGAGGCTCCGCGGGGCGGGGAGGCCCAGGAGCTCGAGGAGCCTCGCCCCGATCCAGGCGCGCCGGCCCCGACTCCCCCGCGCGAGGTCGGCGAGGGCGCGCGCCGGCCCCCCGCTCGCGGCCTCCTTCACGAACCAAGCCTCGCCGCCGTCCCCGGGCACGCGCGTCGCGCGCCCGCGCGGCGTGACCCCGAGGACGTCCTCTCCCCTCGCGCGCGCGTGCGCGTCGAGGGCCGCCTCGACCCGTTCCAGGGTCACCTCTCGCCGGCGGTGGATCGACCGGCCCGGCGCGCGATCGAGCGCGAACTCGGGGGAGTCGACCCGCGCGCGCCGGGTCCGGCTGCGCAGTCGCCGCCGCTCGAGGCGCTCCTCCGCCCGGCGGACCTCCTCCCGGAAACGGGGGGCCGCCTCGTCGAGACGCGCCGCTTCGAGGTACCCGAAGACGAGCGCGTCCCGCTCGTCCTCGGACCGCAGCCCCGCATCGAGGCCGCGCAGCAGCGCCGCGACGTCCGCCGCGCGCGCCGCGATCCGCGACCTCGCGGCGCGGCGCGCCGCGTGGAGGTCGACGAGGTGGAACGCCGGCGGTTTCTCCGGTCCGACGAGCACATTCGCGGCGTGGAGATCCCCGTGGATCACCCCGGAGTCGTGCACCCTCGCCACGAAGGCCCCGAGTCGACGCAACGTGGGCCCGCGGTCCGCCTCGAGATCCTCGAAGGCGCGATCCGAGGGGATCGCCTCCGGGATCTCCCCGCACAGGTAGAAGCACCGGTCGAGGACGACGCCGCGGCGCCGCTCGCCGAACGCAAGAGGCGGGGCCGCGGCGACCCCTCGTTCGCGGAGCCGGTGCGCGACCGTCCACTCCCGTCTCGCCCGCGAAGGACGGAACAGCGACCGCAGCCGGGCGAGGGGATCGAGCACGCGGTAGACCTTCAGCACGACGCCGTCCGACCGGATGCGGCGGACGACCCGCACCCGACTCTCGCGGAGGACCTCCCCCGCGTCGGGCGCGGGCGGATCGGAGAGGAGGCCGGGGCCGCGCTCCCGCAGGAAGGCCCCCCACCCGGGACTCGCGACGAAGCGCCACGCTCCCACCGATCCCCTCTCCTCCCGGCTTTCCCCTCGGGAGCTCACGCGGGGCGCGAGCAGACCTCCGCGTACGCCGCCGCGACGGCCTCGGCGTGACGGACGGGATGGAAGCGCCGCCTCGCCTCGGCGGCGGCCTCCGCCCCCATGCGCGCGCACGCCGCGCGGTCGCGCGCGAGGTCGACGAGGGCGCGCGCGACCGCGGAGGCCTCCTCCGCGACGACGAGGCCCGTCCGTCCCGGGTCGACGATCTCCGGCAGCAGTCCCCGGCGGGTGACGACCGCCGGCTTCCCCATGCACATCGCCTCCCGGACGGCGCGGCACGTCCCGTCCGTGCCCGGGACGAGGAAGAGGAGAGTGTCCATCGAGGCGAGCGTGCCGGTGTACTCCTCCCCGCGGCGGTAGCCGGCGAAGCGGACGGCATCGGAGAGCCCCAGCGCCCTCGCGGGCTCCATCGCGACCTGCTCGAGCCGCGTGCCGCGGCCGACCACGAGGAGGCGGAGGGCCGGCTCCTCGCGCCGCGCCCGCGCGATCGCGTCGAGGAGGAGGTCGAAGCGCCGCCGGCGCTGGACCCGGGCGACGACGCCGACGACGAAGTCGGAAGGAGAGAGGCCGAGGCCGGCGCGCGCCTGCGCGGAGCCGGGCTCGAACCGCTCGAGGTCGAGGGGAGGGTCGACCACGCGGATGCGCGCGGAGTCCGCCCCGGCCGAGCGCCACGCGCCGGCGGCGCGCCGGCCCGGGACGAGGAGGAGGTCGGTCCTGCGGGCGAGGAGGCGCTCGCGCAGCGTCGGAGGCTTCGGGCTCCCCTCGTAGACGGAGCGGACGAGGCGAGCGCGGTGCCCACCCCGGAGCGCGATCGCCGCGACGAGATGGTCGTTCGAGAGGTGCGCGTGGACGACGTCCGGCCTCTTCTCGTCGAGGTACCGGCCCAGCGCCCGGGCGTCGCGGAGGTTCGGGACGGGGGAGAAGTGCTTGCGCAGCTCGAACCGCACGATCGGCTCCACCCCCCGCGCGCGGGCCTCCTCGAGGAGGGAGGAGCGGTCGCCTCCCTTGCGGTAGGCGGAGATGGCGAGGTCGGCCTCGTGGCCGAGGCCCCGCAGCCGCCGCACGAGCTCCACGGCGGGCTCCGCGGGACCCGTCCACTTGTAGTTGGAGAAGAGGTGGAGGACACGCATCCCCGTCGCCCGGCCAGTGTGCGAACCCTCCCGGGGCTCGCGCAATCACCGACTTCCCCTTCGCCGGGGACCGGGGCGTGGGCTAGCGTTGCGCGGGCCCTCCGGACCCTACGGATGGAGACAGGGATGACTCTCGCCCGACTCGGTCTCGCCCTCGCCGCGCTCGCGACGGCCGCCCCCGCCCAGGTCCCCGCTCCTGCGGAGATCCTCGGCTTCACCCCCGGAGACGACTTCCGGCTCGCGCCCTGGTCGAAGATCGTCGAGGTGTTCGATCGGATCGGGGAGGCCTCCGACCGCGTCGAGGTCCTCCGCGCGGGGACGTCGACGCAGGGCCGCGAGTTCCTCGCCGTCCTCGTCTCCTCTCCCGAGAACCTCGCACGGCGGGAGGAGATCCGCGAGATCCAGCGCCGGCTCCACGACCCCCGGGGCGTCGCCCCCCCCGAAGAGGAGCGGATCGTCCGCGCCGGCCCCGCAGTCGTGACCCTGACGACGACGATCCACTCGACGGAGGTCGCCGGCTCCCTCATGGCGATGGAGCTCGTCCACGGGCTCGCGACGAGGGAGGACCCCGAGACGCGGGAGATCCTCGAGGGGGTCCTCCTCGTCCTCGTCCCCTCGGTCAACCCCGACGGGATCGACATCGTCCACGACTGGTACGTCGAGACGGTCGGGACTCCCTGGGAGGGGACCTCGCCTCCGCGCCTCTACCACCCCTACGTCGGGCACGACAACAACCGCGACTGGTTCATGCTCACGCAGGTCGAGACGCGGATCGTCTCGCGCCTCCTCTACCGGGAGTTCCTCCCCGAGATCCACTACGACGTGCACCAGATGGGAGGGCGCGGCGCCCGCCTCTTCGTCCCCCCCTTCGCGGATCCGGTCAACCCCAACCTCGACCCGATCCTCACGATGGAGATGGGGCTCGTCGGCACCCGGATGGCCCTCGACCTCCATGCCGGCGGGTTCACCGGCATCGTCCAGGGCGTGATCTACGACAACTGGTGGCACGGGGGGAACCGCAACGTCCCCTATCGCCACAACATGGTCGGCATCCTCTCGGAGGCCGCGTCGGCGAACCTCGCCTCGCCCATCTTCCAGCGCGCTTCCGAGCTGCGCGGACACGGCCACGACCTCCCCGAGTACAAGGCGCAGGCGAACTTCCCCGCGCCGTGGCCGGGGGGCTGGTGGCGGATCGGGGACATCGTGCGGTACGAGCTGGCGGCGGCGCGCTCGCTCCTCGGGCTCGCCGCGCGCGATCGCGTCTCCTTCAAGCGGAACCTCCTCGGGATGGCGCGCCGCGCCGTCGCGGCCGGGCGGAGCGAGCCGCCCTTCGCCTACGTCCTCCCGCCGGACGCCCCCGACCGCCACGCGCTGCGGACGCTCCTCGACGCGCTGATCGAGACGGGGATCGAGGTCCACCGGGCGCGCGCGC
>Ga0187892_10012500_pt1 | contig 10069 bp, 6 predicted proteins | sample MA1701073metaG_FD_139345 | JGI IMG/M metagenome (GOLD analysis project Ga0187892, IMG submission 139345) | Bio-ooze microbial communities from a basaltic lava cave in the Kipuka Kanohina Cave System on the Island of Hawaii, USA - MA170107-3 metaG ...
CGAGCGCGCCCAGGTCGAGCCGCCCATCGCCGCCGCGGAGACGGAGCGCTCCGGGCGAGGGCGGCTGGAGCACCGGGATCCGCACGAGCAGCGTCTGCGCGGCGTCCCGCCAGACCGGGAGCGGCGCGCCCGCGTCGCGGCACGGCGAGCCGGGCGCGAGCGTGTAGTCCCCCACGAGCTCTGCGAGTTCATGTAGTGGTTGTGCGTGAACCCGTTGCCGGTCCCGTTGAACGCCGTCTCGCACCCCTCGAGCAGCACGTCCTCGGACTCGTCCGTGCTGAACCAGCCGTTGTCGTTGTCGTGCGACCAGCATCCGCGGATCACGATCCGGTCTCCGCGCACGTAGGCCGCGGCCGCGTTCTGGGAATAGCTCGCGCCTCCTCGCGCGTTCCGGAACTCGAGGTCCTCGAAGGCCCGGTCGTGCGCCTCGGGCCAGATGTAGAGGATGCCGCGGTTGATGTCCTGCCCCGCCGCGTCGAGCACCGGCCTCGCCCCGCCCGGCCCGCGCACGCCGCGGACCGTGATCGGGTTCGCGGGGTTCGCGGCGGTGCGCACGTTGACCTGGCTGGCGGTGACCGCGTAGGTCCCCGGCTGCACCAGGATCAGGTCGCCGGGACGCGCGCCCGCGACCGCCGTCTGGAGCTGGGCGAGCGTGGTCACGTTCCACGTGTCGGCGGCGGCCGGGAGGGTCGCCCCGAGGACCACGATGAGCGCGGCCGTCGTGGGTCTCACGGGGGAAGTCTATCCCCACTCTCCCGTCGCGGTCGCGCCGCGGAAAAAAGGGCCAGGAACCCTTCCCGCCGCGGAAGAGGTTCTAGGGTTCCTGCCCCCTTTTTTCCGATAGCGGGACGGGACCCCTTCAGGGAGGGAGAGCCATGACCCGTCTGACACTGGCGCTCTTCTGCGGCGCCTCGGCCTGTTTCGGCTCCACCTACACCGTCCGCACCGCGGCGGAACTGCTCGCCCGCACGCCCCAGATGCGCGCGGGAGACACGCTGCTCCTGGAGCCCGGCACCTACTCCGTGAGCAGTTGGAACGTGACCCGTCTCGTCGGCGCGGCCCAGGCCCCGATCACCTTCCGCGGCACGGGCGCGGGTGTCGTGATCCTGGGCACGGCCTACGCCAACGTGGTCAACGTCACCGACTGCCACTGGCTCCGCTTCGAGGACCTCGAGATCACCTCCACCGGACAGCACCCGGACGTCGACGGCGTGAAGTTCGGCACCGGCACCCGCAGCTCCAACGTGGTCTTCGAGCGCTGCCGCATCCACGGCCTGGACGGGAACGGCATCTCCGCCCAGGCCGATCTCGTGGACCGACTCACGGTCACCGGCTGCGAGATCGCGGACGTCGGCGTGTGCGGGCTCTACCTCGGCTATCCCTCCCCGCTCCGCCAGGTCACGAACACCGTGATCCGGAACTGCTGGATCCACGACTGCGCCAACGGCAGCAACGAGGGGTACGGCATCCAGATCAAGGGCGGAAGCTGGGGAGCGCTGATCGAGAACAACGTGCTCCACGACGTGGGCGGGACCACGCGCGCCGGCGTCGCGGTCTACTACGCGGACCCCGCGGGCGGCCAGCCGCCGGAGCGCTGGAACCTGATCCGCGGGAACGTGCTCTGGAACGTCCGCAACGAGGGCATCTACGCGGTCAACAGCGCGGTGATCGAGAACAACGTGGTCTTCGACGCGGTCACCGGCATCTCGATCACCTCCTACGGCGGCAACGTGGTCGATCAGCTCCTGATCCGCAACAACACGATCTACCGCTGCGCGCGCTACGGGATCTGGTTCGGCGACGCGGACCGCGCCCGCGCGTCGGTCCTGATCGCCAACAACGCCGCGCTGATGGAGGGCGCGATGGTCCCCGCCTACCGGGCCGCGATCGGCCTCGGGCCGGCCACGGCGTTCGACAACGCGGCCTACGGCACCTCCAACTTCGCCACCGGCGTGTTCGCCGTGGGCGCGCCGGCCACGCAGTTCGTCCGCGCCGGTCCCGGAACCGGTCCGGGCACGATCGACCTCGGGCCGTCCGCGGCGGGCGCGCTCCGGAACCGCGCGCTGCCGGGGACCGCCCCGCAGACGGACGCGGACGGCGGATGGCGGGACGCCCGGCCCGACGTGGGCGCGTACGAGGCGGCCGCCGCGGCCCGATGGATCCCGCGGGCCGCGTTCAAGCCCGAGCTCGATCCGCTCACCCCGCTCTGGCAGGAGGTCCCGCGCGGGGGCACCGCGCAGCTCCGCCTCCGCCACGGCGCGCCGGCGGAGACCCGCTACGCGCTCCTCATGAGCCTCTCGGGCCCGTGGCCCGGCGGGTGGGTCCCGGTGATCCCGGACGGGGCGACCCTGCTCTCGCTCCACCCGCTGCCCGGCGTGCTCGAGGGGTACGTCGGGACGCTCCCGGGCCCGGGCGAGCGCGTGATGCGCCTCACCTTTCCGCTCCCCCCCGGCCTCCCGCCGCTCGTGATCTACCACGCCGCGATCCTGGCCGACCCGGCCTCGGGTCGCGTGGTGGGGATCACCAACTGCGCCCGGGTGGTGCTCCGCCCCTGATGACCGGCGCGCCGGTCCGACGCTCTCATTGACAAGAGCTGTCCGGTCATGGGTAATAGGCACCCACTGGGACAGATTCCAAGGACCCTTGCAAGGAGAGCAACGATGCTGGCACGCTCCCTGACCGTTCTCCTCGTTTGTACCCTGGCCAGCGCTCAGGAAGCGCGGGTCTTCCAGGTTCCGGGCTCCTCCACCGTGGTCCATTGGTGGCAGGAGGGCGGAGCTGAGCGCTACCAGGTGAGCCTGGACGGCGGAGCCTTCTGGCATCCGATCCAGGAAGCCCAGACCCGGATCATGCTCCACTACGCGCAGTTCGACCCGAGACTGGGCGAGCCCGCCGTGGCGAGCTTCCTCAAGGCGCGCGAAGGGGCGCGGCTCCACCTCATCCAGTTCGTGACCCAGCCGCTGGACGCCTACTTCGACGCGCTCCGGGCGGGCGGGGTCGTCGTCCACCAGTACATCCCGTTCCAGGCCTGTCTCGCGCGCATGGATGGGCCGACCGCGGCCGCGGTCGCTTCGATGCCCTTCGTGCGCTCGGTCGGTCCGTTCCACCCGGCCTACAAGATTGCGCCGGGGCTCATGGGCGAGATCGAGCGGACCGCCGCGCTCCTCCCCTCGGCGAAGTTCGACATCAGCACGGTGGACCGCCACCTGGACGACCAGGCGCGGCTCGTCGAGGCCGTGGGCCGCATCGGCGGCGAGGTCGAGACGGCGCCCATGGGGGGCCACATGATCGAGGCGATGCTGACCGGAACGCAGCTCCTGGAAGTAGCCGCCGAGGACACCGTGATGTCCATCAGCCGCTGGACGATGGCGGGCGAGGACATGAACAACGCCCGCATCCAGGGGGGCGCGAACTACATCGAGCCCCTGAAGCCGGAGCGCTACACGGGCAAGGGCGTGCGGGGCGAGATCCTCGAGGGCATCTACCAGACCCACCCCGAGTTCGCGGCCAACGCCCATCGCTCGATCCCGATCATCCATCGCGACGGCACGGCGACGACCCACGGGAACTCGACCTTCGGCGAGGTCTTCTCGTCCGGCGTCCAGCCGCTGGCGCGCGGCCTCCTGCCCGACGGGCAGGGGATGTACTGCAACTACAACTTCGTGATCAACACGAACAACCGCTACCTCGAGACGCAGGAGCTGGTGGACCCGGCCGGGCCGTACCGGGGGATGTTCCAGACCGCGTCCTGGGGCTACGCGCAGGTCACGACCTACACCGACCGCTCGCGCGAGATGGACATCATCATCTTCGACTTCAACCTCCCGGTGACCCAGAGCCAGAGCAACACGGGGAACCAGACCTCGCGGCCCCAGGCCTGGGCCAAGAACATCATCTCGGTGGGCGCGCTCAACCACCTCGACAACCCGAGCCCCCTCGATGACCGGTGGTCCTCGGCCAGCATCGGGCCCGCCTCCGACGGGCGGATCAAGCCCGACCTCTGCGCCTACTACGACCTGATCTACACGACCAACGGCGCCACGACCTACACGACCGGGTTCGGCGGGACCTCGGGCGCGACCCCGATCGTGGCGGGTCACGTGGGGCTCTCGCTCGAGCTCTACACGGACGGCCTCTTCGGCCACCCGATGCCCGGCGCGACCCGGTTCGACAACCGGCCGCACTTCACGACCACGAAGGCCCACCTGATCAACACCGCGCGCCAGTACCCGTTCGGCCAGGCGACGGTGACCCGCTACAACCAGGGCTGGGGCTGGCCGAGCGTGCAGGACATGTACGACCAGCGCCAGAAGACCCACATCGTGAACGAGTGGGACGTGCTCACCAGCCTCCAGACCAAGAGCTACACCTTCTTCGTGAACCCCGGCGAGGCGGCGCTGCGCGCCACGCTCACCTGGAGCGACCCGGCCGCGGCGGCCAACGCCGTGATCCACATCATCAACGACCTGAACCTCAAGGTGACCGCGCCGAACGGCACGACGTACTGGGGCAACAACGGGCTCGCGACCGCGAACTGGAGCACCCCGGGCGGCGTCGCCAACAACCGGGACACGGTCGAGAACGTGTTCGTGCAGAACCCCGCGCCGGGCCTCTGGCTCGTGGACGTCACGGCGGCCGTGATCGCCCAGGACGGGCGGCCGATCACGCCGGGGGTGAACGACGTGGACTACGCGCTCGTCGTGAGCGGGCTCGGGAGCGGGCGGAACCAGACCCGCATGACGCTCGACCTCCAGACCGCCGGCGGCGGCGTGGGCGACTTCAGCTCCACGGTGGCCGGGATCCCCGCGGGCTACGTGCAGGGTTGGACCTTCTTCTCCCTGAGCACGTCGCTCCCCGCCGGGCTCGGCTCCTTCCTCGGGTTCGAGCCGGACACGCTGTTCCTCCCGATCCTGCTCTTCCCGGCTTCCGAGGGGAACCTGCTCCACTTCACGGCGACTGCCAACCCATCGGCCTATCCGAACGCGGCCTGGACCTATCCGGCGGGCACGTTCACGCCGCTGGCCGGTACCTCGGTGGACGGGATCGTCGCCGTCGTCGATGGAGCCGGGCAGCTCATGGCCGTATCCAACGTGGACCGGATCCGGTTCTGACGCATCGACGGGTCACCCGTCCTTCCTCCGAGGAGGGACGGGTGGCTCTTTTTCCGGGCAGGAGAAGGACCATGTCCCTGATCGCCGCCTGGACGCTCTGCGGGCTCGCGACCGCGCAGACCTTCACCGACCGGTTCGACTACCCGCCCGGGACCATGATCCCGGGCTGGACCGAACAGGTGGGGAACTGGTCCGCCACCGGAGGTACGGTCCGGACCCAGACCCTGCCGGGCCATCAGCACCTGACCCGGAACGGCATCCTCGACCGGGACGCCTGCGTGGAGGTCACGGCCCACTACGACGTCTTCCAGGCCCAGACGTCCTACTTGGGACCGCTCGTCGGGCATCGGAACATGGGGATCGCGTCCATCTACCTCATGCTCCGGCTGGAGGACGCGGGCCAGCCCTCGGGAGGATGGGACACCTACGGCGTCTACACCTACGTGGACTCGCTGGTCACGAGCCTGAACCTGGGCGGGACGATCTCGCCGCCGACGCGGGCGGCGCGCGCGCGGCTGCAGGTGACCGACGACCCGACCGGGACGCGGCGCGTGCAGCTCTTCCTGGACACCGACCTCGACGGCCGCTGGAACGTGACCCGGGACGGGACGCCGGTGCTCCTGCCCGCGCAGGCGGCCGGGTTCGGGATCGCGGGCTTCGGGCCCGCGATCGCCGACGACCTCAAGTACTTCGACGCGACGCTCTACCTGAACGATCCCCCGCGGGTCGGGAACCCGGTGCGCCTCTTCGGCCGCAGCCTGCCGTCCCGGAACTGGCAGGGCGCATGCAGCCTCGGCCACTCGGGGATCCCGATCGGCGGCGGCCGCGCCATCCCGCTCGACGCCGACGCGCTGCTCGCGCTCTCGCTCTCGTTCCCCGGCTTCGCCGGCGTCACGGACGCGTCCGGGGGGTTCACGATGACCCTCTCGATCCCGCCCGCGCCCGTGCTCGCGGGACTCACCGTCTGGTGCTCGGCCGTGACGTGGTCGGCGGGCATCGACGAGATCGCGCCGGACGTCGAGGTGCGGATCGCGCCGTGATCAGCCCCGGAGCGTGAGGAGCGCCACGCCGGCGACCGCCCACCACGGCGCCCAGGAGCGCGCGGGTCGTGACCGGGTGGCCGTGCAGGAGGCGGACGAGCGCGATCACGACGCCGGCGCCTACTTGATCTCAGCTGGGCTCAGGCCGAGCAGGAGACTCACTCTGTTCGTTTCTTGCAGCGTGAGTCCGGAGTTCCTGACGATCCCCCAGAGGAGATCGTGCTTGTCGGATTCCGGGAGTCCATCGAATCTTCGCGAGACAACCAGGACGTGCACATTGCCCTTGTATCCATCGGAGATATCCACCGTGTCCTTCGGGAACTCCTTACGGAACGCCTTTTCGAGCGTGTGCTTGATGAGAATCGGCCCTCTTGGCGGACTCCTCCTCCGAGAACCGGCCTTCCTCTCGACCCGCTTCTTGGCCATGGACTCTCTTACTTGGGGCCAGGCCACTTGTTGGTGTCCAGCCACTGGTAGACGCAGTCGACGGCGAGGATGAACTACCGGGCCTGCTGCAGATTCCAATCTCGACCGTCGTATCGCCAGGAAACCCGCCAGCGGTTCACCTGTGTTCTGAAGAGCCTTCCCGCTTCGCTCTGCATCATCCTTCGGTAGGTACCGTCGGGCAGGACGCTCTTGATGAGGACCTCCAACCCATGCGTGTAGATCTCCTCGTCCGTCAACCCCAGCCTCTCCTTGAGCTCAGTGAGGCGGTGACAGCGGTGAATCTCCATGCCGATGGCTTTCACCTTGCACTCGATCGCGTATCCGGCGAGGTAGCCGCACCTCGTGCGTGGGGACTTCCCTGTTTCAGGAGCACCTCCGCGTCTCGCTTTCGCTTGATCGCGGCCTTTCGCTGTTCCGTGACGCCTTCGTGCAAGGACTTCATGGTCACGCGCGCATGATACCAGTGCCAGAAACCCCTCCGCGCTTCAGCCCCGGAGCGTGAGGAGCGCCACGCCGGCGACCGCCACGACGGCGCCCAGGAGCGCGCGCGCCGTGACCGGGTGGCCGTGCACGAGGCGCACGAGCGCGATCACGAGCAGCGGCGAAGTCGCCATGATCGTGGCGGCCACGCCCGTGTTGGCGAGCGTGACGGCCACGAGGCTGAGCGTGACCCCGACGACCGGGCCGAACACGGTCCCGCCCAGCGTCCACCAGAACGCGGGCCGGTCCCCGGCGGCGCGGAGGGAACCGCCGAGCCGTCCGCGGACGGCGGAGAGACCGACCAGGCACGCGGCCCCGGTCCCGATGCGGACCAGCGTCCCGAGCAGCGGATGGACGGTCGCGGCGCCCGGCGTCATCGCGGCGAGCGGCGAGCCGGGCGGGGCGGCGCCGAGCCCGGCCTTGGAGAGGACCAGGCCGGCCGCCTGACCGAAGGCGGCCACGAGGCCGAGTGCGAGGCCCGCCGCGGCGCTCCCCTCGATCTCGCCCGGATGCCCAGGCTCGCGCGAGGCCCACAGCACCCCGGCCCAGGTGAGCGCCATCCCGGCCAGCGCGCGCGCGTCGAGGCGCTCGGAGAGGAGCGGGGTCATGAGCACGACGGTGAACCCGGGACAGAGGCTCATGACCAGCGAGGTGCGGCGGGCGCCCAGGACCTGGAGCGCGTGGAAGCCGGCCGAGTCGCCCAGCACGAGCCCCATCACTCCCGAGAGCGCGAGCAGCGCGAGCTGCGCGGGCGGGATCGCCGCGTAGACGCCCGCGAGTCCGCACGCGGCCGCCAGCAGGCCGCACGCGAGCACGAGGCGGATCTGGTTCACGTGGAACGAGCCGACGCGCCGGCTGGCCGCCGCGAAGCAGAGCGAGGTGCCCGCCCAGCAGAGCGCGGTCCCCGCGGCCGCGAGGTGACCGAGCGTCTGCTGCTGAAGGGGGGCAGGCATGGCGTGAAAGGCGGGTAGCATAGCGCGCCCCGTCGGCGAATAGGGGTCAGGACCCTTTTCCGCCGCGGAAAAGGGTTGACCCCTTTTCGGGAGGAACATCATGCGGCTCGCGATCCTGGCTGGCGTGTGCATGGCGGTGGCGGGCGCCCAGGAGGCATCGCCGCCGGCGGACGGTTTCGAGGCGATGGAGTTCCGCTGCATCGGCCCCTACCGCGGCGGGCGCGTCACCGCCGTGGCCGGCGTGCGCGGGAAGCCGCTCCTCTACTACCAGGGCGCCTGCGGCGGCGGCGTCTGGAAGACCACCGACGCCGGCACGACCTGGCAGCCGGTCTCGGACAAGTTCTTCCAGACCGGCTCGGTCGGCGCGCTGGCGGTGGCCGAGTCCGATCCCAACGTGATCTACGCCGGCATGGGCGAGGCGCCCATCCGCGGCAACGTCTCGCACGGCGACGGCGTCTGGAAGTCCACCGACGCCGGGAAGACCTGGACCAACGTCGGGCTCAAGGAGACCCGGCAGATCGCGCGCGTGCGGGTCCACCCGACCGATCCCGACCTCGTCTACGTCGCCGCGCTCGGCCACGTCTGGGGGCCGAACCAGGAGCGCGGCATCCATCGCTCGAGGGACGGCGGGAAGAGCTGGGAGCGCGTACTGTTCGTGAGCGAGAAGACCGGCGCGTCCGACCTCGTGATGGACCCGGCCAACCCGCGGATCCTCTACGCGGGGATGTGGCAGGTGCGGCGCTGGCCCTGGAAGCTCGAGAGCGGCGGGACCGAGGGCGGCGTCTGGCGCTCGAGCGACGGCGGCGACACCTGGAAGAAGCTCGCGGGCGGGCTCCCCGAGGGCGTGGTCGGCAAGATCGGCGTGACCGTCTCGCGCGCGCGCCCGGAGCGCGTCTGGGCGCTGGTGGAGGCCGAGGAGGGCGGCCTCTTCCGCTCCGACGACGGAGGCGGGAAGTGGATGCTCGTCTCCTCCGACCGGCGCCTCCGCCAGCGGGCCTGGTACTACTCGCGTGTCTATGCCGACCCGCGCTCGGCCGACGTGGTCTACGTGCTCAACGTGCAGTTCCTCCGCTCGGGGGACGGCGGGAAGACCTTCGCGCCGATCCGCGTCCCGCACGGCGACAACCACGACCTCTGGATCGACCCGGACGACCCCGAGCGGATGATCGAGTCGAACGACGGCGGCGCGAACGTGACCTTCAACGGCGGCCGGAGCTGGTCCTCGATCCAGAACCAGCCGACCGCGCAGTTCTACCGGGTGACCACGGACAACCGCTTCCCGTACCGGGTCTACGGCGCGCAGCAGGACAACTCGACCGTGTGCATCCCGAGCCGGACGACCGGCTCCGGCATCGACCGGCCCGACTGGCACGACGTGGGCGGGTGCGAGAGCGGCTGGATCGCGCCGCACCCGCGCGACCCGGACGTCGTCTACGCGGGCTGCTACGGCGGGTCGATCACGCGCTACGACCACCGCACCGGCCAGGAGCGGCAGATCGTGGCGTGGCCGCAGAACGCGATCGGGCAGGCGTCGCGCGACCTCCGCTACCGCTTCCAGTGGAACGCGCCGATCCTGCTCTCGCCGCACGACCCGGGCATCCTCTATCACGCCTCCCAGCGGCTCCTGATGACGCGGAACGAGGGGCAGAGCTGGGTCGAGATCAGCCCGGACCTGACGCGGAACGACGCGGCCAAGCAGGACTACTCGGGGGGCCCGATCACGCGGGACAACACGGGGGTCGAGGTCTACGGGACGATCTTCGCGCTGGCGGAGTCGCCGCACGAGGCGGGCGTGATCTGGGCGGGGACCGACGACGGCCGCGTGCACCTCACGCGCGACCTGGGGAAGAGCTGGGCCGAGGTCACGCCCTCGGGCCTGCCGGAGTGGATCCAGATCAACTCGATCGAGGTCTCGCCGCACGACCGGGCGAGCGCGTACGTGGCGGCCACGATGTACAAGCACGATGACTTCCGGCCGTGGCTCCTGAAGACCGCGGACTACGGAAAGAGCTGGACGAAGATCGTGGACGGGATCCCA
>Ga0187892_10012501_pt1 | contig 10068 bp, 4 predicted proteins | sample MA1701073metaG_FD_139345 | JGI IMG/M metagenome (GOLD analysis project Ga0187892, IMG submission 139345) | Bio-ooze microbial communities from a basaltic lava cave in the Kipuka Kanohina Cave System on the Island of Hawaii, USA - MA170107-3 metaG ...
TTGCCGTAAAACTCCCGTCCGTCTTTTAAGGCGACTCCTTTCGCGGTTCCTTCGGAAAGAATAATCTTATCGACATCAGCTTTCGTGAGAATCTTACCCCCCGACGCTTCAAACGATCGCGCAAGGGCTTGGGTCACGGTCCCCATTCCTCCCCTCACGTATCCCCACACACCTGGCTTGCCTTCCGTCTCACCCATGACATGATGAAAAAGCACATAAGCCGTACCCGGACTGTACGGTCCGGCCCAGGCTCCAATCACGCCATCCGTCGCGAGCCTTACTTTGAGCTCTTCCGACTCGAACCAAAGATCCAGGTAATCCGCAACGCTCATGGAGAACACACGAAGCTGCTCGTACATGTCGGTGCCAATTCCCTTGATCCGACACAAAAGTTTGAGGGATCCGACAATATCTTTTGGGGAGGAACTGGTGGGATCAGGAGGCACACTCATCAACAAGGGGTGGACAAAACGCGCAAGCTCTTCCACTTTTTTCTCAAATACGGGGAACGCTTCGGCATCTTTTTTGGAGAATCGCGCAATTTCCTCGCAGGTTTTCTTTTGATCCCGCCAAAACATGAGATAACGATTCCCCGGGTACGGCGAAAAAGAAGAGGGATTTCTCTCAATAATCTCGTAACCGTATTTTTTTAGCTCGAGCTCTTGGATGATCTCAGGTCGGAGCAAACTGCAAACATAGCTTGTGGTGGACACCTTGTAACCCGGGAAGACTTCCTCCGTCACACAGGCGCCGCCAACGATATGCCGCCTTTCCAAAACTAACGTGGAAAGCCCAGCTCTTTGGAGGTAACAAGCGGCAATCAGCCCATTATGGCCCCCTCCCACCACAATTGCGTCAAATCGATTGGTCCCATTTGTCGCCATAAATCTCTCCCCTCATTGATACAAATGAGGCCAGAGACTAGCTTGACTCTTAGCAGAAAGGCAACTGCGAAAGTTATGGGGTGGTGCTCAAGACCGCGTCAATTCGCCCACGCGTTCCCTGTTTTTCAATCGGACGACCGATGTCCACCCCGAAAAGGTCATCACGGGTAGCCGAAGGAAAAACAGATAGCATGAGAGCCGCGACACCGGCCACATGGGGAGAAGCCATGCTGGTACCGCTGAAAGTGTTGTAGGCACCCCCTTTATAAGTGGAATAGATAGTCACCCCGGGAGCGGAGTTTTCGATTTCAGGACCATAACTCGAAAAGGAGGCAACTCCGTCATTCGCGTCGGTTGCGGAAACGGCAACCACCTCAGGGAAGGCAGCGGGATAGCCGACCGCTCCCCCATTATTTCCAGCGGCCGCCAGGAGAATTATTCCCACGTTAGCCGCTCGAATCAATGCATCGTGAATGAGCGTGCTTGGCGTTGATGAGCCCCAGCTCATATTGATGACATGGGCGCCTCTCACGCGGCACTCGTCGATCGTTTCCGATAAATCGGATGAATAACCACTTCCTGATTTGGACAATCCTTTTGCAGCGATGAGCTTCGCAAGCGGCGCAACCCCGCGTACCCCAATGGCGTTATCCAAAGCCGCGATTATCCCCGCGACGTGAGTCCCATGGCCGTTATCATCGTTGCCGTTCTTCCCTCGAAAAATCGTCGTGAAATTGCCGATAATGTTATTTTGAAGATCGGGGTGGGTTAAATCGATACCCGTATCCGACACGCAAACAATACTTCCCGCCCCTTGTGTCGAAGCTTCCAGCGCGCGAATTTTAAGGATTCCCCAAGGGATCGTCTGTGCCGGCTGGGGTGGGGGAGTTGTATTTCCGCCCCCTTTAGCTAGCCCCTCTGGAATGGAGTAGACGATATCCTCTTCATAGTGACCGCCGTGTTTCTTAGCGAAAGAGCGGACAACCGACTCGCTGGCAACCACGACAACGCCCGAGTGGTATTTCATTTTTTTGATTTGCACGATCCCGTGATTGCTTAAATCGCTTTGGAGAGAAGAGGCGTCAGTCACAGTAATGACGAAACGCTTGCTTTGCGCAAGCGCACCAGTGAAAGAAACAAAGATTAAAAAAAACGCAACAAGACTTCCTGTCTTCTTCTTCATTCCCAACCCTTTCGTCTTAATGATGCAGTTTATCATTTCCTTCCAGCTGAATTATGCTCATGCAAATAAAGGACCACTGCTTTTACAAATAAGTATTTGATTTTATTAGTTTATAATTATTGACACTAAGGCTGAGGTGCCTCTTTTTTTCGCAGGTGTCTAAGTAAAACCAGATCCTTGCGGGTCCGAGCAAAATCCAGCGCCTGCTCAAACTCCTCGGGATCCTGAAAGTACTCGCTCGGAATATGTAGCAAGGTTTCTGACGCCTCAGAAAAGCGCCCGACATCGCGCTCCAGGGTGAACTTGTAATAGTTGAGCCACTGTGGCGCTTCGCCCATTTTTTTGACCATCTCAAGTGCGCGATCCTTTTCCCCCAGGGCGCTATAGCAAAGACTGAGGTGATAACTAATGGCGCTGTCATTGGGGTTTTGCTCAAACGCCTGCCGCGCAAATAACAAGGCCTTTTCAAAAAGACCATTCTCGAAACAAAAGGTGGATTTGTAATAATCAACCTTCCGATCCCACCCCTCGTATTTTTTTAGTTCTTCATAATAGGCGTTAGCGGCACTCTCATTTCCCAGTAACAGAAACGAATCCCCAATCACGTATAACGCAGCCGGAAATAGTGACTTATCCTGCATGAGCTTTTCCACTGCGAGCCCGTGCAGCTCCAATGCCCCAAGCTTTGCATAACAAAAGAGGATATTGAAAAGTGCGGAGCGCAGATGGGGGTTTCGCTTTAGCGCTTTTTCGTAATAGGTTTGCGCATCAGCGTAGTGCCCTCTTGCGTAGGACAAGTTTCCCTCGACAACATACAGATAATCCCTGCAAAAATCCTCGTTCTCTCTCTTCCAGAAGCGCTCCCATGTCTCGTATTCATCGTAAATCTTGCTTTTCTGCTGGGTCATCGATTCCAAGACTCCTCGGAACACACTGTCAAAGTGCCCTTGATGTTCTTTCCACATGAGAAGTGTTCGCTCAATGAGCGACTCCTTAAACAAAAATCCCTCACGCGCAAGCTCACTCACCGTCTCAAACTGCGAGAAAAACTGGCTGTCAATTTCCAAAAAGCCCGCTCGCTCGGGGTTGGTGAAACACACGTGATACAGATAACGGATACTCGAGTCATAGTCCGTAAGGACTTGCTTGCTTTCCCTGGTAAACCAATGGATCTCACAAATCCAGTAAAGACCGGATCGAACGTCCTCATCCATCTCCACATCGGCCTTCAGCAGAAAATGAGCGAGCTGTCTGGCCCACTGCCAGCTTCCGCTGCGGATGAGATTTAGAATCAAATAGGGAACTCCCAGGTCCCTCTGCATGGAATCCGTAAGGCCTTCAACGAGCTTTCGCGTGTTTTCACTGTCGAATGGTATGCCGAAAATTTTCGCAAAAAGCGCGCGGGCACAATCGGTCAATTCGGGGTACTCGCCAAGACTGGTGTCGTACAATTTCCAGTAGAGATCCGCCACGAAAGTCGCGCTTTCCGTAATGTCCTGGATGGAAAAATCCTCTTCCTTAAATGGGGCATCCCATGGGGACTTTGTCAGTGCGGCTTCATGGACATAGGCAAATCCTCTTTTCAGTGCGTTTCTGCCTTTGAGAGAGGTGGAAGGCACGCCAAACACGAGTGCCCGAAGCTGCACCAACGAACTCAGTCGGTGAAGCCATCGTTGTTCGTACTCAGTGAGGCCGGTCATTAGCCTTAGTTCCGATAATTTTTCTTGAAGGAGAGATTGAGACTCGTCATCCGTCTTCTCAAAAAGAGCGAGCAAATACGCCATCGACCCAAAGTTTGTTTGGGGTAACGTCATGCGAGGAGCGGAGCGCCAAATGGCGGGAAGCCGCCACAAAAGAAATTCTACGCAAAGCCAGACCGCGAAAACAAAAACAACAAAATAATGTTTGAAATAAATCCCTGTCCCAATCGTGCCAAGGACAAGCGTGGCTAGACTCGCAACGATAGCAACTTTCCGCTTTCCCACGCAAAACTCCTTCGCGCCACATCCCCGTTATTAAACAATGAGCAATGCAAATGCCAACGGCGCGCTTCGGAAATGCTCCGAAAGCGCCAAATTTCGCCCTACTCTACATTGATAGATACATGGGCAAAGTCCGAGGAACCGAAGGACTTATTCAAGGGGTTTACTGTATTCGTTAAGACTTCAGACAGAGACGTTCATCGGACACAGTACCAAATCTCGCCCCGCGCCTGAATAAAAAATGGACAATGAAGCGAAGATGTTGACTCCCTAATACGTCGCCTGAGTCTGGCGGTCCTTCCATTGCCTAAAGAGCTCGAGATTCGTTCGGAGCGCATTGTTTCTTCCCATCGCGTGATTCGGGTTGTTGATCAACGAAAACACGCGATTCGCGCTTACTGGCGAGCCGTTTCTCGTAAATCGAAAGTCAGCGAGAGTCGTCCCAGTATTAACCGCAAATCTATCTCCTTCCTCGCTGTGGCATTGATTGCACGTCGTCACAAGCCCACGCAACGTTTCCACTTTGGCTCGCTCGGGATTAATCGCTGGCGGCGGGTTTGTTTCCTTGGGCGCATCTCCCCCGTTTGGCGCATCCGTCTGGACGAGCTGCCAAGGCACAACATTTAGATAGACCGCTTGTTGACTCGGTCGAAGCGCACTGCCCGATGGCGGAACAAGAGTTCCCCGGTTAAGCCCGCCAAATGCCGTGGAGCCATGGGCCGGTTGCAAGCTATCAATCGCCTCCAAAGCGCGACGTAACGCGGTTGCATCGACCGTATCCCCGGAGGACGGTAACACGATGCGGACCTCTTTTGCTCCCCATTTTTCATTCATGGCGTGAACACCGTCGGGGCGCCACCGAAGCACATGACGTTTCTTGCCGTCCGGTAACTCTTCCTCATCGACTAAAGTTGCCGCAACTTTCAGCGCATGATCGTTCCATGACGGTTCACTGGACTTCAGTGAACTGCGGATCCAATCCGTAAGAGCCCGCTGGCCAAAGGGTGTATTCCTGTTTGCGAGAAAGTTTGCCCGTGCCTTGGCATCCACTTTAATCTCTCGACCTTCTCCGTTCTTCGTAGCTTGAATTTTCGCTGCCGCATCCAAGTTCCGGTAGAAGTCACTCTTGCCCTGTGTACTTGGAGTTATCCAGCCCTTATACGCGTCGAGCGAGGCTTTTCGATTCTTAAACGCCGGAGCATTGAAATCGAAAAACACCTGATTTAAAGCCGCGTTTAACATGCGCTGCGTGCCCGCATCGTAATTATTCGTAATCGGCCCGCGCTCAATCTGTGCGAGTCGCTTGCGGAAAAGCTCCCTTGTTTTTTCAGCGTTCTTTCCGGTGATGCCACCCCCTTGATAATGGCTTACCAAAAGGGCATCAAGCGCTCGCAACATGCGAAGGTCAACCTCCTCCTTTGGCGAAAGATCGATCAGCGCTTCATAAAGTCCCAGATGGCCATCTGTGGTCACCGTTCCCAACCATTGGCCGAGACTTTTCCACGTATGATTTTCGGGATTCTTAAGAAACTGATAGGCCCTTTCGGGACTTATCCCCAAATGCTTCGCATACAACTTCACCCGTGGATCGTCGTGGAGATGAGATAATGCCACGGCAGCCGCTCGTTCCAACGCCTTTCGGTCTTCCGCTTTTGCGTGAGTAAGCTCCTTCAAAAACGCCGCGGGATTTTCGATCGCGCGTGAAATGGCACCGAGTGTTCTCCTCTTGTCTCTATCGAAACCAAGACTGGCGAGATAGGCATTGATGTCATCTTGATCCCAATCATGCCACGGGCTATTGGGCTCCTTGATTTTGTCTCGGATTTTTTGAACGAGCTCAAGAGCCGCTTTTCTAAAGTCTACGTGATCCACTGGCAAAGCCAACTTCTCAAGGAGTTTGCGCCGATCCTCTTCGTTGGGATATAACTTCCCAAGCTTTACATCGACTCCTGGCGGCAGCGTGTTTTTTTCTACTTCGGTTCGCGGGGGCGCGGAATCTGGCTGTCTCGCTCCCAAAATCTGCCGAACAGCAAGTAACTGATGGGGTGGCAGACCCAGTGGGTTTGTCTGGTCCTCGGAAAAACCGGGCCTGATATCCCCTGTCAAAAAGGATTTAAGCTTTTCCAATTCTGCGGCATCCATTCCCCGCGCTTTGCCAAAGTCCATCATGCCTTTCACCGCATCTTCCAGCTGTTTGCCACTGGCCGTGTGGAGTGACAAAAGCCGACCGGCCAGTTGAGAGAGTCCCTCGTCGCTCAGTTTTCCTGAATGGGCCAAGGACCCCAATCCATGAAAACCAAGCATGGCCCTTAGCTCCATTTTCTCATTTCCTTTTTCGGTTTTTCCCGCAACCGCGCCCAAGATGGATTTCCACCGCTGCTCTCTCGAGGGATCTGCCTTTACCTGATCGGTCTTTTTGGGATCGTCTTTCTTTTTGGGATCTTCTTTCTTTTTGGGATCTTCCGTTTTTGTATCTGGAGTGTTCGTCTTAACTACGCCGTTTGTCGGTTGACCTGCTAACAGCGCCCTTAATGCCGAAGCCTGTGGCTCCTGGAAAAACCCATTTTCTAGAAGACGCCGTAAAAGAGGCAAACTTTCAGGATCCCGAATCAAGCCATTCGCTTTCTGCTTCCACGTTTCGTTCGGTTGGGTTCGAAGCAACTGATCCAGTCTTCCGCGTACGTCTTCATCTTCGGCATAGAGCTTCTTTAAGGGAGCCTCCAGCTTCGAGACCGCGCGCAAAGCGCCAAGCTCGCGCCGCTTGACAGGATCAAAGTAGTTTGTCCGGAGTAAATGATCCAAGGCCTGCCCCAACACGGGATCCGCCGCCGCGTGAGCGATTAGGGTTTGCGCGTTCTTTTTCCAAAAAGGCCCATCCACGCTGAACTCTCGTAACTCATCAAATATCCGGATTCCTCTGCCGTTTTCCTCGTCAAACGCTTTTCTTAAATTCGTAGGCAACGTCGCAACGATTTTGCTCCCTTTGTAGGCTTCGCCAAGTTGCGCTCTTTTGTCCTCGTCTTTGATGAGATCAGGGGATCGAAGAACCCCTTCCAGATCGACGCCGACTGATTGACCGATATCCGCGATTTCTTGAAGCAGCCTTCGCTCATTGGGTAGAAGATCGACTGTCTTCGCTCTGGGCTCTATCAGCTCCCGCAACCGATCGACCAGCTGTGCGCGTTTTTTGGAATCACTGACTCTATCACTGATGATTCGATCAATTTCTCGATTGGTGAGCAGTTTAAATGCTTCGGTCGTTCTTTCTTCATCGAGCGGCATTCCTCTCGTCTCGGTGAGCACGCGTCTTAACTCAGGCCCCTTAACCCTGTGTTCCTCCACCGCGATCCGGTAAATGTCGTTAAATGCCCTTCGAAACGCATCACTTTTAGGATCCGCCGCATGAAGACTGCGAAGCGCTTTAAGGAAATCCGAGGTGGCTTCCGGATCCACGGCAATTTTTTTCATGCCGGTGGGGCCGTCCTTGCCTCCCCACTGCTTCTTCAAGCTCTCCTCGAGAAGATCGCCCAGAAGTCTTTCGACGGCCGCACGCCGAACAAAATCAAGACCGATGGATTCGCTTTTCGTTAAAAGATCTCTCACGTCACGAAAAGAAAGGTGGTGGTCAAAGAAAATATCGACGAGCTCGTTTAACGCGTTCTTAAACGCATCAGAATTCGGAGCCTCGCTTTGAAGCTTGCGGATATTAGCCAACACCCGTTCATTTCTGAGAACCCTGATTAAGTGGGGATGTCGCAGCCATTCCCTGTTTAACGACTGAATTAGTTTCTCATCCGAAATCTTGTTCCTTGCCGTTTCCGCATCTTTGATCAGGGCGGGGCGCCACGCGGTAAGAATACCCAGGGCAACGTTATGATCCAAAGACATCGCGGGAGCGACACGTTCCAAAAACCTTCGCGCATCTGCGCTATTTGCGGCTTTTTTCCATTCCTCAAGGACCATCTCTCGGCGAGCTTCATTGTTACCGGAAAAAAACCGGTCAAGATTTAAGCTTTTGATAAGACCCTCGTTGGAAGAAGGCTGCGTCATTTTCGTGGTGGCGTCGGAAGTAAGGCTTGCCACTTGTTCGCGACGGCTTTTTGTCAAACCCAGTTCGGGAGCCGTCATGATGGCTGCCATGATATTGGGGTGGATTCCATTTTCCGTGGCGGCATTCAGGATTTGAGCCACGGCTCCTTTGACCAGTCCCTCGGGCTGAATATTACGAAGGCCCACCAATTGATTGAAGATATTTCTGGCTTTCGTTTCATCTCCCAAAAGTGTGGACAGATTTGCGAAGAGTTGCTTTCCGGCATCGCTACTCAGAAAGCTTTGCTGATCCGCCACCCGGAGTGCCCCCATAAGCGGCAGCAAATGATCGATCACCGCGAAACTCGGTATCGAATGAACCCCATTGAAGACAAGTAAAAGAGAAAATAGCCTGAAACGTCTTATCATCCCCATCTCCCCCGTGTACAATTCCCCACCCTCTTGGATTGCAACGGGGATGCCTAAACATGCGTATCCTCGCCGCAATCAATACTTGAGGGCCTGAAGGCGAAAAAACAAATAATGGAGATGACTTATCGCGTGCTCACATCACGCATTGAACGGCAGACTAAGTCTTCGACACAGCTAATCTATTCAAGCAGTATACAAGAAGGGTCCGGAGTGAGACGGCGTGATTACAGCGGCTTAGGTGTGCGCTGCAGAACATTGATTTGACTGACTACGTTGTGTGCACTTCGAAACGAACTCAACCCAGAGTTTTTCCTCGACGGAGATGATTTTTTCTCTCACCGACTCTGGAAATTCGAACTCGTCAAACTGCCGCGCGTGCCCCCTCTCTTGGGCCAAAATTTGCGCCAGCACCCTTTTGACCTCGGCATCGTTGGTACTCTTTAGATAGGCGGGGTACACCATGAGCACTCTTCGTTCAATAGCCCAGCTAACCGCGGGATACGGCTGGTCCACACAAATCACCGAAACTTCCTGATCCAACGTTTGGAAGTAGTCCCAACCGATTTGTGAAAACCTCCCCTCCCGCCAGGAACGCTTCAGACCTTTTTTTTCAACCAGTGCCTTCAAGAGATACGCATGAGATGCCTCTTCACTCGCGTGTCTCAGGGCGTCTCCCGTCATGGCGTCAAAAGAAACGCTCTTCATGATCTTCCTGCAGCCGACATACTCGAGCTGGCTTAAAAGGTCCAACCACTCAAGCTCAAGCCGGGGATCACTGACAATCAGGCTTAAAATGTCTTTCATTCTCAAGCTCAGTATATAACACCGAAAAAAAATGCCGCAAGTCGCTCTCGGTAGAGCAATAAGGCGGAATCAGGTACAGGATATTACCTAAGGGACGAATCCAAATTCCCTGCTCCCAAAGAACCGAGGCAATTTTCCAACCAGGACCGTTGTGGGGCTGAGGTACCGTTTTATTATTTTTGTCAGTCACGAGCTCCAATGCCCATATCATGCCCAGGTGCCTCGTATCGCCGACATGAGGCAGTGAAGCAAACCTTTCACTTTCTTTCGACATCCACCCAATTAATTTCTGATTTCGCTCCAACACCTGTTCGTCATCGAATATCTTTAAACTCTCAACGGCCACCGCGCACCCCAGGGCATTTCCGGTGTAGGTGTGTCCATGATAGAAAGTGTGCTCCTCTTTTCCCAAGAAGGCTTCAAACACCCTGGAGCTCACCGCCGTCACGGCTAAGGGTAACATTCCTGATGTCAATCCTTTCGAAAGACAGATAATGTCCGGCTTTTCAGATACCTGGTCCATCGCGAAGAACGTTCCGGTTCTGCCGAAACCTGTGAACACTTCGTCGAAAATCACGAGAATGTCATGTTGGCGGCAGAAAGTGACGAGCTCTTGTAAATAGTCTTTGGGATAGACGATCATCCCTCCCGCTCCGAGAACGAGCGGCTCTATCACAAGTGCCGCAATTTCTGCGGCTTGCGATTCAATGACGCTTTTGACCTCATTAAGACAAGAAAGCGCGCAATCAGGAAA
>Ga0187892_10012502_pt1 | contig 10067 bp, 9 predicted proteins | sample MA1701073metaG_FD_139345 | JGI IMG/M metagenome (GOLD analysis project Ga0187892, IMG submission 139345) | Bio-ooze microbial communities from a basaltic lava cave in the Kipuka Kanohina Cave System on the Island of Hawaii, USA - MA170107-3 metaG ...
CGCGCCGCGCTCGAGGCCCGGCCGCCGGGGGCGCCGGTCGAGGCCGTCGTCCTCCAGGCCCGTCCGGCCCGGGTGGCGCCGGCCCAGGGCGGCCTCATGGAGCCGCCGCGGCCGAGCCCGCGGCGCGTGCAGGAGACCCTGGCCCAGCTCGCCGCGCTCGTGGGAGCCGAGCGGGTCGGCGTCCCGATGCCGCTCGACACGTATCGCCCCGACGCGCTCCAGCTCACCCCGTTCCATCCCGATGGCTCGCCGTCGGCGCCGCCCGGCGCGGAGAGCCGGGACGGGAGCGAGGGCCCGCCGCTCGGGCTCCACCGGGTGCGGCCGCCGCGGCCGGCGGCGGTGACGCTGGTCGGCGGACGCCCCGTGCACGTGAGGGCCGGGTCCCTCGCGGGGCCCATCGTGAACAGCGCGGGACCGTGGCGGTCGTCGGGAGAGTGGTGGGTGGAGCCCTGGCTGCACGACGAGTGGGACGTGGAGCTGGGCGACGGCACCCTCTGCCGGCTCGCCCACGACGGCTCGACCTGGTTCCTCGAAGGCCTCTACGACTGACCCGATGCGGACATCATGCGGCGCGGGTACCACGGGGCGAGCGGGACCGGGTCGGGTGGGCCGGCGGGGGCGCCTTCCCGGAACCGTGGTATCTGCGGGTGGTCGAAGCCGCAAGGCTCGGTCTCGTGGTCCCTCTGGAGCCGCCGCGGCGGGTGATCGAAGGAGCGTGTTCCGGGAGGGCGCCCCCGCCGGCTCACCCGGCCTGGCCATGCCCGTCGCGGCGGCCCGGGGCGCGTGATGTACGTCGAGCTGCACGCCCGGAGCGCCTTCAGCTTCCTCGAGGCCACGCCCCTGCCCGAGGAGCTGGCCGCCGAGGCGGCACGGCTCGAGCAGCCGGCCATCGCGCTCGTCGACCGGGACGGGCTCTACGGGGCGCCGCGGCTCTACCGGGCGTGCACGCGGCTCGGCATCACCGCCCTCGTGGGAGCCGAGGTGACGCTCGAGACGGGCGGCCGCCTGCCGCTCCTGGCGGAGGACCGCGAGGGCTACCGGAACCTCTGCCGCCTGCTCACCCGCGCCGCCATGCGGGCCCCCAAGGGGCAGGGGACCGCGACCCTGGACGACCTGGCCGAGCACGCGGGCGGGCTCGTGTGCCTCACCGGCGGAGCCGAGGGCGCGGTGGCGGCGGCGCTGGCCGCGGGCGGGGCCGAGGCGGCGCGGCGGCTGCTCGATCGGCTGGTGGCGTGCTACGGCCGCTTCGACGTGTACGCCGAGCTCCAGCGCCACCTCTGCCGCGACGAGGAGGCGCGCAACGACTGGCTGCGGGACGAGGCCGCGCGGCGCCGCCTCCCCCTCGTGGCCACCAACGCCCCCTCGCTCGTCACGCGCCGCGACCGGCCGCTGCTCGACGCGCTCACCGCCATCCGCCACCACACCACGCTGGACCGGGCCGGCCGCCTGCTGGCCCGGAACAGCGAGCGGCACATGAAGTCGCGCCAGGCCATGGAGCGGCTCTTCGCCGACTGCCCGGGGGCGGTGGCGAGCGCCGGCGAGCTGGCTCTCCGCCTCGGCTTCACCCTCAAGCAGCTGGGCTACCGGTTCCCCGACTATCCCCTGCCGCCCGGCGAGACGCCCATCGCCCATCTTCGCGTCCTCTGCGAGCGCGGGGCCCGCGCCCGCTACGGCGCGGGCCCGCTCGCCGAGCGCGCGCGGCGCCAGATCCAGCGCGAGCTCGCCCTCATCGATCGCCTGGACCTGGCCGGCTACTTCCTCATCGTCTGGGACCTGGTGGAGTACTGCCGCGCCCACGACGTCCTGGTGCAGGGGCGGGGCTCGGCCGCCAACAGCGCCGTGTGCTACGCGCTCGGGATCACGGCGGTGGACCCGGTGGGGATGGAGCTGCTCTTCGAGCGCTTCCTCTCCGAGGAGCGGGGGGAGTGGCCGGACATCGACCTCGACCTGCCGAGCGGGGACCGGCGCGAGCAGGTGATCCAGTACGTCTACCAGCGCTACGGGCGGCTCGGCGCGGCCATGACCGCCAACGTCATCACCTACCGGGGCCGGAGCGCGGCGCGCGAGGTGGGCAAGGCGCTCGGCTTCCCCCCGGACCTGATCGAGCGCCTGGCCGCCCTGGTGAGCGACTGGGAGTACCGCGACCCCGCGGACGTGCTGACGGCGCGTCTCGGCGAGGCCGGGTGCGACCCCGCCGACCCGCGCATCCAGCACTTCGCCCGCCTCTGGACGGCGATCCAGGACCGGCCCCGCCACCTCGGCCAGCACTCGGGGGGCATGGTCCTCTGCCAGGGGCGGCTCGACGCGGTGGCGCCGCTGGAGCCCGCCACCATGCCCGGGCGGTCGGTGATCCAGTGGGACAAGGACGACTGCGCCGCGCTCGGCCTCATCAAGGTGGACCTCCTCGGGCTCGGCATGATGGCGCTCCTCCAGGACGCCCTCCGGATGATCGAGGACCGCGGCGGCCACGTGGACCTGGCCCATCTGCCCCCCGACGACCCGACCGTCTACGCCATGCTGAAGCGCGCCGACACCATCGGGGTCTTCCAGGTGGAGAGCCGGGCCCAGATGGCCACGCTGCCGCGCCTTCGGCCCGAGCGCTTCTACGACCTCGTGGTGCAGGTGGCCATCATCCGCCCCGGCCCCATCGTGGGCGACATGGTGCACCCCTACCTCCGCCGCCGCGCGGGCCGCGAGGCCGTCACCGTGCCCCACCTCTCGCTCGAGCCCATCCTCGCCCGGACCCTCGGGGTGCCGCTCTTCCAGGAGCAGCTCCTGCGCATGGCCATGGCCACGGCCGGCTTCACCGGGGGCGAGGCGGAGGAACTGCGCCGGGCCTTCGGCTTCAAGCGCTCCGAGCGCGCCATGCAGGAGGTGGAGGTCAAGCTGCGGGCGGGCATGGCGCGCCAGGGCATCACCGGCGAGGCGGCCGAGGCCATCGTGCGCGCCATCACCTCCTTCGCCCTCTACGGCTTCCCCGAGTCCCACGCGGCGAGCTTCGCGCTCCTGGCCTACGCCAGCGCGTACCTGAAGGCGCATCACCCGGCCGCCTTCTACGCCGCCCTGCTCAACAACCAGCCCATGGGGTTCTACCACCCGGCCACCATCGTGCGGGACGCCGAGCGGCGCGGCCAGCCGATCCGCCCGATCGACGTGGGCCGCTCGGACTGGCTCTGCACCATCGAGCCGGACGGGGCGGTGCGGCTCGGGCTCCGCTACGTGAAGGGGCTCCGGGAGTCGGCGGGCCGGGCCATCGAGGCCGAGCGCCGCCGCCGGCCCTTCGCCTCGGTGGAGGACCTGGCCGGCCGCGCGCGGCTCCACGAGGACGAGGTGGGGCGGCTGGCCCGGGCGGGGGCGCTCGCGAGCCTGGTGCCGGAGCGGCGCGGGGCGCTCTGGGAGGCGGCGCGGGCGGCGCGCCCGCGGGGGCCGCTCTACGAGGGCCTGGCGGACCCGCCGGGGCCGTCGCCCCTACGTCCCATGACGGCGGCCGAGGCGGTGGTGGCCGACTACGCGGGCACCGGGCTCAGCCTGGGTCCGCACCCGCTCACGTTCCACCGGCGGCGGCTCGAGCGCCTCGGGGTGGCGCGGGCGGTGGACCTCGCGGGACGCCGGGACGGGGCGCGGGTGCGGGTGGCGGGGGCGGTGATCGTGCGCCAGCGGCCCGGCACCGCCAAGGGCATCGTGTTCCTCAACCTCGAGGACGAGACGGGGCTCGTCAACGTGGTGGTGTACCCGGACCTCTTCGCCCGCCACCGCCTCACGCTCGTCCAGGAGCCGTTCCTCTACGTGGAGGGCCGGCTCCAGCACCAGGACAACGTCACCTCGGTGCTGGCCTCCCGGATCGCCCCCCTCGGCCGGCGGCTCGGCGCCGTGCCCTCCCACGACTTCCACTGAGCCCCGGGCGCGCCCCCCAGCGCGAAGCCTGTCCGGACCCGCCGCTCAGGTCCGCTCCAGCAGAAGCTTCTCGTGGAGCGCCGACAGGACCTCGTCGACGGCCGCCGCCGCCCACACGTCGAAGAAGGGCGACTGCTGCATGGCGAGGAAGTCCTTCCGGTCGCGCGCCTTCGCCTCGTCCGCCGCCTCGCCCGGCCGCTGGGCCTGCATGTGCCCCCGGATCCGGTCCTTGTGGTAGATGGCCGGGTACTCGATGTAGCGGTGCAGCTCCCTCAGGTCCTTCGTGTAGAAGACCGCCACCGGGATCGACGCCCATTCCCCGCCGTTCTTCCGGTTCATGACCTCCAGCATCAGGTCGTGGTTCGCGTCCGGCGCCGCGGCCGGATCGGGCCGCCGGGCGCCGAGGATCTTCTGGCCGTCGCGGGGGAAGATGCGCAGCTCGAGCCCGCCCGCCTCGGCGAGCCGCGCCATCACCGGCACGTCGCGCCGGCAGTCGGACGACCAGTCCTCGGAGATCATCAGGATCTTCGCCGGCCCGCCGGGCTGGGCGGCGAGCCACTTGATGGCGGCCACCTGGTGGTCGGCGAGACGCGCCCGCGCGAAGCGGTCGCGAAAGACCCCGCTGTTGTCGATGCGCTGGGCGCCGATCGACCCGCCGTCGGGCCGGTAGCTGCCGAAGGCCTCGCGGGCCAAATTCTGGGGGCTGCCGGTGAACCGCACGTACTCGTCGAAGGTCATGCCCTTGGCGAACCGCTCGGGGGTGACGACGCTCGCGGTCACTCGATCCTCCTGCCTGTCACGTGCCAGGTTCCCCCCGGGTCCAGGGTCAGATCCACGAATGGGGGCAACGCCGCCGGGGCGGGGCCCTCCAGGACCCCCGCGAGCCGGTAGCTCGCGCCAGCCAGCTCGTATGCCTCCACCCGCTCGCGGTCCGCGTCGACAATCCAGTAGTGGGGGATGGCATGGCGGGCATAGAGCTGGAGCTTCACGCCCCGATCGATCGAGGTGGTGCCGGGCGACAGGACTTCGACCACCAGCGCCGGCGGCGCCTCGATCCCCCGAGCCGTCACGGCGGACGCCTGGTCGAGGCGCAGATACACGAGGTCCGGCTGGACGACGGTCGTGTCGCTGAGGATGAGGTCGATGGGCGAGAGCAGCATCTCGCCCAGCCCCCGCGCCTCGACGTGGGCGTCGATGGCCCGGAAGAGATTTCGCAGGGTGCGCTGGTGCCGAGGAGCGGGCGCCGCCGTCACCGAAAGCTCCCCGTCGTGCAACTCGTAGCGGCGGCCATCCGCCGGCAGCGCCTCGTAGTCCTTGTAGGTCAGGATCACCCGCGTCGTCATCGGCAGAGGCCCCTGCCGCGAGTCTACCAGATCGTCCGATGGGCCTTCGGCGGCGTCAAGACGTATCCGGATGGATACGCCCACGGCGGACGGTGAGCCGTGGCGGCGTGACGACGCGCTGAGTCGCTCACCCGGTGACTGGCTCGTTCGATCGATCCGGCGGCTCACGTCGCGTCCTTGTTCACCCGCATCAGGTACCGGTAGGGGTCGCTCGTCACGACGGCGCCCCCGGACACCAGCAGCACCGCGCCCGACACCCACGCCGCCTCGTCGGAGGCGAAGTAGACGGCGGCGGCCGCGACGTCCGGCGGCTGGCCGACCCGCCGCAGCGGGTAGAACGCCGAACGCGCGCGGCGATCGGCCTCGGTGGCGAGCCACGGCGCCGTCAGCGGCGTCTCCACGACGGCCGGCGCGATGGCGTTCACCCGGATCTGATACTGGCCGAGCTCGACGGCCATCGTCTGGGTGATGTTGTTGATGGCCGCCTTGCAGGCGCCGTAGATCCCCTCGCCGCCGGGCGCGGCGTAGAGGCTGTCGATCGAGCTCAAGAAGATGATCGCGCCCCCATGGCCGCCCTGGCGCATGAGGCGCGCGGCGGTCTGCGCCCCGAAGACCTGGGCCTTCAGGTTCAGGCGGACCATGCGCTCCCAGCCGTCCTCGGTGACGTCGAGCCACTCCGTCCAGCCGCCGGCGATCGAGGGATCGCCGCCGGCGTTGTTGACCCACACGTCGAGCCGGCCGAACGCGGCGACGGCGGCGTCACCCACCGCGCGCAGATGGGCGAGGTCGGTGACGTCCCCCGCCTGGACCACGGCGCGGCGGCCCAGCGCCTCGATCTCGGCGCGCAGGCGCTCGAGGTCGTCGCGGCTTCGCGCCGTGATGACCACGTCGGCGCCCTGGGCCGCGTAGGCCAGCGCGATGGCGCGCCCCAGTCCGCGGCTGGCGCCGGTCACCACGCAGCTCTTGCCCGCGAGCGAGAAGATGGTCGGCCTCCTGTGTCCGCTGCCCTCTCAATCGGCCGCGCCCGGCCGGCGGACGGTCCGTCAGCGACAAGAGACATGATCCCGGACTAGAATGCAAGCGCGGAGCGGCCCGGGCGCCGCACGATCCCGCTCGGCGCGCCGAGCAGGTTCCCAGACCGGTGAGGAGGACCCCATGCTCCAGCTCCGGCCCAACTGCGAGTGCTGCGACCGGGACCTGCCGCCCGGCGCGCCCGACGCGATGATCTGCTCCTTCGAGTGCACGTTCTGCCGCGGCTGTGCCCAGGGCGTGCTGGCCGGTCGCTGTCCCAACTGCGGCGGGGAGCTGGTCCCGCGTCCCCGGCGGCCCGCCGACAAGCTGGGCACGTATCCGGCGTCGGCCGAGCGGGTCGTGAAACCCGAGGGCTGCGCTCGGCGGTCGGCCTAGCCATGGCCCGCGCGCTGACGCGCCGCGAGGTGATGGGGCGGGTGGCGGGCGCCGCCATCGCCGCGGCGGGGCTGTCCGGCGGCGCCGCCCGAGCGGCGGCGGCCACCCCCCCCGCGGAGCGCGCGCGGTTCATGGCCCGCGCGATGGAGATGCAGCGGCTGGCGGTGGCGCGCGGTGATCAGCCCTTCGGCGCGGTGGTCGTGCGCGACGGCCAGATCGTCGGCGAGGGCGCCAGCGCCGTCCTGACCACGCCCGATCCGACGGCCCACGGCGAGGTCCAGGCCATCCGGGATGCGGCCCGCCGGCTCGGCACGCCGCGCTTGACCGCATGCGAGCTCTACACCACGTTTCGCCCATGTCCGATGTGCGAGGCCGCCGCCTACTGGGCCGGCATCGAGCGCGTCTTCCACGGCGAGGCCATCACCGACGCGGGCGCGCCGCGCGCCGGCCGGTGCTGAGGACGAGGCGAAAGGAAATCTCGACGGCAGGAGCGCAGGCCACTTCGCCGCCCGGCCATAAGCGCTCTATCCGGCCCTGCCCTTACAGGGTCGCCGACGCTTGAACGCGCCACGGACGGACGCTATAGTCGCGCGAAGCCGGATGGCCCGTGGGGCAGGGCGCACGGTGAAGGTTGTCGCGATGAAGAAGGCAAGCGGTTGCCCCGCTGACAGCGCGGGCAAACGGGGGCATCTCCTGGACTCACTGGCCCTGGCGCGGTATCGCATCACCCTCGAGGCGCTCGAGACGCTGAGCCTCCCTGCCTATCTCGGCTCCACGTTGCGCGGAGCGTGCGGCCACGCCTTCCGGCGCCTCTGCTGCCCTGTGCCCGACGGCGCCTCCTGTCCCATTCCCGACTCGTGTCCCTATCACGTGGTCTTCGAGACGGCGCCGCCCCCGGGCGCCGAGGCGCTTCGCACCCACGACGATATCCCGCGCCCCTTCGTCATCGCGCCGTTACCGGCGGCCACCCGGACCGAGCATCCACCGGGTAGCGAGCTGATGTTCGATGCGGCCGATCATCCGGGGAGCGCCGCGTGAGCGGGGTGGGCCGCAACGATCCCTGTCCCTGCGGGAGCGGGAAGAAGTTCAAGCGTTGCTGTCTCACGGCGGGTGCGCCTGCGCCGGTCGCCTACACTCGGGACGAGCGCGCCGCCGCGTGGGCCGCCCTCGGCCGCTTCGCCTCGCGGAACGAGTTCGCGGGGGTCCTCGCCGCCGCCGATCACGCCTTCTTCGGAACGCTCCCGCCGGACCTGCCGCCGGACGTCCGGCGACAGCTCCTCTCGGAGAGCCGGCCGTTCCTCGAGGAATGGCTCCTCTCCGACCATCTCCTGCCCGAGGGGGACACGCTCCTCGAGCGCTTCCTGGCGCGCGAGGGTCGCCGCCTCCGGTCGGGCGAGATCCGCTATCTCGAACGCGTGCGCCACGCCCATCTCCGGCCCTACGAGGTCGCCGGGGTCGTCCCCGGCGAGCGGCTCGATCTGCTCGACCTGTGGACCGGGCAGCGCCTCCAGGTGCGCGAGCGTCTGGCCACCTCCCAGCTCGTCCGGTGGGACGTCCTGGCGGCGCGCGTCATCCTGGGCGAGGCCGGCGTCCCCGTCATCGAGGGAAGTCCCTACCTCTACCCGGTCGAGGTCAAGGAACCCCTGCTGAAGGAAGTGCGCCGCGCCCACCGGCGCTTCAAGCGCGCCATCCCGGAGATCAGCGCCGAGGCCTTCTTCAAGCGCATGGGCCGGACCTTCTTCGTCTTCTGGCTCGAGCACGTGGCGCTCCGTCCGCCGCCCGCCATCCTCAGCGCCGAGGGTGACGAGCTCGTGCTGGCCCGCGTGGTCTTCGACGTCCAGGATCCCGCGTCGCTGGAGGCGGCGCTGGCCTCCCACCCCGACCTGGAGCGCGACGACGAGGACGGCAGCTACGCCTGGACCGAGGACACCGGCGACTTCCGCCGTGGCCTCGGCACGTTCATCCCGAAAGGCGGCCGGCTCGTGTTCGAGACCATGTCCCGTCCCCGGGCCGAGCGCGGCCGCGCCCTGATCGAGGGGCTGGCGGGCCCCGCCGTCGCCCACCGGGCCACCACGCTCGAGGGCATCGCGCGCGCCGCAGCACGGGTCCCGGCCTCGCCCCCCGTGGAAGTGCCCCCGGAGATCCAGGCCCAGATCGTGGGCCAGTTCCTCGACCAGCACTACCGCAAGTGGCCGGACGAGCCCCTGCCGGGCCTCGACGGCAAGACACCCCGGGAGGCGGCGCAGATCAAGACGGCGCGGCCCAAGCTGGTGTCGCTGCTCAAGAGCATGGAGAACATGGCCGAGCGCGACCGCCGGGCGGGCCGCCCCGGCTACGACTTCGGCTGGCTGTGGGACGAGCTGGGCCTGGTGGGGCCGGAGTGAGCGGCTTCGTGGGCAGGCCACGGCCAGTGGCGGCGAGGACTCATGCCGTCGCCCCGAACAGGCGCCAATCCGGCATCGCCCACACACGGCGCGCGAGCTCCTGCACCTCGCGGCCGCGGGTGACGACCAGGCCGAGGTCCAGGGACTAGTGCACGGACGAATCCTCCGCTCCCGCAGGAAGGAGATCGCGGACCAGCGTGGTCTTGCCGGTTTGCCTAGATCCCCGTCAGGACGGTGATAGGGCGAACGCTCAGCCGGCATTTCGGGGAACCGAGGAGACAACGGGGATGCAGGGACATGCCCAACATGGTGCCAGCAAGGCTGCACGGGTTCGAAGGATAGTCTGAACGGGTATGGATGAACTCGACTGCGACCTCGACCGCTACATCGCCGCCCTGGAGGGGCGCTACGGACGTGATCTGGTCAGCGTCGTCGTGTTCGGCTCGCGTGCGAGGCACGATGCTCGGCCCGTGAGCGACATCGACGTCCTGGTCGTGGCTCGCGGGCTGCCCCGCAATCGCTCCGAACGATATCGAGGGATGCGGGCTCTCGCTCGTCGGGTCTCCGAGGACTTCGCGGACCTGGTGGCCCCGGTGCTCCTGACGCCCGAGGAGGCGGGCGACGTCAAGCCTTTCTACCTCGGCATGCTCTCCGGCCATATCGTCCTCCGGGACGAGGCGGGGTTCTTCGCCGCGGTCCTCGACCGACTGCGCCAGCGTCTCGCCGAACTCGGATCCCGCCGCTATGTGGACGAGCAGGGCTACGAGTACTGGGATCTCAAGCCGGACTGGAAGCCCGGGGACGTGGTGACGCTGTGACCTCGGCTCGGCTGGCGCTCGACTACCTCCGGCGGGCGGAGACGCGGCGCTTGAGCCTCGATACGCGTGACGCCATTCACTGGGGAGGCGGTCTGCGAGGTGGTGTCCCGCTTGATGTGGAAAATCGCGAACGGCGTTCCTCCGGCTCCTGAGCGCGATCGAGGGTACCACGACGTGGAGAGGCAGGCCCGCATTGGGCTTGAGCGCCACGTTGAGGCGTC
>Ga0187892_10012504_pt1 | contig 10066 bp, 10 predicted proteins | sample MA1701073metaG_FD_139345 | JGI IMG/M metagenome (GOLD analysis project Ga0187892, IMG submission 139345) | Bio-ooze microbial communities from a basaltic lava cave in the Kipuka Kanohina Cave System on the Island of Hawaii, USA - MA170107-3 metaG ...
ATTTCGAGCGTGTAGATATTCTGGTAGAGCGCGTCGGCGGTGCCGCGGTACCAACGGTCGACAGAACGTTGCTGCGGCGGGATCGCATCAAGATATTCGCCGAGGTCGCTTTGGAAGATGCTCCACGCCTGCTTGATGTGACGGTCGACCGAGTACGATTTGTACTGGGTCAGCACGTGGATGCGGCGGATGCCGGAGTTGACGCAGTTCGACAGCGTGAAGTCGATGATGCGGTAGATGCCGCCGAACGGGACGGCGGGCTTGGCGCGGTCGCGCGTCAAAGGGTGCAACCGCTCGCCTTGGCCGCCGGCGAGTACCATGGCGACCGTATTGCGCAACGCATCGCTGGGATGCGAGCGCGGGCCGGCCGCGCTGACCGTTTCCCAGCTGTCCTGCATGCCGGTGGTCTCGTCGCCCGCGTCGAAACGCGCCGTTTGCGTCGGAACACCGGAACCACGTGAGCGTGTGCGATCGGACGGCACCATCAGTCCAGGGAATTGTACCACGGCCCGGGACGATCGTGGTTTCCGAAAGAGCATCGGCAGTCTCGAGATCACGGGCGGGAATCGCCATGCTCTGGACTCTAAACTCTCAACTCTCAACTGATCTCCCGTCGTCCAACGGATTGTATGCCGAGCGGACTTGGTTACACTCCCATGGCATGACGGCTCCGCAGGGACCGCTTCCGCGCCTGGTGCAACGGCTCGATCTCGAACGTCGTGGCGACGACCAGTTTGTGGGTCAATCCGGACCCGGCGAAGGCGCGCTCTTCGGCGGGTTTGTTGCCGCGCAGGCGGTGATGGCCGCGGGCGGCACGGTTGATGGACGCATACTCCATTCCGTGCATGGCTACTTCTTGCGCCCCGGGCGTCATGCCGTGCCGATCCACTACGCTGTCAATCGCGTTCGCCAGGGCCGCACCTTCTCGACACGGCTGGTCACGGCCTCTCAGGAGAGCGAGGTCATCTTTACTGCGTCAGCAGACTTCACGATTTCCGAAGAGGGCATCGCCCACCAGGAGTCGATCGCGCCGGAAGCCCCCGAGCCCTATGGGCTGCCAGACTGGGAAGATCTGCGCGCCGAATTGCTGGGTGGGCCAAGTATGCGGCGGGCTGACGGACCGGTGGAGGTGCGGGTCTGTGATCGGGAGAGCCCGCAGCGCGACGTCAAGCTGCCGGCCTTCCGGCGGGTGTGGATGCGGCCGCGCGGCATCTTACCGGACGATGCGCTCCTGCACGCCGCCGTCATGGTATACGCGAGTGACCGTACCTTGCTGCGCACCGCGGCGCGGCCGCACGGCGCGACGTGGCGTCTGCGTGTCGGCGCCAGCCTCGACCACGCCGTCTGGTTGCATCACCCGATCCGTTTCGACGACTGGATTCTGTTCGTCAGTGAAAGCCCCGTAGCACATGCGGGACGTGCGCTCTTGCTCGGCGCCATGTATCAGCGCGACGGAGTACGGGTCGCTTCGGTCGCGCAAGAGGGATTGCTGCGGCTCAAGTAGTCCCTGGTCCCGGGTCCCTAGTCCCTGGTTGCTGCTCCCAGGTTCGTCGTGCCTTATGCTACTTCAGCAGAGTTTTGACAACCAGGAACCAAGGACTAGGGACCAGGGACCGTAGACTGGGAACCGGGTAGTGTGTCTCTACCCCGCCTTGAGCGTCGCCGCGAGCCGCTCGAGAGCGGCGGCGACATCACCGCGAATACGCTCGGCGGCGGGACTCCGCATCGCTGCCTGCCACCAGGGCGGTCGCGGTGCGTCGTCCTCGAGCAGCAACAGCTTGCGAGCAGCGTGCGCGAACCCTTCGGCATAATAGGGCGGTCGCACAAACGCGTCGAGAATCGGTACGAGGGGATCATGTGGTGCTCGAGGAGCGCCGACGGTGGCATGGTCGGCAGCGGCGTGCTGACGTGGATGATTCGGCAGCGAGGCGTCGACCAGGAACCTCGGGAGCTCGGCTTCAAAGGTCGGGTTGCCGCCGGCACCGAACAAGCCGGCGCCCGGCAGCAGAAGCGCGGCGACCACGTCATCGGCTCGCGCTCCGGCCAGCAGCAAGGCGATATAGCTGCCCAGCCCCGCACCGACGACCGCAGCTTTCCCGGTATGTTCCAGCGCCGCGTCGGCGTCGGCCAACAATAGCTCGGGTGTGTAGCCGCCACCTACCAACCAGTCCGATGCGCCATGACCGCTGAAGTCGAGGGCATAGACCGATCCCGGCCAGACGTTAGCCGCATCCGTCCAATCGGCACTCGATCCTTGCAACCCGTGTAGGAGCAACAGCGTTGGACCCTGCCGCTGCGCAAACACGTGCAAATCGAGCGAAGTGCGTCCGTTACGAATGTGCATCGAATTACAGCTGCAAGGTGCAAGTTCCAAGTTTCAAGTCAGAAAGCCTGCCAGCCATTGAGTGCCCAAGCCCCCAGGCCCTCAAGCGCTCATCCTACGAATTCCCGAATGACCTCCGCCGTCTCTGCCGGTCGCTCGATTTGCACGAAGTGCCCGGCGCCGTCGATGGTGTGCTCGTGGAGTTGACGCACCCCGGCTAGGCGCTGGGCGCGGAGGGGGTTGGGCAGTGGTCCCCACGTATCTTGCTCGGAACCGACGATGGCCAGCAACGGCACCGGTAGGGCGGCGAACTGCGGTGCCATCCACTCGGGTTGCCACGGACCGAAGCCGGACTGCGCTAGTGGATCGACCTTCCAGCGCCAGCCGTCGGCGTCTTCGCGCGCACCATGGAAGAGGAAGTAGCGCAGCCAATCGCGTGACAGGCGCGGGTTCTGGGCGCGGCGGCGGTCGATGAGATCATCCAGGCTGCGATACGGACGCCACTCCAGGCGCGCGGTCAAGCGACGCCGATTGTCCAAGTACTCCCCGCAGCGCTTCGGCGAGGGCAGGTCCGCTTCACCGAATGGGGGAGGGCCGAAGCCGTCGATGTTGACCACGCGGGTGACGGCATCGGGCAGGTTACGCGCCGCATCGACCACTTGGCTGCCGGCCTTGCTATGGCCGATGAGTGCGACCGGGCGACCGATCCAGCGGATGACGGTCACGATGTCGAGCACGTCCATGATCCAGCTGTAGGCGTCGGCCCAGCCGGAATCGCCATGCCCGCGCGCATCGAGTGCCAAGACCCGGTGCCGCTTGGCGAGGAAGGGCGCGAGCAAGGCGAAGCTCCGCGCGTGATCCCACATGCCGTGGCACAACAACAGCGGTGCTGCGTGCGGATCTCCCCACTCGAGTAAATTGAGTGGAACGCCGAACGATTCGACAATCGACGTGCGTTCGTGCGGGACTACCCCCGGGAAGTGCGGCTCAGTCACGGCGACCGAGAGCATACGCGCTGGGCTCCATGGAGCAAGGGCAGCTCGACGAACGGCGAAACGGGCAGGGGGCAGGGGTCAGGAGAGAGCTCGCTTGAACCGAGAAGAGCGGCCCGGTTGCTTGCGTGCGGGTTGCAGGCGAGGGTGTCACGAGAGGCATGGGTTTCGAGCTCGACAGCGTGCAGCTTGGTGTGACCGATCTCGATTCATCGCGTTCGGACTATGAGGTGCTATTCGGTGTTGCGCCGGTGCTGGTGGGTCGGGAGCGGGTGCGATTTCAGCTGGCGCATGGAGGGATCGAGTTGGAGATCGGCGCACCCGCGGTACAGTCACTGCGCTTCGTGACCTCCAACTCCAACGATCTGACTTCTTGGCCGCAGGGCGCCGCTGCATTTCACGGCCTCACCGTGTTCACCGGCATGCAAGAAGGAACGTTACGGCACGTCGTAGCGCCACGCGACGGTGTCGAGAGCATTGATCACGTCGTGATTCAGTCGCCCGATCTCCAACGGGCGCGAACCCTCTGGTCCGATCAGCTGGGAATCCGCTTGGCGTTGGACCGCGAGTTTCCGGCGCGTGGGTTGCGGATGCTCTTCTTTCGCAGCGCGGGCATGACACTGGAGTTTGTCGGAGCACTGCATCCGCGCGGCGAGACCACTGGTCCTGACGCACTCTACGGGCTGGCTTACACCGTCGCGGACCTGGCGGCCTGTCGCGATCGGCTCAGAGCGGGTGGCGTCGATGTCAGCGAGATTCGGCCCGGCCAGAAGCGCGGAACGATCGTTGCCACCGTGCGGTCGCGCACCGCCGGCGTGCCGACACTGCTCATTCAGGACAAAGCCGGTCCCTAGTTTCCGGTCCCTGGTCCCTAGTTTGGTTTCTGCCCAACCAGAGACCAGAGACCAGAGACCAGAGACCAGGGACCAGGGACCGGGGACTGAGGACCGAGGACCGCTCATTTCGCGGCCAACTCGCTGTACGCGCGCTGGATCTCGATGGCTTTGCGGTGGGCAAGCTGTTGCAGCTCGGTACCCAGATCGGCGACCCGGTCTGGGTGATAGCGCTTCATCTGCTCGCGATAGGCGTGCGTGATCTCGACGGCCGAGGCATTGCGGGACACGCCGAGGACCGCGTGTGGATCCCAATCGTGACCGGTATTAGCGGAAGGTTGCGGGGGCGTAGGGCGGGCCGCGGCGGACCGGCGCAGGTGAGACCAGAGCCACCATGCAGCGATGATGAGGAGCACCAGGTCATCGAGCAGTCCGACAAGTCCGAGGCGGTCGGGTACAAGGTCGATCGGCGAGCGGAGATAGAGCAATACCCCAAGGGTGGCAACGATGAGGCGTCCCCAGGTCATTGCGACGGGCGCGGCGCTTGGAGCGGCGGCTGCGAGGGACCGTCGGGGCCTTGCAGAAGGCGGAAGAAGTCGCTGTCGGACGATAAGATGAAGGTGGTTTGGCTGCCCAGCGTCTTGCGGTACGCTTCAAGGGTGCGAACCAGCTGGTAGAACTCCGGATCACGCCCGTAGGCACTGGCGAAGATCGTCACGGCGCGCGCGTCGCCTTCGCCGCGCGTCACCTCCGACTGCTGGCGTGCATCCGCGAGCAGGATCTGCACTTCCTTGTCCGATTGCGAACGGATCTTGCGGGCTTCCTCGTCGCCTTCGGCTCGGAACTTCTTCGCCAGGCGCTCGCGTTCGGTGCGCATGCGATTGAAGACGTTGAGCTCGTTTTTCTCCGGCAAGTCAGCGCGTTTAATGCGCACGTCGATGACCTCGATGCCGTACTCGCGGGCGATGCGGTCGCTGGTGGCGGTGACCTCGGCCATGAGCTCGCCACGCCGGTCGCCGATGATGTCATGCAGGGTGTTACGCCCGAGGGTCTCGCGCAGGCTGGAATAGACGATGTCGTCGAGGCGCGATTGCGCGCCCGCCTCGCCGCGGACGTTGCGGTAGAACTCCAGGGGATCGACGATGCGCCATCGGGTGTAGTTGTCGACCACGAGCTGTTGCTTGTCGCGGGTCAGCAGCTCTTTCGGCGAGGCATTGTAGTCGAGCAGCCGCCGGTCGAAGTAGATCACGTTCTGAACGAACGGGAGCTTGAAGTAGAGACCGGGCTCCTGCACGGTGCGCACCGGCTCGCCCAACTGCAGGACGATGGCCTGCATCCATTGCGGCACCGAGAAGGTGGCGACGTTCCAGCCGACGACAATCGCGAAGAACGCCGCAATGATGATGATCCAACGCCGATCCATCGCTATTGAGTCGGTGGTTCACTGAACCATTGATTCATTGGGCCATCAGATTCATTGGATGTACGAACCGCTCGCGCTTGGGATCCCATCTCCCAATGTCTCCTCAATGCCATCATTTCACGGCTCCCGGATCCCGCACGGGGGGGGCCGGTCGCAGGGCAGAGTCCAGCGGCAAGTAAGGGATCACGTTCTTCCCTGCCATCTCGTCGATCAGAATCTTGTTGGTCTGCGGCAGCACTTCCTCCATGGTCTCCAGATAGAGGCGGAGCCGCGTGACCTCCTTCGCGCCCGCATACGCTTCCTCGAGTGCCACGAAGCGCTCGGCCACGCCCGTCGATTCGCGCACCTTCGATTCGCGGTAGCCTTCGGCTTCGTTGAGCAGCTGCGCTGCCTGGCCGCGAGCCCGCGGCACGACGTCGTTGGCGTAGCCCGCTGCTTCGTTGATCATCCGCTCGCGGTCTTGCTGCGCGCTGATGACGTCCTTGAACGCATCCGACACCTGATCCGGGGGGTCGACATCCTGGAGCTTGACCGCGACGATCTGCATCCCTGATTCGTAGCGATCGAGGGTGGTCTGCAACACAGCCAACGCATTTTCCTCGACTTGGCGCCGGCCCTCGGTGAGCACGTCATCGATCTTGGTGCGGCCGATCACCTCGCGCATCGCCGCTTCGGCGGCATCGCGTAGACTGGTCTGCGGGTTGCGCAGGTTGAAGAGAAAGTTCCGCGCGCCGTCGGCGCCGGCGTTGATGCGGTACTGCACGATGAACTGCAGCTTGACGATATTCTCGTCGCCGGTGAGCATCAGTGCTTCGGGGTCGACGTCCTGGTACCGCGCTGGCGGCCCGGGCGACACGGTGCGAAAACCAAACTCTTCCTTGCGAATCTGGGTGACCGAGGGCTTGAGTACCTCCTCGATCGGCCACGGAAGATGGTAGTTGGGACCGGGCTCGACCTCGCGGACAAAGCGTCCGAACCGCAAGACCATGCCACGCTCGTCGGGTGCGACGATGAACACGCCGGTGAGCATCCACAGCACCAGCGCGACGCCGACGATAGGCCAGGGACTCAGGCTGCTCGGCCCCCGACCGCGCCAGCGCGCACGCAAGCGATCCCAAGCCTCTTGCAGATCGCCAATGGGATCCTGCGGACCCTTGCGCGTGGTCCAGTCGGGAAAGCGATCGGGCATGGCGAAGGGGAGGCTAGACGATCACACGACGGTGTCAACCGCCCTGCACCGTTTGGTCCTCGGTCCCCGGTTCTCGGTTGTCTGTGGTCGCGCTTACCGGGGACTGGGAACCGGGGACCGAGGACCATTCCTTAGGGTGGACAACCGAGCAGTGCGGCGTTGACCGCGAGGAGAATCTCGTCGATGGTCACCGCGTCGTCGTCGCCGACGTCGAACGCTGGACACGCATCAACCGGCACGCTTCCGGAAGCGATATTCACGCCGATCAGGATCTCGTCGACCGTGACGTCACCGCTGTCGTCGCAATCTCCGGGGCAGCCGCCGGTCACCGGCGTGGGTGATGGTGATGGTGTCGCGGTCGGCGTCGCCGTCGGTGCGGCGTCCCGCACGGTAATCGCCAGCGAGCTCCTCGCGGCCTGATCACCGGTGGTGGTGCCGTTGCGGTTGACGGCATTGCCCCAGGCATTCAACGAGACTGTTCCTGGTACGGCAGGCGCCGTCCAGAAAAATGAAAACCTGACGGTCCCCTCCGTCGCCGCCTTGGCGCCACGGTGGGTGACTTCAACGCGTCGTGTTGTGAAGTTCGTCAAGGTCTGCGTGGTGCTGGAGTTGGCCCCACCCGTTGCGAGAGCGCCGCTGGAGTCCGCCACATTGAACCCGGCGCCGTTCTGACCGCCGCCGATCATGATTTCCAAGGTGTACTCGCTCGTTTGGTTGGGCACGACCTCGGTCGGGCCCGAGAGCTGCACCTGCGGTGTGGTCCCTCCTCCATGGCATTGATTGCACCCGGCACTGCCAAACGCGTTACTGGTAATGCCAAACGAGAAGCCGTACGCCGCGCGGTGACCAGCCGTCACAGCGACGAACAAGACGGCGATAATGGTGAGCCCGCTTCGCAGTTTCGCCGGCGTTAGGGCGCAGAGGTTAGTCATCAGTCGGGGTCACTGAGGTGTAGACTTGCGAGGCGGGCAGAGCTGAGTCAAGCGCTTCCGCCAGACGAGACCTTTCTCATTAACACTCCTGCGGCACAAGATATTGCAAGCATCTTTCGCGAACGGTGGAACGCGACCTCCGGGCGCGTTGGGGTGGCGGGGCTGGGTGTCTTGTGCGCGACGCGGGCGCGCCCCCTTCGCCGGTGCTCAGGACAAGCTCCAGTCGCGCGCCACCGAGATTCACGGTTCTGGCGTCTGATTGATGCGATCGATCATCATCCGCAAGCGGCCGTAATGGATGCGATCGAAATGGAAGACCAACCGGGGAAGGTGGTAGATCTCGGTTTCGGCGCGTTCGGCCGAGAAGGCGGTGCGCTGCTCGAGCACGCCATCTTTGATGATGTCGCGGAACTCACGGGCGAGATCTTGCAGGGCCGTGTCGGAGAGCGGTCGGGTCAGGCGCATCACGAAGCGATCATGTACGAAGCGTGAGGAGTGGTAGACGCTGTAGTAGGTGGTGATCTCGGCCACCGCCGTTTCGACGTTGTCGGTGACCTTGTAGAGCGCCAGGTCCTCGCTCGAGATCATGCCGCGACGTAAGAGGTGATCCTCGACATAGCGTTGCCACGTCTTCCAATATGTCCCGCCGCGCCGATCGAGCAGGAGGAGCGGTACGGGACGCGTCTTCCCGGTTTGCAGGAGCGTCAGAGTCTCGAAGCCCTCGTCGTGCGTTCCAAAGCCGCCCGGAAAGAGGACGACCGCATCGGCTTCCTTGAGGAAGAACAGCTTGCGAGCGAAGAAGTAGCGGAACACCATGAGCTTCGGATCGCCGAGGATGACCTCGTTGGCGCTCTGCTCGAACGGCAGCTGAATGTTGATGCCGAAGCTGCGATCGCGGCCGGCGCCACGCTGACACGCCTCCATGATCCCCGGTCCGGCGCCGGTGATCACCATGTAACCGGCATCGGCGATGGCGCGTGCGAAGCTCTCTGCGAGGACGAACACGGGGTCGCCGGGTTGTGTCCGCGCTGAACCGAACGTACTGACCTTACGCACCTGCCGATACGGCGCGAAGACCTTGAAGGCGTGGGCGATCTCGCGCAGCGCCCCGGCGGCGATCTTCAAGTCGCCCACCGACGCATCTTCGGCCAGCAGTTGCTGCGCCGTGGCGGTGATCTCGTCGACGTAACGGGTCTGCTGGGCGCGGGACCGCTCGGCATTGTCCGGGGGACTTGGCGACGTGGTTGCGATGGGCCGGGCCGGGGTCTTTGACGCCATGTGCCACCCCTAGAGAAGCACGTTGCCGCGTTGCATGCGAGGGAAGACGACACCGTTTAGGGTCCAATCTGTCATTGACGCACGCGACCGATCGTTCAACGCTCCGATCGAGTCTGGAAGAGCGAATAGCGATTAGCGAATGGCGAATAGGACCCTGCAACGATTCGCATTGTCCTACTCGCTACTTGCTATTCGCTACTCGCTACGAGAGGGGCCCTATGAGGATGCTGCGAGTCGGGGTGGGATCGCTATTGCTGCTCTTCCTTGCGACCTGGTCAGTCGGCTGCTCCGGAGACGATTGTGGGACTGATGGTGATTGTGGTAGCGGCGAAGTGTGCGTCGAATGCGATACGCTGACGGCGAACTGCAACAAGTGCGTCGAAGCGGGGGACAGCGGGGTCTGCAGCTGTGCGTTCTGACGGAGCCCGGGCGTCTCAAACCAACTAGGTGCCCGCGGGTTGCCATCTGCACATCTCGACGGGCCGCCCGGGTCGTCGGCGTGGCGATGCGGAGGACCGGGATGAGTTCCCAAATGAGGGCGGCATTGTCGATTGTTGTGATACTGATGGGAGTGATGTCGACGTGGATCGCACCGAAAGCGACGCGCGGCATTGAATCAGCTGCCTCGGTGGCGGGGGGTGTGTTCGTTCCCTACCAGGGCAACCCAGGCTTCAGTGTCCTGGGCCAATACGTCGTGACGTTGGCCCGGAAGTGGAACGTCGGCGGCGAGATCGAGTACAAGAGCTTCGCCGGCACGGTAGTCGGAGTCGATGACGTGGATGTCCAAACGGTCACGCTGCGTGCCATCGGCCGCTATTCTTTCTTGCCCGACGGCCGCGTCAATCCGTATGTGGGTGCCGGCATCGGTGTCGACATCAACATTTTCGATGCTGACAAAGTCGAACGTGAGCGCTTCGATGCCGACATCAACGACGTCGAGGTCGGCAGCGGAATTCTGATTCTGGCCGGGCTCGAGATACCGGTCGCAGCCGCCCTCAAGGTGTTCGGTGAATGCCGCGTCGGTGCTGATTTCCAACTGACGCAGCTGAGGAACGATGATATCCACGTCTCCAGTCTGGGTGGGTTCACCGGGCTC
>Ga0187892_10012505_pt1 | contig 10065 bp, 7 predicted proteins | sample MA1701073metaG_FD_139345 | JGI IMG/M metagenome (GOLD analysis project Ga0187892, IMG submission 139345) | Bio-ooze microbial communities from a basaltic lava cave in the Kipuka Kanohina Cave System on the Island of Hawaii, USA - MA170107-3 metaG ...
CCGACGGCGGGACCGGGGTGTTGCGCATTCTCGGGAGACAACGAATTCAGCGCCACCTGTGTCGACAACGTGCTTACGGGCGTGCAGCTGGACCTCTCGGTCTGCGAGTGGATCTCGACCGAATATCTCGAGGGCGACCCGCTGATCCATTTCAACGCGCAGAGTAATTGCAGTCCCGAGCCCGGCAATTTCACCGGGGTATGTCCGGCGCCGGACACTCCGACGCCAACGATTGTCGAACCGACCTCGACGCCGACGGCGGCGCAATGTGAGGGAGTGGCACGTTATTGGGTGGGTGGTGCCGACCACTGGTTGACTCCGACCAACTGGAATGACAGCTCGCACTGGTCGTGCACCAGCGGCGGAAGTCCCGGCGCGAGCCCACCCGCTTGCATCCCTGTAAACGACACCTACCAGGGCGCGAACGATTGCATCTGGGACGAAAACTCAGGCCTGGCGCGCGATCCATGGGAAGGAGTCCAAACCGTCATCGACACCTTTGGCCTCTGCTGTCGCAACGTGGATCTGACCGCTGTCCCGTTCGCATTCGGGACCTGGGGTGTGGTGACCGAGCTGAAGGATGGGTTCTACGTGTCGGGAAGCTTCATCATGGGCGCGACCGGGGAGTCACAGCCGGGGTCGAAGGACTATCCCGCCGTGTCCTTTTCCGCCGGCGTCGGCACCATGCCGTTGGTACTCACCGCCAACACCGGTGAACACGACATCTACATCACCGGCTTGCCGTTCGAGCATCGCGTCGAGGGCGGGCTCGATTTCCACGGCACCGGCGAGTACGGCGACGACGCGATCTGGAACCTGCGAACGGGTTTCCCATCCGGTGTCGGCGAGGTGCCCGGGATCGACGTGATCTTCGGATACGGCACGCTCAAGCTGAACGGTTACAGTATCCAGGGAATGAACATGTACAGCCGCCACGGCGAAGATCCGGCGGACTCGTTCACGCTCGACATGAGAGACGACATACCGCCGACGGAGTTTGGCTACCAACCCGGGAGTCCCGGGCCACAACTGTCGTGGATGAACGCCAGCGGCAACCAGGCGATCGTATTGATTCACGGCGCCGAGGGGTTGGGAAGCGGCGGCATCGGCCATCTTCCCGAGATCTCGCGCGAGATTTGGCCGGGCGTCTTTTTTCGCGAAGTCGGCAAGGGAGAGCCACCCGACATACAGACCTTCAACGGCGCGGGCATGACCCACTACGGCGTGACGGGCTTGATCTGGGCCGGCGGCGAATGGCGCGTGAAGGGTGATTTCACCGCACACGCGTTCTGCAGCACTACCGTGTGGTGCGATCTCCCGGATCCAGTCTGCGAGGCGCCACTCCAAGGCGCTCCGCACGACGACGCCATCCTGACGATTGAAGCAGGCAGCACCCAAACGGTGGAGAACTGGCGGGTCTACGGCGACAGCGTGCTGCCGTTGATCGTACGGTCGTCCTCGCCGGGCAACGCATGGACCTTGAACTGCACGGCCGACTACGCCTGCGCCAGCGACTACATCGAGTTGTCCGATTCGACCTGTACCGGCAACATCCCGTGCTATGCCGGCGTGCACTCGGTCGACAACGGCGGCAACACCAATTGGGTCTTCAGCGATCCGCCGGCGACGCCGACGGCGACGCCGACTGTCACCCCGACGCTGACACCGACGGCCGGACCGGGGTGTTGCGCATTCTCGGGAGACAACGAATTCAGCGCCACCTGTGTCGACAACGTGCTGACGGGCGCGCAGCTCGACCCGTCAGTCTGCGAATGGATCTCGACCGAGTATCTCGATGGCGACCCGGTGATCCATTTCAACTCGGGGAGCAATTGCAACCCCGTGCCGGGCGATTTCACCGGCGCATGTCCGCCGCCGCCCACGCCGACTCCGACACCGCCACCATGAGGCGCAAGCCTTATCGGGTCTGGGACGCTAGCCGAGTGAAGGACGGCGGTGTCGTAAAGCGGACGGCTAATGGTTGATCTAGGCCCCGGAGTACCTACTGGCCCTTTTGAGTCGCCGATTTGAACATCGGCAGGGTGAACGTCGTCGTGGGGACGGGATTGGTCGGATCAATTACAAATGCGGTGCAATAAACCTTCGCGGGAGCTGACACGACTGCGGAGCCGCTGTGTAGGGGGGTCGACACACCAAGGTTGAAATCAATTCCGCCACCAAAGGATACCACTGCGTTACTTCCAAAGTTCACCGTTGCTTGCGGAGCGATCGAACCGATTGTTCCTGAGGCGTCAACTCCACCCGCCTTGTTGTAAACGGTCACCGTGACACTCTGCGCCATCGTGCTCCTGTTAGTGCACGTAAACACCGTCGCGAGGCCGTCGTTGATTACGCCCGTCACGTGCCACTGCTTGTCCGCCGCGATTGCGGTCGAAGCAGACGCTACCGCGAACATCGCCAGCGCTGCGCTCAAAATTTTTCTCATCGTCCCCTCCAAGGTTGAGTGGTCAAGCTACATTCAAAACCGATCGTACTTCGAATTTTCTTTTGCGCTCGTGACCCCAACTTCTGTTTCGAGCGCCTCTTGCCGCCTATTCCCGTGGTGTTTCTTGCCGGAGCCTAACACGACAACCGTCCGGTCGTCGACACAAAAAAGGACCTTGCCCGGTAATCCGAATGGCGTCGCCCCGGCGGCGAACTCACCCCCTGACCCCCTCTCCTAAAAAGAGGCTTTGCCTGAAGATTCTCTGTTCTCGGTTTCCGGCTCCCTGTTTCCTGTTCGCCGGTTCGTCTGTCCGGTGAGAACTCCAGCGAGTTCAATCAACCGCGGAACAGGAAACAGGAAACCGAGGACGGAGAGCAGGGAACAGCGAAGCTCCAAGTGAATTTTCGGGCAAAGCCCTTTCCAAGTTTCCAAGGGAAGGGGGTTGGGGGGTTGAGTTCGGGCAGTGTTCGACCACGAGTTCTCGAATTACCGGGCAAGGCCCCAAAAAAGAGAGAGGAACCAGGACATGATGCGAAGCGGTCAGCGATTCCGCTTCGTTCTCGCCGCCCGCGGGTGAAATGCGCGGCAAGATTGCGGAAAAAGATGGGTGCCCTCGATCGCCCCCCACAGCGTAACCACCTAACACCGAGAGATCAGGCTCTCCAGAGCCGGACGAGACGGCCGCGACGAATCGCCGCGTCGCGGGTGGCCAGCGGCATCGCATGGGCGCGGGCCGTGGCGACGATGATCCGATCGGCAGGATCCCCGTGAAAGGAACCTGGAAGTCCGTCGACGGCAATGACCACGTCGCGGTCGAGGGGCAGAATGCGGATCATGCTCTCCTCCGTGGCACGAGAGAGCCACTGCGCGAAGGGAAGTGGCAGCTCGAGCCGACCCTTGGCATGCAGAATCTGTACTTCCCACATGCTGATCGCCGCGATGCAGAGATCATGGCGATCCGCGGCGCGGTCGAGAGCCGCACGTTCGGCGACCCTCAGCGGCGAACGCGCCGCCGTGAGCCACCAGACCCAGACGTGGGTGTCGAGAAGGACACTCAAGTCTCGAAGTCCTCATCCTTCAGGGCCGACTCCCCCGGCTCAGCCAGCAACCTTCCCCCCAGTTCTCGAAGCCGCTCCCAGGGCTTGCGGGCGCCGTCCACCATCTCGCCCGAGGACGGAGCCAGCCTTGCCACGACTTTCCCTCGTCGCGTGATCGCGACTGGCTTCCCGGTCTTCTCGACGCGGCGGATGACCGCGAGGCAGTGGTGCTTGAAGGCGGTGACCGAAATGTCCATATCGAGAACCTATCTGGCCACATTGGGAGAGGCAAGTCGGGTGCTCGGCGCGTCGCCGCGCGGAAGCGGCATGAGCAGCATGAGGACACCCATGATGCGAGGCGGTCAGTCGATTCCGCTTCGTCCTCGCCGCGGGCGGGTGAAACGGGGGGGGCAAGATTACGGAAAAACGCGGGTGTCCTCGCATCGCCCCCGTCAATCGCCCCGTCCCAAGACCATGGGTGTCTATCCTTCATCCCCTTCTTCGCGCTCTTCGTGGCGAAGACCACCACCGCCGCTTGTACAACCTTTCCGAGAGGCGTAGGGCTCGATCAGTACTGGGCTTTGCCGTTCATCCAACGGGGAGATGCAACATGGGCGAGCTCCGTAGCGAGGTTGGCCGGATCGTCGAGGCAAATGGAACGAAGCTGTACCACGAGGTGCGCGGCGATGGTCCGCCGGTCTTGTTCATCGCCGGCGCGACCGGCGATGCCGGTCACTTCGCGGATGTGGCCGACGAGCTGAGCGACGAGTTCAAAGTCATCACGTACGACCGCCGCGGGAACTCGCGCAGTGCCCGGCCGCCCGGTTGGGTGCGGACCTCGATTGCCGAGCAAGCAGACGACGCTGCCGCGCTGCTCGACGCACTTTCCGTGAAGTCCGCTGTCGCCTTCGGCACGAGCGGAGGCGGTACGATCCTCCTGGAGTTGATTTCCCGGCACCCGGAATCCGTGCGGGGTGCGATCGCGCATGAGCCGATGCTGGTGGGGGTCAGCCCGACTGCGCCCGAACTGAGCCCGCGCCTGCACCTGATGAGCCAAGAAGCCTTCGCCGCAGGAGGACGCCGGGGCGCGCAGGAGCGCTTCCTGCGCTGGGCGTGCACCGACGAGGTCTACGAAGCGATCGACGGCGATCTGCGCGAACGGTTGCTCGGCAATGGCGAGGTATTCTTCGGCCTCGAGCTACCTCACCTCCTGAGTTATTTGCCCGACGCCGACGCCATCAGGCGCGCCGGCGTGACCATCATCGCGGCCGCCGGCATCGACAACAAGGGCACGTTCATGGCCGAGGGAGTCGAGTGGCTGAAGCATCACATCGCGTGCGACGCCGTCTGGATGCGAGGACACCACGCTCCGTATCTGCACCCCGAACAGGCGAGGGGTTTTGCGAATGCTGTGCGACCCTGGTTGAAGCAACTCGCCGGATAAGAAGTTCCGATGACTTGGAAGAGCCGCCGGAGCCGCGATCCTTCGGCGAGCGTCGACGCGTCGAGCTCCTTCCAACGTCTACTGAGGAGCGATCCATTCGGCGCGCGATTCAAATCAGCGTTGCCAGAAACTTGACCGCCGGGCAGGCGCGGATGCCTTCGCGGCTGACGTAGTCCTTGGTGCCGGAGGCGCTCACCTGCCATGCGTCGCACTTGGGGAAACGCGCCTTCAGATAGCGTAGCGACTTGTCGATCGGCGCATCGCCGACCTTGGCTTCCACGCAAAGCACCGGAAGACGGCGCTCGACAACCACGAAATCCACTTCGCGTCCGTCGGTGTCGCGGAAATATCGGAGCTCGACGTCTCTGCCGCGTACGTCCTGCTCGTGGTGAACCCACTTGAGCAGATGCGACGCGACGAGATTCTCGAAACGCGCCGCCTCGTTGCCGACCAGCGTCCAGTCGAAGTGATAGTGCTTTTGCTCTTTCTTGACGGCGCGGATCTTCGGCGCCCCGAACGGGGACAACCGGAACAACGCGTAGAGCCGTTCGAAGATGTCGAGCCACTTGGCCACCGTCTTGTGGGTCAAGCGGAGGTCTTCGCGCAGAGCGTTGATCGACAACGGCGCACCAACGAGCTCCGGGAGACGGATCATCAGAAGCTCGAGATTGCCCAGATCCTGCACCCGTTCGAGGTCGACGACGTCCTCGCGTATCAGACGATTGCGATACTCCCGCGACCAGCGCCGCGCCTCCACCTCGGACCCTGCGAAGAACGGCTCCGGAAACCCGCCGAGAGTCAGCAGCGCGTCCAGATCACCGGCGTTGCGCAGGTCGAGCTCCGCAACCGAAAGCGGATGCAGCCGCAACAGGTGATAGCGGCCTTGCAGCGAATCGCCACCGTGACGATAGAGATCGAGTCGGGCGCTGCCGGTGACCAGAATCTGCTGGCCTGAACTGCGGCCGTCGTACACGCCCTTCAGGAAGCCGCGCCAGCCGCGGTACTTGTGAATCTCATCGAAGATCGACAGACGGTTCGGCGGCAGCTCGCCGCGCAGGATACGGTCGCGGTCGGCGGCGATGTCCCAACTCAGATACCCCGCGCCGGCACGGGGTAGCGATCGCGCCAGGGTCGTTTTCCCGACCTGGCGTGGGCCGGCCACGAAGACCATCTTCTTGCGCAGGTCCCGGCGAACCTGTGGGTCCAGATAACGACGCACCGAGGACACCCCGGCAAGGTACTGGGATTTTCGACTCCGGTCAAAAATACTCACGGCGATTTTTGACACTCGGCAAAATCACGGCCGTGACCTCCGCGGGAAGGCAGCGGGATGGCGAGGAGCGCCTTGCCGGCGCAGTGGTGTGATCCGCGGCAAGCTCCCGCTGGCGATTGCATGCATTCGGGTTAGATGCGACATCGTTCCAACGGAGACGACATGCAAACCGCTGCAACAGAGAAGATCGTCAGCGTCGACGCGGACGGGCACGTGCTCGAGCCGCGCGACGTCTGGCAACGGTACCTCGAGCCCAACCTGCGCCCGCGCGCCATCCGCATCGAACGCGATTCGCATGGCGTCGAAGCGTTGTTCGTCGACGGCCGCCCGCACATGGCGCTGTACGGCCGGCTCGGCGCGCTCGGCGGCATCGGCATGGATTCGGAAGATCTGATGACCGTCGGGCAGCGCAGCTACGAAGACGGTTGCCCGCCGGGCGGCTACGAACCGGCCGCACGCTTGAAGGTCATGGACGAGGAGCAGATCGATATCGCGCTGCTCTACCCGACCATCGGCATTGCCTGGGAAGGGCTGGTCACCGAACCGCAGCTCGCCACCGCCTACTGTCGCGCCTACAACCGCTGGCTCGTCGACTTCTGCAGCACCGATCGCCGTCGTCTCGTGCCGATCGCGCACATCTCGCTGCTCGACCCCGAGGGAGCAGTGACGGAAGTCGAGCGTGCACGGCGCGACGGCTGCGCCGGCGTCTACCTCTCGCCCGATCCGCCGTCGCGCGGCGGCATGCAATTCGACGACCCGAAGCTGGCGCGCTTCTGGAGCACCGTGCAGGACCTGGAGATGCCGGTCGCCTTCCACGTCGTGGCGCGCACCGAGAACCCCCTCAGACAGTGGTACAGCTCGAACGACGGGCCGATCGGTTCCGTCGTGTTCGGTTTCGCCTTCCTGGCGATCGACGTCATGGCCGCGTTCACTTCGATGATGACGCGCGGTCTGTTCGAAACCTATCCGCGGCTTCGCCTGGCTGTTCTCGAGGCGGGCTCGAACTGGATCACCGCATGGCTCGATCGTCTGGACCACAAGTCCGAGATCATGCGGCCGTTCTCGCCGATGAAGCTGCTGCCCTCCGAGTATTTCAAGCGGCAATGCGTCATCAGCGCCGAGCCGGACGAATCGCTGACGGCGTCGATCGTCGAGCACCTCGGCGCCGACTATGTGATCTGGGCGTCGGACTATCCGCACCTCGATGCATCGTTCAACGTCGTCGCCACCCTGCGCGAGCGCATCGCGCGCTTGCCGCAGGATTCGCAGCGTAAGGTATTGGGCGAGAACGCGCTGCGCTTCTACGGCCTGACAGTGTGATCGCGAGGTTTTGCGGCGGCAACGTCGTCGACTGGTACGGCCGCGGCCGTCCTGAGGCACACGGCATCGACATCGAGCGGCTTCTGAGGCGCGGACGTCGCGTCTGGCGCTCGACCCAGAGCATCCGCCCGTGCGACGGCCCAGCGTCTTCCTGCGCCGCCACGCGAGCGTCCCAATCATTCTCGAGAAAGCCTGGCGGACCGCATGAGTTTGAGGATTGGAAAATTGGAAATTGTTTGTTTCTTGTATCTTGAATATTCGGCAACAGCCCGGCAGCCGCCGCGGGTCCGGGAAGCGCAGCTGCCGCCCTACGGCGAATATCCAAGAGACAAGGTACAAACAAATCTCAACCTCCAAATCTCAAACTAGGGAAAAAACGCTCGAAAGGGTAAGGCAAAGCCCGTCATCCGCTTCGTGACGCGAACAGCACCAGGGCCCGGCCCGCGATCAGACGCAAGCGGCGAACGGTCTCGGAATTGCCGGCGTCCTCGGCCAGGCTGGCGATCTCGTTCAGCGCGGTCGCGTGCGCCTGAGCTCGGCGATCAGCCAGCGAATGTCGCTCGCTCGCGCGCCGCCCTTCATTCTATAGTGCCACACATGTCGACGTCCGCTACCGACCTGCCGCCCTACGATCCCCAGCGCATCATCAATGCGCCGTTCCCCGAGCGCGTCCGACTCGCCTGCGTTTCGTGGGCCAACGAAAGCCCCAACCTGCCGATCGTCATGGCGCTCTACTGGTTCAAGTATCTCGTACCGCTGATCGGCGGCTGGGCGTTCTGGTGCTGGTTCAACTCCGACAATCCCGGCTTCTTTTCCGTGGGCACCTGGGCGTTCACCAACGATGCGTTCAAGAAGGCCGTCGTCTGGTCGATCTTCTGGGAGCTGTCGGGCTTCGGCTGCGGTTGGGGGCCGATGAACGCGCGTTTCGATCCGTGGTTCGCCGGCTACCGGCACTTCCTGCGGCCGGGGACGACGAAGCTGCCGCTGTTCCGCGGCGTGCCGCTCATCGGCGGCGACACACGCAACTGGCTCGACGCCACACTCTACGCCGCCAATCAACTCTTCCTGTTGCGCGCGCTCGTCGCGCCGACGGTGACGCCCGAGTTGCTCTATCCGAACCTGCTGCTCATTCCGGCGATGACCATGCTCGACAAGATGATGTACCTCGTCTGCCGCGGCGAGCACTACTTCATCACGTTCGCGTGCATGGCGCTCGCGGCGTCCGGCGATCTCTGGATCTCGGGCGCGAAGCTGACGTGGTGTTTCATCTGGTTCTGGGCGGCGACCTCGAAGCTCAACCGCCACTTCCCGACGGTCATCATGTTCATGATGAACAACGGGCCGTTCTTCCCGAAGGTGCTGAAGAAGCGACTCTTCGTGAACTTCCCCGACGATCTGCGCCCGTCGCGCATGGCCGCGTTGATGGCGCATTCGGGAACGGTCGTCGAATACTCGCTCCCGTTCATCCTCATCCTCGGCGCCGGCAACACGACCGTCACGCTCATCGGCCTGTTGCTGATGACGAGCTTCCACGGCTTCATCTCCCTCAACAACCCGAACGGCATGCCGGTGGAGTGGAACATTTTGATGGTCTACGGTGCCTGGTTCCTCTTCGGCATGCATCCCGAAGCCGGACTGTCGGCGTTGACGCAGATGCCGCTGCTGCTCGCGGTACTGCTAGCTTCTCTCTTCGTCGTGCCGGCGATCGGCAACTTCGTGCCCTCGCGCGTCTCGTTCCTGCTGGCGATGCGCTACTACGCCGGCAACTGGGCGTACAACATCTGGTTCGTGCGCAAGGGCTCGGCTGACAAGCTCAATCGCGTCAAGAAGGCGGCCCCTCTGGTCAACGAGCAGCTCGCCAAGCTGGTCACCGACCCGCAGCAGCTCGAGGTGGCGAAGGTGGCGATGTGCGTCAGCCGCTTCATGCACTTCGAGGGGCGGGCGTTGCTCGAGGCCATACCGGCCGCGGTCGACGACATCGACGCCTACGAGTGGCACGAGGGCGAGTTGATGGGAGGCCTGATCCTCGGCTGGAACTTCGGCGACGGCCATCTGAACGGCGAGCAACTGCTGCGCGCGATTCAGCCGCAGTGTGATTTCACCGCGGGCGAGGTGCGCGTCGTCTCGGTCGAAGGACAGCCACTCTTCGGATCGACGATGCACTGGCGCGTCCATGACGCAGTAGCCGGCGTAGTCGCCGAGGGCCACACGCGGCTCGCCGACTACATCGACGTTCAACCCTACCCCACCGGCAGATTCGCCGACGCGTTGCGGCCGGCGCGCGGCGACTCGGCTGGTTAGCGTGCCTGGGGCCTTTAGATCAGGGCGAACGGAATCGTCTCGGATTCACAAGAGCTTGCCCGGTAATCCGAATGACGTCGCCGCGGCGGCGAACTCACCCCCTGACCCCCTCTCTTAAAATGGCCTTTGCCCGAAAATTCACTTGGAGCTCCGCTGTTCCCTGTTCTCGGTCCCCGGTTCTCTGTTTCCTGTTCCGCGGTTGATTGAATTCGCTGGAGTTCTCACCGGACAGACGAACCGGCGA
>Ga0187892_10012507_pt1 | contig 10063 bp, 9 predicted proteins | sample MA1701073metaG_FD_139345 | JGI IMG/M metagenome (GOLD analysis project Ga0187892, IMG submission 139345) | Bio-ooze microbial communities from a basaltic lava cave in the Kipuka Kanohina Cave System on the Island of Hawaii, USA - MA170107-3 metaG ...
CGCGGCGCGGCCCCAGACGATGGCGATCAGCTCGTTGAAGAACAGGATGAGCCCGAAGGTGGCCAGCACCTGGTCGAGGTGGTCGCGCTCGTAGAGCGTCCGCAGCGCGATCACCTCCACCAGCACGCCCACCACCAGCGTGCCGAGCAGCGCCAGGGCCACCCCCAGGAGGTAGGAGCCGGTCCACTGCGCGCCGGTGACGGCGAGGTAGGCGCCCACCATGTACAAGGACCCGTGGGCGAGGTTCACCAGGTTCATGATGCCGAACACCAGCGTGAGCCCGGCCGCCATCAGGAACAGCATGACGCCGAGCTGGAGGCCGTTGAGGGCCTGCTCGAGGACCAGGAGCGTCACGGCCGGGCAACGAAAAGGGGCGCGGCGTGGCCGCGCCCCTCCCCCGCGCTCCGGACCGCGCCTACCACTTCATCCCGCAGTCCTTGGCGTAGGCGTCCTTGTGGTTCTCGAACACGGTCTTCTGGATCTGCATCACGGGATCGCCGCCCGGCCCCGGGACCGCCTTGAGCAGGTAGAAGTTCTGGATCGGGAAGTGGTTCACGTTGTAGCTGTACGGGCCGCGCACCGACTTGTAGTCGGCCTTCCGCATCGCGGCGATCATGCCCTTCTTGTCGGCCAGGTTGCCCTTCACCGCCCGCACCGCCGAGTCGATCAGCATGATGCCGTCGTAGCTCTGGGCGCCGTAGAACACCGGCATCTTGCCGAACTTCTTGCGGAAGTCCGTCACGTACTTCTCGTTGGCCGGGTTCTTCAGGTCGGGGCTCCAGTAGCGCGTCTCCCACTGGCCCACCGCCGCTTCCTTCACGGCCGGGATCGAGATCTCGTCGACCGTGTAGACGGAGTAGAGCGGGACCTGCCCCCGCAGGCCGGCCTGGGTGTACTGCTTGAGGAACTGGATGCCCATGCCGCCCGGATAGAACACGAACACGGCCTTGGGGTTCTTGGCGCGGAGCTGGCTGATCTCCGCCTGGTAGTCGGTCTGCCCGAGCTTGGTGTAGACCTCGTCGACGATCTTGCCCTTGAAGTACCGCTTGAAGCCCGCGATCATGTCCTTGCCGGCCGCGTAGTTCGGGGCCATGGCGTAGACGTCGGTGATGCCCTGATCGGACATGTACTTGCCCATGGCTTCGGGCGTCTGGTCGTTCTGCCACGAGGTCGTGAAGAACAGCTCGTGGCACAGCTCGCCGGCCAGCTGGTGCGGCCCCGCGTTGGTGCCGATCATGAACGTGCCGGCCTGGGTCACCGTCGGCGCCACCGCCAGCATGACGTTGGACCAGATGACGCCCGACACGAAGTGGACCTTGTGCTTCTTGAGCATCTCGTCGGCGAGCTGCTTGCCGACGTCGGGCTTGACCTGGTCGTCGCCGTAGGTCACCTCGACGTCGAGGCCCCCGACCTTCCGGCCTAGGTGGTCCAGGGCTAGCTCCACGGAGTTCTTCATGTGCTCGCCGATGATGCCCTGGGGGCCGGAGAGCGTGGTGATGAAGCCGATCTTCACCGTCTCGGCGGCGAGCGCGGGCGCCGCCCCGAGCAGGACGAGACTGAGCGCGATGGACAGCGTGGTGTGCACGGTGCGTTCCCCCTGTGGCGGGGCCGGGCCGGCCGGGCGCCAGCCCCTGGACCCCGTGTCGGTGTCCTCCCGGCGGCGCCTGGGCCCGGCCGGCCTCCGGGTGGGGCCGGTCCTCACCGCCAGTGGGGCGGGAGTCTAGCAGAACTCCCGCCCCCCGTAAAGCCGCTCGCCCGCCGCCGGCGGGGCCGCCTCAGCCGTCGGCGAGGCAGGAGATGACGTAGTTCCCGCTGCCCGACGACGGCCCGTAGGCGTGCACGGTGGTGGCGAAGCGCCGGCCCGAGCCGAGGAGGGCGCCCAGCATCATGGCCAGGTGCCGGCCGCCCATCTCCGCCTCCGCCGACCGGGCGAACTCGGGCAGCCACCCCCAGGCCTCGTCGAACCGGCCCGCCGCCAGGAGGCCGGCCAGCCGGTGGTCCAGCGCCTCGTCGGCGGGCAAGGGCCCCCGCTCGGGGCCCCGCACCAGCTTGTGCGACACGCTGCCGCTGGCGACGAAGCCGACGCGCCCGGGCGCCTCCCGGGCCGCCTCGGCGAGGAGCCGCCCCCACGCGTGGGCCTCCTCGAGGTCCGCGGCCAGACACACCGACAGCGGCACCATCGGCAGCCGCTGCTCGGGATCGAGGTAGCACACGAGCGGCATCACGGTGCCGTAGTCGAGGGGGTAGTGCGGGTCGTCGGCCAGCACGCACAGGAGCCCCCGCGCCTTTCCCCGCGCGATCAGGCTCGCCGCCAGCCCGGGGTCGCCCGGGTAGTCGTACGGCACCCCGCGGATGAGGTCGGGGGCTTCCTGGGCGGTCAGCACGCCGCGGTGGCGGGGCGTGCCGTCCACGACGGTGGGGAACGTCGTGATGAGGTGGCAGGAGTTCACCACGACGGCGTCGAGCCGCGCGCCGCGGAGCGCCCGACCCTGGGCCACCATCCCGTCCCGCACGGGGCGGAACACCTCCGAGGCCAGCTTGCCCTCGAAGGCGGCCTCGAGGGTGCAGTAGCGCGGGGTGTGGACGGAGAGGAACACGCCGGCGAGCTCGCCCATCGGTGCCGCTCCTTCCTCGCCGGCCTCAGCCGGCGGCCGGGCTTCCCCGGAGCCGCGCCGCCACCTCCTCCGGGATGGGGCGGGCCCGGAGCCGGTCGCCGGGCCCCTCCGGGCGCGCCACCCACGCCCGCACCTCGAAGCCGGTGGCGCACGCCGCCCCGCCCACGGAGATCTCGTGCTCGACGCGGAACGTCTTCTCGCGGACCTCCACCACGCGGGTGCGGATGCGGACCTCGTCGCCGTAGCGGACGGGCGCCTGGAAGCGGGCCCCGGACTCCACGATGGAGACGCCCACCACGCCGTACCGGGGGAAGATCACCGGCCACGGCAGCCCCAGCGCGTCGAACAGCGCCTCCGTCCCCAGGTCGAACCACTCGAAGAAGCGCGGGTAGAACACGATGCCGGCCGGATCGGCCTCGCTCCAGCGCACCTTGAGCCGGAGCTCGCCGGTGGTCACGACTCCGACGTCCCCGCCGCGGCGGCCGCCTCCGCCAGGCGGAACCGCTGCAGCTTGCCCGTGGCCGTGCGGGGCAGCTCGGGCACCACCAGGATGCGCCGCGGCCGCTGATGCGGGGCCAGCGCGTGCTCGGCCAGCCGGTAGAGCGCCGGGGCCAGCTCGGGCCCGGCCCCGTCCCGCGCGACGACGAAGGCGCACGCCTTCACGAGGCCGCCGGCGTCGGCGAGGCCCACCACCCCGGCGTCCGCCACGTCGGGATGGGCCAGGAGCGCGGCCTCCACCTGGGCCGGCGCCACCCACTGTCCCGCCACCTTGAAGCGGTCGTCCTCCCGCCCGAGGTGGTGGTAGTAGCCGTCCGCGTCCCGCGCGTAGACGTCGCCCGTCCGGAACCACCCGCCGGCGAAGGCCCGGCGCGACGCCTCGACCCGGGCCCAGTAGAACGGGCTCGCCGACGCCATCCTGACGTGGAGGATCCCTTCCTCCCCCGGGCCCGCCTCCCGCCCGTCCCCGTCCAGGAGGCGCACGTCCACGCCCGGCACGGGCGTCCCCGACGACCCCGGCCGGCTGCGCCCCGGGCGGTTGGAGAGCACCATGAAGATGGTCTCGGTGGCGCCCATCCCGTCCAGGATCTCGAGGCCAAAGCGCTCCCGGTAGGCGCGATGGAGCTCGGGCGGCAGCCGCTCCCCCGCCGAGACGGCGAAGCGGAGGGAACGGAACGCGTCCGGCGGCAGGTCGGCGCGGAGCATGCGGGCGTAGAAGGTGGGCACCGAGAACAAAATGGTCGGCCGGTGGCGGCTCACCGTCTCGGCCACGGCGAGGGGCTCGGGCCAGCCGGCGGCCAGACACGTCGAGGCCCCGAGCAGGAACGGGATCAGCAGCGCGGTGCCGAGGGCGTAGGCGAAGAACAGGCGCGAGGTGGCCAGCACGCGGTCGGCCGGGGTCAACCCGAGCACGTCCACGGCGTAGGGGCGCCCGGCGACGAGGTCGCGGTGCAGGTGCACGGCGGCCTTCGGCGATCCCGTCGTCCCCGACGTGTAGAGCCAGAGCGCCATGTCCTCGTCCCGCATCGGCTCGGCCGCGAGCGAGTCCGGCGCCCGCCCCATCGCCACCTCGAGGCTGGGCTCCCCGGTGGCGCCGCCGCCCGAGACCAGGATCCGGAGCCGGGGCATCGGGCCCAGGCGCGGCCCGAGGGCCCGGACCGCCGCCGGCTCGGCGACGAGGAGGCGGGCCCGGCTGTCCTCCAGGATGGCCGCGTGCTCGTCGGGGCCGAGGCGCGGGTTCATGGGCACGGCCACGGCGCCGATGCGCAGCGCCCCGAGGAACGCCGCGACCCACGCGGGGCCGTCGGGCAGGAGGAGGGCGACGCGCTGCTCGGGCTGCACGCCGAGGGCACGGAACGCGTGGCCGGCCCGGCTGGCGAGCGCGCCCACCTCGGCGTAGCTGTAGGGCCGCGCGTCGGTCACGACGGCGACGTGGCCGGCCTGCCCGCCATCGAGGCGCGCGTCGAGGAGGGCCGTCACCGCGTTGGACACGGACCCTCCCGCCCCCCGGGCGGCCTCACGGGCGCCGGCCGGGCGGCCGGCGCAGCTCGGCGAGCTGTCCGAGCAGCGACTCGGCCGACACGGGCTTGGCGATGACGCGGTCGACGAAGTGGCTGGACTCGTGGGCCGACACGGTCTCGCCCCAGCCGGTCAGGATGAACACGGCCGTCCCGGGGGAGCGCTGCTTGACCCGCTCGGCCACCTCCCAGCCCGTCATGCGGGGCATGCCGAGGTCGCTGATGACCACGTCGTGGCGGGCCGGATCGAACAGCCCGAGCGCCTCCTCGCCGCTGGTCGCGGTGGTCACCTCGTGCCCCCCGCTGTCCAGCGTGTCGGAGAGCACGGCGAGCAGCCGCGGGTCGTCGTCGACGAGGAGCACGCGCACCGCCTCCTCGGTTACCCGGGACCGGTCGATGGCCGCCGGCGAGGGCGGGATGATCTGGAAGCGGCTGGCGTGCAGCCGCAGCCGGACGACGGTCCCCTTGCCGGCCTCGCTGTCGAAGGCGATGGTGCCGCCGTGCCGCTCCACCGTCTCGAACACCTCGGTCAGCCCGCGCCCGGTCGGGCGGCGCTGGCCGAGCGCCCGGAGCAGGTCGGGGGCCATCCCGACGCCCGAGTCCCGCACCTCGACCACGACCCAGCCGGATTCCTCGCCGGTGGCGCGCACGGCGATGGCGCCCCCCTCGGGCATGGCGGCGACGGCGTTCAGGACCAGGCGCACGAGGGCGTCCCGCAGCTCGAAGGCGATGCCCTCCACCGGGGGCACCGAGCCGATGTCCTGGCGCACGGTGATGACGATGCCCCGTCGCTGGGCGTCGTCCCGCCAGCGGGGCGCGCTCATCTCCACCGCCTCGGCGACCACGGCCGGGAGCCCGACCGGCCCGAAGGCCACCTGGGGCTGGCGCGAGACGAAGTCCTGCAGCCGGCGCACCGTCTGCGAGGCCTCCAGCGCCACGTCGCGCACGAGCGCGAGGCGCCGCCGCTGGGTCTCCCCCTGCGCCTCCCGCAGGAGGAGCTCGGCGTAGGCCAGGATGGCGGCGAGGGAGTTGTTCAGGTTGTGGGCGAGCCCGCCCACCGTCTCTCCGAGGGCACGCAGCTCGTCGGCCCGGCCGAGCCCGGCGCGCGAGTCCTCGAGCCGCCGGCCCAGGTCGCGCGCCCAGCTCCGCAGCACGAGGAGGGATCGGTCCAGCTCGACCTTGGTGCGGCCGAGGTGCCGGGCGATGTCGCGGAGCTCGCCGTGGTCGCCGAAGAGCGGCGTGGTCGGGGGCGCCGGCGGCGCCCCGGACCGGCCCCAACGGGTGATGGCCCCGCGCACCCGCTCCAGCATGCGCGCGACTAGAGGTTGACGAGCTGCGCGACCCGCTCCCGGTGGTACGTGGCGTCGCCGAAGGTGAACTCGGACCCCTTGGCCCGCTTGAAGTAGAGGTGGAGGTCGTGCTCCCAGGTGAAGCCGATGCCCCCGTGGAGCTGGATGCCCGCCGCCGCGACCCGGCGGTAGGCGTCGGAGACGTGGGCCTTGGCCATGCTGACGGCCAGGGGGGCCTCGTCCACGCCCTCGTCCATGGCCCACGCCGCGTAGTAGGTGATGGACTTGCTGTTCTCCACGTCGACCAGCATGTCCGCCGCGCGGTGCTTGACCCCCTGGTAGGCGCCGATGGGCCGGCCGAAGGCCTGGCGGATCTTGGCGTACTCCACCGTCATGTCGAGCACCTTCTGGGCCCCCCCGCACATCTCGGCGCAGAGGGCCACCGTGGCGCGCTCCAGCGTCTTCGTGAGGGGGGCGAAGCCCTTGTCCACGGCGCCGAGCACCGCCTCGGCGCCGACGGCGACGTCGCGGAGGGTGGCCTCGCAGAGCTTGCGGGTCTGATCCATGGTGGGGAGGAGGGTCACCTCGAGCCCGCGCGCGCCCTTCGGGACCAGGAACAGCGAGATGCCGTGCTCGGCCGGCCCGGCGGCGGCCGTCCGCGCCGCCACCACGACGGCGTCGGCGGTGTGCGCGTCGTGCACGAAGAGCTTCGTGCCCGCGAGGACGTGGCCATTGCCCTTCGGCGTCGCCTGGAGCGCGATCCCCGCCGCCCCCAGCGTGGCCGACGGCTCCATGAAGGCCAGCGCGACCCGCGCCTCGCCGGTGGCCACCCGCGGCAGCCACTCCTTCTGCTGCGCCTCGCTGCCCGCGTCCATGAGGATGCCGCCGCCCAGGAGGACGGCGGAGAAGTAGGGGCCCGGCGCGACGGCCCGCCCCATCTCCTCCATGAGCACCACGAGGTCGACGAGCCCGAGGCCGAGCCCCCCGTGCCCCTCGGGGACGATCAGGCCGAGCCAGCCCTGCTCGGCCAGCTTCCCCCAGAGGCCGGGCTCCATGCCCTCGGGCGTGTCCATGAGCCGCCGGACCACCGTCGAGGGGCACTCGTGCTCGAAGAACTTGCGGGCGGTGGCCCGGAGCAGCTCCTGCTCGTCGCTGAAGCCGAAGTTCATGCCTTATCCTTTCGGCAGGCCGAGCACGCGCTCGCCGATGATGTTCTTCTGGATCTCGGTGCTGCCGCCCTCGATGGAGTTGGCGCGCGAGCGCAGGAACGTGTGCTGCCAGAGCCCATCGGCCACCGCCCACCGGCTGCCGTGGCCGAGCTGGGCGTAGGGCCCCTGGATCTCGAGGGCGACCTCCTGCAGGCGCTGGTGGGCGTCCACCCACACCATCTTGCCGGTGGAGGCCTCGGGGCCGGGCATCTCGCCCCGGAGCAGGCGGGTCACCGCCCGCGCCCCCGTGTACTTGAACGCCTCGGTGTCGATCCAGAGCTGGGCCAGCTTCTGCCGCACGGTGGGGTCCTGGCTGGCGGGCCGCCCGTCGCGGCGGGTGCTCCGGGCGAGGTCGACCAGCGCGTCGAGCGCGATGCGCAGCCGCACCTGGAGGCCGAAGCCGAGGGCGAGCCGCTCGTACATGAGCGTGGTGAGCCCCACCTGCCAGCCGTTGTCGACGCCGCCCAGCACCTGGGCGGCGGGCACGCGCACGTTGTCGAAGTACACCTCGTTGAACTCGGCGTCCCCCGTCAGCTGGCGCAGCGGCTTCACGGTCACGCCGGGGCTCTTCATGTCCAGGAGGAAGTAGGTGATGCCCTTGTGCTTGGGCGCCTCGGGGTTCGTGCGCGCGAGCAGCATCATGAAGTCCGACAGCTGGGCCAGCGACGTCCACACCTTCTGGCCGTTGACCACGAACGCGTCGCCGTCGCGCACGGCCCGCGTCTGGAGCGAGGCGAGATCCGAGCCGGCGTTGGGCTCGGAGTAGCCCTGGCACCAGATCTCCTCGGCCGAGAGGATCTTGGCCGGGTATCGCTTCTTCTGCTCCTCGGTCCCGTAGGCGATGATGGTGGGGCCGGCCATGCCCACGCCGAGGATGTTCAGGATCGGCGGCGCCTTCTGGACCGCCATCTCCTCGGCCAGGATCAGCTCCTCCATGAACGTGAGCCCGCGGCCTCCGTACTCCTTGGGCCACGTGAGCCCCACGAGGCCGGCCTCGTACATCTGCCGCTGCCAGTCGCGGAGGAAGCGGTAGGCCTCGGGGCGCAGCACGTCGCCGCCCCCCCGCACGCGCTCGAGCCAGTCCCGCGGGATGTGGCGCTTGAGCCAGTCCCGAGCCTCGTCCCGGAAGGTGATCTGCTCTGGGGTCAGCGTGAAGTCCATGGCCTCCTCCGCTCGATCGAAGCCCGGTGGCAGGCGATCGGGGCGTCCACTGAACGACGGTTCAGTCATGATACGGGCGGCTTCGGGAAGGTGTCAAGCGGGCGATCGGTCTTGCCCACCCTCAGTTTCGTGGGGGTCCGATGGCGCCGCGGAGGGTGAGTCGCGGGAGGGGAAGGGCCGGGTGGCCGCCGGCCCACCGGAGCAGCAGGCGGAGCAGGGCGGCGAAGGCGCGCCGGACATGGCGCGCATGACTGAGCATCTGCATGGCGATGGACAACACGCTCAAGGTGCGGCGGGTGCCGTGGCGCGGGCGGCGCCGGAGGATCTCCAGATCCGCGCGGGCGCGCTGCGCCGCCGGCGTGAGACCGAGGAGCAGCAGGACAGCGTAGGCCAGGCAGAAGGCCAGGAGCAAGCGGCCGAGCCGCTCGGCCACGCGCGCTTTGAGCTGCAGCCCCCGCACCCCGAGGTGGGTCTTGAAGTCGCGGAAGCTCTGCTCGATCTGCATCCGGCGCCGGTACACGGCGACGATCTCCGCCGGCGTCCACGCCGGCCGCGTCCAGCAGGGTACCAGCAGATACCAGGGCTCGCGGAACGCCGGATCGTGGTAGACGACCACATCCACCGGCACGCGCTGGTGGGCGTGGTAGCGGACGTCGGGGTAGCGCACCGCCCGGCGCGGCGGCGCCGCGAGCGCGGCCAGCTTCTGCCGGCGCCCCTGCACCTCGATCACCGTGCCGCTGCGGCCGCGCACCAGCATCCAGGTCCCCGCCTGCTGGAATCGCTGGAGCAGCCGCGCCCGGCAGTAGCCGCGATCCCCGACCAGCACGGGCACGCAGCGGGCCGGCACGCTGGCCACCAGGTCGGTGAAGAAGATCTCCTCCAGGCGGTTCTGCGAGGCCACGCGGTCGCGCCAGGGATACTCGAAGGTGTAGACCAGCAACGGCAAGGCGCGCCCCTGACACGGCACCGCCGCCACCAGGGCCTGCACGGGGCCGATCGCCGTCTGATCGACCAGCACCGGCCAGAACCCCCGCACCCCGCGCGCCCCCAGCAGGCGCCCCAAGCCCGTGCTCACCGCGCGCCCGTCCAGCCGGGGGTTGTCCAGAAACCGACGGAGCCGGTTCTCACGCGAGTGCGGCCGCGTCGGGACCGGCAAGCCCCGGTACACGGCGCCGAGCGACAGCCGCCCCGCCCCCCCGCGCGCCGCCGTGAGCACCGCCATCAAGGCGGCACACACCAGGACCAGCGTCTTGCGCACGCTGCGCCGCAACTCCCCGAAGGCCCCGTCGATGGCGACGGTGAGCGCGGCGACCAGGGCGGCGTCCGGCCCGCCCCTCTCAGCCGCGCCGCTGCGCCTTGAGCGCTCGCAGGTACCGCTCCCCCGCCTCGACAATCAGCCCCTGCAGGGTGCGCCCGTTGCGCACCGCCTCCTGGAGCCGTGCCGCGACCGCATCCGGCACGTACCGCACTACCCGCCGGCCCCCGCGCCGCGCGTAGAGCACGTAGCTGGCGTGCTGCTCCCCCGCCGCGCAGGCCGCGCACCCCGCCCGCACGCAGGGGCTCTTGCGCAGGCTCACCGAGCCCCCGGCCACTGGCCACAGGGCCCGCACCTGCGCCAGGAACCAGCGCCGCACCTGCGCCGGCGTCTCCCGCATGACGTATATGTGCCATACCGCACACAGACCGCCCAAGCAATTTCGCCGCGCCGATCCCCGGACCGCTCAGGGGTCTCGCCAGGCTACCCGGATCCGGTGGGCAAACTGAGGGTGGGCAAG
>Ga0187892_10012508_pt1 | contig 10062 bp, 7 predicted proteins | sample MA1701073metaG_FD_139345 | JGI IMG/M metagenome (GOLD analysis project Ga0187892, IMG submission 139345) | Bio-ooze microbial communities from a basaltic lava cave in the Kipuka Kanohina Cave System on the Island of Hawaii, USA - MA170107-3 metaG ...
GACCAGCAGCACCACCTTGGAGCTCAGCGCGGCGCGCGCCTCCTGCCAGTTGACGCAGCCGGTCGCGACCAGAACGGCGACGCCGGCGAGCGCTCCGATCGCGATCGGGACGAGCTGGGTCGCTGCCGCCGCGACCACCGCCAGGATCACCGCGACCGCGATCGGCGCCTTGCGCGAGCGCGGCAGCGCGATGGTCTCGTCGAGCACCAGGATGCCGGTGCTGTCGCGCAGGTCCTTGAGCCGCTCCTCGCTGCCCTGAATCAGCAGCACGTCACCGACGTGGAGCACGGTCTCGCCGAGGTCCTTGGCCTGCACCGTGGTTCTGCCGGACGGCCGATGCAAGGCGAGGACGGCGACGCCGTAGGTTTCCCCGACGCGCAGGCGGCGCAGCGTCGTGCGGCTGAGCAGCGAGTCTTCCGTGACCACCGTCTGCACCAGGCGTTGATCGCCGGTCTGCAGCGGATGCTCGTCGTCCACCGGATGCTCCAGGTCGCCCGGGTCGTACAGCGTCGCGCCGAGGAGCTTCTCGTACTCCTTCAGATTGGCCGGCGTGTCGGCTACGTGCAGCCGATCGCCCGCCTGCAGCACCAGCGACGGCAGCCGTACCAGGTGCAGGCTCGGCCCGCGCTCGACGCTCTCGATCCTGATCCGCCCGTCAGTCCGCTCGCGGATCTCGCCGAGTGCGCGGCCCTTGGCCCAGGCATCGTCTCGGATGTGAAGCACCGCCGAGAAGCGCCGCGGCGGTTCCTGCTGGATCGGGCTTGCGCGCTGCCCGACCAGCCGCGGCAACACCAGCCACAGGTACAGGAGGCCGCCCACGCCGGCGAGCATCGCGACCGGATAGAAATCGAACACGCCGAAGGGCCGCACGCCGAGGTCCGAGGCGATCGACACCACGAGCAGATTGGTCGACGTGCCGATCGAGGTGGCCATGCCGCCGATCAGGACGGCGTAATTCATCGGCAGCAGCGTGCGGCCGGCAGCGGTGTTGGTGCGCAGCGCGACGCCGAGCAGGATTGGCATCAAGAGCACGACCACGGGCGTGTCGTTGACGATGCCGCTCGCCGCGAAGGCGAACACCAGCACAGTGAGCAGCGCGGCGGACGCCGACCGCGACCACAGCCGCGCGATCCCGTGCGCGACCGGGTCGAGCGCGCCGGTCACCACCAACCCCTTGCCGATGATCATCAGGGCACAGATCGCGACCAGCGCCTGGTGGCCGAAGCCGAGAAACAGCGACAGCGACGAGAAGCGCTCTCCCGCCCGCTCGTAGGGAAACAGCTCGAAGCCGAGCGTGAGCGCAGCGAGCACGCCGACGCTGGTGGTCTGGATCGGCACGCGCTCGCGCATGAAGAGCGCGAATGCGACCGCCGTCAGTGCCAGCACTGCGGTTGCGTGCGCGTCCAGTTGAGCGTACATGGCGTGAGCGACCTGGTTGGCTCGGCGAACAGGCCTAGAGCATCCCGCTCACCACCGGGAAGTACTGCCCGCCCAGCCCGCGCGCGATCGCCTGGTCGAACAGACGGTCGACGCGCCGTGCGCCCTCGGCGTCCACGCCGCCCTCGCCGGCCAGCTCCAGGGCATAGGCGAGATCCTTCTTCGCGTACTCGACCGAGAATGCGCGCGGCGGGAAAGTTTGCGGGAGGATCGCTTTCATGCCGTGATTCCTGAGCGCGAAGCTGTCCGCCGACCCCTTGGCCAGCGTGTCGAACAGCAGTGCCGGATCGACGCCGCTGCGGCGCGCGATCGCATACGCCTCGGACAGCGAACCACGGCGCCGGCGCTTTCGGCCGCTCGCACGCCGTGCGCAGCGAGCCGCTCGAGCGGTCCGCGATCGAGGTCGAAGGCGATAACCCGATGATGTCCGCGCACCCGCACGTTGCGGCACATCGGTTCGCCCATCACGCCCACGCCGATGAATCCGACCCTCTCACCGCTCATCGTCCGTCTCCCTCCGCGCGCCAGGGGCGTCATGCCGGCGGCGCGTCCAGTCCCCAGTAGATGCTCTTCGCCTGCTGATACAGCCGCAGCCCGCCGACTCCCTTCTCGCGGCCGATGCCGCTGTCCTTGAATCCGCCGAACGGCGTAGCGATGGAGAGTTGCTTGTAGGTGTTGATCCATACCGTGCCGGCGTCCAGGCTGCGCGCCAGGCGCCAGGCGCGCCGGTACTCCGCGGTCCAGATGCCGGCGGCCAGGCCGTAGACCGAATCGTTCGCCTGCCGCAGCAGATCCGCTTCGTCGTCGAAGGGCAGCGCGCACAGCACCGGACCGAAGATCTCCTGCTGGCACAAGGTCGACGAATTCGACAGCCCGGTGATCACCGTGGGCAGATAAAAAGCACCGTCCCCGAAGCGCCGATCCTCGGGGCGCCCGCCGCCGATGACGATCTCGCCGCCTTCCTGAGCGGCGGCGCTCACGTAGCGCTCGATCCGCTCGCGGTGCGCGAACGAGGACAGCGGACCGAGCTGCGCGCCCGGCGCGTCGGGCAGGTCGATGCGCAGGCGCCGCGCCCGCTCCACCACCCTTTCCAGCACAGGCCGGTAGACGACGCGCTCGACGAACAGGCGCGAGCCGGCCACGCAGGACTGGCCGCCGCCTTCGAAGATCCCGTCGGCGACGGCGGCCGCGGCCGCCTCGAGGTCCGCATCGGCGAACACGATGTGCGGAGACTTTCCCCCCAGCTCGAGCGCCACCGGCATGAGCTTCTCCGCGGCGATCGACGCGATCCGGCGGCCGCTGGCGGTACCCCCGGTGAACGACAGGAACCCGACGCCGGGATGGCGCACCAGCGCCTCGCCGGCCACCGCACCGGTGCCCGGCAGCACGCTCAGGATCCCCGGCGGCACGCCGGCCTCCAGCGCGGCCCGGCCCAGCGCGAGCGCGGTGGACGGGGTCACTTCCGAGGGCTTGAGGATGACCGCGTTGCCGGCGGCCAGCGCCGGCGCCACCTTCTGCGCTTCCATCGTGAGCGGGGAGTTCCATGGCGTGATGGCGGCGACCACGCCGTACGGCTGGTACATCGTCATCGACAGGTAGTCGCCGCGCGCGGGGGTCAGCTCCGCGCCGAGCGTTTCGCAGACCGCGGCGTAGTAGCGGAAGGTCGCCGCCGCCGCGGCCGCCTGAACGCGGCACTCGGCCAGCACCTTGCCGTTTTCCTGCATCTGGGTGCGGGCGAGGTCCTCGCGGCGCGCTTCCATGACGTCGGCCACAGCGGCGAGCAGGCGCGCGCGCTGGTGCGGTAAAAGGTTCCGCCACGAGTTCGCAGCCGCGGCTTCCCGCGCGGCGTTGACCGCGTCATCGACATGGCGCGGCGTGGCTGCGCACACTTCCCGATTGAGCTGACCGTTGGCCGGATTGATCGAAGACAGGGTCAGCTCGCTGTCGGCGATCCATCGACCGCCGATGAGCAGGGGCTCGGGTTCGCGCCTGCGGTTCATGGCAGGCTGCGCGCGCCGCGGCCGTGCGCGGCGTGGCGCTCGGCCGCGGCGCGCGCTGCTGAGGCGCCCGCGATGCGGCCGAACACGGCACCGTTGGTGAGTCCGCTGCCGCCGGGATAGTTGAAGTAGAAGATACCGCCCACCAGCTCCCCGGCGGCATACAGCCCTGGAACCGGCGCGCCGTCGGTGGAGATCACGCGGGCGTCCGTGTCGATGCGCAGCCCCCCGAAGGTGAAGGTGATGCCGCAAGTGACCGCGTAGCCCTCGAACGGCGGCTGGTCGATGGTGTTGGCCCAGTTCGACTTGTTCACCGCGAGCCCGACGGTGCAGCGCCCGTCCTTGACGTTCGGGTCGAACGACACGTGCGTCTGCACCGCCGCGTTGTAGCGCCGGATCTCCTCCAGCGCCGCCAGCGCGTCCACGTCCTCCAGCTTGCGCACCAGCTCCTCGAGCGTGCCGGCCGACACCTTCGTCACCTGCTTGATGCGGTACTCGTCGCGCAGCAGATGCAGCACCTTGCGGTCGAACACCTGCCAGGCGAACTGGCCGGGCTGGGCCAGGATCACGCGGCCGTAGCGGGCGTAGGTGTAGTTGCGGAAATCGGCGCCCTCGTCGACGAACCGGCGCCCGTCGGCGTTGAGCATGATGCCGAACGGATAGGAGTGCTTCTGGAACGCGTCGCCCACCGCCAGGTCGCCGAATTCCGGCGCGTTGCGCTCCCAGCCCACGGCGTGGCAGCCCGACCAGTTGCCGGCCGGCGCGGCGCCGATGTCGAGCGCCATGCGGATCACGTCGCCGGTGTTGTAGCGCGTGCCGCGCACCTTGGCCAGTTCCCAGTTCGGTCCCAGATAGCGGGCGCGCCACTCCGGGTTGGACTGGAAGCCGCCGCCGGCGAGCACCACGCTGCGGGCGCGCACCTCGATGCTGCGCCCCGCGCGCTTCAGCAGTACGCCCTGCACGCCGTCGTCGTCGTGGAGCAGCGCCATGGCGCGCGCCGAGCACCACAGCTCGATGCCGCTTTGCTTCGCCGCCCGGGTGAGCGCGTCCACCAACCCCGGCCCGCCGCCCCAGGTCTCCACGGTGAGCCCGCCCCAGAACTTGAACCTGCCGTCGATCTTGAACGCCTGGCGCCCGTAGATCGGCACGAAGCGCACGCCCTTCGAGCGCATCCACAACAGCGTGTCGAAGCTGCGCTTGACCAGCACCTCGGTCAGATCGGGGTCGCAGCGCCATTGCGTGACGCGGCCCAGGTCGTCGAGGAACTGCGCCTGCGTGTAACTGCCGAAATCGGTGCGCGCGATCTCGTCTTCGGTGAGATCCGGCATCAGCTTGCGCAGGTCGTCCACGCCGCCGTAGGCCACGCGCATGGCGCCGGCGGTGAAGCGTGAGTTGCCGCCCGCCTCCTCCTCGGGAGCGCGCTCCAGCACCAGGATGCGCTTGCAGGTTTCGGCGGCTGACAGCGCCGCGCACAGCGCCGCATTGCCGGCGCCGACGACGATCACGTCGTACTCGGCAGACATGGTTCCCCCGGGGTCGGCCTGCAAGTCTACCGGTTTGCGCCGCGGGGCGCGTGCTGCGCGAGGGGGCCGCGTACTTCGCTTGCGCTACACCGAGTCCGCGCCGTCCCGCAAGCGCCGCCCGCCGGATGTGGCGCGTCCCGACACCGGGAATCTTCTTGGAAACCGGTTGTCTGCCCGGATGACGGTGTATCGAACGGCAACAAGAGGAGGTGCCGATTGGACCTGCTGACCGAGCACGACGTTTATCTGTTCGGGGAGGGGAACCACTTCCGCGCGTACCAGAAGCTGGGGGCGCATGCGGCCCGGCGCAACGAGCAAGGCGGAACGTCGTTCCGCGTGTGGGCGCCCAACGCGGGCGCGGTATCGGTGATCGGCGACTTCAACGGCTGGGATGAGGCCGCGCATCCGCTCGCACCACGCGCCGATCACTCCGGGATCTGGGAGGGCTTCGTCGCCGGCGTCGGGCGCGGGGCCGTGTACAAGTACCGCGTCCTGTCGCAAGCGGGCGAGCGCTTCGACAAGAGCGACCCGTACGCCGTGCGCACCGAGGCACCGCCGGCCACCGCTGCGGTGGTGTGGGACCTCGAATACCAGTGGGCCGACAGCCATTGGATGCAGGGGCGCGCGCCACTCAACGCGCTGGACGCGCCGGTGTCGATCTACGAGGTCCACCTCGGCTCCTGGCGGCGGGTGCCCGAGGAAGGCAACCGGCACCTCACTTATCGTGAGCTCGCCCACCAGCTCGCCGACTATGTCGAGCACATGGGTTTTACTCACGTCGAACTGCTGCCGGTGATGGAGCATCCGTTCTACGGCTCCTGGGGCTATCAGGTCACCGGCTTCTTCGCGCCCAGCGCACGCTATGGCACACCCCAGGATTTCATGTACCTGGTGGATCATCTGCATCAGCGCGGCATCGGTGTGATCCTGGACTGGGTGCCGTCGCACTTCCCCGGCGACGGCCACGGTCTCGCTTACTTCGACGGCACCTATCTCTACGAGCACGCTGACCGGCGCCAGGGCTGGCATCCGGAGTGGGGCAGCTACATCTTCAACTACGGGCGCGCCGAGGTGCGCGACTTCCTGGCGAGCAGCGGGATGTTCTGGCTCGAGCGCTACCATGCCGACGGGCTGCGCCTGGACGCGGTGGCCTCGATGCTTTATCTGGATTACGCACGCCGGCCGGGCGAATGGATCCCCAACCGCCACGGCGGCCACGAGAACCTGGAGGCGGTCGAGTTCCTGCGCGCGCTCAACGAAGCGGTGTATCGCGATCACGCCGGAGTGCAGTCCGTCGCCGAGGAGTCCACCGCCTGGCCGATGGTGTCCCGCCCCACCTACCTGGGCGGGCTGGGCTTCGGACTGAAGTGGAACATGGGTTGGATGCACGATACGCTGGCCTACTTCCAGCAGGATCCGATTCACCGCAAGTTCCATCACGACCGCCTGACCTTCAGCCTGTGGTACGCTTTCACGGAGAACTTCGTGCTGCCTCTGTCGCACGACGAGGTGGTGCACGGCAAAGGAGCGTTGCTCGGCAAGATGCCCGGCGACGAATGGCAGCAGTTCGCCAACCTGCGCTTGCTGTACGGTTACATGTGGGCGCACCCGGGCAAGAAGCTGCTGTTCATGGGCGGCGAGCTGGGGCAGCGGCGCGAATGGCAGCACGATGAGAGCCTGGAGTGGCACATCCTCCAGTACCCGTTGCACGCCGGCGTGCAGCGCTGGGTGCGCGATCTCAACACCTTTTACCGCGCCACGCCGGCGTTGTATCGGCAGGACTTTTCCGCCGAGGGATTCGAGTGGGTGGACTGCCGCGACACCGAGGCGAGCGTGCTGAGCTTCCTGCGCAAGGACCGCGACGGCGGGGTGGTGCTGGTGGTGTGCAACTTCACGCCGGTGGTGCGCGAGAATTACCAGGTTGGCGTACCCAGCGGCGGCTGGTGGCGCGAGTGCCTGAACAGCGATGCGCCGCTGTACGGCGGCAGCGGCCAGGGTAACCTGGGCGGCGTGGAGTCGGCGCCGGTGCCCGCGCACGGCCGTTACCACTCGCTGATGCTGCGCCTGCCGCCGCTCGGCGCAGTGTTTCTCGCACCGGCATGACGCGCTCCCGCACCTGCATGCCCGCCTCGATGCCCGACCAGGAGCTGCTGCACCCGTCTACGCAAGGCAAGGTGCGCGCGGTCATCGAGGCGGTGTCGCCGCAGATCGACGGTGGCCGCTTTCCGATCAAGCGCGTCCTGGGCGAGAGCGTGCGGGCGCAGGCGGACGTCTTCGCCGACGGCCACGACAGCGTCGCCTGCGAGCTGCTGTTTCGCCCGGACGCGGAGCCGCAATGGCAACGCGCGATCATGGCGCCGCTCGGCAACGACCGCTGGGCGGCCAGCTTCGAAGTGGATCGCCTAGGACGCTGGCTGTACCGGATCGAAGCCTGGGTCGACCACTTCGAGACCTGGCGCCGGGATCTCGTCAAGCGCCAGCAAGCGGGTCAAGATCTGTCTGTGGAGCTGCTGCGCGGCGCGCGAATGGTGCGCGAGACCGCCGGGCGCGCGGGCGACGATGCGCCCCATCTTCTGGAGTTCGCCGCCGCGCTGGCCGATGCCAAGCGGCCGAGCGCCGAGCGCTGCGATCTGGCCCTCGACGCCGGGCTGGCCCGCCTGATGCGGCAGCATCCCGACCCGGCGCTGCTCGCGCGCCAGGAACCTGCCCTGGCGGTGGTGGTGGATCCGGTCAAGGCACGCTTCTCCACCTGGTACGAAATGTTCCCGCGTTCCTGCGCAGCCGAACCCGGGGGGCACGGTACGCTGCGCGATTGCGAGGCGAGGCTTCGCTATGTCGCCGAGATGGGCTTCGACGTGCTGTATCTGCCGCCCATCCACCCGATCGGGATGCACGAGCGCAAGGGGCGCAACAACAAGCAGCGGGCCGACCCGGGCGATGTGGGCAGCCCGTGGGCGATCGGCGCACACACTGGAGGGCACAAGGCGATCCACCCCGAGCTGGGGACTTTCGAGGATTTCCGCAGCCTGGTGACGCGTGCGCGGGAACTGGGCATCGGCGTTGCGCTCGACCTCGCGTTTCAATGCACCCCGGAGCATCCTTACGTCACCGAGCACCCCGAGTGGTTCCTGCGGCGCCCCGACGGCAGCATCCAGTACGCCGAGAATCCGCCCAAGAAGTACCAGGACATCTACCCGTTCCGCTTCGAGACCGACGCCTGGCCGGCGTTGTGGCAGGAGCTGAAGAGCGTGGTGGAGTTCTGGGTCGGCCACGGTGTGCGCATCTTCCGCGTCGACAACCCGCACACCAAGGCCTTCGGCTTCTGGGAGTGGCTGATCGCCGAGATCAAACGCGGGCACCCGGACGTCCTCTTCCTGTCCGAAGCGTTCACCCGTCCGCGCGTGATGCAGCGGCTGGCCAAGCTCGGCTTCACCCAGTCCTACACCTACTTCACCTGGCGCAACGGCAAGCACGAGCTGATCGACTACTTCACCGAGCTCACGCAGACCTCGGTGCGGGAATATTTCCGACCCAATCTGTGGCCAAACACGCCCGACATACTCAACGAGTATCTGCAGTTCGGCGGGCGCAATGGCTTCATGGTGCGGCTGGTGCTCGCCGCCACGCTGGGCGCGAGCTACGGCATCTATGGTCCGCCCTTCGAGCTGATGGAGCACGAGCCGCGCGAACCCGGATCGGAGGAGTACCTCGACTCGGAGAAGTACCAGCTGCGCCTCTGGGATCTTGCCCGGCCGGACAGCCTGAGCGGGTTCGTCGCACGGGTGAACCGGCTGCGCCGCGACAACGCCGCGCTGCACTCCGACGCGACGCTGCGCTTCCACCACGTCGACAACGACGAGCTGATCTGCTACAGCAAGCATACCGAGGACCTGTCCAACATCGTGCTCGCCGTGGTCAACCTGGATCCGCATCACGCGCAGACCGGCTGGCTGCGCCTCGACCTGCACGCCATCGGATTGGATCCGACGCAGCCGTTCCAGGCGCACGATCTGCTGACCGGTGCCCGCTTTCTGTGGCACGGCGCGCGCAACTACGTGGCGCTCGATCCGGCGCGCGGGCCCGCGCACATCCTGCTGTTGCGGCGCCGGGTGCGCACAGAGCAGGACTTCGACTATTTCATGTAGAGTCGGAGGCGGCGACAGCCTTCGCCCGAGGAGGAGACCCAAGATGAAGCTAAGCACCCTGCTGTTCCTGCTGATCCTGGCCGCGATCACCGCCTTTTCGGTGGCGAACTGGAGCGTGATCGTCGCGCCCACCTCGATCTCGCTGTTCTTCGCCACGGTCGAGGCCCCGCTGGGGCTGGTCCTTCTCGGGCTGGTCGCGCTGGTCACCGCCTTGTTCCTCGGCTTCCTGGTGTATCTGCAGACCTCGGTGCTGCTCGAGTCGCGCCGCCACGCGCGCCAGCTCGAGGCGCAACGCCAGCTCGCGGATCAAGCGGAGGCATCGCGCTTCACCGATCTGCGCGCATTCCTGGACGCCGAGCTCAAGGCGATGAGCGCCGGCCTGGACCGCGTCGAGCAGGAGCTCAAAGGCGCAGTGGAGCAGGCGAGCAACACGCTCGCCGCCTACATCGGCGAGCTGGAGGACCGGTTGCAGCGCGACGCCGGCGTCCCGACGTCAGACCGCGCGACTTGAGCCGATTCGGCGGGCGGCTACGCGGGGAACTCGATATCGCCGCGGCTGTCTCCCCATGGTGCTCCCGACGAGATGCCATGCGCGTTGCCTGCCGGGTCGCCTGGTGTTCGCCTGCCTCGCCGTCGCCGGCGTGCACGCGCAGGCCGACGAGGTGATGCTGAAGAACGGCGATCGCATCACCGGTCGGGTGCTGCGCAAGGCCGACGGCATTCTCAGCGTAGACACCGGCTACGCGGGAAAGCTCGAGATAAAATGGGACGAAGTGAGCGGACTCACCACCGACGAGCCGGTGAAAGTGATCCTGCCGGACGACTCGGGGGTGGACGCTAAGGAGTCGCGTGAAAATAAGTTGACCGTTATTTTTTCCGGCGGGGATAGATCGCGTAATTCCAATCGCCGTTAAGCTGCGCTTGCTTGAGGTTCAGCGCATTGAGTTGCGCATCGGTCAC
>Ga0187892_10012509_pt1 | contig 10060 bp, 6 predicted proteins | sample MA1701073metaG_FD_139345 | JGI IMG/M metagenome (GOLD analysis project Ga0187892, IMG submission 139345) | Bio-ooze microbial communities from a basaltic lava cave in the Kipuka Kanohina Cave System on the Island of Hawaii, USA - MA170107-3 metaG ...
CAGGTTTTTCGCGGACTCCGGGCGTGCCACTGTAACGCGGCGTCGCTGGGCCCCGACGCGAGGCGATGCTACTCTTTTTCATGCGGCAGGGTGGGCGCCCCGCCCATGAAGGTTTTTCCCACGACCCCAATCGACGCGGGGGGGCGCGACGCCCCCCCGCCTCGTCTTCACTCCTCGCGGTTGATCCGCGCGAGGGCGCGCGCGGCCGCTGCCTTCTCCTCGGGCGTCGGCGGATTCTTCAGCAGCGCGACGAGTCGCGGCAGCGCCTCCTTCGCCCTCATCGTCCCGAGCGACTCGATCGCCGCGCACCGAACCTCGAGCGAGGGATCGTCGAGCGCCTCGAGCAGCTTTCGCACCCCCTCGCCGGGATCCGCGCCGCGCCCGGCGTACCAGTCGTCCCAGCGTTTCTTCTCCTCGTGATAGAAGCGGATCCGCTCGAGAGCCTCCTTCGCCGCGTCGCGGACTAGCTGGTTCTCGTCCGCGAGCGCCTCGATAAGGTCTGCGACGGCGTCCTGGGAGAGGAGGCTTCCGAGGGCTTTCACCGCGGATAGCCGGACGCTCCACTCCGGGTCCCCCATCAGGCCTCGGGCCACGGGCACGGCTTCCGGCGCGTTCCACCGCGCGCAGTAGGTCGCCACCCCCTGACGAACCGAGCCGTCGGGATCGGAGGCGAGTTTCCGAACGGCCTCCGTGACCTGCGGCTCGAACGCTCCGCGCGTCGAGAGGGCATAGATCGTCGACGCGCGGACTTCCGCCGAGGGGTCGCCGAACCCCTTGTCGACGAGGAACCGGGTCGCTCCCTCGTTGCCGCGCGGGAGCGATTGCAGGGCTTCTCTTCTCTCGCTGGGCGATGGACTCGACCCGTAAAACTCCGCGAGCGCCGCGACCAACGCATCGTCGGAAAAGCATCGTCGCAGTCCTTCCAGGGGGGAGGGGCCCGCCGTGCCTAGGATGACGAGTCCGAACCGTCTCGCCGTCTCGACGAGGATATGGGCCCCTTCGGAGGGATATGCCTTCGCGAATCCCTGCATCGACTCCACGAGCCGCGTGGCCGCCCTTCCCCCTGGAGTGTCGCCGAGGGCCAGGGCGGCCACGATCTCGTCCGTGAGCCCCACGGCTCGCGCGCGAACGGCCGCCTGGAGAGCCTCGTACCGCGTGTCCTTGTCCTCGGCGGGTGCCAGCGCCGACCGGAGCACCTCGAGGGCGCAGGAAGGGATCGGCCCCTCCTCGCCCGCGAGGAGTTCCCCGAGACGGGACAGGATCACCCGTCTCGTGTAGGGTGCGACACTTCCCCAGACCGCGCAGAGGGTGGAGACGTCCTCGCGCCGCGCCCGTTTGAGGATCGAGGTCACGATCCCACCTTGCTGGTTGAGCTCCGGGACCTCGACGAGGACCCTCGCGCACATCGGGAAGTCCTCCGGCAAGGCCGCGTGATCCACCATCCACTGGAGGAACTGACCGTAATTCCCCACGTCCGTCTGCTCTCGGAACCGTGGCGCGAGCTCGATCGCCGTCGCGACCGCGAGCGCGAGATCCGAGCGCCTCCAGTGGTGCTGGGTCGTCGACGACAGACCTTGGATGGCGCGGGACCCGACCTCAGGATCCGGCGCGAGCCGAAGGAGAATCGAAACGCCCTCCTCCTGGAGGATGTCCAGAGCGTTCCTCGCGAGAGCCTCGCGAACCTGGCTCGAGGGATCGTCGATTCTCGCCTCGAGCTCCGTGAAGACTCGCCCGCGGGTCCCCGTTTCGATCGGGAGACCGGGGAGCACATTGATGGCCATGGTGCGGATCCGCGCCTCGGGGTCATCGACCAGGAGGAGCAACACGGCGACGGGGTCGGTCCAAGCGGGGCTTCGAATTCCTTGCCTCCTGGCGACCTCGAGCCTCACGCTCGTCACGGGATCATGCACCAAGACGTCCAGTGATTCCGGAGTCAGGAGAGCCGCATGGTTGCGAACGATCTCCGCGCGCACCTCGGGGTCGGGATCGCGCGCGAGCGCGTCGGCCCGGGGCCGCACGACGTCGGGCACGTCGCGCAGGTGTCCGAGCGCCGCGCGGCGGACGCCGGCGTCCTCGTCCCCGAGGTAGCCCGCGAGGACCGCCGCCCATCGGTCGAACGCCACGGAGAGATCGCGCTTGCCGAGGAGTCCGACCGCCTTGCGGCGCAACAGGTGGTCCTTCGAATTCGCGATCTTTTCGAGGAGGCCGAGCGCCCCCCCGCCGCCGATGTCGGCGGCGGCGCCGAGGAGAACGTCGCGGAGGAAGGAGGGAATCTCCGGGGCCTCGATGATCGACGAGATCACGGGGATCGCGGCTTCGCCGATCCAGGCGATCTCCTTGCGGATCGCCTCCTCGGAGCCGGGGCTCGTCTTGAGCAGCTCGATCGCCTCGAGGACGCGGCGTTCGACGGGGGAGGACGCTCTCGCGGCGGGGGCGTCTTGCGGAACGCCCCGTCCCAGGCGAGCCCGGATGTTCTCGAGGCGCGACCGCGCCGATGCGGCGACCGCCGCGTCCGCCGCCTCGGCGGCGCGGCGAAGCCACGCTTCGGCGGCCGCGAGGTCGCCGATCTCCTCGGCGATCTTCGCCCTCTCGAATGCGACGGCGGGATCGACGGGCTTCGGGGCGTCCTGGGGGAGGAGGGAGAACAGGAGGGCCGGCAGGATCATGGGTCGCTCCTTCGCGGAAGGCTCCCATTCGACCCGGATCGTCGGCGGCGGGGGTCACGCGCCGGCCAAATCGATGTCAACGAGTTGTCACGAGACGAACCGGTACCCGACGCCGTGGACGGTGAGGAGGTGCCTCGGGCTCGAGGGATCGTCCTCGAGCTTCGCGCGCAGGCGGCCGACGTGCGTGTCGACGGTTCGCGGGCCCACGAGGAGGCTCCTCCCCCACACCTCGTCGAGGAAGCGCTCGCGCGTGACGACGCGCCCCTCGTTCGCGACGAGGAGGCGCAGCATCGCGGCCTCCTTGGGGGCGAGAGGGGTCTCCTCCTTCCCGCGCCGCACGACGAACGCCTCGAAGTCGACGACCCGATCCCCGATCGTGAAGTTCTTCGGGATCTCTTCGCCGGGGCGGCGGCGCGCGCGCCGCAGGATCGCGCCGACGCGCGCGAGCAGCTCGCGAAGCGAGAACGGCTTCGTCACGTAGTCGTCGGCGCCCAATTCCAATCCGAGCACGCGGTCGACCTCCTCCCCACGAACGGTGAGGAGGAGGATCGGGACCTGGAGGCCGCGGCCGCGGACCTCGCGGCAGACGTCGAAGCCGTTCTTCTTGGGGAGCGAGACGTCGAGGAGCACGAGGTCGAAGTGCGCGCCGAAGACGCGGTCGAGCGCGCGCGCTCCGTCCTCGACGACCTCGACGCGGTGCCCCTCCGCGAGGAGGGCCTCGCGCAGCCCCTCGCGCAGCGAAAGGTCGTCCTCGACGACGAGGATTTTCGCGCTCATCCGGCGGCGACCTCCGCGAGGGGGAGTCGGACGGCGAAGACGCTCCCGCCCCCCTCCCGAGGCCGCACCTCGATCGAGCCCCCGTTCGCCTCGACGACGCGCTTCGCGAGCGCGAGCCCGATTCCGAGCCCCGGCTTCTCGCGGGACTCCGGGTCCTCGCCCCGCGCGAACATCTCGAAGAGGCGCCCCGCCTCCGCCGCCGAAATGCCGCGGCCGCGGTCTGCGACCTCGATCACGTAGGTCGCCCCGTCCCGCCGCCCGCTCAGCTCGATCCGGCGATCCGATCCCCCGTACTTGCGCGCGTTGTCGAGGAGATCGAGGAGGACCTGGACGACGCCGGCGGGGTCGACGCGCAGGTCGGCATCCCCGTCGGCGAGCGCGACGTCGAGCACGCACCCCTCGCTCTCCGCGACCGGGCGGAAGGCGCTCTCCGCCTCGTGCACGATCGCCCCCGCGCGGACGATCTCCCGCGTCTCGGCGGCGGCGCCCCGCTCGCGTCGCGCCAGCGCGAGGACCCGGTCGATGAGCGCCGTGAGGCGCTCCGCCTCGCGGCGGATCGTGCCGACGTACGCGCGGCGCTTCCCCTCGTCCGAGTTGCGGCCGTCCTCGAGCATCTCGCCGTAGAGGCGGATCGAGGTGAGCGGCGTCTTCAGCTCGTGGGTGACGCCCGCGAGGAACTCCGATTTCGCGCGCGCCGCCTCGACTTCGCGTCGAGTCGCCCGCGCCATCCTCGTCGCGCCCGCGACGATCGTGGTCCCGAAGACGAGGAGAAGGCCGGCGAGGAGCAGGACGCGCCCCCAGCCTGGCTCCGCCGGCTCGAAGCCGAGCGGAAGGCCGATCGCGAGCGCCCCGGACGTGCCCGGAACGACCGCCTCGAACGCGACGGGCTCGCCGCGCGCATCGACGACGGAGACTCCCTCGGCTCGAGCGATCTCCGCCGGGCGAGGCAAGACCTCCCGCAGGAACTTCTTCGGATCGACGAGGAATCCGGCCCGCCCGGCCGGCGAGCGCGGCCCCAGGACGGCGAGCGCGCCGCCGACGGGAACGGCTTCCGACGCCGCGACGAGTTCGGGCCCGCGCTCGACGAGGATCTCGATGTGCCGGCGCCGATCCGCCGTCGCGCGGAGTCGCTCGCGGGCGCCGCGCAGCCCCTCCTCATCGACGAGGCCCTTCTCCTCCATCTCGACCAGGAACCCCTCGTACGCGATCGCGCCGGCGCCTTCGAGGTCCGCGACGAGATCGCCCGCCTCTCCGCGAGCTGCCTCCTGCTTCCCCAAGCTCAGATGAGCCCGGACCGCGAGGAGGCGCGCGAGCGCGCTCACGGGCAGACCGTTGCGGTCCGTGCGCGGCGCCATCCCCCCTGCCAACGACTCCACGCGTTCGAGCGCCCTCGAGGCATCCCCCCGCCGGAGGTCGTAGGCCGCCCGTGCGAGATCGACCGACGCAGCGAGCGCCGGATGGGTCGCCGCTTCACCCGCCCGATCGAGGGCGAGGCGTGCCGCGCCCGGATCGCCGCGCGCGAACTCCCGATATGCCGCCTCGTCGAGGAACGTCTCCACGCGCGCCCGCTCCTCCTCGGGTGCCGGCTCGCTCTCCATCGGAGGGCCCGGCCGGAGGAGGCGGCCCGACGCGTCGAGCGAGAAGGCGAGGAGGAGATCGGGGCGGTCCTCGTCCACCTCCGGGGAGGGACCGACGGCGAGCCGATCGACCTCCCTTCCGATCTCGTCCGCAGCGAGTCGCGCGAGGGCGCGGGCGCGCTCCCAGGCGCGGAGCCGCCCCGCGGCCACTTCGTTCGCGAGGCCGAGGAGGCCGAGGAGCGTGAGGCCCGAGGCGCCCGCCGCGAGGAGGAGCGGGAAACGGCGAGAGCGGGGAGACTCGCGCCTTCGCATGGATCGAGGGACGACTCGTTCCGCATTCTATTCCCCGCGCGGGCTCGTATGATCCGACCCCCGTTCCCGGAAGAGGGAAACCGGAGACTGCCATGCTCACCACGCTCGCCCACCTGTTCGTCCTCGGCTCGACGCCCGCCATCGCGCCCGCCGAGAGCTACGAGATCGACCCCGTCCACTCGACCCTGATCTTCAAAGTGACGCACCTGAACACGACGCCCTTCCGCGGGCGCTTCAACCAGGTCGAGGGGACGGTCGTCTTCGATCGGGACAACCCGGCGAAGAGCACCGTCGAGGTCATCGTCACGGCGGAGAGCGTCGACTCGAACGCCGCGGGGCGGGACCGTCATCTCAAGAGCCCCGACTTCCTCGACGTCGCCCAGTTCCCGACGATCGAGTTCAAGAGCACCAAGGTGACCGCGAAAGGGAAGGACGCCTTCGAAGTGACGGGAGACCTCAAGCTCCACGGCGTGACGAAGTCGATCACGGTGAACGTGACGAAGACCGGCGAAGGGGAGATGCGCGGGACGCCGATCATCGGCTTCGAGACCGTCTTCACGGTCAAGCGCAGCGATCACGGAATGACCTTCATGCTGGAGGGCCTCGGCGACGAGGTGGAGATGGCCCTCGGCATCGAAGCCCGCCGCGGCCGGTAGCCCCTCGATTTCGCGCCGAGAGGAGGGGCTCGAGCCGTGCAGGCGGCCGTCGATCTCACCCTTGAGGACTTCGTTCGCACCGCGCTCGCGCCGGGAGCGACGGCGGCGGCGATCGGACTCGCCCTCTCGCTCCTCGCCGGTCGGGGGAGGCGTGGAGCCTGGATCCTCGGGCTCTCCGTCGCCGGCGGCGCCCTCGTCGGCCAGATTCGGACGGACGGATTCCCCACCTTCCCGCCCGGCGACGGCATCCGGTGGATCCCGTTCCTCGTCGCTGGCGTCCTCGCGCTCTTCGCGACGGACGACGCGCTGGGATTCCGGCCGGTTCCGCGGCTTCTCGCGAGGCTCGCCGCGCTCGGTGCGGCCGTTTCGGCCCTCTCCCTCCCTCTCGCCGCGAGATGGGAACGGAACGAGACGGCGATCCACTTCGCGATCCCGATCGCGGCGGGGCTCGTCGTCTGGGTCTCCCTCGACCGCCTCGCCCGGGAACGGAAGGCCGCGGCGGGGACGGTCGCGTTGCTCGTCGCCGCGACGGGCGCCTCCCTCGCCAACCTCTTCGCGTACAGCGCCCGCATCGCGCAGCTCGGAGGGGGGCTCGCGTCGGCGTTCGGCGCGGCGACGGCCGTCGCGCTCGTCTTCCGCTCGAGACCCCTGGGCCGCACCGCCGCCGCGGTCGGCGTGACGGTCCTCCTCTCCCATCTCCTGGGCGGAGTCCTCTATTCCTACCTCCCGGTCGCGAGCGCGGCCCTCCTCCTCGCGACTCCGCTCGCCGTCGGGCTCGCGCCCCGGCGCCGCCCCGAGGAGCCCGCGACGATACGATCCCTCCTCGTCGTCGGCGTCGCGGCCGCGATTCCCGCCGCGATCGCGGTCTGGCTCGCCGTTCCGCCCTCCGACTACTGATCCAGGGGGTTCCTTGGCCTTGATCGACCGCCGGACGTTCCTCGCCGCCGCGGGATCGCTCTCGATCTCGCTCCCCGTCTTTCCCTCCTGGCTCCGCCGGATGGGGATGCGCGACGGCGGACGCCTCGACGACCGCGTCATCCCCGCGGAGAAAGGGCTCAATCTGGGATGGGTGAAGCGCCTCTTCGAACCGGGCGAGCCGAGCGTCTATCGCGGCGCCTCGCTCCGGCACGTCGCGATGCCGATCGGCGGGATCGGCGCGGGACAGGTCTACCTCACCGGCGACGGCCGTCTCACGCACTGGGCGGTGTTCGGCGAGCCGCGGTCTCCCGGAGACCTCCTGTGCGAGTTCGAAGTCACGGCGCGGGCCTGGGGGCGCGTGGAGACGCGGCGGCTCGACGGAACGGGCTTCGACGACATCGAGTTCCGCGGGGAGTGGCCTTTCGGGTTCGTCCGGTTCCGCTCGCGCGCGCGACGCACGTTTCCCCTCGAGGTCGACCTCGCCGCCTGGAACCCGAAGGTCCCGCTCCTCGCCGACGTCTCGATCCTCCCCGGAGTCGTCCTCCAGTACCGGCTCCGCAACGCGAGCTACGAGCCCGCGAGGGCGACCGTCCGCGGCAAGCTCCTGAACGCGGCGGGATGGCTCGGCGACCTCGCCGGGTTCCGCGCGACCGGGTTCGGCGGAAACGTGAATCTCCCCGTCGCCGAGGCCGACTTCGCCGCCGTCCACATGGGCAAGTCCTCCCGCCTCGGCGGTCGCGCCTCCGAGGGGGCGCCGCCCCACGTGTTCGCCGACTTCGAGGGGGAGGACTACGGCGACTGGACGGTCGAGGGGGAGGCCTTCGGGCGAGGCCCCGCGCGCGGGACGCACTTCCGACAGAATCCGGTCACGGGCTTCGAGGGGGGCGGCCTCGTGAACTCCTACCTCGGCGGCGACGAGCCGCGAGGGCGACTCCTCTCCCCCGAGTTCACGATTCGGCGCCTCTACGTCAACTTCCTCGTCGGCGGGGGGAGCGGCGCGGGGACACGGATCGACCTCCTCGTCGACGGCCGCGCGGCGCGGACGGCGCGAGGGCAGAATCGCGAGCACCTCGAGCCCCACTCCTGGTTCGTCGGCGATCTCAGGGGGAAGCGCGCGCGGATCGCCATCGTCGACGACGCGAGCGGAGGATGGGGTCACGTCAACGTGGACCGGATCGTCTTCTCCGACGAGCCGGCGCGGGGGCCGGCGGAGGAGGCGACTTTCTGCATCGCCGCCGTCGGCGAGGGGGGGCGGACCATCGCGGCCGTCGATGCGGAGGGCATGTCGCGCGAGGGACCGAGCCCGGCCGGGGAGAGCTGGGCCGGAGTCGCCGAGATCGAGGTCGAGGTTCCGCCGGGTCGGGAGATCTCGGCGAACTTCATCGTCGCCTGGCACTCCCCTTCCCGCGTCACCGCCGGGAGATCCGTCGGGAACCTCTATGCGACGCGGCATGCCGACGCCCTCGCCGTCGCGCGCGCCCTCGCGACGAATCCGAGGGAGCCCGAGACGGATCGCCTGCGGCAGGCCGTCTTCGAGACCACGCTCCCCCGCTGGCTCGTCGATCGGCTCTGGATGCCGGTCTCGATCCTCGCGACGGAGACGGTCCAGATCTGGGAGAGCGGCCGATTCTGGGGGTGGGAAGGGGTGGGGTGCTGTGCCGGAACCTGCACCCACGTCTGGAACTACGAGCACGCCCTCGCGCGCCTCTGGCCGTCGCTCGACCGGTCCATCCGGGAGAAGCAGGACTTCGGCGAAGCGTTCGACGAGGAGACGGGGCTCGTCGGGTTCCGCGGCGATCGCCGGTACGCCGCGGACGGCCAGGCGGGAACGATCCTCAAGGCCTACCGCGCGCACCTCGTCTCGCCGGACGACGGGTTCCTCGAGGCGAACTGGCCGCGGATCCGGAAGGCGCTCGATCATCTCGTCGCCCGCGAAGGAGGGGAGGAGGGTCTCCTCGTCGGCTCGCAGCACAACACCTACGACATCGACTTCGAGAGCGCGAACACGTTCGTCGGCGCGCTCTACCTCGCGGCGCTCCGCGCCGGGGAGGAGATGGCGAAGCGAATGGGCGAGGCGGAGACCGCGGCGCGCTGGCGCGCGGTCTTCGAGCGCGGGTCGAAGGCGACGATGGAGAAGCTCTTCGACGGCGAGTACTTCGTGCAGGCGGGGAACGGCCCCTGGCAGTACGGGCCCGGATGTCTCGCGGACCAGATGTTCGGGCAGGGTTGGGCGCACCAGCTGGGCCTCGGGTATCTCTACCCCGTCGACGCCGTTCGCTCGGCGCTCCGCGCGGTCTGGAAGTACAACTGGGCGCCGGCGGTCTGGCCATACAACCGAGCCTATCCACCCGAGCGATGGTTCCTCGGCAAGGATGACCCCGGCCTGTTCCTGTGCACCTGGCCCAAGGGTGGGCGCGACGCCGAGCCCGTCCGCTACCGCGACGAGGTCTGGACCGGGATCGAGTACCAGGTCGCGGGCCACATGATCTGGGAGGGGATGCTCGAGGAGGCGCTCGTGATGGTGCGCGCGATCCACGACCGCTACGACGGCGCGCGACGCAACCCTTGGAACGAGATCGAGTGCGGCGACCACTACGCGCGCGCGATGGCGTCCTGGGGGTGCTGGATCGCGCTGTGCGGATGCCGCTTCGACGGCCCCGCGGGCGTTCTCGCCTTCGCGCCGCGGCTGAACCGAGAGGACTTCCGCGCCTTCTTCACGGCGGCGGAGGGTTGGGGCTCGCTCTGGCAAAAGGGCGAGGGCTCGCGTTGGCACCACGGCATCGACCTCGCGTCCGGGCGGCTGCGGCTCGCGCGGCTCGGCCTCGAGTGGCCGGAGGACGCCCGCCCCACCCTCGCGCGAGTTCGTCTCGGCGAGCGCGCCGTCGAGGGCGCGCGCCTGGTCGGAGACGAGATCGTCTTCAGCCCCGAGCTCGTCCTCGACGCTTCCAAGGGCGATCACCTCGTCGTCGAGTCGACAATCTGAGGGAGACGAGAGCTCTCCATCTATGCTTTCCAATACTTCCCCTTTCCATCTACACCCGGCCTGGATGGTCGGAACTCGCGCCTCGACACCGAGCACACACGGTGGCGGGCTCGCACCCGACGAAGAGTGCTCGGCGACCGATCGCGGAAGGGGGGTCGTCGATGGGTCGAG
>Ga0187892_10012510_pt1 | contig 10060 bp, 8 predicted proteins | sample MA1701073metaG_FD_139345 | JGI IMG/M metagenome (GOLD analysis project Ga0187892, IMG submission 139345) | Bio-ooze microbial communities from a basaltic lava cave in the Kipuka Kanohina Cave System on the Island of Hawaii, USA - MA170107-3 metaG ...
AGAAGCTCGCCCGCGGCGACTATGACGCCCTGCTCCTGGCCTCGGCCGGGCTCCGCCGTCTCGGAATCGGGCCGGCCCACGCGACCCCGCTCTCGACCGAGGAGTTCCCGCCGGCCGTGGGACAGGGCATACTGGGAGTGGAAGCGCGCGAGGGCGATCGGCAGACGCGTGAGCTTCTCCGCATCGTCGACGACAGCCGTACCCGGACGCAGGCACTGGCGGAGCGCGCCTTTCTCCTCCGACTGGGCGCGAGCTGCCACACACCGGTAGCGGGGCACGCCACGCTGGATGACGACGCGCTGACGATCGTGGGGCTGGTGGCGAGCCTCGACGGCCGTACGGCGCTGCGCGCGTCGATGACCGGGTCGCGCGAAGCCGCGGAGCAACTGGGCGGCAAGCTCGCCGAGGAGCTGTTGGCCCGCGGCGCCGGGCCGTTGCTCGAGGCGAGTCCGTGAGCCCGGAGCTCACGACCACCCGCCCGCTGGCGGGCCGTGTGATCCTGGTCACGCGCGCGCGGGAGCAGGCCGGGCGATTCGCGGCGCTGCTGGAGGAAGCGGGAGGACAGGTGCTGCTGGTGCCGACGATCGCGATCGAGCCGCCCGAGTCCTGGACCCGGCTCGACGATGCTCTCGGCCGGGCGCGCGAGTACCACTGGATGATCTTCACCAGCGTCAACGCGGTGGACATGGTTCGCCGGCGGCTGGAAGCAGCGGGGGCGGGCGTTCAGACGCTGGCCGGCTGCCGCATCGCCGCGATCGGGCCCGCCACCGCGTCCGCGCTCTCCACGTGGGGACTCCGGCCCGAGGTGATCCCGGACGCGTATGTGGCCGAAGCGCTCGTCGATCGGCTGCGGCCGCTCGTGAGGCCGGGCGAGCGCGTGCTGCTGCCGCGCGCCGCCGAGGCGCGCGAGGTGCTCGCGCGCGAGCTCCGCGGCATGGGCGCGGTGGTCGACGAGGTCGCCGCCTATCACACCCGCCCGGCCCGGGAGCGGGTCTCCGAGCTCCGGGCCGCGCTGGTCGGCCGCCGGGTGGACGTCGTGAGCTTCACGAGCTCGTCGACCGTGCGGAGCTTCGCCGCGCTCTTCGAGGCCGACGAGCTCCGGCGCCTGCTGGCCGGAGTCACCGTGGCGTGCATCGGACCGATCACCCGGGCGACGGCGGCGGCGCATGCGCTCCCGACACACGTGATGCCCGAGACGTACACGATTCCGGCGCTGGCCCGCGCCATCGTCGCGTATTACGACGCCAGGAGGTAGCTTATGCCGTTTCCGATCTATCGTCCGCGTCGCCTTCGGGAGTCGCCTCTGCTCCGCAGCATGGTGCGCGAGACCACCCTGCGGACGGACGATCTGATCTATCCGCTGTTCACCGTCCACGGCCGGGGCGTGCGCGAGCCGATCGCGTCGATGCCGGGCCAGTTCCGGCTGTCGATCGACGAGCTGCTCAAGGAATGCAAGGATGCGGCGTCGATGGGCATTCCCGCGGTGCTGCTCTTCGGCCTACCCTCGGAAAAGGACCCGCGCGGCACCGAGGCCTACGCGGACGACGGCATCATCCAGCAGGCCGTCCGGGCCGTGAAGGAAACGATCCCGGACCTGCTGGTGGTCACCGACGTCTGCCTCTGCGAGTACACGAGCCACGGTCACTGCGGCGTGGTCGAGGACGGCCGCGTGAAGAACGACCCCACGCTCGAGCTGATCGCGCGCACGGCCGTGTCGCACGCCGAGGCCGGCGCCGACATCGTCGCGCCTTCCGACATGATGGACGGGCGGGTGGCGGCGATCCGCGAGGCGCTCGACGAGTCCGGCTTTCAGGAGACGCCGATCATGGCGTACTCGGCCAAGTACGCGTCCGTGTTCTACGGCCCCTTCCGCGAAGCCGCCGATTCCACCCCGCAGTTCGGCGACCGGCGCACGTATCAGATGGATCCCGCCAACGCCATGGAGGCGATGCGCGAGGTCTCGCTCGATGTCGACGAGGGGGCGGACATCGTCATGGTGAAACCCGCCCTGCCGTACCTCGACATCATCGCCCGCGTCAAGGGTGAGTTCGGCCTGCCGGTCGCGGCGTACTCCGTGTCCGGCGAGTACGCGATGATCCGCGCCGCGGGGCAGCTCGGATGGCTCGACGAGGAGCGCGCGATCCTGGAAACGCTGACGGGCATCCGCCGGGCGGGCGCCGACATCGTCATCACGTACTTCGCGAAGGATGCCGCCCGGCTCATCGAGCAGGGACGGACGTGAGGATATCGGCACGCGGCGAGTACGCCATTCGAGCCCTGCTGGATCTGGCGTTGAACCAGGGCGAGGGGCTGCGTCCGATCCAGGACATCGCGGCGCATCAGGCCATTCCCCAGCGCTATCTCGAGCAGGTGCTGCTCCAGCTCAAGCGCGCCGGATTCCTGCAGTCGAAGCGCGGCGCCGCCGGCGGGTACCGGCTGAGCCGCCCGCCGGATCAGATCACCGTCGGGGCGGTGCTGCGCGCGGTCGAGGGCAGCGCGGCCAATGCGGAGGGCGGCCGGCGGGGGAGCGCCGCCCCGGTCGAGTACTCGGGCGAGCTCGCCAGCCTCTGGCGCGAGATCGACGAGGCGGTCTCGGCCGTGGTCGACGCGGTGACGCTGGAGGATCTCAAGCGACGCGCTCAGGAGCGGCGGGCCGGGGCGCGCCCGATGTATCACATCTGAGTGACGCGTCAGCGGGAGTTCTTTTCACGGTGAATGACCGTTCCCGATAGGATTGCGACGGTGACACAAAAGCGCACGGTGGCTCCAGGCAGGCCTCGACTGGCCGGGTCGGTGCTCGACCTCGTCGGCGGCACGCCGCTGGTCAAGCTCAATCGCCTGCCGAAGGCGGGTGGGGCGACCATCCTGGCGAAGATGGAATCGCTCAACCCCGGCGGCAGCGTGAAGGACCGGATCGCGGCGGCCATGATCGACGACGCGGAGCGCCGGGGCATGCTGAAGCCCGGTGCGACCGTGGTCGAGCCGACGAGTGGAAACACGGGCGTCGGGCTGGCCATGGTGTGCGCCGTCCGGGACTACCGGCTCATCCTGACCATGCCCGACGACATGAGCGTGGAGCGGCAGCGCCTGCTCGCGCGCTACGGGGCGGAGATCCACCTCACGCCGGCCATCGAGGGCATGACCGGCGCCGTCTTCGCGGCGCAGGAGCTCTGCAAGGAGCACCCGGAGTACTTCATGCCGCTGCAGTTCGAGAACAAGGCGAATCCCGAGATCCATCGGCGCACCACGGCGCTCGAGATCCTCGACGGCACCGACGAGCGGATCCACGCCTTCGTGACGGGCATCGGCACCGGCGGCACCATCACGGGAGTCGGCGAGGTGCTGAAGGAGCGCGTGCCGGCCGTCCGCGTGATCGGCGTCGAGCCCGCGCGCTCGCCGGTCCTCTCGGGCGGCCGCTCGCGACCGCACGGCATCCAGGGGATCGGCGCCTCGTTCGTTCCGGGCGTGCTGAACCGCGACGTGCTCGACGAGATCATCCAGGTGCGCGACGAGGACGCCACCGCCACCGCGCGGCGCCTCGCGCGCGAGGAGGGGCTGCTGGTCGGTATCTCCTCCGGCGCGAATGTCTGGGCCGCCTGCCAGGTCGCCGCCGGCATGCCGGCCGATCGCGTCGTCGTCACGGTGTTGTGCGATACTGGCGAGCGATATCTGAGCGTGTCGTTCTGATCGATCACGGATGCTGACCATGAAGCAGACGAGGATCGAACGATGAGCGTAGAGGTGTACATCCCGACGCCGTTCCGACGCGCGACCGAGAACAAGGACCGGATCTCGATGGAAGCCGCGGACGTCCGCGGCCTGCTCGACGAGCTCGAGGATCGGTACGACGGCTTGCGCGGGCTGGTGAGGAACGAGAGGGGCGACGTGCACGACCACGTCAACATCTACGTGAACAGCGAGGCCATCGAGACGCTGCAGGGACTCGAGACCACGCTGAAGGATGGCGACGAGGTCTCGATCATTCCTGCTCTCGCCGGGGGAGCAGGCGTGCGCGAATGATCCTGACCCGAGACGAATGGGCGCGCATCCGGGCGCAGGCTGCAGACGAATACCCGGCGGAGTGCTGCGGCGTCCTGCTGCAGCGGACCGCGTCCGCCGCTGACCGGCGGCTGATTCCGTGCCGTAACATCCAGGACGAGCTCCACGCGAAGGATCCGGTCAAGCACCCTCGGGACTCCCGGACGGCGTACTTCATCGACCCCAAGGACCTGCTCGCCATCGGCCGGATGGAATCCCAGGGCTTCAACGTCGCGCTGATCTACCACTCGCACATCGACGCCGGCGCGTATTTCTCGGCCACCGACAGGCAGAACGCGCTGGTCAGCGGCGCCCCGGCGTATCCGGACGCCGTCTACGTGGTCGTCTCCGTGGCGGATGGCCAGGTGGGGGAGGCGCGCGCGTTCGTGTGGGACGCCGCCGCCAAGGACTTCGTGGCGACGGCGCTCGAGCCCGCCTGACCGACAGGATGCGGGCGGCGTCGACACGTCGCGCGCGACACGCACACCCGATGCCAAGCTCCGAATCGCTGTTCGCGGCCGCGCAGCGTCTGATCCCCGGCGGTGTCAACAGCCCCGTGCGCGCCTTCCGGGGGGTGGGAGGCACGCCGTTCTTCGTCGACCGGGCGAGCGGCGCTCGCGTGACGGACGTGGACGGCCGCTCGTACGTCGACTTTCTCGGCTCGTGGGGGCCGCTGGTGCTGGGCCACGCGCCGGCTGCGGTGGTCGAGGCCGTGACCGAGGCCACTCGCCGTGGGACGAGCTACGGGGCCCCGACCGCCGCCGAGGTCGAGATGGCGGAGGTCATCTCGGGCGCGGTGCCCTCGATGGAGATGGTGCGGCTCGTGTCCTCCGGCACCGAGGCCGCGATGAGCGCGATTCGCCTGGCCCGCGGGGCGACCGGCCGTGACCTCATCGTGAAGTTCGACGGCTGCTATCACGGCCATGCCGACAGCCTGCTGGTGAAGGCCGGATCCGGAGGCGCCACCTTCGGCGTGCCCGACAGCGCGGGCGTGCCGGCCCCGCTCGCGGCGCTCACACTGACCGCGCCGTTCAACGATCTCCCCGCGGTCGAGCGCCTGCTGGACGCGCATCGCGGGCAGGTGGCCGCGGTGATCGTCGAGCCCGTGGCCGGCAACATGGGCGTGGTGCCTCCCGCCGCGGGCTTCCTCGAGGGCCTCCGGGATCTCAGCACCGCCCACGGCACGCTCCTGATCTTCGACGAGGTGATCACGGGCTTCCGCGTGGCCTGGGGCGGGGCCCAGTCGCGCTACGGCGTGCGCCCCGATCTGACGTGTCTCGGGAAGATCATCGGCGGCGGCTTGCCGGTCGGCGCCTACGGCGGTGGGCGGGCGCTGATGAGCCGGATGGCGCCGCTCGGGGACGTGTACCAGGCCGGCACGCTCTCCGGAAATCCGCTCGCGGTGGCCGCCGGGCTGGCCACGCTCCGCGCCCTCGACGGCTCCGGCGCCTACGACCGGCTGGAGCATCTCGGCGGGCTCCTGGAGCACGGAATCGCCGACGCGGCCAAGGCGACGGGCGTGCCCGTCACCGTGAACCGCGTGGGCTCGATGCTCACCGCCTTCTTCACCGAGGGACCGGTCACGGACTACGCGTCCGCCAAGCGCGCCGACACCCCGCGCTACGCGCGCTACTTTCACGCGATGCTCGATCGGGGTGTCTTTCTCGCCGCCTCGCAGTTCGAGGCGGCCTTCGTTTCGCTGGCTCACTCGGAAGCCGACCTGGCCGAGACGGCCCGCGCCTGTCGTCAGTCGCTCGAATCGCTCCGGTGACGAGGGCAAAACCGACATCGCTATTGACAGTTTGTTTTCGCGCGTGATAGGGTTCACAAGGCCGAGGCCAGGAAGCACCTCGTCCCAGTTGACCGGGGTTGCGTGCTCGGGACGCAGCTCGTCGTCCTCGAGGGTGGCGTCGCCAGCTCAAGCGTCCGTACCATCCGATCCGGCACCGCGCGAGGAGCGTCGAAGCAGCAGATGAGAGCAGAGAGGGACCTGAGCGCGCAGTTCCGCAGCCAGGCCGGTCGGTGAGTGTGATGGATCGGCGGACCTTCTTCAAGATCGTGGCCACCTCCGGTGCGGCCGCCGCGACGGGCGGCTGCGGCGAGCCTGTCGAGAAGCTCATCCCGTTCGTGGTGCCGCCGGACAACATCGTTCCCGGCGTGCCCGCCTTCTTCGCCACGGTCTGCCGCGAGTGTCCGACCGGCTGCGGTGTCCTCGCCAAGAATCGCGAGGGGCGGGTCGTCAAGCTCGAGGGCAATCCGGATCATCCAGTCAACCGAGGGGCCCTGTGCATCCAGGGCCAGGCGGCGCTGCAAGGGCTCTATCATCCGGATCGGTTCCGCGGACCTGTCGCGGGCGGCAAGGGGGTGTCGTGGGACGAGGCCCTCAAGCAGCTCGGCGAGAAGCTGGGGGCGCTGGCCAAGGGCAACCAAGGTAATCGCATCGCGCTGGTGAGCGGACTCGAGACCGGCAGTCTCGGGCGGCTGATGGACGAGTGGACGCGCGCGCTCGGCGCGCGACCCCGCATCAGCTACGAACCGCTCGGGTACGAGGCGATGCGAGCGGCGAACCGCATCGCCTTCGGCCGCGACGCCATCCCCGAGTACGCGCTCGCCGAGACCAGGTACCTCGTCAACTTCGGCGCCGATTTCCTCGAGACGTGGCTCTCGCCGGTGGCCTACTCCATCGACTACGCCAGGATGCACGGCTTCGTCAACGGCCGCGCGGGCACCAGCGTGCACATCGAGCCGCGGATGTCCATGACGGCGTCGAACGCCGACGAGTGGGTGAGGAACGCGCCGGGGACGGAAGGGCTGCTCGCGCTGGCGCTGCTCCGGGTGATCGTCGACGAGGGGCTCGCCACGCCGGGAACGGACGCCGTCCTGCGCGCAGCGGTGGGCTCGGTCGACGTCAACGCGGCGGCCTCGGCCTCCGGAGTGCCGGCGGAGAGCATCACGCGCATCGCGCGCGATCTGGCCCGGTCCAGTGGGGGCCTCGTGATCGGCGGCGGGGTCGGCATGACCGGCTCGAACGCGACGGACACCCTGGTCGCGATCAACCTGTTGAACGTGGCCATCGGCGCTGTGGGCAAGCGCGTCCGCTTCGGCAGCGACTCGGCGCACGGCAAGGCCAGCCCGTACAGCGAGATGGTCAAGCTGACCGAGGCGATGAAGGCGGGCCAGATCGAGGCGCTCGTCCTCATCGAGGTCAATCCGCTCTACAACATGCCCCCGGGCTCCGGGTTCGTGGACGCGCTGGGCAAGGTCCCGCTGGTGGTGAGCCTGGCCTCGCGCCCGACCGAGACGACCACGCGCGCGAAGCTCGTGCTGCCGGTGCTGCACCCGCTCGAGTCGTGGGGCGACTACGTGTCCCGTGACGGTGTGATCGGCCTGATGCAGCCGGCCATGGGGGCCGTGCAGCCGGCGGGCCAGCCGCTCGAGGCGCAGTCGATCGGCGACGTGCTCCTCGCTTCGGGACGACTGGCGCTCGGCACAGAGCCGGGCCAGGGCGCGCTCCGGTGGCCGAGCTTCCAGGTGTTTCTGAAGGAAGAGTGGCAAAGGATCGGCAAGGATGCCGCTCCGGGCCAGAGCTTCCCCGAGTTCTGGGAAGCCGCGCTCAGGCGCGGCGGGGTGTGGCGCGAGACGACGCCGGTGCCGGTCAGCGCCAGGCCCGACGCCGGACGGGTCACCGCCGCCCCGGCCAAGCTGGAGGGCAACGGCTCGCACGTGCTCGAGGTCTACCCCTCGTCGCGGCTCTACGACGGCCGCGGCGCGGACAAGCCCTGGCTGCAAGAAACGCCGGACGTGATGACGCAGGTGGCCTGGGACGCCTGGGTCGAGGTGCCCTCCGGCACCGCCGCCCGGCTCGGTCTCAAGCGCGGTGACCTCGTCAAGCTCACCTCGCCGTTCGGAAGCATCGAGCTGCCGGCGTATCCCTCGGAGCTGCTGCACCCCGGCACGGTCGCGGTCCCGATGGGCTTCGGCCACAAGTTCCCCGGCGACTACGCGCGGCGGGGCGACAAGGTGCCCGGCGCCACCACGACCACCGACGCCGGGTTCCTCAATGCCGGCGCCAACCCGGTGGAGCTCCTGGGCGCGGCGCCCGATGCGGCCTCCGGCGGGCTGTCCTACCTGGGCGTGAAGGTCTCGCTCGCCCGGACGGGCGGGCGGCGGACGCTCGCGATCCCGCAGGCCACGTTCGACCAGGATCACCGTCACATCGCCCAGTACGCGACGGTGGCCGCCGCGAAGGAGCTCGAGGTCCGCGGTCAGCCGCCGGATCACGCGAGCCACCCGAGCATGTACCCGCCGATCAAGTACCCGGTGCACCGGTGGGGCATGAGCGTGGACCTCGACCTCTGCACCGGCTGCGGGGCGTGCGTGGTCGCCTGCCAGGCGGAGAACAACATCCCGGTCGTCGGCAAGGCGCAGGTGGCCTACGGGCGCGCGCAGCAGTGGCTGCGCGTGGAGCGCTGGCAGGAGGGCGACCCGAGCCAGCCCCGTAACATGTTCCTACCGATGTTCTGTCAGCACTGCGAGGTCGCGCCCTGCGAGCCGGTCTGTCCCGTGTACGCCGCGTATCACACGCGCGAGGGCCTGAACGCGCAGGTCTACAACCGCTGCGTGGGCACGCGCTACTGCGGGAACAACTGCCCGTATCACGTGCGTCGCTTCAACTGGTTCAACTACGAGTGGCCGTCGCCCCTGGAACTCCAGCTCAACCCCGATGTCACCGTGCGGCAGCTCGGCGTGATGGAGAAGTGCACGATGTGCGTCCAGCGCATCGAGGCGGGCAAGGGGCATGCCCGGGACGAGCGGCGCCCGGTGCAGGATGGAGACATCCAGACGGCCTGCCAGCAGACCTGCCCGACGCGGGCGATCACGTTCGGTGATCTGAAGGACGCGGGCTCGCGCGTCTCCAAGCTGTCGCGATCCCCTCGGGGCTACTACGTCCTGGACGAGCTCGGGACGCGTCCGGCGGTGACGTATCTGAGAGACGTCGTCCTGACGGAGCCGGCGAAGGACGCGAAGGGACACAAGGCGTGAGCGCGCCGCCGACGCAGACCGCGGCCGAACGGCCGCTGGCCCAGGCGACGTGGGCGGACGTCAACCGCGACGTGGCCCGCACGCTCACGATGCCGGGCAACCGGTACTTCGCGTGGATGTCTCTCGTCGGCCTCCTGCTGGCGGCCGGCATCCTCGCCTGGACGTACCAGGTGTGGGTCGGGATCGGCGCCGCCGGCAAGCGCACGCCCGTGATGTGGGCGATGTACATCACGACCTTCGTGTTCTGGATCGGCATCGGGCACGCGGGCACGCTGATCTCCGCCATCCTGTACCTGTTCCGGGCCAGGTGGCGGACGTCCATCTACCGCGGCGCCGAGGCGATGACCGTCTTCGCCGTCATGACCGCGGGGCTCTTCCCCCTGATCCACGCCGGGCGCGTGTGGTTCGCCTACTGGTTGATGCCGTATCCGAACCAGCGCTACCTGTGGCCCAACTTCAAGTCGCCGCTGGTCTGGGACGTCTTCGCGATCTCGACGTACCTGACCATCAGCGTCGTGTTCTTCATCGTGGGGCTGGTGCCGGACATCGCCGCGATCCGCGATCGGTCCACGGGCCTGAGGAAGAAGATCTTCATGATCCTGTCGCTCGGGTGGGAAGGGTCGGATTCGCAGTGGCGCCATTACCGCCGCGCCTATGGGATCTTCGCCGCGATCTCCACGCCGCTCGTGCTGTCGGTGCACAGCGTCGTGTCGTTCGACTTCGCGATGGCGCTGGTCCCCGGCTGGCACTCGACCCTGTTCGCGCCCTTCTTCGTCGACGGCGCCATCTTCTCCGGCTTCGCGATGGTGCTGATCTTGATCCTGCCGATGCGCTACATCTTCAACTGGTACGCGTACATCTCCGACAAGCACCTCGACGCCATGGCCAAGCTGATCCTGGTGACGAGCCTCGTGCTGAGCTACTTCTACATCTGCGAGGTATTCACCGCCTGGTACAGCGGGGATCATTTCGAGCGGGC
>Ga0187892_10012512_pt1 | contig 10059 bp, 4 predicted proteins | sample MA1701073metaG_FD_139345 | JGI IMG/M metagenome (GOLD analysis project Ga0187892, IMG submission 139345) | Bio-ooze microbial communities from a basaltic lava cave in the Kipuka Kanohina Cave System on the Island of Hawaii, USA - MA170107-3 metaG ...
CAGACTTGAATAAGGAATGAACTCCGTCGGAGGAATCGCGCAGTTGAATGGAGAACGTGTCTTCGTTAACGCGCACTCCTGTGAGGCGTTGGCCATTCATCGTGACAACCCTCACCAGCAGAAAGTTCTCCGGGATGCTGGTATCCGGGCCAAACGATGAGAAGCCCTTTGGGACATCAGCTTCCGGGTCTGTCAGCGCCGCTCGCAAGTAGGCAGCGCCGCGGCGCAGTCCGATCTCAGTAAGGTCCGGGCCGGAAGCACCACCTCGTCCTTTGATCGCATGGCACTGCGTGCAATTCCCCTTCGAGAAATAGAGTTGCTCGCCCTGCCGCGCATTGCCAGGAACTGCTTCGGGTGGTAACACTCCAAGCTGGCGCACGAATGCAGCCACCTGCTTGATTTGGTCCTTGTCGAGCCGTGATGTGGGCATCTCTGTGCCGTCAATGCCGTCGGTGATCACCTTGATGAGTTCTTCTTCCGCAGGGCTGCGCGCCAGGCGTGACATCGTCAGATTGGGTCCTTTGCCACCCTCCCCGTTAGGGCCATGACAGCCAGCGCAGTGAAGCTGAAAGAGACGTTCACCTTGAGCAAGGTCATTGGCAAGCAACACCAAGTGTGCCGGCAAGACCAGCGCAGTTCCTAGCGAAAGGGAAAGGGATTGCAGATATCTCTTGAGATTCACTGGGAGAGTCCGCTGACAATCGTTCTCGTCGTCCTCGTGCTCGTTCTCACGACAAATGCCAGCCTGTACGGATAGTAGGAATCTTTTGTCTTCGGTCTCGTCGTCGCAGCTGATTGGCACAGTCCATATGGAGTGCGCCGGCAGAGCAAAGCGACGACGGCGCTTTGCTCTGGACGGTTCGAAACTTCGACTCTTCTCAATCGGGTTGCCAGTCCCAGGAGCCAAAGCGGTGTCGCGCGGGACCGCTGCTTGCCACCGCACTCCACATGGGGCCGCCCGATGCTTCAGGGTGCCTCTCGAGAATGTATTGCCAGGGATTCGTTGATGGAGACTAACCCACCGGCCTGGGCTCTCCGGCGATCTGCGGGATCAATTCGCCGTGAACGTCGGTAAGCCTCATGTGGCGGCCGTTAAAGTAGTAGGTCAAGCGTTTGTGATCCATGCCGAGCAAATGCAGCACTGTGGCGTGCAGGTCATGGCAACTAACAACTTGCTGTTCGGCCTTGTAGCCAAACTCGTCGGTCGCCCCAATCTTTTGGCCGCCCTGGATGCCGGCTCCCGCCAGGAACGTGGTCATCGCGCCAGGATTATGGTCGCGACCGATGCCGCGCTGGGAGATGGGCATGCGTCCGAATTCCGAGTGCCAGATCACCAGCGTCTCGTCGAGCAGCCCGCGGCGCTTGAGATCTGAAATCAAACCTGCGATGGGCTTGTCCACTTCGGGGGCGTGTTGCCCGTGATTGTCCACGATGCTGGCATGCGCGTCCCAAGTGTCCACATTTTGGTTGATGATTGAACCACTGTAGAGTTGGACAAAGCGGACCCCTCTTTCGACCATGCGCCGAGCCAGCAGGCACTGCTTGCCAAAGGGTGCGGACACGGGATGGTCCAGGCCATACAAACGTTTGGTTTCCTCACTCTCCTGGGAAATGTCCACCGCTTCGGGTGCGCACATCTGCATGCGATACGCCAACTCGTAGGAGGCAATGCGCGCGGCCAGCTCCGTGCTGCCTGGATGCTTTGCCGCATGATGCTGATTCATCAAGTTCAGCTGATCCAGCCGTGCTTTCTCTTGCTGTGGAGTTACATACTGAGACGGCGGCGAAAGGTCCAGAATCGGGTCGCCGCTGGAGCGGAAGACGGTTCCCTGATATGCCGCCGGGAGGAAGCCCGCGTTCCAGTTCGCTGGACCTGAGAAGGGACCGCCTCGCGCATCGTAGATGACAACAAAGCCGGGCAAGTTTTGGTTCTCGCTGCCAAGACCGTAGGTCACCCAGGAGCCAACGCTGGGGAAACCCATTAGGATTGATCCGGTGTTCCACTCGTAATGAGACAGCACATGGTCGCTGGATTTACCCTGGCAGGAGTAAATGAACGCCAAGTCATCGGCCATGCTGCCGACGTGGGGAAACAGCTCGGAAGCCCAGATGCCCGACTGCCCGTATTGCTTGAAGCTGTAGGGACTCTTCATCAGCGGTCCCGGAAATCCTTGCCGGACGCGGATCTCTCCCTTTCCTTCGAGAGGTGTGCCGTGATACTTCGACAGTGCCGGCTTGTAGTCAAACGTGTCGACATGGCTGACGCCGCCGCTCATGAAAAGCGAGATCACAGATTTCGCCCGCGGTTTGAAGTGAGGGGGCTTGGGAAGGTAGGGCGAGCCGGTAAAGCCTTGCGAGCTGGCGCAAGCCGAGGTGCCATCGGCAGGTTCCGCCGCCAACAGGCCGTCCTGGTGCAGCAGGTGGAGCAGCGCCAGACCGCTGATTCCCGAGCCGGCTTCAAACAAGAAATCACGCCGGGATACGAAGCGGCTCAAGTTCATTCTGCGTTCACACAGGCCGGACATGAATGCTCCTCCTGTTCAAATCAGGGAATGATAGGCTGGCACACACAGGAAAACCCACCACAGAGACACAGAGCATATCGGGTGACCTATAGGCGTCATCTTACGATCTCTCGCTTTCTCTGTGCCACTGTGGTTGTCTCATCTGCCCCGACTCAATGTGGGTCGACTCAGTTTCAGTTAATGTACACGAACTCGTTCGAATTCAGCATGACGTGCACCAGGTCGGTCAGGGCGTCCAGCGCGGCGCGGTCCGCAGAACCAGCTTCAGAACCAGAAGTGGACTCGCGTGACAGATGGTAGTTCCGCTGCTTCTGGACGAAAGACCGGGCACTCTCCATTTCAGCCTGTTCCGGCGCACGGCTCAGGGCAATGCGATAAAGTGCCTGAATGTGCTTCTCAGTTTCAGAGCCCGCTTCACGCACCACTCGTTCCGCAAAGAATCTCGCTTGCATCAAAACAAACTCGTTGTTCGACAGCGTCAGTGCCTGCGTCGGAACCGTCGTGGTATTGCGTCGTTCGCAAGTCACGTTGGGGTCGGGCTGGTCGTGAACTTCGAACATCGGATACTTGAGCCCGCGCTTCCAGTAGGAATAGACACTGCGCCGCCAGTTGGAGGGCTCTTCCTTGGTGAGCTCCCACTTGCCTGCTCGGTAACTCTCTCGCAACGCTTTCGGGATTGAGGGAAAGAACGGTTCTCCTCCCGCCTGAAGATTGAGCTGGCCGCTCGCCGACAGGATGATGTCGCGAATTGCCTCGCCCTCGAGCCGCCGCAATGGAAATCGCCACAGCGTTTGGTTCGTGGGGTCCTTCTCCAGGTTAGCGGGAAGAGCAAAGCTGGAAGCCATCTTGTAGGCTTCCGAAGTCATCATGAGCCGGTGCATCTGCTTCAGACTCCACTTCTGGCGGACAAACTCGGTGGCCAGCCAATCCAGTAGCTCCGGGTGAGACGGCGGCAAACCCATCTTGCCAAAATTGCCCGGTGTGGGAACGATACCTCGGCCGAAGTGCCAGTGCCAGACGCGGTTGACCATAACCCGTGCGGTGAGCGGATTGTCGGGCGAGGCAATCCACTGGGCGAGCGCACGGCGCCGTCCACTGGTGATGTACCCTTTGCCTGGCGGCTCAGAAACTGGTGGCGGACTCCCGTTAACCAGCACTTGCAGGTAGCCCGGTGGCACGACGGCTGATCTCTGGTCCTCAGCGACATCCATACCATTGGCCCCGAAATATACCGGTGGCACTTGATAAGGCTTTCCAGCTTCGGGGAGGAAACAGCATCCAACCCCGTAGTTAAAGCGGTCACCCTTACCGGGCAGCGGCTCATCCCCCGGCCCGTCGGGTGTCAGCCGATAATCGCCATCCCGAATCCCTTCGTCTACCGGTAACGGCGGCGGCAACCGCTTCTGAATCTCCTCGATCTGCTCCACCAGCTTCTGCCGGACTTCGTGGTCCGCATCACTGACCTTCATCATGCTGCGATAGTTCGCGGTCTGATTGGCGGCGGCGTCGGGATCGACGTCCAGCGACACAATCTGCGCGGCCAGCAATCTCTGGCCCGGTGTCCTCTGTTCGTCAGGCGTCTTCACGGCAATCTGAATTTCTTCAGGGAACTTTCCCAGCCTTCTCTCGTAAGCTGCCTTCCGGTAAGGCGCCTCGATCTGCGCGATCTGTCGCCGGAGCGGCTTGGTCTGCTCTTCCACTTCCCTCTTGATTCTCTTGTATTCGGCAACTTTGTCTGGCGGCACCAGAGGGTGATCGACGTCTACGTAGCCGAAAAGCATCGCCATCGTGCGGTAATAGTCCTTGCGCGAGATGGGATCGAACTTGTGGTCGTGGCAGCGGGCACAGTTCACTGAAAGTCCCATGAAGCCCTGGAAGGTCGTGCGGATGACGTCGTCCAGGTATTCATAGCGGTAGTAGGGATTGTCCTTCTCGCGAAACCGGACTCTGGGCCCGATCCGATAGTAGCTGGTGGCAGTCAGGCTGTCGAAATCCCTGCCTTCGAGTTCGTCACCCGCCAGTTGTTCAAGGATGAACCGGTCGTAGGGCTTGTCCTGGTTGAACGCCTTGATGACGTAATCGCGGTAGCGCCAGGCATTCGCCAGATCCTTATCGTGCTCGAAGCCGGAGCTGTCCGCATAACGAGCCACATCAAGCCAGAAGCGGCCCCAGCGTTCGCCATAATGTGTAGAAGAGAGCAGGCGCTCAATCAGGTTCTCATAAGCGCGGGGCGAGGAGTCGTTGACAAAGGCAGCCACCTCCGGTGGAGTGGGCAGAAGTCCGGTCAGGTCGAGGGTGGCGCGCCGAATCAGAGTGTTTCGATCCGCCCGCGGCGCTGGTGCCAGGCCCTTCTGATCGAGAGTCTTCTTGATGAAGGCATCGATCGGATGGGCGCTCCAGCGGGCGTCGGTCACCTTCGGAATGGAATAACGAATCGGCTTTTGGAAAGCCCACCACTTGCGATCCTGCTCTGTGATGGGGTTTTCCTCATAGTCTTTACCGTAACCGCCGGCGGTCAAATTCTTCTTTTTGGCATTTTGGTCGTGCGGCCCGGCGGCATTCGACTGGGGCAAGTTTCCAGCTTCCCACTTTGCGCCCTGATTGATCCAAGCCTTCAGAACCGCGACCTCCTCCGAAGACAGAGGGGGCAAGGGAGCCATGGGCATCAGGGGCTGTTCCATCCCAGACGCGCGCCGATACATCCGACTCGCCTCTGCATTTCCTGGAACTAAGGCCGGCCCCTTATCTCCCCCCTTGAGCATCGATTCCCGTGTGCGCACGTCGAGGCCAGACATTTGGAGCGCTTCACCGTGGCATTGCAAACACTTTCGCTGAAGGATGGAGATAGCGGGGTCCTCCGATGACTGGGCTACTGACGGCGTCACGAGTTGGAGCAATGCCAGCGGGACTAGAGCCTGGGTCCAGCCACGATTAAGCCTTGTGATGATACCGTGTCTCATACTGACTCCCTCGGCTGATTTTAGCCTGGGCGAGGGTCACGCTCCGCAGATTCCCTTGACTTTGTTTGCAAGGATGGTACAGCAACGACTGCGGAGGAGCAAGTCGGAACCGTGAGCGCTGAAATCGGGAGAGTACTCGATAGCTATTGACCGCCCCTTTCTGATTGCCTAGGCTGTCAGCCAGCATCAACTCCAGTGGAAGGGACGACGGCTTCATGAATCTGTCAACAGTAAGGCTTGCCCGAGAAAGTAAAGGCGGGATCAACGCGCTGCAGCGAGAAGATCGTCCTATCCATGCATGGTATCGCTTTGTTCTTTCCTATCCTCCTCACCTCGTACGGCAATATCTGGAGCGGTTTGCTCTGACCCCTGAAGACTGTCTGCTTGATCCTTTTTGTGGGACCGGCACTACTCTAGTGGAGGCGAAGAAGAACGGGATTCCCAGTATCGGATGTGACGCGCACCCGTTTGCTGCGCTGGCCTCTCGTGTGAAAACGAATTGGGATTTGGATACGCGCCTCCTCAGAGGCCTGCTTTCAGGAGTTCTGAGGACTGCCGAGAGCGCCATGCTGGACCACAATCTTCCGAGCCTTTCCCTAAACGTTCACCTTATTCGAGAAAAGGGAAGCGCTGCGAGAACGTATTCTTTCGACGAACACGAGACGAAGATCCTGCCTGAAGGTTTTCTCAGCCATCGACCCTTGCAAAGACTGCTGATTCTGAGAGACGAAATCGAGCAGGCCACGCGATCTCACGATGTCTGTATCAGGGAGTTCTTCTTGCTCGCCCTGGGACAAGCCGTTGCAAACGGGGCAGGAAATTTCTCGTTTGGCCCAGAAATTTATCGAACCAAACCCAAAGAGGACTATGACGTTCTCGGGCATTTTGCGTGCCACTCGAATTTGATGATAGCTGAGTTGGAGGAAATGCAGGCCACAGGGATTGTGAGCGTGCCCTCCGCGGTATTTCAATGCGATGCTCGAACTCTGGAGAACCCCCCACAAAGGATTTCTGCGGTGATCACTTCTCCGCCCTACCCGAATGAGAAGGACTACACGCGCACAACCAGAGTTGAATCTCTGCTTCTGCGGCTTCTCTCAGACCGGCAATCGCTGCGCAACATGAAGGAACTGCTGCTACGGTCGAACACGCGAAACATTTTCGTGACTGATCGAGATGGCGAAGAAGTGAAGGAGTTTGCATCGATTCAAGGAATCTGTGCTGACATTGAGAAACGCCGGGTAGAACTGGGCAAGACAAGCGGTTTCGAGCGTCTTTATCACAAGGTGGTGGCACACTATTTCGGAGGTATGCGCCGCCATTTTCGGGCTTTGTATCCAAAGCTGAAGCCCAAGGGGAAGTTGGCATATGTTGTGGGCGATCAGCTCTCCTATCTAATGATACCCGTGCCCACCGCGATGCTCCTGGGAGAGGTCGCAGAAGCAGAGGGCTTCAAGGTTGTTGGCTGCGATTTGTGGCGCGAGAGAATTGGCACACGGGTCAAAAACCACGCCGACAAGCGGAAGACGGTAAGGGTCAGAGAGGAAGTGCTACTGCTGCAAAAGGTCGCTGGTATGACAAACGAGAGCAACAAAACGGGGTCTCAGAGTGACAAGCGACGAGTCTCCCACATGGTTTCATTCTCCTAGTGGCGATTACGATGAAGAAGCGTGTTTTGCAGGACTATTCCCTGATTCATCAGCATGTCGAAAGAGCAAAGACTGACTTTACTCTAAGTGCTGATGGCAACGCCTTCTACTATGTGATTCTTCCCCTTCTGCTGGACCTTCAGGACGACGAAGTGGATGATGCAGTCACCGATGAGTTTTACCAGGCCGCAAAGGGACACGAAAAAGGCAAAGACCGTGGAATCGATGCAATTTTTGTTGATACCAAGTATGAGCGACCGTCTATACATCTCTTCAGTTGTAAGTACTCTTCAACCTTCGAGAAGACTGAGGGGTTCTTTCCTTCAAATGAAATCAATAAGATCGAAACGTTCCTCGGCGATTTGATGAGAAAGAATCAGTCGGTCTTGAAAGAGGTGAATCCAACCCTCAGCGCAAAGATAGTTGAGATCTGGAATCAAATGGAGCACGGGAACCCGACATGGGTGGTCCACATTTGCAGCAATCTAACAGAGACCTTTGCGCCGGACGAGGAGGCCAGATTTCAACGACTGCTGAATAGGTACAGTAATTTCAGTTCTCAGTACCATACTCAGAGCTCGCTAGCAGCACGCCTCACAAGAAAGGGCAGGACCAGAGTTGATGGAAAGATGAAAGCAATTGATCAGAACTTGTTCGAACAATCCGGAGGGGATATTCGGGCCCTTATTGTCCACGTCGATGCGCTAGAGCTCATAAAGCTTCTGTGTAATCGGGAGGATTTGCGACGAAACGCAAACCTACCAGACACAGAATCATTAAAGAGCGCCGAGATTCTCGAAGACGCTTTTGAAGACAATATCCGGATTTATCTTCAGCAGCGATCAAAAGTGAACCGAAACATCAAGGCAACGGCACTATCTGAAGAGAGCAAGCGCTTTTTCTATTTTAATAATGGAATTACTCTTACTTGTGACCACTTCTCTTACCCCAAATCCCAGCGCGGGCCGGTCATTGAGCTTGAGAATATCCAGGTAGTAAACGGAGGGCAGACTATTCATGCGTTGTTTGAAGCCTTTCGGACCGATCCCGAAAAATTGAGACCGGTGGAGTTACTTTGCCGAATATACGAAACTCGGGATAGAGAATTGAGTTCCAGAATCGCCGAATGCACAAACAGTCAGAGCCCAGTCAAGACACGTGACATTCGTTCAATTGATCTTGTCCAGATGAAGTTGGAAAAAGAATTTGGTGCGATAGGTTACTTTTATGAACGAAAGAAGAATCAGTTCGCTAATCAGATTAAGGCGAGACGATTGGACGCTGAGAAGTGTGGCCAAGTTGTGTTGGCCTTTTTCGAGGACATGCCCCTGGAGGCCAAGAACAAGAAAGGACTTATCTTTGGAGAAAAATATGATGACATCTTCTCTGAAGAAGTGACCGCGCATCGGTTGCTTCTTCCATATGTGCTGTTTGAAAGGATCGAGAAGGAAAGAGAGAAACGTGCAACTGGTTCGAAGCTGTGGCTTCGATACGCGAGTTACCACATGCTCTATTCTCTAAAACTCCTAGCGACCAAGAAGGGCATTCAGACGCAATGGCCCGAACTTGAACCAATCTGGAAACTTTGTGCGAAGGCTAGAAAGGTCGTCGGCAATGCCAGAAACAGCGCAAAAGCCCAACAGAGGGAATTTGCCGATGTACTGTTCTTCAAATCAGGCACTGCAAAGAAAATGATCGAAAGTGAAATTGACGCTAGTTGATCCTTGTGGACCCGAGTCGCTGCGCTCACTCTTACCGCCGACCGGTAGACAAGCAGCTGTTCCCAGGGTGAAACTGGAGGTCATCGATCGTGCCTCATTCCGCTCCGTTTCCTGTCGCCGCGAGCAGCTCCCTCCTATAGGAGCCTCCACTCCTCATTTGAGTTTGATTCGCGGAACTTATTTCGCTACAACTACGTTTACATGCCAGGGTTCAGTCTGAAGAAACGCTCAAGGAGGCGGTGCTATGGGTATTAAAGACTTCTTGAAGAAGCAGTTTATCGACGTCATCCAATGGACGGAAAGCTCGGATGGCATTCTGGCCTACCGGTACCCCATGCAGGATTTTGAAATCCAGTATGGCGCCTCCCTCACCGTGCGCGAGTCCCAGATGGCCGTCTTTGTCAACGAAGGGACTGTCGGCGATGTCTTTGGCCCTGGACGTTATAAACTGACCACGCAGACTTTGCCATTGCTGACAAATTTGATGAACTGGGACAAGCTTTTTGAGTCGCCGTTCAAGTCCGATGTTTACTTCTTCAGCACACGCCTTCAACTCAACCAGAAGTGGGGTACGGCCAATCCCATTACGATCCGCGACAAGGAGTTTGGCGCGGTGCGACTGCGCGCCTTTGGGATTTACTCCTACAAGATCTTCGACCCACGCGCGTTTCATGTGCACGTGAGCGGCACGCGAGAACAGTACACCGTGACCGAACTCGACGGACAATTGCGCAATACCATCGTTGCTTCGATCTCCGACCTCTTTGCGCAGTCGGGCATTCCGTTCCTGGACATGGCTGCCAACCAGGATGAGTTTGGCAACCAGATCAAACTGAAACTCGACCCGGAATTCAGAAGGTTGGGCATCGGCGTAGATACACTTCAGGTGCAGAACCTGTCGCTGCCGGATGAGCTGCAGAAAATTCTGGATCAACGCATTGGAATGGGTCTCATCGGCGATATGACCCGCTATACCCAGTATCAGACCGCGCAGAGCATTCCCATTGCGGCTGCCAATGAAGGTGGGCTGGCGGGCGCCGGCGCCGGTCTCGGCGCCGGGCTGACCATCGGCCAGACCATGGCGTCGGCAATGGCTTCATCCATGGCCAATCCGGCGCAACCCCAAGCTGCCAAGCCGGCGGCCGAATCGACGGCGGACGTCACCGCGTTGTTGGAGAGGTTGCACGATCTGATGACCAAGGGG
>Ga0187892_10012513_pt1 | contig 10059 bp, 6 predicted proteins | sample MA1701073metaG_FD_139345 | JGI IMG/M metagenome (GOLD analysis project Ga0187892, IMG submission 139345) | Bio-ooze microbial communities from a basaltic lava cave in the Kipuka Kanohina Cave System on the Island of Hawaii, USA - MA170107-3 metaG ...
CGAAGCTTGGCCGCCTCCTCGAACCGTCGCTGCTGCGAGGCGGCCTGCATCTCCTCCGCAAGCTGCCGCAGAAGTAGGCTTCGCTTGCTGGCCATGAACTTTTTGAGACGATCGATGTCCGCACGGTAGTCCTCCCTGCTGATGAGGGCCGCGCAGGGGGCGGTGCACTGATTGATCGCGTGGAGCAGGCACGGCCGGAAGAACCGCCGGGAGTCGTCGCCTTCCTGAATCGCGAGCTCGCAGGTGCGGAATTTGAACACCTTCTGCAGGGCGTTCATCGCATCGCGGATGGAAGTCGCGGAAACAAAGGGGCCGTAGAGTTTGCTACCCTTCAGGCGCGGCGTTCGCGTGACGTAGACCGCGGGGAAATCGTCGCCGGTGGTGATCTCGATGTAGGGAAAGGTCTTGTCGTCCTTGAGCATGGCGTTGTGCGGGGGCTGGATATCTTTGATGAGACGGCTCTCCTTAAAAAGCGCGTCGACCTCGCTTTCACATTCAAGGAAGTCGATGTCGACGACCTTCTCCACCATTCGGCAGATGTCCGGGCCGCGAGTGTTGAGCAGATCGGCGGAGGTCTGGAAATAGCTGGCGACGCGGGATCGCAGGTCCTTGGCCTTGCCAACATACAGGACGCGGCCTTCCCTGTCTTTCATGAGGTAGACGCCAGGCGTTTTAGGAAACGCCGCGATCATTGAGCGGAGGGTCTCCAGGCATTGGGGGTCCATACACTCTATTCTATGCCATTGCCGGCGGTTGGACGCGCGCCGGATTCGATCCGTCGACAACGGCTAACCTATGCGGCCAAACCTGCACGGTGTCACAGACCGAGCTTGTCGCGGAGGTAGCCAGCGCAGCGTGATTTGTCGATTCGCTCCTGGCTGGCGTCGTCGCGGTTGCGGACGGTGACGGTTCCGTCTTCCTTGGTCTGGCCGTCGATGGTGAAACAAAACGGCGTACCGGCCTCGTCCATCCGCGCGTAGCGTTTGCCGATTGATTGTTTCGCGTCGTATTGGCAGGGGAAATGCTTGCGGATGTCGCGGTAAATCGGCTCGGCGATTTCGGGCATGCCGTCTTTGGCGACGAGAGGAAACACGGCCGCCTTAATCGGGGCGAGGCGGGGGTGGAATTTCATGAACTCCGGGCTGGCGCGGGATTCATCATACGTATATGCCTCGGTGATAGCGGCCAGTGCGAAGCGGTCCACTCCGGCGGAAGGCTCGATCACATGAGGAACGAATCGCTCCTTCGTGTCTTCGTCGATCACGGCGAAGGCGTCCTCGCTGCCACGAGAGAATTTGCCGTGCTGCCCTAGATCGTAGCAGCCGCGATGGGCCACGCCCTCCAACTCTTGCGGCTCTTCCGAGAAGGGGAACAGGTATTCGATATCGGTGCAGGCTTCGCTGTAGTGGGCGAGTTCTTCGGCGGTTTGTTGGCGTGGGCGGAGCTTTTCGCTGCGGATGTTGAGGGACTCATACCATTTCAAGCGCACGTCCCGCCAGAATTCCCACCACATCATGGAAGTATCCGGCTTGCAGAAGAATTCGATCTCCATCTGCTCAAACTCGCGGGAGCGGAAGGTGTAGTTGCGCGGGTTGATCTCGTTGCGGAAGGCCTTGCCCATCTGGGCGATGCCAAACGGGATTTTGACGCGCGTGGAGTCGCAGACGTTCTTGAAGTTGGCGAAGATGCCCTGCGCGGTTTCCGGGCGCAGGTAGGCTACGCTGCTGGAGTCCTCCATCGCCCCGACGTAGGTTTTGAACATCAAGTTGAATGCCCGGGGCTTGGTGAGGGCGTCGGCGTGGCAGAGAGGACAGGGCCGAATCCAACTGTCCGGCACGTCCCGGGCAGTAAAGGCGGAAGCGTTCGTGATCGTGTCGCCTTCGCCGAGCAGCTTCCGCTGCTTCTGGCTCAAGGCCACCCCGGCGGCCTCCAACGCCTCTTCGCGCTTATCGCCTTCGACCGCGTAGGTAATGATTGGCGGAGTGTTGGTCGGGGGCGCTGAGCGGCCGGATCGATCGAATGACGGACCGCCTCCGGCCGTTGCAACAAGTTTGCGGGGCGACTCCGGCTCCCCTTCCTTATAAAACCCCACGATCCAGACCTGGTCGGCCCGGAACCGTTTGTGGCACGCGGTGCAATCGACCATCGGATCCTGAAAGCCGCCGACGTGGCCGGAGGCTTCCCATACCTTTGGATTCATGATGATCGAGCAGTCCACGCCGACCATCTGATACTCGGTTCCGGCCGGCCCCAGAGGCGGCCGCTGGACCATGTCGTTCCACCACGCCTCTTTGATGTTGCGCTTTAACTCCGTGCCGAGCGGGCCGTAATCCCAGAAGCCGCCCAAGCCGCCATAGATTTCGCTGCTGCCGAAAATGAACCCCCGTCGCCGACACAGGGCGACGATTTTCTCCATCGCTTCCGATGCTTTGGACATACCTGCTTCCGCCGCGGCTCAGTGATCTGGACCCATTGCGAAGACGGCGGCCGGCGTTCGGCGCCGCCTGGCATGGCCACGTCTCGGGGCGCCGGATGGAACCCCTGCTGCGCAAGACCCCCGCGCCACAAGCCTGGATCCGCCGCGTTGTGCTGAGCCACACCCTCCACGGCCAGTTGTGGAACGGGGAAGCGTCCCGGCAAAGGGGACGGTTGTCAAGGCAAATCGGCGAGACGGCAGCCCGGGTTGGTACGTAGGCCCAACGGCCGCCGCTGCCTGCCTGGTGGAACTCTTGCTGTGGAGAGGGGTGGGGGCTTTTGCTGGGTATCCTGACCATCAACATAGCAAAGCTTGAAACAACGCTCGCGGGCCTCCATTCGATAAGCGAAGCGGAGCGCCGCGCGGCCGAAGTCCAGTTTGTGGTTTAGCAATCCTCGAATTCGTGAGGGTATTCCTCGGTCTCGTTTACCCGCAAACCTTCCTGGTCTGACCGCCTCGCGTAGCCGCAGCCGAAAAAAATGCCTATCGTGTGCCAAACTGGGCTTGCACAAGAGCGAAATCGATGATGTCCACGTCGAAGTCGTGATCGAGATCAACTTCCTGGCAGAATTGGGACGACAACGACTGCGCAGGGCCGGTGAAACACGACAGAAACTCCGCGAAGTCCGCGGCGTCCGCGTCGCCATCGCCGTCGGCATCGGCCCGCAGCGGCGGCGGAAACTCGAGTAAGTACACGTTCAGGGACGGATCGTCGCTCCAGAAGCCAAACGAGGGCACGTTGCTCGCGAAGGAATAGACCGAAAACGGGTGGACAAACTCATCAGCGCCATCAAGGCCCAGCGGATGCGATCGCCGCACGGAACCGTTCGCCGCCGTTGCGGTCCACTGCCAGGATATCCACGATGGGGAATGGCTCATGTCCTCCAAGGCCGTCCGCGATTCCAAAATCAACTCCGCCGTGCCGAGGTCATTCCCCGTTGACGCCAAGGTCCGTTTGACGATTCGAAGATCGCGTAACCGCACGGGCCGATCGCCGGGTATCCCAACCAAAACGGGTCGCGGGGCGAAGTTTTCCAACATGACATGGGCGCCATGCTCGAACACGCGCGGCAGAGCGGTGTATCCCGTGAATCCGTCGGCCCAGGCGGCGGTCGTGGCGCTGTAGTCGAAGCGGTAGGCGCTCCCGCATCCGACGCCCTCAAAATCAGGATAATAGGAGAAATACGGCGTGATGTGGGCCACGTCATCATGCCAGGCCGAAAGCGCCCGTGCGGACGCCGTATCCATCCCAAGGGCCGACTCCGGCTTTTGATTGACGGGCGTCAGAGGCAGCGAAAATGGATTGGTCCCCGCAGAGAATAGGCCATCCGGCGCGGGGAAAAACTGAGGCCCGGCCACGATGTCCATCAGCCGCAGGGCCGCGGCAAGGTTCTCCACATTATTTGCGAGAATCTGGTCCTCCGGCAGTAGAAACCCGCCCAACTCTAAAGATGCGGGCCGAAGCTCGGGCGAATAGGCCATGATGCCATGAGCCCCATAGGCGAAATCGTTGAAATCGCCGTTGGTCGAGTACAACGTGTAATTCATCACTCCGGCGGCATAGTCCATGCCGTGCACATGCCGGACCGCATCCGCGTAGCCGGCGGCGATCGCTCGCATCGACGTGTAGGACTCTGGATTCGTCGCCGGCGAGAAGCCGAAGGGATAGAGCACTAGCTGGCTGTAGGTGTGATAAGCAACGGCGATGGCCGGGGTCTGCTCGGCCAAGAACGCCTGCATAGCCTGCGTTTCCGGCTCCGACGCGGCGGACGGCCCACGATAGGTCTCGCTATTGGGATTCCCGCTGGAGCCGCTCGCGTTGAAACCCCAGCGGTAGGCGTAATTGCGATTGAGGTCGATGCCGAACCTGCCTCCGCCGTTGTCACGCCGGTTTTTCCGCCACAAACGGTCTTCATCCCAACAGAATTGGAGCCCGTCGGGATTGACGGCCAGCACGAGCCAAACGACCGAATTATCGAGGACGTGCCGAATCCGCAAATCGGATTCGTAGTGCGTTGCTAAGTATTCCGCGAGGTAGAGCATCAACTCGTGCGTGGCCCATTCGCGGGCGTGATGCACACCGCAGAAGACAATCGCTTGCTCCTGCGGCTCCGCCTCATCGGGCGAATCGCTGAGCTTCAGCGCCCACAGGTCGCGCCCTTCCACGCTCTGCCCGATGCTGATAAGCCGGGCGATCTGCGGATGACTCGCCGCCAGGTGCTGAAAGAACGCGACGCCCTCCTGAGGCGTATGATACCGATCGAACTGCAAACCGTCTGCAACGCGGGCCGCAGCGCCGAACGACGGTACCGCCAGCGGTTCGCCCAAGAGCTTTGCGACAGACGGCACGCCGACCATCGCCATTGTTTTTGCCGGGCGAAATCTGCGGATGTGGTCCTTGACGCTGCCAAGCCGCTCAAACGGGACCGTCAGAGCGAGGATTTCTTTCTCCGACAACGTGAGAACCGCACCTGCAGCCTCGAATGCACAGGGATCGATGGCCGCCTGCGGAGCGCCGCTCAAATGCTTGCGGGCGATGCGGATGAATTGTAGTGATTGTGAGCCGGCGGGCAGGCTCACGACTCCCGGCGTCAGACCGGCGGATTCTGCTCTTAGGTCGGCGCAGAGCGCAACGAGAAACCAGAGCCGTCCGACGATCCAAATCCGCCGCGGTCCGCTTCTCATCTATCTCCGAATCCGCGGCGCGCTTTACGGGTTTCCCGTAAACACATTCTGCAAGCTCGCGAAATCGCGCAGCCCGATGTGGTCGTCAAGATCGAAATCCAACGCGACGCAATCTGTCGGATATGGGCCGCCCGTTGGACCCGTCATACACCGCTTCCAGTTGCCGAAGTCCGTAAGGTCGACGGCCTCATCGCAATCCAAGTCGCCGATCCCCGACTCATACGCTCCGATATCCAAACCGCCGCACAGTACGCGGGAATGGCCGTCCAGGTCTTGCGTTCCCTCTGGCACGGCCGCGGCAGGATCGCCCGCATCGATGCAGAGCGAACTGCTACTTAGCCGAAAATCAAGCAGCGACACAAACTGCGGATCTCCCGCGATATTGCCCAACCCTACGTCACCATCGCCGATGCACGAATAGGTCGCAACGCACCCGGCTAGATCATCTGAATTACCGGAGATGACGCAGTGATCAATCGTCGGGGTGCCGCCGAGACACGCCACGCCATTCCCATCGTTGGCGCTGATCGTACAGCGCGTAATCCGTGGGCTGCTTTTGGCGAAACAGTCGATCGCGCCGCCTTGGTCCGGACTGATATTGCCGACGATCGCGCAATCGCTGATGGTCGGCGCTCCCGAGGCGGCGCACAGGATTCCCGCCGTACTAGCGGCCTGGTTCAGCGCGATGTAGCAACGTTCGATCGTCGGATTGCTGTTCGACCCGCATTGAATGGCGCCGCCGAAGTCCGCGGTGTTGCTGCTCACCTCGCAGCCGACTAGATGAAGGGTGCAGCCATTCGTGCAAGCCACGCCGCCGCCCGTAAATCCTGACATGTTGCCGGTGATCACGCAGTCCGTGATCGTCGGGCCGCCGGATTGAACGTAAACCCCGCCGCCGTTGCTGAATGTCCCCGTCGCTTGGTTGCCCGTGATAGCACAATTGGAAATCGTCGCGTTGCTGCCCCGACAAAAGATGCCGCCGCCCGCCCCGAAATTGCCGCCCACGAAGTTATTCCTGATGCGGCAATTGCGGATGGTCGGCGAGCTGCCTTCACAAGCAATTCCCGCTCCGAGATTCAGGCCGGGAAGGGTCACCCGGCCGTTGCGGACCGTAAACCCGTCCACAACGGCCGACGGCCCCTCGCCATTATGGAAATAAAACCCGCGGCCCTGATTCTGACAGTCGATGATGCACGCTCGCGCTCCGTTAAGGCTGCGCAGTGTGATGGCCTTGCCGGCAAAGTCCAAATCCTTGTTCCCCGGCCCCACGTAGACGCCGTCGGCCACGACGACCTCGTCGCCATTCATTGCGAAATCAAGAGCCTCTTGTATCTCTGGAAAATCCGCCGGCACACGAATGGTGTCCGCCGTCGACCACTTGACCGGGACGCAGCAGATAACCAGCGCGACCATGATAATACGTGTAGACAACGCACTCCCCTCCTTCCAGGACTAACAATGAAGGCCTAGCTACGTCGAAAAACGTCCAACGTAGGTTAGGCAATCCCCCGACTCGCCCGCGGCGACGCGCACTTCCCTCTCGATGGAATTTCAATACCCCCACTCCCGCGCGAAGCCCTGCTCTCGCCGCCGCGCCGGAGTCCAACCCCCAATGATAGCACAAGTAGGTCGGATATCACAGTGATTCATTGTGGCTTTAATTGCGCTGCGCAGATATGTACTACGGCTCTGGCAGCGGCTGCACGATTATGGTCTGCCGGTTAGAGGGCGAACTCGTATCGCTGCCGTTGGAGGCGGTACAGGTAAAGCCCAACTCGCTTCCGGCGAACGACGCGTCAATTACCAAGCGGGCGGTACCTCTACGCTCGTCTGTTATTAGACTGAGATTGGTCGGCTGAAACGAGAAGGTCGCACCGGTTGGGTCACCCTCAACGACCCTACATTGGAGGATAACCTCCTCGCCTACGTTCGGGCTTGGGTTAGACACGGTTAGTACTACAGCAAGGGTAATCCCATTTGGCGTGCCGTTCGGTGGGTCTAGCCCGTTCCCCCCGGCCGGCGGCCGGCCTCCCGCCGTCATCATGCCGCAGCCTTCAGCAAGCGAAAGTACGACGACGGGCCAGCTTCGGATCATTCCCTGTCGCACGCCAATGGCTCCACCTTGACCCTTAGCCGGACGTAACCAGCCAAGTCACTTTGGACTCTAAGGCAGTCTAGGGCCTAAACTGCGTGGGTCCATAGAGCCGATAACTTTTCAGTAGGCGCGTCGAAATTCGTTGTTCCAGCGAGTAGTCATGGTGCTTACCAGCCCCGCGAGAGCGAAGTCTTGATCAATGTACCATACGACTATCAACGGGCACGCCTGCCACTGGCGGCATCAATCGCTTTCTCGGGCCTTGCCGCGCTAACCGGCGGCTGCAATTCGATTATGAACGGCTGGCTGGATCCTACTGCGGTCGGAGCATTTAAGCGAACCGCGACCACCGAGATTCGCACTTCCTTAACATTGGAGGATACGCCGCCGGGCATCCCTGGCGCGACTTACCCGACCCAAAACGACCTCCGCATTGCGCCGGTCGACTACCCGATCAGCGAGGGCGACACGCTGGCGGTTGAGATCGATGAGCTTCGTGAGAGGCAGGTGCCGTATCAGGCGCAAATCCAAGTCTCGTCGACCGGAACAATTAACTTGCCTATTGTGGGCCGCGTCCACGCGGCTGGGATGACGGTTCCGGAGTTTGAGGACCATTTGGGGCAGGTGTTGCGAGACCGTGACGTGCTGGTTGAGCCGCGGGTTACGGTGAACCCTCTGTTCTTACAAAAGGGCACTTTCTCCATATTCGGGATTGGCGTGAGCGCGGCCGACAATGCGCCGCTGCGGGCAGGATCATTCCCTGTGCGTCGTCCTGACGTCCGTGTGCTGGAGGCCATCAACCAAGTCGGTGGACTCAATGAGTTCGTAGCGGATGTATACATTTTCCGTAATGAACCAAAAACAGAAAGATCCAAATCTCCGGCGGAGAGCAAAACTGAAAATGGCGAGAATCCCCAATCGAGCGGTTCAGAGCCAGTTTCTGAGGAGGCCCGCGAGCGAGAGTTGATGGAGGCCGCGACAGGGCAGAAACCTCAGGCGGGCGCGCCGGAAGTTGTGGTGCCCGACGCGCTCGCGCCGGAAAAACCACCGCCGTTCATGTATGTAAACGATGAGTTCGTCCCCAACCCGGCATTTCGCAAGGATTCTGTCGATCCGAACGCTGCACCGATCGAGCTGCCGACTTTTGATACGGCGACGCCTGCGGTGAATTGGGCGCGCATCGCCGGGGACGCCATGTACCGGGTCATTCGCATTCCGGCCGAATCGCTGCGATCGGGCGATCCGGAAATGGACATTTACATTCGGGCGGGGGATGTCATTCGAATCGTCAGTGGGGAAATCGGCGTCTATTATGTGATGGGGCAGGTCAACCGGGTGGGGCCCTTCAGGTTCGAGGCGGAGCCGATCACGCTGAAAGCGGCGATTGCGGCGGCCGGCGGGTTGTCGGGGTTGGCATGGCCGGACCGGTGCACGGTCTACCGGCGGATGGGGCAGCGAGAGCAGATGATCCAGGTGAATCTCGATCGGATTTTCGCGGGGACCGAACCGGACTTTTACATTCGACGAGGCGATATCGTAAACGTGGGAACACACCCCTTCGCACCGTTCTTGCAGCGGATACGTGCGTGGACGCTGCCCAACCCGGTCAACAACGTGGGCTATAGTTTCACGTATGCGCGAAATTTCGCGGACGTCGACTCCTTCGCAGCGCGAAGCAACCCGGCGAATCAGCCGGATCGGTTCCCAGGTCTTTTCCCGTAGGAGGCGGCGGTGAGCGTGGCAACGGTGCCGGCCCAGGTGCATGCAACTCGTTCCTGGCGGGCGCTTCTCCCGCCGGCGACGCTTGTGCGCCTCGTCATTCTGGCGGGCTTGGTGCTCTTTGCGTATTGGCGGCCGATCCGTACGAATCTTGTCGGCAAGTGGCTGCATGATGGGAACTGGTCGCACGGGTGGCTTATCCCGCTCTTCAGTTTGTATTTTCTGAGCACGCGGCGCGATGAGCTTCTACGTTGCAGGCCGGCGCCCAACTATTGGGGGGCGGCGATTCTGGCCTTGTCGCTGGCGGTATATTTTGTCAGCGCCTGGCAGTATCGCATGGTGTATCCGCAGCTTGTTTCGATCGTCGGAGTCATATTGGGTCTAACGCTCTTGTTGGGCGGGCTCTCGGTGATACGAACCGCGTGGTTCCCGATTCTATTCCTGTTGTTCGCAATTCCGCTGCCGCAGGCGATGTACGTGGAGTTGACCATGCCGCTGCGTCGAGCGGCTTCCCTGGTCGCGGCGACGGTGATGCCTTTGTTCGTCGACGGTCTGCACACCGAGGCGCAAGCGGTGATCATCGATTATTGCCTGCCCGGCAGACCGCCGGGGCAGCTCAACGTCGAGGAGGCGTGCAGCGGCATGAGGTCGATCATGGCCTTCGTGACGCTCGGTGTCGCCATTGCGTACGTGCGGCAACGACCGTGGTGGCACCGTGCGCTGATGTTGGTCAGTTGCGTGCCGATCGCGGTTTTTTGCAACGCGATTCGCGTCACGACGACGGGGCTGTTGTTCGTGACCGGGCACGATGAGCTGGCCCGGGGGACGCCCCATGCGCTGCTGGGGGTCCTGATGTTCGGGATCGCGTTGGGATCATTCTTGTTGATTGACTACGTTCTCGGTCATTTATGGGTTGAGGTTTCCGAGGATATCGCGGTGGGTGATGCGGTTTAGAGCGCGTCCTAATATGACAGCGCTATTCTGGCTCAAGCGATTGAAGGTGTCGAGCCGATGTGTTTCCTGACGGTGATTTCGGGAGCGCGCTCTCCTGACCAGCCATCAGGAGACAGGATGATGAATGCCG
>Ga0187892_10012514_pt1 | contig 10058 bp, 10 predicted proteins | sample MA1701073metaG_FD_139345 | JGI IMG/M metagenome (GOLD analysis project Ga0187892, IMG submission 139345) | Bio-ooze microbial communities from a basaltic lava cave in the Kipuka Kanohina Cave System on the Island of Hawaii, USA - MA170107-3 metaG ...
AGGAGAACTGGATACCGTACGCGACACACAGCACAGTGAACGTGCAGGCGACAATGACCCAACCGTAAAAGACATTCCCTCGTGCTGCTAGTGTTGGTAGCGTTTGTATTTTGCTGGTTGCTTGCTCCGCTTCGTTCATCGACCACCGTGTCTTTTAGTGAAGAGTAAAGCCGCTCATGATCTCTTCTTTCTTAGGAAGAATGATGCAGCTGTGTAGCAGGAGTCCGCACAGGAATCATCGTCCGACGCACAAAGTCTTTCGTATTCCAAGTGACGATTGCTTCTACACTATATCGTTCCGCTTCACGGAGCAGGACTGCATCACCAAAGCTCATTTTTCGGGCGATTTTTTCCGTGAGTTCGACCAAAAACTCACTAAACCAGGTCGAGCTTGGTCCGGTGCCTATCCCCCACGGATCGAGAACTCGTACTGGATAGACATGCGGAAAATTATAGAGCCATAACTGGAGGTCTTTTGGTGTGAGATTAAAGGAGGCAATGCCGCAGAGTTCCAGCAATGTAAAAGTAGAGATGCTCGCTTCTAAGGTGGAAAGAGAATCTAAAAATCTGCGGTTGATAGAGAAATGGGCATCGCGCGGAAAGAAACGATCAATGACAAAGAGGTTACTGTCGAGTAAGACCATAGCGATCACCCTTTAAGGCCCGGTCCATCTCCTGCCAACTGGAAAAGGGTAAATTCCGTCTTACTTTACGGCTTATCCGTTCAAAGTCCTGCCGTCTTTGTCCTGGAGTACGACGAGCAAACTCTGGGTGTTTCCTCTCGATCTGCTTTCGCAGCGTATCGTACAGAGTTGTGGGATACCGCTCCGAATGCCAGAGATCTTGCTCTTCAAAGGGTTTGAGTGTAGCTATTGGTTTCCCTCGGCGAGTGACAACAATAAGTGTTCCCTCTTCTACGGAGCGGAGTAGCTTAGTCGTTTGATTCTTCAGTTCACGGACACTTGCCGCTGTGGGCATATGCTTCTCCTTTTATACTGTGGCTACAAAAGTAGCCACAGCAGGCACGCTCCTCAACTGTTTCCGACTTGGAACCTTGAACTTGGAACTTTGAACTTCTTTGGACGCTAGACTCAGCACTCCTCACTCGCCACTTGTTACTCATTGCTCGTCATTCATTACTCACTTGAGCTCTGCCTTGCGCAACGCGGCAATGTGACGCTCCAACACCGCCGAGTCTTTAATAGGAACTCTCTCTTTGTGAACTTCTAGCGAAAATTTGGGATTGATCCGTAGCACTTCCGCCGCCTCGGACCGTGCCTCAGCCTCTTTGCCTAATTCACTGTAGACCGCAGCCAGGGTTAGATGGGCACCCAGAATATTGGGGTAATGGCTGAGATATTGCTTCAGAGGCGCAACGGCCTCTTCAGGCCGCCCAGCCAAGTCATAGGCGGCGCCGACGCTGGCTAAGTGCAGGTCCACAATAAAGGGCGCATGGTGGAACCCCTGCTCTATCATCCCAACCGTTTCCTCTGGCCTACCGACACGACTTAACACCTCAGCCAGCCCTGCATAGCCGTCAGCCAAGTTGGGATCGAGGGCGATAGCCCGCTCCATCTCGGCAATGGCCTGCTCATATTGTTTTTGCCACAGATAAACATAGCCCAAGACTAAGTGCCCCCTGGAGAAGGAGTCATTTGAGGCGATGAGCCGTTGCGCCTCCGCCAACGCTTGCACCAACGTCTGGGAATCCGCACTCTGTTGAAAGGCCCACTGCTGCACGTAGCTGGCAACCAAGTGCCATTGGGCAGGTTGAAAATTGGGGTTGCGACTGAGGACATTCCTCAGCGTGGCAATTGCCTCAGCATACTGCCCTGCCAAGCGGTAGGTTACGCCCAAAGTGGATACGTAGAAGGATGGATAGCGGGGGTTGAGGCGCATCGCCTGCTTCATCATCTGCAGGGCATCTTCTGGCTGGCCTGCCATGTTCAGTGCATCTGCCTGGAAAAAATAGCTGTCCCCATTGTTGGGATCGAGGGCGACGGCCCGTTCCCCCTCGGCAAGGGCTTGAGCATACTGCTGTTTGAGCGCATAGACATTGCTCAAGAGCGAATGAGCATTGGGTAAGGATTCATCCAGAGCAAGGGCCTTCTGTGCCAGCGCCAAGGCGTGCTCCAGGGCTTGGGAGTCTGTACTCCAGTGCCAGGACCACTCGGTGAAGTAGGTCCAACCTAGCCCCACGTATGCCTCAGCAAATTGCGGGTCTAATTCAATGGCTTTCTCAAACATCTGCCGCGCATGCATATGGGCCTCTTTGGTGAAGCGGTAAAAATACTCCACCGCGCGTAGCCAGTAGTCATAGGCCTCCGGGTTGTCTGTGTGTCTGCGCGCGATGTACCCTTGCTCCTGCAAAGTGAGCTGGAGTTTCAGCGTCGTTACGATCTTCTGCACGATCTCGTCTTGTAAAGCAAAGATGTCTTTCAGTGGGCGGTCATAGCGTTCGGACCAGAGGTGACCGCCCGTGGTGGTATCGATCAACTGCGCGACAATCCGCACCTGTTCCCCTGCTTTCTGTACACTGCCTTCCAGTACGTAGCGCACACCTAGTTCTTTCCCGATGTCTTGCACGTTCACCGCTTTGCCTTGGTACGTGAAGGCAGTGTTGCGGGCGATGACAAACAAACTGGAGATGCGGGAAAGGTCACTGGTGAGGACTTCGGTGATGCCGTTACTGAAGTAGTCCTGCTCTGGGTCTTTGCTCATGTTGTCGAAGGGCAGCACGACGATGGAGGGTTTGTCAGGAAGCGGAAGCACCGCTGGCGCGGCTTCAGGACTGAGGACTGAGGGTTGAGGATTAAGTGGGGGACGTGAGAAATATCGTACGGCCAAAAAGATGCCTACACTGAGCAGCAATCCTGCCAGAGCCATGACTAGCGAGGAACGAGGGACGATGTTCTTCTTATGTTCAACTTTTGACTTTTGCCCTTTGACTTTTGCCTGTTGACTTGCCGTGTCCTGCTCTGTCTGTATGCGAAACACCCGCACCGGCTCGGCGATGTTCTTGACTATCTGTTCGCCAAGGTTTTCATACTTCAATGCCAGCTTGTTCTTGACTTGGTCGTAGACTGTTCCGGAAATGAAGACACCCCCGACATCGGCCAGAGCTTGCAAGCGGGCCGCGATGTTGACGCCATCACCATAGAGGTCCTCTCCCGCTACCACGACATCGCCTACGTTGATGCCGATGCGAAATTCCATTTGGCGCGTGGGGGACAGATCAGCATTATTGGCTTTGAGGGCATGTTGGATTTCAACTGCGCATTGCACGGCATCAACGGCACTGGCAAATTCGGCCAGGATACTATCTCCGGCAGTGTTGACGACGCGGCCATGGTGCTGGTGAATGAGAGAATCGGTTACCACTCGGTGAGCAGTGAGGGTCTCAATGGTCGCCCCTTCATCCTCGCCCATAAGACGGCTGTAACCAGCGACATCGGCGCTGAGGATAGCGGTGAGTTTGCGTTCCATGGCCCCCTCAAAAGAGATTCTTATTATCCGGGTAGCTTGTCTGTCTTCTTGCGGCTCTTCCGACGTTGCGACGCATCCAAGATTGTGATTCCGACTAATTCTTTGCCTCGATAGCGGAGCAAGATCCCTTCATCGTCAAGAAGCTCCGTGTCCGTTGCCTTTTGCGGGCGTCTAAGGCTGATGTAGAGGACGTCCGCTTCCCGGTCGTAATCGATCCAGGCCCTTCCTGCCGGCAAACGAATCAAATGTGGAACCGCTTCTGAGATTTCTGCTATCGTTTTTGCCGTCGTTGCCCCTTGCGCCATAGAATTAATCTCTTCGTAATTCGGGAGGTGAAATAAGCAGTGATGATAAATCCGTCCTGTCGGCTGATCTCTTTGTAGACGACTGCCAAGTAGGTCTTGCGAGCTACTCCTTTTGCCGCGATGGGTGCTCCCCCAGTACCTCTGAGGATAAAATCAGGATCTTCGACCACGTTCAATACATCATCATAGTGTCCGGCAAGATCATCGTGGTTTTCAACAATGTGAAACCATCTTTCCTCGGTGAGCCGGATCGGTACACCATGTTGAGAGAAAACTGAGTCCAAGCGGTCTCCATTACTGCTAGGCTTTCTTTACTGTCCCCGTCTTCTTCGTATCATACCCGTCAAGCGCCATCACCGCCTGTTTGAACGCTTCGGAACAAATGACTGTCGCCAGTTTTTGGCCAAGTTCACTATGATAAAAATCTTTGAGGAATACCAAATCGTACTCCTCGCGTTCGATTGGCACGAAATCAAGTCCCAACGCTTTGGCGGCGGATTTAATCCCAAGGCCAGTATCGGCTAAACCACTGGCGATAGCGACGGCCACAGCCATGTGAGTGACTTCTTCTCGTTCATAGCCACGAATCTGCTCAGGTGTGATCTTCAGCTTACTGAGTTTGTAATCGAGCAACACGCGAGTTCCGGCTCCCGGCTGGCGATTGACGAACATGACGTCCGCTCGTGTGAGGTCTTTCAGCCCCTTGATCTTCTTCGGATTGCCTTTCGGGATGATGAGCCCCTGTTCACGAATGACCAGGTTCATCACCACGACTTTTGCGAGCAATTGTTGCCGTTTGAGGTCGGGCAGATTGTAAATGCCGGTTGCAGGGTCGAGGAGATGCGTGCCAATGATATGGGCTTCGTTGCGCTTCAAGGCGACAAGGCCGCCAAGCGACCCGATATTGCTCGCCGAAATTTTGAGACCGGGAAATTGTGCCCGTAGTTGGTCGTCGAGCACGCCGATGGTGAGATCATTACTCCCGGTGAACAGAATCGTGTTGGCAATTTCTTCTGCTGGACGCAGGAGTTCGACTTCGACCTCTTGCCCAGCATTGAAACCCTCGTCGAGCGAGGGAATTCGCAAAACGCCATCCGCTTTGACCATCGTAGTAATTACACCAGCGCCACGCCCTAATGGATTGACAATCACCCGGTCATCGACTTTCCCAAGGCTCACACGCACGAATTCCTCAAGTCCCAGGCGGGACGGAATCTTACGCGGTAAGAAGGCCCTAACCTTCTGAGGCTCTTCTGCTGGCCGACCGAGAAAATGGGCGATCAAGGGGCGGAGAATCTGCTGGCAAATAACAACTGCCGATACCGGATAGCCGGGCAACCCGATCACCGGCTTGCCGTTGATCTTCGCCAAAATTGCCGGCTTGCCTGGCATGACATCGACACCATGAACCAGGACTTCACCTAATGATTCGAGTGCACGAACCGTGAAATCGTGTTCACCGGCAGAGGAGCCAGCGATGATCACAATGATGTCTTGCTCTTTTACGGCCTTTGCGAGGGCTTTCGTGATAGTTGGCAGATCGTCAATCACGCGCGGCAAGCGGTGTGGTTCTCCTTCCCACTCCTCAACAAACGCGGCGGTCACTCGTGAGTTGAACTCAATAATACGGCCGGGTTTGGCTGGATCGCCCGGTTCAATCAATTCTGAGCCAGTCGGAATAATGCCGACCGTTGGTTTTGCTACGACCGGAATTTTGACCTGACCGGCAGCGAGCAGGGCGCCAATGTCATACGGACGGAGTTTGTGACCACGCGGCAGTAACGGTTCAGTGGCGACAATATCTTCCCCGACGAGTCGGACGTGCTGCCAAGGGGTGGCCGCGTCACGAATCTCGACTTCCTTAGCGCTTTTCTTAAACACGCGCTCGATCATGACGACGGCATTAGCCCACGGCGGTAGCGGGTTACCAGTATCGACATACTGAAAGATGGGGGACCCGTTGGTGACGGTGCGACGAGCTTTGGCGTTGGCGAGGTTGAGCGTCACTGCTGAGAACTCACTCGCGCCAAAAGTATCTTCCGCGCGCACGGCGATGCCGTCCATTGCGGCTCCGTGGTAATGTGGGGCTGAGAGTCGAGCAAAGATTGGTGCTGCGGTCGTTCGATGAAGTGAGTCCTCGACGGCAATGTGGTCCACCCGTTTGGGCGGAGCAACCGCAGCCAGAAAAGTGGCGAGCGCTTCGTTCAAGGGCTTTTTCTTGAGATAGCGCTTGCGTTCGGGGTGACCGTGCGAGTGTGCGGTGTGATGATTGGGCATAAAAGGCTTTTAACTCTTAGCTGTTAGCTATTAGCAAGAGGACTGATAACCCAGAGATTCAGAAACTAAAAATAATCCTTTTTGGCTAAAAGCTAAGAGCTAAAGGCTAATAGCTCAAAAAAGAATCACTTCTACCTCTTCCCCCGTTTCCTTCCCTTCCTCACTGTGGGGAATACAGAACATGCCATCGGCTTGGACGAGGCTGAAGACCGCGCCGGATTTGCCGGGCAGTGGTCGAGCGAGGAGGGTGCCGTTCTGTGTTTCCAGGGTGACACGCACATAATCTTCACGCCCAGGAGCAGAGGCCACGTTTTGGATCAACCGTGCACGGGTTGTGCGTAATGGGGCGAACGCATTCCCAGGAGATTCACCACCCATCATGCGAACCAACGGCGCACCAAAAAGAGAAAAAACAACCAGTGCAGAGACTGGATGTCCAGGAAGGCCCATCACCGGCTTACCTGTAGCTTTGGCAAAGATCGTTGGTTTCCCCGGCGCGATCGAAATGCCGTGAAAGAATATCTCTGACTTGGGAAACGAACAGATGACATCCACTGTCATGTCTTTGGTACCGACTGAACTGCCACCTGAGATCATAACCACATCAGCGACTTTGAGCGCCTGCTCCATTGCCTTCTCAAAGGCAGAACGGTCGTCTTTCACCACACCAAGGTCAATCGTTTCGCCGCCAGTTTCAGCAATCATGGCACGGAGCGAGTATTGATTGACATTGCGGATCTGTCCGGGTTTCGGTATTTGCTCTGGCGCGACAATTTCATCACCAGTGGAGATCAGAGCAACTATAGGCCGGCGGTGAACGAGAACTTTGGTAACGCCAACGCCAGTGAGCGCACCAACATCATGCGCGCGTAGTCGCCGACCTGCTGAGAAGAGAGGCGCACCTTTTTTGATGTCTTCGCCAATCCGCAAGATATTTTCCCACGGCGAGGCACTGCGTTGCACCTCAATGGTGCCATCGCCCATTTCTTCGGTGTATTCAACCATCACCATCGAATCGGCCCCCGGCGGCAGCATCCCACCCGTGGCAATCCGCATCGTCTCGCCTTTCTTGAGGAGGCGCTTCACTTCCTTGCCCATTTCGATATTGCCGACGAGCTTCAGGTACATCGGTAAACTCGCAGACGCCCCGAACGTATCTTTGGCGCGGACGGCATACCCGTCCATGTTGGTGCGATGAAAATGCGGAGAGTCAGTGGGTGAGGTCAGTGCTTTGGCGAGCACGCGACCGCACGCATCAACGACCGGGATAGTTTCGACGCCCGTCTTGGGAGCGAAGCCTGCCAGTTGTTCGCGCGCTTCCGCTGAGGTGACGACACGGAAAAACGCTTTGACTGGGGCGGGGGCTATAGCCGCCGATGCGCGAGGCATGGCAACTCTCTCCTTACTTTTTCGAGATAATCGCGATCGATTTCAGCAGTAATAATACACTCTTTATCCGGCGCACGGGCGATAACCTTACCCCACGGATCGATAATCATCGAATTGCCGTAGTCGGCATAGCCATGCGCATTTTTGCCAATCTGGTTCGGTGCGATGATGTAGGTCTGATTCTCGATCGCTCGTGCGCGAAGCAGGGGTTCCCAGTGCGCCGCTCCGGTAGGAAAGGTAAACGCCGAAGGAACGAACATCACTTCCGCACCTTTTGCGGCCAATTGACGATAGAGTTCGGGAAAGCGAAGGTCGTAGCAGACGGAGAGACCAAAGACACCGAGCGGTGTGGTAGTAGCGACGACTGTCTCTCCAGGCTTTTTCGTGTCGGATTCTTTCACGCGTACTTGCCCTGGAATGTCCACATCGAACAAGTGAATTTTGCGGTAGTGGGCAAGAATGTCACCTTGTGGGCTTAGGAGCACGCTGGTGTTATAGGAACGCGAGTCATCGCCTTTTTCCAGGAACGAGCCAGCCAAGAGGTGGATCTGATGATGGCGCGCGAGGTCGCAGAGTCGCGATGAGGTTGGACCAGGGATCGGCTCGACTTGGGCCGGTTCCTCGGCGCGCGGACCACGCCAGGCAAACACTTCTGGCAAAACGATGAGCGTCGCACCGCGTTCAGCTGCGAGTCGCACGAACATTTCCGCTTTTGCCAGGTTTTCTTCTTTCACTGATGAGGCAGTCATTTGTACGGCAGCAGCCAGGTAGGAGCGCATGGCAGTCCCTCCTGAGGCGGAACAGTAGCCAACCACCTTAGATGGGTCAAGGATGAGGGAAGAAGAGACTTAGGACTTGGGGCTTGGAACTTGTCGTGGGAAGAGCACTTAATTGAGTGACATCAGCCACTATTGAGACGCCGCAAGGCAACTTCGGTGGCTTCATCGGCGGGGAAAAAACTCTCGATCCGCAGTTCCTGGAGCGTGATGTCATAGGGGGTGCCCAGACTCGTTAACGTCGTGAAAAATTGTAGGTCCAACTCGTGCTTGCGAAAATGAATAGCCAGAAACGGCACGAGAGGGGCATTGAGGTCGCGTGTTCGCCAGTGGTGGGGTACGTCTGGATACGAGAGCAGTTCCTCTAACAATCCGCGTGTCTCCGTGTCACTGAATCCGTTTATCGCATCACGATGCAGCCACTGGATGAGCGACGCAGCCGTAGCCTCCCAATTCACGATATACGGACGAAACGCTTGGGGATGAAACATCAGGCGCATCGCATTGGGCGGGTCCAACTCCGCGACCGCTGTGGGATCAAGAAAATAGTGCTGGAGGCGTCCGCTTCCGTCATTGACCTTGAGGACATTCCAGTGACGGTCGAGCAATAGGGTTGGATACGGTTCCTGCTGTCGAAGAATGAAGTCAAAGGCACGATGCAATTGTGCCATTGCGGGGGCATCAAGGCTGGTCTCGTGATAGAGTGGCGCATACCCAGCCGTAATGAGGAGTTCATTGCGATCGCGCAGCGGTACATTCAACACTTCAGCAAGAAGTACCACCATCTCTCGACTCGGTTGCGCCCGTCCCGTTTCGACGAAACTGAGGTGGCGCGCAGAAATCTCCGCCTCGACAGCGAGATCCAACTGACTCAGGCGTCGTCGTCTACGCCACTGCCGGAGTAACTGCCCAAAGGTGCTTTGTGAGTGTTCATCTTTTGTAGAGGCTATTCGCAATGGGGAAGACATGCACGGACTCTACCCGGTCTCTGCCAAGAAAAACATTACCTCTGAGGTAATTGCACCAAGCGCTATGACCTCCTACGGTCGCGGGACTCCTCGAACGATCGGTGAGGATAAATAACACTAAATGAGTGTGATTATGAAATATTTTGAAGATGGCGCAGTGGGCGATACTTTTATGTCCCGGAGCACCTATCGAATCACTGCTGAGGAAATCAAAAGCTTTGCCGCGCAATGGGACCCACAGCGGTATCACCTTGATGAAGTAGAGGCCCAAAAGGTCGTGGGACAATTGTTTGCTCCCGCCCTGCTGACCCTGTGCATCAGTTTCAAGCTGACCCATGAGTCAGGGTATTTTGAGATTGTACCAGCGGCAGGGTTGGGGTTAGAGGATATACGCATCCCCAAGCCGGTCTTCGTCGGTGATCAGTTGCAGGCCAAGGTCACAATCGTTGCCAAGCGTGAATCCCAGAGCAGGCCAGGGCTGGGCCTGCTCAGTCATAAGACTGAGCTGTTCAATCAACATGGCGAGATGGTGTTGAGTTACGTGGTGCCGTCGCTGGTGTACAAGCGGCCGTAAGAACCTCGGCTTGAGTGTCAACGAGAGTATCATGACGAATGTATTACCCACATTACCTTCCTCGGAAATTTCTCCTGCGCACGGACGCCGAACTGTCTGAACTGTTTGCCAGCGCAGGGTTGGCGTTGACCCGCACGATCCCGACCCGCTCGACACTGCGCTTGGTGGAGGGCAGACCGCTGTAAGTGGATCAAGAAGACGGGAATTAAGGGGTGCGCATCAGGATTCTGGCAACTCAGGTACGAAAGCGTGTTCGTACTTCGACAAGCTCAGCACGAACGAG
>Ga0187892_10012515_pt1 | contig 10057 bp, 9 predicted proteins | sample MA1701073metaG_FD_139345 | JGI IMG/M metagenome (GOLD analysis project Ga0187892, IMG submission 139345) | Bio-ooze microbial communities from a basaltic lava cave in the Kipuka Kanohina Cave System on the Island of Hawaii, USA - MA170107-3 metaG ...
AAACGAAACGGCGTTATCACATCGCTCGATGTTGATAATCTCTACGAAGGCTGTCAGGACTTACTGCCTTACATTGACATTCTGATTTCATCCGAAAATTTTCCGCGACGGTTAACGGGGATACGCGATGAACATTCCTCTTTGATTGAAATCAAAGAACGCTTTGGCTGTGCAATTGTGGGAATGACGCTAGGCGTTCGCGGCTCGATTCTTTACGTTGACAAAAAGTTTTTAATCACGCCTGCTTACGAAGTCCCGAACGGCGCAAAAGACACAACGGGCGCGGGCGACGCTTACCACGCGGGTTTTATTTACGGTTTATTAAACGGCAAAGAAATCGAAGATTGCATGAATTTAGGAAGCGCAGTCGCAGCGTTGAAATGCAGAAAACTCGGAGCGAGAACAGCATTGCCAAGCGCGGAAGAATTGGAACTCTATTTGAATTTAGGAATGAAGGCGATTTAGTTTTAATGGAATATTCAAAGCAACGTCCTGAGTTTCTTCAAAACTTCAATTGTTACTGATTCAGGAAGTCTCGCTATCAACTCAACATTTCTGGCTTTCCAATCCAAACTTTTTGCTTGGTCTGACAAAACTGCACCTGTGACTTTTAACAGTTCAGGAATTAATACTTCAAACGGATAGCCTTTGATTTGATTTGTGATTGGGCAAAGAATGGCTAAACCGACTTTTCGATTATAAGCCGATGGCGAAAGCACAAGCGCGGGACGCCTTCCGGCTTGTTCATGTCCCGCTTGAGGATTAAAAGTAATCCAGACGGCATCGCCCCGTTCGGGAATGTACGCCATTACCAGACCTCTTTTCCGACAGCATTACCTGTATCAGTTTCCTGATGAAGATTTCGCTTTGTAACTTTGGCCAGAAGGTCTTCTAACTTGAACTCTTCTTCGGTTATCGGAGTAACAATCAGCTTTCCTTTTTCAATCGAAACATCAACTGTCGAACCTTTGGCAATTTTAGATTCGGTGGCAAAAGTTTTGGGAATACGCAAAGCCAAGCTGTTTCCCCACATTTGAATTTGAACTTTCATATAACACCTCTTTGTTTCTACAAAGAAGATACAGAGTTGTTTGGGAATTTGTAAAGTATGATTGTTTTATTCATGCTGTAAGTCGCGGATTCTGTCCGTGTAAAGTTTTTGATGCCGCCTTTGCGCGTCAGCCCAAGAAGTTGGAAATTCATGTTTGCCTAAAACAAATTCTTCGATGGCAATTCGCATTTGATGGGCGCAAGTATTAACGCCAACACGCCCGAGGCCTGTTCCCAATCCCGAAAAAGCAACGCTTTGAACAAAGTCTGCAATCAGTTCGCCTTGATATGTTCCGCTTGCAAATGTTCCGTGTTTTATCAAAAGAAAAACAGCGCGCGCGGCTAAAAATGGATTAACGGAATCACGCAGAATCATAGGCACACGCATAGTCGGCGCGGAAATCAAAAAAGGAATTTGCGGGTTATCAGTTTCGACAATCTCTGCTGTTCCGACAAGAAGTTCGCCGTGATGTTTTGTTGCTATCAACGCCTGCAATCTTTCCTGAACCTGCCAGCCGAAATAATGACTGAAAAGCAAATCAATCCCGCCGTCCATAAAACCAAAACTATTTGCAGGGCTGACAACAGCATCACAGTTCAAATCAAAGATTGAGCCTTGATGAACTTCGACACAATCCAAGTCACCACAGAAACGACGCCAAGCATCCGCAAGGTCTGTTTCAACGGCAGAGAGAATAATTTTCATATTCAGTCAATTGACTTGAACGCTCTTTATTCAATCCCATCAATCTTCTGATAAAAAAATTAACACCTCATCCGGGTTTAGGATTGAAGCCAATTAAATTTTAAGAAGAGGCATGAGTGAGTTTTTTAGTTCTCACAAATCCTACAAACTCAAAAAGCACCGCAAACATTAAACCGATAACTATACCGCTAACGAATCCTAATCCAATAAACTTTAATCTGTTTGGTGCAATATGCCTATTAGGTGAGTTCGCGGTGTTAATAATTTTAATCGTTTCACCTTTACCAATTATTTCGCCTTGCGAACCAACAAACTTTTCTGCAATGGCATTCGTTACAGCTTGTGCATTTTCTTGGCTTTGGTCGCGGTAACTAATGCGAAACGATATGCTGTTCTCGTTTATGCTTTCAGATTCGATTAAGGCTCTTGCCCGAATCTTTATTGCTAAAGATTCGGTTGTTACCCCATCTGCCTTTTCTTCTTTGAAAAGATTTTCTTTTGAAAGAACAGCTTGAAGCGATGAATCACTCAAAACCTTTTCTTGAGTAAATTTAATTAAGCGTTGATTGATTGCTTCTTTAGTAAGGTTCGCCTCTCGTGATGTGATATTAGGCGAACTTATTGCCAAAAACGCAGTTGATTCATAAACATTAGGTAACCTTAAAGCGTACAACCCCAACAAGATTACGCTAATAAATGTTATGAATAAAATTCCCCATTTATGTTTTAGAATCATTTGGAAGAAACTGTTTTTTTCTCTACGTTCAGATTGTGCGTACATTTTCAAACTCCTTACCTCTTCAAATTTGAAGTATTTTCATTGCTCATCTTCGCTACCGTCAAGCTTTTTTCAAACAAATATTTTGCTGCTCTACTTCATCAATCTTCGCGGCTAAGATGAAATCGCTTTCGCTCAAACCATCAATCGCGTGTGTGAAGATTTTTATTTCGGCATAACCCCAGCCGAAATTTATGTCGGGATGATGACCTTCTTCTTCTGCGATTTCTCCGACGCCATTGACGAATTCCCAACTAGAGGCGAAATCATCGAATTTATATTGTTTGATTAGGTGATGATTCTTTACGACCTTCCAGCCTTTTGAAATTTCTTGTAAGAAGTCTTTGATTTCATCCGGCTCCAGTGGCGGAACGCCGCCGTCACAGGGAATACATTCACGTTCGGAAAGCTTTTTCTTCTTTGCAGGTTTCTTCTTTGTCACTGTTATTTTTCCTCAAAATTGAATAGTCACAAAAACACAGGGAAACAGAAAAGCTGACATTTGAAACTACGAATTAACGCGAATTAAAATCTTGAAAATAATTTGCGTTGATTCGCGTTAATTCGTAGTTACTATTTTTTGTGTTCTTTTGTGCCTCTTTGCGGCTATCTGTTTTTACTCGCTGTCTTCGTCGTCTTCAAGTCGTCTGACGCGGATTGTCGGGTCTAATGGTTGTGATGTATTTGTGTTCGCATTGTTGTCAGCAATAACTTTTCGCACGGATTTTGCGCCCACCTCTGCGCGGAACTTTCCGTTCTCATCATAGAGCCGTTTGTATTGCAGTGTGTTTCTAACGACGCCTTGAATATAACCGCGTGTCTCTTTGAATGGGACAGCCTCAGCCCATTCGTCCATCTCATATGGCAGAGAATTCCGCCATTGAACAACGCGCCTCGGACCTGCGTTGTAAGCGGCGGCGACATATTCAATGCGCCCGTAATTATCGAGTTGGTCGCGGAAATATGCAGTTCCCAACTCGATATTTGTGCGCGGGTCAAAGAGCGTCTCGCCCGTAATGGTTGTTTCAACGCCGTATTTTTTTGCTGTTAATCTTCCCGTCGGAATAAGAAGTTGCATCAACCCGTAAGCGTTTGCGCTTGATTTCGCGCGCGGATTGAAAACAGATTCCTGACGAATAAGACCAGCCACTTGATACGGGTCAAGATTACGAAGCTTTGCAAACATCTTGATAATGTCCCAATAGGCTAATGGATAAAAAATGTCCCATTCTTCGGGAGACATCTCTTCAACTTCCATCTGCGAATAATCGGGATAACTGCGGCGAAGGATGTTAAAGGCTTGCACGTTGTCGTTTCGCGCGCGATAAATTTTTGCCAGAGTTAAATTAAGACGCGGGCTTGTCGGCGCTGTCTGAGATGCTTTGTTGAATTCGTCTGTTGACCATTCGCTTGAACCGACTATGTCGAGTTGGTCGCCTTTCGCAATGCTTTCGGCTTCGGCTGAACCTGCGGTTTCCTGTGCGATGGTTACGGTTTTCAAATTAGCCTGAGCGCGACCAATCAACGAATCAGGCGCGAAGTTTATTTTGTCTTTGCGCCCTTGTCTGTCTAATGCTTCGAGGCGTTGCTTTGAAAGATAGCCGTACCAGTTTGCGTCATACCGCACCAGCATCGCTTCGTAAATTGCGCGTGCTTCTGCGATTTTTCCTACACGCTCTAAATCACGCCCCGCCCAATATCCGGCTTTGCCGCGATTTGTGTTGTCTTTGTCAACATAGAGCGCGAGATGGTCTGTCAACATTTTTGAAGACTCTTTGTAGTTCTTCGCTTCGTGTTGAAGCCAAGCAAGTTCAAACTGCGCTCCCGCCACTTCAATCGCATTCGGGAACATCGTTATTGCGGTGCGGAAATAGAAGGTCTCTTCGCTTTTGTTGTTTGCATCGCGTGCGATGTTTCCAAGCGAAACATAGGCTTTTGGCGTCAACTCACTTTTTGGAAATTCACGGCGCAAGGTTTCAACTGTTTGTTGCGCGACTGGCCATTGTTTCGCTTTCGCATAAGCTTGTGCTAGGTGAAAAAGAGCCTGTGCGCGTAAATCGCCTGTGACCGACATCAAAGCTGATGCGGCTTCAGAAGTCTTTTTCACATTTGATAGAGCAATTCCGTGACGAAGTTTTGTTTGCGAGGATATTGTTTGAGGGAATGTGGTAAAGCTTTCCGTGTAAGCCTTGTCTGCATCTGCGTAACGCTTCGCCTCAAAAAGTTTGTCGGCGCGTGTGATTGCTTCCTCTGCATTCGCTGGTGATGTTACCGAAGCAAGGCGCGTGATTGCGCTCGCGGCTTCCGCGCTTTCCGAAGAAGCAGGCGCGTAAAAATACAAGCGGCGATAAGAGGCAAGTGCGCGTGTTGTGTCGCCTTGTTGTTCGTAAGCTTTTGCTGTCAACAAGAGTGCGCGTCCGTCATCCTTTGCAATCAGGTTGTTAAGATAAGACGCAACGCTTGAGGCTCTGCCGGTTTGTAACATAATTTCTGCGGCTTTTAACATAGAACCACGCGCGCGAATCGAAGAGGGGTATTCGCGTGAAAGACGTTCGTAAACAACCCTCGCTTCGTCAAGACGTGTGGCTTTTTCTAAAGCTTGCGCGCGTAAAAGCAGAGCGTAATCGCCAAGCGATGTGTATTTCGCAATCACATCGGATTCAAGCAAAGACGCCGCGCCGTTCATGTCGTTTGAATTGAACCTGATTCTTGCCCGAAGATAACGCGCCAACCCTGCCACTTTTGTTTTCGGAAAGTTTGATTCGATTTGTGAAACCGTGGATTCGGACGGCATCGCTCCGTTTTTGGTCAAAGCACGCAGTTGTTCCAATGCTCTCGCTTCGCTTTCGGGAGTTGCAGAACTGCAACTCGCAGTTAAAAACGGACCTATTGAAATCGCACAGACGGCAAGCAAACTGCTCACACAAACCAATAATCGTTTTTGGCAAAGCTTAAAGAACACTAGTATAAAACCTCCTAAAAGACGGGCAAGATTTTCAGGCGAAACATTAGACAGTTATGCTTCGCTTTATGTTGTCTGGCGGGGAGCAACTAACGGAAGATAAATTAAAAAATAAGAATTAAAAAAGCAAAAGAAGGAACTTTTGATAAATACTTCTTTTGCCTTTTCAATTTTTAATTTCGCATTTTTAATTCTTAATTCAATTACACGTTTGCGCCGGGATAATCGCTTCCGAGTTTTCCTTCGTCACCTTCTGCAAGTGTATTGACAAGCTCAAAGTGGAAATAATCAAAACGAGATGCGACCCGGTCGTCAACGCGCTTGTCATACATCTCGCGCGAACGGTCAATCGCCTCGCGCAAACGGTCATAAAGGTCGCGCGCTTCGCGTCCCTCTTTAACCTTTGGCTCGTTATAAAGTTTAATTTCGGAAACCAAAAGGCGTGCGAAACGACGGGCTTCGTTGTGGTAACGTCTTTCTTCGTCGTTGACCTCAATAGGAAGTTCTATGTCCTTGCGTCCGTAACTGCGTGTCGTAGCCGTTGAGCTTTGAGGAATTGGCGGCAATGGTTGTTGCGGCGTTGCAGGCGAGTATGTCGGACGCTCAACAGGGGCGTAAGTTTCGATAGGTGCCGTGTATGGTATTGCGGGCGGCTCCTCAATTGTCGGGTTGGTTGTGTACCCTGAAAAGTCAAAAGATTTTTCTTCAGGCAGCGGCGGTGGCGGTGGCGGCATGAATGAAACTTCCGGCGCAGGTTCAGGAACAATGGGAGCAGGTTCGTAGATCGGCTCGTAGGGTGTTGTTTCTTCAACGGTTTCCGGTTGAGCCATCGGAGCAGGTTCAGAAACGGGTTCGGGTTGCGGTTCAACGGCAGGCGCAGGTTCTGCGGGTTGTACGGGATGAGGTTTTGCGGCTGTTTTAGCGCCTGCGGCCAATTCAACATTCAAGCCCGCGACTTTAACCAAAGATTCAAGAGCCTCTATATCAACTACACCTGCATCATCGCGCCCTGAATCCGCATATAAAACTGCAACGCTTTTTCCTCTTGCGACCAACGGAATTGTAACAATGCGTTTTGGTGTCACAGCTCCAAGCCCACTGAGCAACTTATAATCATCCTGATAGTAACCGGGTTCACCGACCCAAGTCTCTTGCGTTTTCACAGCTTCGCTTAAAGGGGTATGCTCTGACAGCGGCAAGGCTATACTGCTAACAGCGTCATTGCCGACTGTGTCTTCCAAACCCCGCGCACGCCATCCTTTTGTGTGTCCTTCTTTAACAATAAAGAACGCAACACGAGGAGCTAAAGAAGCCGAGTATCCAACAAGAGTTTTAAGAATTTCGGCCTGGGTCTTCTGGTGGTACAAATCCACTATTGCGTTGCGAATCACGCTGACGCTCGCGGAGGCGTTTGTGTCTGATGTTGGTGTCGGCGGTGCCAAATCTTGCGCCTCGCCTTCACTTTTTAGCTGTTCGGCAATTGCCATAACCATTGCTTCATGGTCGTCCGAAACGCTTTCAGATAATTTTGCAAGAGCCGCATCTGTGTCCGTTTGATGTTGAGCAACCGCTTCGTTAAGAAGGTTTTGAATGCGCGTTATTTCAGAGCGCAACTCATCCAAGCGGGCATTGAAGTGCTTGTCAATCTCCGCACGCAGACTTTGTTCAAGCGCGTCATTTGCCACAGTTTTGTATTCCTCCATTTTGGGATTGTCGCCCTCCTTTGACAGGAAACCAACTTCTGAAAAGCGACTTTGAGTGAAACCTATGATAGCTATACGTTTTTAAGGAGTCTTATCAAAGGCTCACGCACAGCCTGTTCGTGATTATGGACGGGCATGTAGAAGAGTGTCAAGAATAGCCTTTAGAAGGCGAGCAAATAAAAAATGAAAATATAAAGAGAAACTTAATATCTAATTGCAAGGTGCAATGTAACTATAACGCGCAAACACAAAGTAGTTTTCTTTTTCTTTCCCGTTTGTAACCTCAACTCTGACCTTGCGTGTTGTACCATCGCGCATGGAATTTGTTGAGTCGTAGCCCACGACATAATTAGCCCGATGTTCATAAATCAAAGACTTTAGAGCATTCTCCAACTCTGTTTTTACTTTCCCGTACTCTTTCTCAACAAGAAAAATAACATTGCCTCCGGTTTCAAATGCAAGACGGCTTAAAAAACGAATAGATTTTTTCTTTTCCCTTTCAGTAAGCTGTTTTATAAATCCGAGAGCAAAAACCTGAATGCCCGTGCCGCTTAGTAAATCAAAGAGTTCTTTCTCAGAATATAAATTACTTCTGTTAGCGCCATCAGATAAGAGAATTAACGAGTAACGGCGTGGTTCTTTGATAATTTTTTAATGTTCAATGATTTTTTCAACGCCGAGATAAACCGCATCAATCACGGCTGTTTGTCCGCCTTCTACAAAAAACTCATTCATCGTTCGGTGTAATAAATCTTTATCTGTCGTCCAATCCTGCATGAGCGTAACCTTATCGCCGCTTATAAACCTAATGATAAAAACTTCGTCCTTCTCGTATTTGTTACGAACGATAATTTGTCCCGTCTGAATAACCTTATTAATCAAGTCCCGCATTGAAGCAGAAGAATCAATCAAAATTCCCTTATGTTCGCGCCTTCGTGTTTGACAAAAGATGTGATGTTTTGCGGAGCATCATTCTCAAAAATTTTAATGTCTTCTCTTTTCAAGTCTGCAACAGATTTGCCTGTCGAATCTGTAACAAAAACATTAACTTTTACATTGAGCGGAACAGCCGTTTCCTTTTTCTCAGCTTTGCAAGGGTAAAGAGGCTTTAGTTCCTTCTCTACGGTTTTTTGCTCTTTGTTTTGTGCAAAACCATGTGTGGTTAAGAAAGAGATACACAGAAATATAGTGAAAAATATTGAGTTTTTTTCATAACTGCTTGTCTCCTTTCACTTAGGCAATCCTTTTCGCGCAATCGTTTCCATTAAATCGCAAAATCTATCTAGTTCCCAGAGTGTCGTATAGACATTCGGTGTGATTCTTATCCCCTTAAATTCTTTGTGGACAATTGGTGTAGTAAAAATTCTGTGTTGCGCGAACAAATAACTACCGATTTCTCTGGGGTCAATTCCTTCGATTTTTACATTCGCAATCGCGCAGGATTGGTTTGGGTCGAATGAAGTGTTGAATCCGATTTTCGGAACATCTTTCAAACGATTCATCCAATAACGCGACAGGTAACGAAGACGCGCTTCTTTTCTTTTTCCGCCCATTGCATTGTGAAATAAAATCGCTTCGCCGATTGCAAGACGCGGCGCGGCTGAATGTGTCCCGATTTCTTCAAACTTGCGTATGTCTTTCGCCTGTTTCTCTTCTGATGCCATCAATGCCCAGACCTTTTCAATCTTGTCTTTTTTGACATAGAGCAAGCCCGCTCCCTTTGGGGCGTATAACCATTTATGCAAACTCGTTCCGTAATAGTCACACTGTAAATCATCGCGTTTGAAATCAAACTGCGCGAACGAGTGCGCCCCGTCAACGATTGTTTCTATTCCTTTTGCGCGCGCCATTTCGCACACGGCGCGAACGGGTGTTATTTGTCCCGTGATATTCACTTGATGCGACATTAAAATCAGTTTTGTTCGCGGAGTAATTCCCTTTTCAAACGCGCTTGCTATTTCGCTTAAATCTTTCGGCGGAATCGGAATTTTGATTAAGTTTAATTTCAAACCTTCGCGTCTTTCGCGTTGCTTCAAAGTCGTGAGCATTCGCGGGTAATCTTGTGTTGTTGTAAGAATCTCGTCACCCGATTTCAAATCCATTCCCATCAACAAAATTTCAAGTGATTCGCTCGCGTTTCGCGTGATGGCAATTTCTTCACGGTCACAGCCGAAGATTTCCGCAAGCCCCGTTCTGATTGTTTCAGATTGCGGCTCTAAAATCTGCCACATCGTGTAAGCCGTTGCGTCCTCTTGTTGCCAGATGTAACGCACAAGAGCCTCTGTCACAATTCGCGGGCTTGGACTTACGCCGCCGTTGTTCAGGTTAATCATTCCCCGCGTAACGGAAAAAGATTGCTGAATTTTTGCCCAGTAGTCTTCATCCATCGCCGCTTGTTCGGGCGCGAGATGCGCTACGCTTTTCGTAGCCGCCAAAACATTATCGAGCAACGAACCGACAACGGACGAAGACAACGCGGCAAGCCCGAAACTTTTACCAACAGAAGAAAGAAATTTGCGACGGTCAAATTCACTAAAATTATTCATAAATATCTCAATGTTTCTTTGTGCGTTCGGCTTTTATCCTACGCAGTTTTTTAAGACGCGATTCATTGGTAGGCAATCTTGAATTTTCAATTTCACTCAAGTTTTTTTTCTTGGTTTTCTCGTTGTAATTGTTCTGCAAAAATACTATGCAATCATCTCCGACAATCGAGCGCGAATAACCGTTTTCTACCGCATAATAAAACTCAAGTAGTTGACCTTTTTTCGCCTTGCCTTTGAAGACTTCCTGCACTTCGCCTTCTATGCGATAAAGCGCGTAAAAGCTTTTGTCACCTATGCGGTCAACTTCTTCGT
>Ga0187892_10012516_pt1 | contig 10057 bp, 10 predicted proteins | sample MA1701073metaG_FD_139345 | JGI IMG/M metagenome (GOLD analysis project Ga0187892, IMG submission 139345) | Bio-ooze microbial communities from a basaltic lava cave in the Kipuka Kanohina Cave System on the Island of Hawaii, USA - MA170107-3 metaG ...
ACCCCAGGCGAGCCGTACCGAGATCATGCGCGTATGCAGGGGGGTCTCGAGAGAAGACATCAATCGGAGATCACAGATCACAGATCCCGGACTGATTCCATACAGTCCTCACTCGATTGCGATCTGTGTTGCGGGTTCGGTGTTCCGTGGTCGTTTCTCAGAACATCTCGAGCCCGATCAACGCTACCGCGAAGTACGCCGCAACGACGGCTGCACCCGCATAGTCCTTCGCCAGACGTTGGCCGACGATGAGGAGAACAAGCGCCAGGCCCGACATCGTAACGCCGCACGCGGCGATGCCGAACCCATCCGACACGAAGCTGAAGGTCAGCAGCCCGAGGGTGCAGAGCAGCGCCGCGGCCCCCTCGACAGCGGTCAGCGCCCAGAACAGCAGCGGCACCATTTCGCGCGGAAAAGGGCTCTTCGTAAAGTGCTCGCTGAAGTATGCGATGTTGCCGTCGCGGTCGGTCAGCTTGTCGAGCGACGACTGCCCAAAGACCACCGCGAAGAAAGCCGTCACCAAGAACCGGCCGAAGGCGTCAGCATCCATGCTGCTCACGAAGAGCTTGATTTGCCGGCCGGCGGGCTCGCGTTCGCTTCGTTCGCCGCCAAGTGGGCTCTGACCCGCGCCGCTTCCTCCTCCCAATTGGGAACCTCGAAGCTGAGCTGCTCCTTGCAGAATATCTGCCACTCAGGCGATACGGCGTCGAAAATCACGTCCTTGTCATCGAAACAGCTCTTCGTCACGACGAAGTTCTCATGGACGAAGACAACGGTCTCGTCGTTCAGGTCTTCGGATTCGGCTTGACCGGCTGCGGTTGGCGGCGTGTTCTGCGCTGCCGGCGCACTCGCCGGCTCCTTCCAGCCTGGGAACTGTCGAAGGTCCTTCAGATGATAGGCCTTCAGATATTTGGGCATCCAAACTCCTCCGAGTGCCTGACACTTGACGCGGCTCGCACGTCGACGTCTCGCAACTGTAGTCGACGACCTCCAGACCGTCAATCAGTCGGCCATCGGCGTCCGTCGCGACCGTTTCGCCGTCACGCGACCGCCGGGTTGACGGAGCGTGAAGCCGGTCACCTCACCGCGCGCATTGGTTTCGAACCGCAGCGAAGCGTTGACCACGTCAGCATGAAAGTCGAACTCCGACTCCGCCTCCAACATGATCGGCCGCTGTCCGGCCGGTTCCAAAAATAGCCGGCCATCGTGTTGTGTTACTGTGAAAGTCAGGGCGTCACTGACATAAACGCCGACACAACGCCTCAATTGGGCGGCCGAGAGGCTGGCTTCGGGGCGCACCTCTGGCAAATATCCCGGCCACTCGTAGGCAATCGCGATGGCTCGCTCGATCTCGGCCACCAGACCGGCGGCGTTATCCGAGTTGGCCATGATCACCGCTCCTTTTCCGATGTCACGGTACAGCGTCAGGCGCGCTACGAATCCGGCCGTCCGCCCGCCGTGGCCAAACCGCGCGCGGCGGCCCGTATCGCTCAAGAAGAAGCCAAGACCCAGCTCGTCCGTGACATGCGACGTGAGCATCGCCTCGACGGTCTTGCGATCGAGCACTGTCCGGCGTCCGTCTTGCAACGTGCGCTGGATCGCGATGCCAAATTTCGCCAGGTCGGTTGGCGTGGTCCAGAGCCCCGCGGCCGCCATCTCTGGGTACACGTGCCACCGGCCGGCAATCGGCTGTGGCCCTTCCATGTAACCGCTTGCGGCGGATTGAGACGCGCTGTCCGGCAGCGGCTGCTCGTACGTGCTGTGGGTCATGTCGAGGGGATCGAGCACGAGCTGCCGCATCATTGTGGGGAACGGCTCTCCGACGACATCGGCGACCGCCTGCTGCGCCACGATCGTCCCGCCGCCGGAGTAGCGCGATTGTGTGTTGGGGATGAGGTTGACTCGCACGGGGAGCGTGTTCGCTGGGTGGTCGCCGTTCAAAACCTGCACGACACTTGGGATCTCGTCGGACGGCTCGTAACCGGGGAATCCATGCACGGTTGTACCCGCCGAATGACTGAGGATTTGCCGGAGCGTCACCGTCGGTTGCCAGGCGTGATTGGGTGGAACTTTCCAGGACGCGAGATACACATTGACGTCTGTATCGAGCTCCAACCGTCCCTGCTCGACCAGCCGCATCACCGCCACCGCGAACACCGGTTTGCTGATCGAGCCGGCTTGAAACAGTGTGGTCTCCGTGACCGGCGCCTGCGTGTCCAAATCCCGCACACCAAGGCCTTGGGCCCATTCGAGCTGGCCGTGGTTGATGACCGCGATGCTCACGCCCGGCACGCCGTAGAACGCCATGCGCTGCGGTAGCGTGGCGGCCTCGAACTGGCCGTCCAGGTGGGTCTGCACCAGCAGATGGTTCTCGATCAATTCGATCTGTCGCGCGATGTGATCTGGGAAGTGAGGCCCTGAATGCGGTCGCGAATGCAGTGCCGAGTTGGAGGTCGCGCAGGAGAGACCGCACGTCACCAGGCAGAGCCACACCAGCCGCAACCGACTCATGTGCAGGTCTGACGTAGCTTACCGCAGCGTCTCGTCACATGTTCAGGCTTGCGGAAATTCTGGCCGTTCGCAATATTGGAGCTTGCCGCCTCGACAACCACAAGCTGCAGAATTTGATGGATACAAGCGTGACTTGGACGACCGAGCGCAACGCGGGCGACACGTTCCCGATAGTCGGACTGCCGTGACCAAGTGGATCGTTCGATTTCGACCACAGCTGGCGGCGCGGCTGCGATTGTTCTGCCTGCCGCATGCCGGCGGGTCCGCGACAGTCTATCGGCAGTGGGCAACGAGCGTCGCGCCCTTCGTCGACGTGTGCGCCGTCGAATACCCGGGACGCGGGACGCGCTTCCGCGAACCGCTCTTCAGAGAGCTCCGCCCCCTGGTCGAGGCGCTGGCGGACGGAATCACGCCGGCGTTGGATCTGCCGTTCGCGTTCTTCGGACACAGCTTGGGGAGCCTCGTTGCATTCGAGCTCGCTCGCACCTTACGACGCCGGCAACGCCGTGAGCCGGCGCACCTTTTTGCATCGGGTCGCCCGGCGCCACACGTCAAGCTTCGGAGGCAGCCTCTTCACGATCTGCCGACACCGGCATTCATGGCGGAGCTGCGAAAGATGAACGGGACACCAGAGGAGGTCCTGAGCAATCCCGAGCTCATGGAAATCTACGTTCCAATTCTGCGCGCCGACTTCGCGATCGAGGGAACCTACGTACACGCCGAGGAAGCGCCCCTCGATTGTCCGATCTCCGCATATGGCGGACGCGCGGATGAGGGAGTGCGGGAAAAGCACATCGCGGCATGGGGCCGTCATACACGCGGCGCGTTCACCCATCGCCTGTTCGACGGGGGGCATTTCTTCTTGGACGGCAACCGAGAAGCGGTCATCGGTCAAGTCTGCGCCGAGTTATCGCAGGCCATCGCGTGAGCGCTGCAGCCTCAGCACCGCGGGGGAGACGCAAGCTTGTATCGTGGGGCCTTGTCGCACTCGCGTTGAGCACCGCCGCAGCGCTTGGCGGTGTTCTGCTGGTCAGAGGCAGCGCCGGTCCCGTCTCCCAACCGGGCGTCTATCGCGGTTATTCCGCACCCATCTATGACGGGTTTGTCCGCACCTCGCAGTACGTTCCGGTCAGTGACGGAACACGCCTTGCCGTCGATATCTACCGTCCAACCCACGAAGGAAAAGCGGTGAACGAGCCCTTGCCCGTCATATGGACACACGAGCGCTACCATCGTGCCGACCTGCAGAACGGCACGCTGACCAGCGCGGTCCTGGCACGATCGGGACTCCAACAAATCATCGAGCATGGATACGTTATCGGTATCGTGGACGTGCGCGGCGCGGGGGCGTCATTTGGAACCTTTGACGGTCCGTTTGCCGCACGCGAGGCGCAAGACGCCTATGACATCACCGAGTGGTTTGCCGCCCAACCGTGGTGCAATGGCAAGGTGGGGATGTTTGGGCGCTCCTACGGCGGCATCACGCAATTCATGGCGGCCTCCACCAAGCCGCCGCATTTGAAGGCCATCTTTCCGGAGATGGCCCTCTTCGACATGTACGCGTTCAATTTCCCTGGCGGCGTCTTCCGTGCGGACTTCGTACGCGGCTGGAGCCGGCTCGTCGAACAACTCGACACGCAAGACCCCGCCGCACCGGTCGACGCAGATCCTGCCGGTGCGCTGCTGCGCCAAGCGTTGGCACAGCATGCAACCAACAAGACTGCCGCGCTGCTCTTCACGCCAATGATCCACCGCGACAGTCAGGACGCGGCGACTGGAGAGAAACAGCAGATCACGCGCAGCCCGTCGACCTACTTGGACCAGATCAATCAATCGCAGGTGCCAGTGTACCTACTCGCCGGATGGTACGACATTTTTACTACCGATGCGCTCCTGTGGTTTGCCAACCTCAAGAATCCGAAGAAGCTCGTCATCGGACCGTGGTCGCACGGTGACACGAGCGGTTTCGATCGATCCGCCGAGCAATTGCGCTGGTTCGACTTCTGGTTGAAGGACATTGACAATCGAGTGACGGAGGAGGCCCCGATCCATTATTTCACGATGGGCGCACCCAGCGGGCAAGGATGGCGATCGGCACGGCAATGGCCGCTTCCAGAGCAAGTCGAGACGACCTTCTGGTTCTGTGCGCAACCCGCGCACAGCGTTGCGTCACGCAACGACGGGTCGCTCTGCAGGCAGGTTCCCGACGCTGACGGACAAGACAGCATGGTCGTCGACTATGCCGCGACGTCCGGCCCGGCGACCCGTTGGACCAGTGGGTACCGTGGCCGATTCGGCTATCCGGACATGCGCGAGAATGACCAACGGGGACTGACGTACACCACGCCGCCTCTGCAGGCGAGCACGGAAGTCACGGGGCATCCGATCGTGCGGGCATGGGTGAGCACACGGGGACAGGACGTGGACGTAATTGCGTACCTCGAAGAAGTCGACGCCAGCGGCGCATCACGCTACATCACCGAGGGCATTCTCCGGGTATCGCACCGCGCAACCCACCAGGCGCCTTTCGAGAACTTCGGCCTCCCCTATCATCGAAGCTTCAAAGAGGACGTCGCCCCTCCTGCGGAAGGCCCGGTCGAGTTGGCTTTCGACATGCATCCAACGTCCAACGTCTTCGATACGGGGCACCGCATCCGCGTCACTGTGGTCGGTGCCGACCGCGACAATCTGCTCACGCTGACCAGCACGCCACCGCCCACGATGACCGTGTATCGTAGCCGAGACTTTCCGTCTCGTATCACTCTGCCAATCATTCCGCGCAGCGGCGAAGCACCCGCAAACACGAAATGACCGCTGAGCGCGCCAGCGTAGCCACGCTCCCACTGATGCCGGCCGATCCGGAAGGCCGTACCCGGGAGTCTAGGCGCATTGCGGAGCGCGTTCTGCTTGCGGGGGCGATTGCCTTCCAACTCATCTTGGTGACGGTGCTCGGCTACCTCAATCGATACCAGATCAATACGGACGGTATCTCGTTCATTCGCCTCGCCGTCTACTACGCACACGGGCAGTGGGACCTCGCCGTCTCCGGCTACTGGGGGCCGCTGCTGAGCTGGCTGATGGTTCCCTTCGTGGGGCTTTTCGAAACCCCGCTCTTTGCGGCCCGCGTTGCCATGGGCGCGTCGGCGGTCGTCTGTCTATTGGGCGCCATGTCGGTCCTGCGTCGCATCGCCCTTCCCGCTTCGGGCGTCGTGCTCGGTAGCTGGATTGTCGCCTTGGCGAGCGCGGTGTGGGCAACGGGACATACGTCAGCAGACGTACTCTTCGCGGGTCTGGTGTGTTTCGCCGTGAGCCGACTCCTGGACCCAAGATGGTCGGCCGACCTGCGTACCCAGATCACGACCGGTCTCCTCTTCGCGGCGGCCTACCTGGCCAAGGCAGCGGCCGTCCCGCTGGCCTTGGCCTTAACGCTGGTGATTCCTACCCTGTGGGTTCTCACAGGTTCTGTCGACTTCAAAAGGGCCACGCGTGGCGCCGCCATCACGCTGATCGTGTTTGGGCTGGCAGCCACCCCATGGGTCACGGTCCTTTCGTTGAAGTATGGGAAGGTGCTGTTGTCGACCTCAGGCCGGATCAACCATTCGGCCTATGGACCACGAACACCGGAGCGATTGAGATTTGCGTACGAGCTCGAGTCCTACCATGTTCCGCCACCCGGCCGAGTGACAACCTGGGAAGAACCGTCCAACACACCGGTTCTCGAGTGGTCACCATTCGCAAGCGCCGATAACGCGCTGCACCAGTTGAAGTTGATCTACCAGAACCTATTCGGCATCGCCGCCAAACTCGCGCAGATGGACTGGCTGGGCGTCGGGTTGTTCGCCGCCGTGAGTGGAGTCCTGGTGCACGCGCCGTGGCTGGCAAACATGCGTGCGCAGCGTTGGCGTTGGGCAGGCATCATCGTGATGTGTCTCTCGAGCGCCTACCTGCCGATCTCGGGTCACGAGACCAGATACCACTATCCGGCATACGTGTTTCTGGTAGTTGCCGCAGTCGGCTCGGTCTATTGGCTCACACGGGAAGGCGCAAGAGGAGCAAATGTTGGGCGCCTCATCGGGCTGACGATCGTCGTGATGTCTTTCGCGAAACCGAACGTCGAACGAATACAGGACGAGTATAGCGCCGCGGCGATTGCCCAGGGGCGTGGGGTCTTGGCCCGCGCCATGGCAGCACGGTTGGCAGAGCACGACGTGCGCGGGCCGATCGCCGACGGCCTTGCCGAACAGAAGAAACATCCGGGGCTCGCGGTGGCATTCCACATGAACCAACCATGGTACGGAGGCGACGCTAGGATCGATCCAGCCGCAGCAGTGGCATCCGGAGCCGAGATCTTCATCACGCAGCGGAGCTCTGCGTGGGCGAGGTCCGTGGATCGACATCCGGCCTTCGAGAGTCTCGACCCCGTCCTGTTCGGTTCCACCGATGAGGCCGACCGGTCTCCGTGGAAAGCCTATCGCATTTCCCGCGCTGCCTCGCCTGCGGCGCACCCGTCCACCGCATCCCCGTGATGGCCAGGGGTCAGGAAACGGCGAGTCGAGAGCTGAGTTCCACTAGCACCACGCCCGCCCGCTCGAACTCCTCGCGCAGCCGCGCCGCGAGCACCGGTGCTGCCTGAGCAAACTCGTGCCACCACATCGCGTGCCTGGGAATGCGCTCTACGCAGGAAGCTGCGATTGACCGAGCCGCTCAAAGGCGAACCGGTAGTAGAAGAACTTCACCAGCGTCGAGGTGGACAGCACGCCGATCACCACCAAGCGGTAGTCGAAGCCGCGCCACGTGTGGAGGAGCAAAAACGCGAGATACTCGGTCGACCGAAAGCTGGCGGCCGAGAGTGCGTAGATGACGAACTGCCGGCGCAGCGACCCGGAGGCGCCTTCGTAGACGTAGTTGCGCATGATGAAAAAGTTCGTGCAGAACACCAGCGTGAGGGCCACCGCAAACGCCAGCTCCTCGGAGACACCCGCCACCTCGTGCAAAAAGATCGTCGAGCCGACGTTCAAAACGAAGCTGAACACGGTGAGGTGAGCGTACCGAAACAAGCTCTGGGTGAGCTTCACCGGCCCCTCCGGACGTCTGACCGCTGATCGTCACCTGGTGCATCGCCCGGTGATGATGGGGGGGCGTTTGCGGCTCGCACGCCGCTCCCCGCGGGAGTCCCGTTGTCAGTATCCCACACAGGGGCGAGCAAGCGTGCCGGGTCTCGCTCGAGCTCTCCCGGATATCCCAGGCAATGGGCGACATAGAGCACGCCGTCGACGACTCGGCGCCGATTACGATGTTGATGCCCATAGACGTGAACCGCAGAGCCCAGCCGGCGAATCTGGGCATCCAAGGAACGACATCCCGCGACCCGGCTGAAATTGAAGCGCGGGCTGCGGTCCGGCGGGTCCACCTCTCCACGCTGCCGTTCCGCAGCGGTCGGGAAGATGAGGTCACGGCGCGGCAGAAAGTGGCTGAAGGAGATGATCGGTGCATCGTTGGCGTGGTCGAGATGCGCCTCATTCAGTCGCAAGAACAGGTGAGCCATCGGCCCATCGTTCTGCGGCCAACGCACGAAATACTTGTCGCTCCACATTTCGAGCGTCGGATTTTCACCAGGTTTCGGCACGAACAGGCTGTCGGCTCCCTCTTCCGGCTGCACGTACCAAGAGAACAGAGGGACGATCGACACTCCGCGTTCGCCGCCAGAGGTGCCCACCCGCTGCGGTCGCGCGCGCACATCCAGCGATTCGCACAGCTCCACGATCCGCCAGAACTTGTCGAGCGAGTGCGCGTATTCTTGCCGTCGGACCCAGAGCTCGTGGTTACCCGGGACGAAGAACACGTGGGCGAACTTGGCACGAACGCTCGTCAGTGCCGCGCGCAGTCGTTCGCAGTTGTCGGTCAGGTCACCTGCAAGAATGAGCGCATCGCGCTGGTAATCGACCGGCGAAATCGTCTCGAGCTCGACGAAGTTCGCCTGGTAGTCGATGTGCGCGTCGGACAGCGCGAAAATTCGCATGGTCGGGTCGCGGCTCGTGATGGGCGCCCTACCCTCCACTCGCGGCAAGCGTTGTCGAGCGCCGTTTCTAGTAGGCCATCTGCTCGCGAGTGTGTCCAGCGAAACCGCGTCGGCGCCACCGTGAATTCCCCGCTTGCCAGCGCGTTGACCCGTTCAATACAATCCGCGAGTGCGAACATCGCGCTGGAGTCGACCGCTCGCTAGGCTGCCAGCGCTTCTCCTGCTCGCACTGGTCTGCCTGGCGGCGGCGGAGGTGGGGGCGCGAGCCTTCTGGCGGTTGAGTTACGGCGTGCCGTTCCGCGACCCGGGGCGTATCCTCTACGCCCGCTATCCGGAGCTGCGGAGCGTCGACACCCAGCGGCCTGCCCATAGCGACAAGTTCTACGACATCCTCCTGCTGGGTGAGTCGGTCCTGCACAAGAACTGGGGCGAAGTGGAACAGGCATTGCGTGAGCAACTGGCAGCCGGCGGCCACCGCAAGGTGCGCGTGTTCAATCTGGCGCGGGCGGCTCACACCTCACGCGATAGTGCGCTGAAATACGCAGCGCTCGGCGATGCGCGTTTCGAGATGGTGATCGTCTATCACGGGATCAACGAGACGCGCGTCAACAACGCTCCTGCGGATGTGTTCCGCGACGACTACTCGCATTTCTCCTGGTACGAGGTCGTCAACACGCTGGCGCCCTACCATGGCACGACGTCGTTCGCCCTGCCGTACACGTTGCGCTACCTCGCGGTCAGCATGCGTCAGGCGCTGATGGCCAACCGTTACGCGCCGACCCACAAGCCCAACGAAGAATGGCTGCGCTACGGAGGCGACGCGCGCAGCGCCGTATCCTTCAACCACAACCTGAGCGCGATTCTGGATCTCGCCGCGACCCGCGGCGACCGCGCCATGCTCATGACGTTCGCCACCTATGTTCCCGACGACTACTCTTTCGAGGCCTTCAAGCAGAAGCGCCTCGACTACGGGTTGCATCTCTCTCCCATCGAGCAATGGGGACGCCGCGAGCATGTCCTCGCGGCTGTGGCTGCCCACAACCAGGTCGTCCGCAACATGCTGGCCGAGCACGACGGCCTGCTGTTCGTGGACCAAGCCGCTCTGATGACGGCCTCCGCCCGTTACTTCAACGACCCCTGCCACCTTACCGTGGATGGATCGTCGAAATTCGTCGAGCATCTGCTGGCCGTCTTACTGGCCGACCTCGACCAGCGTGAACGCTGACAACTATCCTCAATCGGAAAATCGTTCAGTTGATAGTCGATACTCGACAGTTGATAGGTGTGGCCAAACATCGCTCCTCGCCCGTCCCCGACGAACTTCACGGCAAGGAGGTTGGCGACCTGACGGCCGGTGAGCAGAAAACAGCTATCGACTATGGACTATCGACTATTGACTGGTCAGATTATGTAGAGTCGAGATGTGGCGCGGTGGTTTAGGTCGAGGTTTGGATTCCCTGTGTCTCGCCCTTTCGTCTGCGAGTGTCCCAGTATTCCGACCATGCTCCGTTTCCACACCCCGCTCAT
>Ga0187892_10012517_pt1 | contig 10056 bp, 9 predicted proteins | sample MA1701073metaG_FD_139345 | JGI IMG/M metagenome (GOLD analysis project Ga0187892, IMG submission 139345) | Bio-ooze microbial communities from a basaltic lava cave in the Kipuka Kanohina Cave System on the Island of Hawaii, USA - MA170107-3 metaG ...
TGAGCTTGGCCTCTGCGTAGTCCCGCTCCAGCGACGCCAGGTCCTGGCGCACGCCCGTGGCCACCACGCGCCCCTCGACCACCACGTCGGCGCCGTCCAGGCGGACCTCCTGGCCCTCGCGGATGGCGTCGAGCACCGCGCCGCCGACCTGGTCCACCAGCGGGACACCCGCCGCGGCGAGCAGCAGCGGGCCTTCGTTCGGGTAACGGCCGGACAGCGAGGCCGCCGCGTTCACGACCGCTCGGACACCACCGTCGAGCAGTGCCCGGACCGCGACCCGGTCCAGGTCCAGGTGGTCGATGACCGCGATGTCGCCGGCCCGGAGCCGCTTGGTCAGCTCCTTGGTGCGGCGGTCCACCCGAGCCGGCCCGACCGCCCCGGTTACCTCGGCACGCGCCGCCCAGCGCCGGCCCCGGCGAGCGCTCATGGACCGGCCTCCTGGGCCGGTCACCGGCGCCCCGTCCTTCGGACGGTGCCCCGGCGAGTGTTCATGGACCGGCCTCCCGGGCCGGTCACCGGCGCCCCGTCCTTCGGACGGTGCCCCGGCGAGTGCTCATGGACCGGCCTCCCGGGCCGGTCACCGGCGCCGCGCCTCCTCGCCGGCTTGGGCCAGCAGCTCTTCGGCGTGCCCGCGGGCCGCGGCGCTGCCGGCCGACCCCGACAGCATCCGCGACAGCTCCACGACTCGAGCGCTCCCGGTCACGGGCTCGACCCATGCCGCGGTTCGGCCGTCCCGCTCGGCCTTGCGCACCGCGACCTGCGAATCGGCGAAGGCGGCCACCTGGGGCAGGTGCGTGACGACCAGGACCTGGCGCTCGGGACCGGACAGCGCGGCCAGGGCGCGGCCGACGGCCCGCGCCGCGTCGCCGCCGATGCCCGCGTCAACCTCGTCGAACACGAGCGTGGTCGGACCGCCGCCGGGGTCGGCGCCGCCCTGCTGCATCGCCAGCCGTAGGGCCAGCATGATGCGGGCCAACTCCCCGCCCGAGGCGACTCGGGTCAGGGCGAGCAGGGCCTCCCCCGGGTTGGCCGCCAGAAGGAAGCGCACGTCGTCGCCGGCCCCCTCGTCGCCCACGACCACCTCGAAGCGGGCACCGGCCATCGCCAGCTGGCCCATGTGGGCGGACACGTCGGCGGCCAGTTGCGGTGCCAGCGCGAGGCGTCGGCCCCGGACGGCGGCCTCGGCGGCGCGCTGGGCGGCGACCGCCTCGGCGCGATCGCCGGCCAACTCCTCGGCCCGGCGGCCGCTCGACCGCAGCTCTTCCACCCGGGCCTCGGCCCGCGCCGCGTACCCCATCACCTCGACGAGGGAATCTCCGTACTTCCGGCACAGCTCACGGAGCACGGCCCGGCGGGCCTGCACGCCGGCCAGCCGCTCGGGGTCGTCCTCCAGCAGCTCGGCGGCGGCTCGCAGCTCCGAGGCGACGTCGTCGGCCTCGACGGCCAGCGCCCGCACCCGCGCCTCCAGCGCGGCCAAGGGCGCTCGGGCCGCGAGAGCCGCCAAGGCCGACGAGAGCCCCTCGACCGCGCCCCCGTCACCGGCCACGGCGTCGTGGGCCCGGCCCGCCGCGTCACGGTGCGCCGTCGCGTCGGCCAATCGGTCCTCCTCGACGGCCAGCACCCGATCCTCCTCCGGATCGGCCAGACCGGCGGCCGCCAGCTCGGCCACCTGGAACGCCAGCAGGTCGAGCTCGCGGGCGAGCGCCTTGTCGTCACCGCCGATGTCGGCCAGCGCGGCGTCGATGGCGGCGACCCGCCGGCGGGCGGCGGCGAGCGGCCCGCCGTCGACGCCCAGCCGGTCGAGCGCCTCCCGTTGGGCGGCGGCCGACAGCAGGGACTGGTGGGCGTGCTGGCCGTGGAGGTCGACGAGCGCGGCACCCGCCTCGGCCAGCGCGGCGACCGGCACCATGCGGCCGTCGACGTACGCGCGCGACCGCCCGGCCGCCGGCACGGCGCGGGCCAGCGCCACCTCGGTGCCGTCGCCGACCACGAAGCGGCCTTCGACCAGCGCCTCGTCGGCGCCGGCCCGCACCATGGCGGCGTCGGCGCGGCCGCCGAGCAGCAGGGCGATGGCCTGCACGAGCAGGGTCTTGCCGGCGCCGGTCTCACCGGTGAACGCGGTCATGCCCGGGGCGAGGAGCAGCCGCAGCTCGGGAATGATGCCGAGGTCCCGGACGGCCAGCTCAGCCAGCACGGCCGCTCACGCGTCCGCCAGCCGGAACTTGGCCTTGAGGACCTGATGGAAGCGGCGCGGCCGCCCGAGGGCCACGAAGTGGGCGTCATGGCTGCCGCTGCGGCATGTCAAGGCGTCGCCCGGGCCCAGAGGGCCCAGGTCCTGACCGTCCACGGTGAGGACGGCGGGCCGTCCGTCCAACACCTCGACGCGTACGGTCTCGTCGGGCCCGAGCACAAGCGATCGGTCGAACAACATGTGGGGCGACACCAGCGTCACGACCAGGGCGCGGTGACCGGGTGACACGATGGGGCCCCGCGCCGACAGGTTGTACGCAGTCGAGCCGGTCGGCGTGGCGACGATGAGGCCGTCGGCCGCGCAGGTCAGGAACTCCTCGTCGTTGATCACGAGCCGGAGCCGGACCGTGTGCCCCGACACCACCTTCTCGAGCACCGCCTCGTTCAGGGCGTGGCGCACCACCGGGTCGAGCCCGGGGACCTCGACCTGCAGGGTCATGCGGGCCTCGAGGGTGAAGTCGCCGGCGAGGAACCGGCCGAGTGAGTCCACCATGGCCTCCGGTTCGACGGCGGCCAGGTAGCCCAGATGCCCGACGTTGACGCCCAGCACCGGCACGCCGGCCGGTGCGACCATGTCGACGGTCCGCAGCATCGTGCCGTCCCCGCCCAGGCTGACGGCCAGGTCGAGCCCGCGCACCAGCTCACCCGCCGGCCAGGTGCGGTCGGTCAGGCCGGCGGTGGCGTCCTCGACGGGCACCCGGACCTCGTGGCCCCGGCCCTCCAGCCACTCGACGGCCTGGCCGGCCAGCACGGCTGCGGCGGGGCGCGTCCGATGGGCGACGATGGCGACCACGCTCATTGGACGGTGCACCGATGAGTGCCCGTCGAGCGGCCTCCCGGGCCGCTCACCCCCCATCCCTCCCGGCCCGGGCCGACGCCGCGAGGTCGGCGAGGTCGATGCCGACCGGGCCGGTGGCGCCGCTGGCATGGGCGCGGGCATGGAACAGGAACTCCACGTTGCCGTCGGTCCCGGCCACGGGGGACACCATGGCGCCCATCATCGCGGCTCCCGTCCCGGCCAGGGCGGCAGCCACGTCCTCCAGCGCCCGCAGCCACACCGCCGGGTCCTTGATCACCCCGCGCCCCCGGGACGCCTCGACGCGGCCCGCCTCGAACTGCGGCTTGACCAGCAGCACGGCGTCGGCGCCGGGCGCGGCGTTGGCGCCCAGCAGGGCCGGCGCCACCGTCCGCAGGGAGATGAAGGACAGGTCGGCGACCACCAGGTCGGCGGGCGGTGCGAGGGTGAAGGTACGGATGTTGGTGCGGTCGTGGAGGACGATGCGCGGGTCGCCCCTGAGGCGCTCGTGCAGCTGACCGTGGCCGACGTCGACCGCCACGACCGTCGCCGCGCCGCGCTGGAGGAGGCAGTCGGTGAAGCCACCGGTCGATGCCCCGGCGTCGAGGGCGCGGCGTCCCGCCGGGTCGACACCGAAACGGTCCAGCGCGGCGGCCAGCTTGGCCCCGGCCCGGCTCGCGAACGCCGGTGGGCCGCCGAGGACGACCAGCGGCTCGTCCACGCCCACCAGGCGGGACGGCTTGTCGGCCGGCGCGCCGGCCACCACCACCCTGCCCTCGTCTATCCGAGCCCGAGCCTGCTCGCGGCTGTCCACCAGGCCGCGGCGCACCAGCTCGACGTCGAGGCGACGCCTCAGGACGACCCGGCCGGCGGGCGGCGCCGGGGCGGGCGCGCCGCCGCCGGCTTCCCGGCCCGCGGCGCCGGGCTGCCTGCCGGGTTGGCGGCCGGGTTGGCGGCCGGGTTGACTGAGCGAAGACGGGCTTCGAGATCGGCCAGGTCGGTCTTGGTGGCCAGGCCCATCTGCGCCAGCTGGGCGGCGATCTCCTTGCGCACCAGCGCGGCCACGTGCTCGGAGCTGCTTCGTCCGCGCCCGACCAGTTCCTCGGCCCTCGCCCGGGCCGTCTGGGTCACCGCCATGCCGGCGTTCACCCCGGCCGTCACCGCGTCGGCCACGACTTTGCACACCGCATCGCCCGAGGTCATGGCACCCGAGGCTACCCGTCGGACTTCCGGGCCACCGCTAGCCTCGCCGCCGGTGATACCGCTCAAGGACGAAAACCCCACCACGTCGACGCCGATCGTCACCATCGTGCTGATCGTGATCTGCGTCGGGGTCTTCGTCCTCGTCCAGCCCCGCTCGACGTCGGACCGCGGCGTGGTGGACGAGCTCGAGTTCAACTTCCAGACGGCCGCCATCCCGTGCGAGGTCACCGAGGGCCGACCGCTCGCGCTCGACGAGATCAACCGCACCCTGCGGGGCGACGGCACCAGCTGCGGCTCGACGCAGCAGTCACCGTCGCCGTTCTTTCCCGGCAAGAACGTGTACCTCGCCGTGCTGTACTCGATGTTCCTGCACGGCGGGTGGCTTCACCTCGGCGGCAACATGCTGTTCCTCTGGGTCTTCGGCAACAACATCGAGGACCGCAAGGGCAAGGCCACCTACCTCGTCTTCTACCTGCTGGCCGGGCTGGCCGCGACGGCCGCGCACATCCTCGTGCAACCGGACAGCACCATCCCGGTGGTCGGGGCGTCAGGGGCCATCGCCGGTGTCATGGGCGCCTACCTGGTGCTCTATCCGAACGTGCCCATCAAGTCGCTGATCGTTCTCGGCTTCTTCGTCCTCTTCCGGGATGTGGCAGCCAAGTGGCTGCTGGGCATCTGGCTGGTTTCACAGTTCTTCGTCAACCCCAACGAAGGGGTGGCGTGGGTCGCCCACGTCGGCGGCTTCGTGTTCGGGGTGGGCGCCGGACTGCTCTGGCGGGCCACCGGCGCCGGGGACGACCGCCGGGCCACGTCGCCGCCGCGGTGAGGGGCGGTTCACGCCGGGAGTCGGGCGGCGACCAGGGTGGCCAGGTCGGCGGCCATCATGTCCGGCGCAGGATCGACCGGTAGGTCCGCCTCGGCGGTGACGCCGCTGAGCACGAGGCCGAACTGCGCGCCCAGCCGGCGGGCCAGCCGCCCGTCGGTATCCGCTCGGTCGCCCACCATGACCTCCACCGGGCCCACCCGCCGGCGAACCAGCGACACCATCGGCTCGTGCGGCTTGCCCGCCACTTCCGCGGCGACGCCGCTGGCGTAGGCGACCGCCGCCACCAGGGCGCCGCCCCCCGGGACCAGCCCCTCGGCCATGGGGTAGGTGGCGTCGTCGTTGGTGGCCACCAACCTGGCCCCGGCTCGAACGGTGGACATGGCCAGGGTGAGACCGACGTAGTCGAACTCCCGATGCCAGCCGACCACCACGGCGTCGGCCGGGCCCGCGACGGCGATCTCGATACCGACCGCCTCCAGCGCCTCGACGACGCCGGGCCCGGCGCAGACCAGCGCGCGGCTGCCGGTGCGCAGCATGGAGGCCGCGGCCTGGGCCGACGTCAAGATGTCGTCCTCGTCGACCGGGATTCCGAAGCCCGCCAGCTTGGCCACCGTGGCCGCCAACGGCGGACTCGAATTGTTGGTGAGGAACACGACGCGCTGGCCGGCCTCCCGCAGGCGCCGGACCGCCCGGTCGGCGCCGGGCAGCAACTCGTCCCCGCGCCACACCACACCGTCGAGGTCCAGAGCCCACGTCACCGTCTCGCGCTGCTCCGTCTCGTGCTCATGGGGGGGCCATCGTGCTACGCATGCCGCGTGCCTCGCCTCTCCCCGTTCCCCGGCGTGCGGTACGCCGCGCCCGGCGGCCGCCTCGACGACCTGGTCGCCCCGCCCTACGACGTGATCGACGCCGCCGACGCGGCGCGCCTGGCCAGCCGGAGCGACCACAACGCCGTGCTCCTCGAGTCGCCTGCCGACGAACCCGAGCGCGATCGGTACGCCGTCGCCGCCGCCCGCTGGTCGGGGTGGCGGGAGAGCGGCGTGCTCGTCGACGACCCGGAGCCGGCCCTCTACGTGTACCGCATGGGGTACCACGACACGGCCGGCCGGCCCCGCCAGACCACCGGCGTTCTCGGCGCCCTCGAGCTGTCCCCGCCGGGTGACGGCCAGATCCTGCCTCACGAGCACACGACGCCCAAGGACAAGGCCGACCGGCTCCAGATGCTGCGGGCCTGCCGGGCCAACCTCTCGCCCATCTGGGCCCTGTCGCCGGCCGGCGGCCTGAGCGCCCTGTGCGAGCCGGCGGGGCCGCCCGACGCCCGCGCCACCGACGAGGACGGCACCCACCATCGGCTGTGGCGCGTGACCGCCCCGGCGACGGTCGAGGCCATCGGCCACCTGGTCGCATCGGCCCCGGTCATCGTGGCCGACGGTCACCACCGCCTGGAGGTGGCTCTGGCCTACCGCGACGAGCGACGTGCCGCCGGCGCCGCACCCGGCTCCCCCGCCGACGCGGTGATGGCCTATGTGGTCGAGTTGGCCGACGAGCAGCTCATGGTCCGCCCCATCCACCGGCTCGTGTCGGCGCTGCCGCCCGGGTTCGACCTGCTCGCCGCGCTCCGCGGGTACTTCGAGGTGACCGCGCTCGACGGCCTGGCGCCGGACGGGCCCGCCCTGGCCGGGGCCATGGCCGAGGCCGGAGCCCTGGGCCTGCGGTCGGCCCGGGGCACCTTCCTCCTTCGGCCCACCACCGCCACCGATGCCACGGCCGGCGCCGACCTGGACTCGAGCCGCCTGGACGTCGCGCTGGCCGCGCTGCCCGAGCACACCCTCACCTTCCAGCACGGGGCCGGCACGGCCATGGCCTCGGTGGCGGCCGGCCAGGCCGACGCCGCCCTGCTCCTGCGACCGGCCACCGTGGACCAGATCGCGGCCACTGGCCGAGGCGGCGATCGGATGCCACCGAAGACCACCTTCTTCGCCCCGAAGGCGCGAACCGGGATGGTGTTTCGCGACATCGCGGGCTGACGGTCACGCGCCGGCCGGCCGGCGGCCTGACCGTCAGCCGCCGGTCGCCTCGGCCAGGCGCAAGGCAGCCCGCTCGACGGCCACGCGGGCCCGCTTGGTCTGGCGGCCTGACCGTCAGCCGCCGGTCGCCTCGGCCAAGCGCAAGGCAGCCCGCTCGACGGCCACCCGGGCCCGCTTGGTCTGGCGGCTCGGCACCACCTGCTCGGCGACGACCTCGGTGCGGCTCTGGGTGGCGCCGCCCGTGCGGAAGAAGCGGCGGCGGACCCGGCCCACCACCGTCACCACCTCGCCCACGTCGAGCGCGGCGGCCGCGGCCGGCGCCGAGGGCCACACGACCGGCACGCTCTCCAGCCTCGCTTCCGGGCCCGCCACCGACACCTGGAACGCCACCTGGCGCTCCCCCGAGGGCAGCACCCGCACCTCGGCCGGCCGGCTGAGCCGGCCGCACACCACCACGACGTTCGTCACGGCGACCCCTTCCACACAGTCCTGTCGACCACGATCGAGGGGGAAGGGACAGCCACGGCACGGTAGCGCAGGCATGTGACAACGCAACGCCGCGGGCGGCGCCCATCGGTTCAGCGGAGGGCGGCCCGCCGTTCCGGCGCGTCGGCGAAACCGGCGTCGGCGGCCATGATGGCGCCGAAGAGGTCCCGGGCCCGCGCCGTCTCCCCGGCCCGTTCGTACAGGTCGGCCAGCGCGTAGGAGAGCCGTAGCTGGTGGAGCCTCGGCCGGCGGCCGAGGCTCCCCGAGCCCTCCAGGAGCTTCACCGCCTGGCGGACGCGACCCTGGTCGGCGAGCGCGCCGGCGGCGACGATGCGCCCCTCGGCCACCAGTTCCGCACCCGGCGAGGCCGTTCGCAGCTCGTCCCACAACGCAGCGACCGCGTCCCAGTGGCCGAGGGCCCGGTGGCAGTCGGCCCGGACCGGATGCTGGTCCAGCGACCCGGACAGGGCGCCGAAGCCTTCGAGCTCCTTGATCGCCTCGTTCCATCGGCCCATCCGGTAGAGCGTCAGCCCGAGTAGCTCGCGGACCGCCGGTGCGGTGGGCGCCTGGCCGGCCAGCAGTCGCAAGAGCCGCCGGGCCTCGCTGTACCGATCGCTCTCGTAGGCGCGGGTCGCCTCGGCCAACTGGCGGGCGAGCCGGCCTCCGAGGGTCGTGCCCGCCACCGAGCCCAGCTCGTCGACCACGGCCCGGGGCACGGTGGATCCGCCGATCCTCCGGGGCGCCGGCTTCGTCCGCCGCACCGGGGCGCCGGGCTGCTCGACCCATCGCTCCGGCTGCCACTGCGGCTCCTCCTGGGCCGTCCGCGGACCGGGGCGGTCCGGCGTCCGCTCGGCCGGGCGGCCCAGCGTCCTCGCCCCGCGCCGGGCCACGCTCCCCCATGTCCGGGGCGGGTTGATCCCGTGCTCCGGCGTGGCCGAGCGTTTGGCTTCGGCCGGGCGACCCGTGCGCCGACCCCGCGCCACCGCGCGGGCCGCCTCGGCCCCCAGAGGCGGCCGGCCGCCCGCCGGGCGCGGCGCACCATCTCGCTTGCCTCGCGCCATGTCCGGCAGCGTACCCGGACGCGACACAGCCCCCACGCCGAAGGCAGGGGGGCTGTGCTCTGCGAATTGTTCCCGGCGACGACCTACTCTCCCAAGGGGCCTCCCCCTCAGTACCATCGGCGCTGGCGGGCTTAACTTCCGTGTTCGGCATGGGAACGGGTGTGACACCGCCGCTATGGCCACCGGGAAACATCTGTCAAAAGAAGGGCCGTTGAGCCTTCTATAGCGAGCACGAGAATGATTGCCTCCAAGCCCTCGGCCGATTAGTACCGGTCGGCTGAACACGTTGCCGTGCGTACACCTCCGGCCTATCAACGTGGTCGTCTGGCCACGGGCCTTACCAGGTCAACCCTGTGGGAACCCTCATCTTGGAAAGAGCTTCGCACTTAGATGCTTTCAGCGCTTATCCCTTCCGCAGGTCGCTAAGCAGCGGTGCCCTTGGCAGGACAACTGCCACACGAGAGCTGCGTCCGTCCCGGTCCTCTCGTACTAGGGACAGCCTTCCTCAGGATTCCTACGGCTGCATCGGATAGGGACCGAACTGTCTCACGACGTTCTAAACCCAGCTCGCGTACCGCTTTAATGGGCGAACAGCCCAACCCTTGGGACCGGCTTCAGCCCCAGGATGCGACGAGCCGACATCGAGGTGCCAAACCTTCCCGTCGATATGGACTCTTGGGGAAGATGAGCCTGTTATCCCCGGGGTACCTTTTGTCCGTTGAGCGACGGCGCTTCCACACGCAACCGCCGGATCACTATGCCCTGCTTTCGCACCTGCTCGACATGTCTGTCTCGCAGTCAAGCTCCCTTGTGCCATTGCACTCGACGGCTGATTGCCAACCAGCCTGAGGGAACCTTTGGGCGCCTCCGTTACAATTTAGGAGGCGACCGCCCCAGTCAAACTACCCACCTGACGCTGTTCCCGACCCGGATAACGGGCCCAGGTTAGAGTCCCAGCACGAACAGGGTGGTATTTCAAGGATGCCTCCACCCCGGCTGGCGCCGGAGCTTCCAAGGCTCCCACCTATCCTACACAATCCGTACCAAAACCCAACATCAAGCTATAGTAAAGGTCCACGGGGTCTTTCCGTCCTGATGCAGCTAACGAGCATCTTTACTCGTACTTCAATTTCGCCGGGTCTGTGGTTGAGACAGTAGGAAAGTCGTTACGCCATTCGTGCAGGTCGGAACTTACCCGACAAGGAATTTCGCTACCTTAGGACCGTTATAGTTACGGCCGCCGTTTACTGGGGCTTAGGTTCAGAGCTTCGCCCTTGCGGACTAACCCTTCCCCGTAACCTTCCAGCACCGGGCAGGCGTCAGAGCGTATACGTCGTCTTACGACTTAGCACGCTCCTGTGTTTTTAGTAAACAGTCGCTTTCCCCTGGTCTCTGCGACCCGTCCCA